>Ga0207648_10004505_pt1 | contig 14285 bp, 9 predicted proteins | sample KBSMisM32_FD_184310 | JGI IMG/M metagenome (GOLD analysis project Ga0207648, IMG submission 184310) | Miscanthus rhizosphere microbial communities from Kellogg Biological Station, Michigan, USA - KBS Miscanthus M3-2 (SPAdes) (version 2) | ecosystem: Host-associated > Plants > Roots > Rhizosphere...
GGACATCTTCAACGCGCGCGCGATGGCTTCGAGCAGCACGTCCGCGTCCAGGGGCTTGAACAAGACGTCGACGGCGCCGGTGCGGAGGAGCGCCCGGCGCAAGCCCTCGTCACCGTGGGCGGTGATGAAGATGATCGGTACATCGTGCGCCGTGCCGAGAATGCGGTGCTGGAGCTCCACGCCGCCCATTCCCGGCATGCGCATGTCGAGCAGGAGGCAGGCGGGACGCGTGGGAACGGCCCGCTCGAGGTAGGCCTCCGCTCCGGCGAGCAGCTCCACCTCGTAGCCCGCGGTGTGGAGGAGTCGGCCGAGAGAGCGGCGCACGGGCTCGTCATCGTCGACGACGAAGACCCTGGGTTCCTGGGGTATCACGTCCACACCAACGGAGGGATCTAAAATGTAGCATCAGTTTCATCTCGCTGGCTACGCCGTTGCATGCGATGGCGTGAGCCGAATCACGTGGGTGGCTCTCCGCCATCCTTTTGTGTACCGTGTGCTCGATACGTGGCCAGGGAAGAAACGATGCGATGGGCCAAAGCCGCCGCCGGCCCGCTAGTCGTCGCCGCCGCGTATTTCCTCGGCTCGGAGCTCGGCTTCGCGCTCCGGTTCCCGCCGGCCATGACGTCGATCCTGTGGCCACCCAACGCGATCGTCACCGCCGCCCTCGTGCTCACGCCCCCGAAGCAATGGTGGACGCTGCTCGCGGCCGTGCTTCCCGTGCATTACCTCGTGCAGAGCCGATTCGACCTTCCCCCCGCCCTCATCCTCGCGCTCTTCTGCACCAATTGCCTCGAGGCCCTGATCGGGGCCGGCATCCTGCATCGATTCAGCGTGTCGCCGGACCGGTTCGACACCCTGGGCCGGGCCTCCCTGTTCCTGGCCGCGATCATGGCCGCCGTCCTCGTTTCCGGATTCGCGGACGCGGCCGCCGTCTCCATCCTGCGCGGCGAGCCCTACGGACGCGTCTGGGAGACGCGCCTCCTCTCGAACGTCCTTACCTCGCTCGCCCTGGTGCCCGCGCTCGTCGCGGCCGTCCGCGCGGTGTCGCGGTTCCCCTCCAAATTCCGGCTCCGGCGCGCGATCGAGGCGGGGGCGCTCCTCGCCCTGTTGATCACGGCCGGACGGACGGCTTTCGCACACGCGCTGGGCATGCCGAGCCCCACGGTCAGGTGGCTGGAACAGTCCGAACTGCTGCTCCTGCTGCCCCTCCTGCTCTGGGCCGCTACCCGCTTCGGAGCGGCGGGAAGCTCCTTCGCGATCCTGACGACCGCCCTCATCGCCTTCGCCTTCGTCACCCAGAACCAGGTGGCCTCGACCTCCGGGCAGTCGGCGCTGGCGGTCCGAGGGCTCCAGGGGTTCCTGCTCGTCACCGGGATGCCGCTCTTCGTCCTGGGCGCCCTGATGGAGGAGCGGCGCGCGAGCGAGCGGGCGCTGGCCGAACGGCTGCACTTCGAGGAGCTGATGTCGCGCCTGTCGGGTGCGTTCGTGCACGTGCCCAGCAATGCAATGGACGTCGCCTTCGAAGAACAGCTCCGCGAGGTTTGCGATCACTTCAGCCTGCGCGTCGCGACGCTCTTCCAGCTCGCCCCGGAGGGTGGCGCTTTCCGCGTGGCCACGTCCTGGTCCCTCCCGAACCCGCCACGGTTTGCGGTTCCACCCGCGGTCTCGCTGCCGGAGCTGTTCGAGCACGCCTCGCGGCGCGAAGTGATGCGCGTCGAGCAGGAGGACGGGACCTGGAGCCTCGGCCTACCCCTGGAAGCCGGAGACGCGCTGCTCGGCACGCTCGTGTTCGTCGGGACGCGCGAGGAGAACCCCGACCGCCCGGACCTGCTTCCCCGCCTGCGCCTCATCGGCGAGGTGTTCGCAAACGCGCTGGCCCGGAAGGAAAGCGAGGACGCCCTCCGCGGGGGCGAAGCCATGAAATCCGCGATCCTGGCCTCACTCCCGGGCCAGGTGGCGGTCCTCGACCGTTCCGGCGCGATCATCGCCGCGAACCAGGGCTGGCCCGCTCGGACCGCCCCGTCTTCCGATGGCGAGGACGGCCGCGCCATGACCTACGCCGAGGCCTGCCGCTGCGCGCCGGACTCGGGTCTCCCCGCGACGATGGACGCGGCGGAGGGCGTGCAGGGCGTCCTGGCCGGCGCGCGCCCCTCGTTCACCCTCGAATATCCGAGCCGCAACGTATCCGGGGAGCGCTGGTTCGCGTTGTCCGTCGTGCCGTTGCGCCGTCCGGAAGGCGGCGCCGTGGCCGCTCACGTCGACGTCACGAATCGCCATCGCGCCGAAGACGAGGCGCGGCGCAGCCGCGAGGAGCTCGCCCACTTCCTCCGCGTCTCCACCGTGGGCGAGCTGACCACCTCCCTGGCCCACGAGCTGAACCAGCCCCTCACGGCGATCCTGGCCAATGCCCAGGCTGGACGCCTGCTCCTCGACACGAACGGCGGCGACCGCGCTTCCCTGCGCGAGATCCTCGACGACATCGTGGAGGAGGACAAGCGCGCGGGCGAGGTCATCCGCCGATTGCGGGACCTGTTGCGAAAAGGGGCGCCGGAGCGCGCGCCCCTCGACCTCAACCGCCTGGCGGAAGACGTGACACGGCTGCTCGCGAACGATGCCGCCTTGCGCGGCGTCTCGATACGGCTGGCCCTCAACGTCGCGCCCGTCGTCGTGACCGGGGACCGCATCCAGCTCCAGCAGGTGGTGCTGAACCTCGTGATGAACGCCATGGATGCCATGGCGGAGAGCGCCCCCGACCAGCGCATCGCCCTCGTCTCCACGCTCGTGACCCCCGACGGCGTGCATCTGTCGGTACGCGACTCGGGCACGGGGCTGCGCGAGAGCGACGCCGGGCGCGTCTTCCAGCCCTTCTACACGACCAAGCCGTCCGGGATGGGCATGGGCCTCTCCATCGCGCGCTCGATCGTGGAGGCGCACGGCGGCCGGATCTGGGGCCGCGACAACGCGGGATCCGGCGCCACCTTCACGTTTTCGCTCCCCCTCAGCACGGCGGCGCCGCCCCCGTAGCCGGCCGTCCATGAGACTTTGGTCCCATGGACGGTGCCCTCCGTCCCCGGCCAGACTCGATTCACACTCATGCCGCGCGTGAAGAGCTTGCGTCCGCGCACCGGGCTCGCGGCCGCCCTGGCCGCAGCGTGCCTCGCCGCCGGCTGCGCGCCGCGCGAGAGCCTCGAGGACGCGCGGGCCCGTGCGGCGGAATCGGTCGCGCTGGCGGAGATCGCGGACCTCCACAAGCTGATCACCAAGGCGGAGGCGGGACAGCTCTCCACCGAATCGCGCGTCGCCATCGGCATCGCGGAGAGCGTCTCCAAGGAGCTGCTGGAAGCGTCGCTCCCCCAGGAGAAGATGATCGGGGACCGCCTGATCGTGCGCCTGGAGACGGCGCAGCCCTTCTTCCGCGGGAACAACGCGATCCTCGTCTGCCGTGCCAGCGCGCGCACGCCCCGCTCCTCCGCGGCCGCCCACCTCGAGCTGGGCGGGCGGCTGACCAACTTCCGGATCGACCAGGGCAAGCTCGTGTCCGGGGTCGAGATCGTCCACTTCAAGGTGCTCGACTCGTCGCTGGGCGACATGGGGAGCGACGTCCTGGAGAGCATCGTGGGCGGAAACCTGGACAGCCTCTCCGGCCTGCTGCCCGGCCTCGAGATCCCGGTCACCCTCGAGGAGTCGATCCCCATCGCCGGGCTCAACGCGGGAGTCGTGCAGGTCAAGGGGGGATCGCTGCCCTTGAAGGTCAGTCTGGCCGAGGTCATCCCCATCAAGGAGCGGCTGTGGATCCTGCTCGACGTGAGCGCGGGCCCCTGGACCGCGAACGCACTCGCGGAGAAGCCGGAGTGAGGCGCGCGACGGGGGTCTTGCTCGCGGGACTGCTGGCGATCGGCGCCTGCTTCTTCGCCTGGGTCCAATGGCGCCGGGCGCAGCGGGTTCCTCCTCCGACGGCGGCGCGCCTGGCGGAGCTGCGGACGGAGCGTGACCGGCTCCAAGCCGTCTTCCGCGCGGCCGTCCTCGCCCGCGGCGAGCAGAGCCTGGCCGAAGCGCCGGTGGCGGGAGTCATGATCGGCATCCCGACCATCCTCACCAGCTCGATCGTCGAGCAGGTCGTTACCGGACTCTTCGGCGAGACGACGCTGACCCTCAAGAACCTGAAGGTCCACAAGGAGGGCAAGGTCCGGGCCAAGATGCTGATCCGGAAACGGACCCTCGGCGAGTTCGTGCTCGACGTCAACATCCACCAGGTGCAGGGGATCCTGAAGCCGGGCAAGCCGACGCTCGTCTTCGGAACGAGCACCGTCGACCTCACCCTGCCCGTGCGGCTGGCCGAGGGCAAGGGAAGCGCGGAGCTCCGGTTCCAGTGGGACAGCAAGGGCCTGGCCGCCAACACCGTCTGCGGCGACGTCGACGTGACGCGCGAGGTCGGGGGCGGAGTGGTGCCGACAGACTACGAGGTCAGCGGCAGCTTCAAGATCACCGCCGTCGGAAACGCCATCCGCCTGGAGCCGCGGTTCCCCGAGCTGGCCGTGCGCATCTTCGTCGATCCCTCCGACCAGGCCTGGGGCATCGTGGACGGCGTGGTGAAGGAGCAGCGCAAGGGCTGCGAGATCGCTCTCAGCAAGGTGGACATCAAGGAGAAGCTCGGAGGCATCCTCGGGAAGGGATTCAACGTGAAGATCCCGCAGAAGATCTTCAAGCCCATCAAGCTCCCGGCCGGCGTCAAACAGTCGCTCAAGGTCCAGGGCATCCAGATGGCGCTGGAGGCGCGGCCGACCGGCCTCCTCGTCACGCCGGACCGCCTCTGGTACGGCGCCGATCTCAACTTCCGCTCCAACCGCCCCGGCGCGAAGCCCTGACGCGAGGCCAAACATTGGACTTTGGTCCTATGGCACGCCGCGAGAATCCGGTCCACCATGCGCTAGCTATCACCCTCAGGGCCAGACGAGGAGGCCAGATGTCCAAAGCTCTTGCATCGACAGGGGGCGTTCGCTCGCGCGCGTGGCGGAGAGCACCCCTCGCCGCCGCCCTGGGCCTCCTGCTCCTGTCCGCGGGACCGGTCCGGGCGGCCGACGCTCCGAACCTCTCCGGAACCTGGAAGCTCAACCACGAGCTCAGCGACGACACTGCCGCAAAGGTCAAGGAAGCGGCGGGCTCCGAATACATCAAGGGCGGGCCGTCCTGGGCGACGGAGACGTGGTTTCCCTGGGGAACGAAGTTCAACGAAGGCGAGCGCGTAATGCTCCGCGATGTCCTCCTGGGCGCCGTGCGCGGCCTGGAACGGATCGAGGTGGATCAGACGGCCTCCGAGATCAAGACCGTCTACGGAGAGGAAGGGCTGCGCGTCTTCTACCTGACCCGGGCCGCCTCGGGCACCAACCTGGTGACGGGCGAGACGGTGAAGCGCACCGCGCAGTGGAAAGGCGCCGAGCTCGTGCTCGAATCCGCCGGAAAGAAGGGCAAGGCGCGCGAGGTGATGAGCCTCGTGCCGGCGAAGAACCAGCTCGTCAACCTGCTCCACCTCGAGATGGACCCCCTGAAACATCCGATGGACGTCCGCCTCGTGTATGACCGTGTCGGCGTTGCTCCCTGAAAGCGGCGGCGCGTCATGACGGCTCGCGCCCTTTGGCCGGCCTCGTGGCTCCTCGTCTCCGCCTTGGCGAGCCCGCCGCTCGTCGCGGCGCCATCCCGCGCCCCGGGCCCCGGGCTCATGTTCCGCCATTTGAACGTGTCGGACGGGCTGTCGGACCCCCGCTCGCGGTGTGTCCTCCAGGACCGCCAGGGGTTCCTGTGGGCCTGCACCGCCGACGGGCTCAACCGCTACGACGGCTACGGCTTCCGCGTGTTCCGCCACGACCCCGACGATCCGGAGACCCTGGGCCCGGGCTTCCTCACCAAGGTCGTGGAGGACGGCGCGGGGAAACTCTGGGTCGGTCTCCAGGGTGGAGGGCTGAGCGTCTACGACCCCCTGTCCGAGACCTTCACCCATCTCCGCCACGATCCGGCCGACCCGCGGAGCCTCAGCGACGACGTGGTCACCGCCCTCACCTACGACGGCGAGGGGACGGTCTGGGTCGGCACGAGCCAGGGCCTCAGCCGTGTCGACACCCGGACGCGCGAGGTCACACGCTATCGGAACAACCCCACCGAGCCGACGAGCCTCGCTTCGGACGAGATCTTGGCCCTCTACGTGGACCGGTCGCGGGCGCTGTGGATCGGGACCACGGATAAGGGACTCGACCGCCTACGTCTGCGAGCCGGGGCACCGGCCGTCTTCGAGCACTTCCGCTGGGACCCGAAGAACCCGAGATCGCTCAGCAGCGACCGGATCACTTCGATCCTGGAGGCGGGCGGCAGCACCTGGGTCGGCACCTGGGACGCGGGCCTCAATCGCCTGGCCGCGGACGGGACGGTCACCCGCTACGACAAGGCGCTCGGCGATTCGCGCTACGAGCGCGGCGACCGCATCTACGACCTCCTCGAAGACCACACGGGCGCCATCTGGATCGCGATGTGGGGAGGGGGCCTGGGCTGGCTGCATCCGGAGACCGGCCGCTTCGAGCGCTTCACCCCCGACGTGAGCGACGCGGCCAGCCTGAGCCACGCGAACGTGAGCGCGCTCTTCGAGGATCGAAGCCACCTGCTCTGGGTGGCCACGGTGGGAGGCGGGCTCGACGTCGTGGACCTCGCGGCCAAGCCCTTCGTCCGTTACCCGGTGACGGGCGAGCGCCCGGGCGGGCTCTCCGCGAAAGACGTCCGGGCCGTGATGCAGGACCATCGCGGCGACGTCTGGGCGGGCACGTACGGAGACGGCCTCAACCGCATCCGTGGCGCGCGCAACCACGTCGAGCGCTTCCGCCACGTCCCGGGCGACCCGCACAGCCTGGCCGACGACACCGTCACCAGCCTGCTCGAGGACGAAGGCGGCTCCGTCTGGGTGGGAACCTTCGGCGGCGTCGACCGGCTGGATCCGGCGACGGGCCGGTTCGAACATCACCGCGCCCGCCGCAACGACCCCCAGAGCCTGAGCAGCGACACCGTGTACGCGCTCCATCAAGACGCGACGGGGCGGCTCTGGGCCGGAACCTGGGACGGGCTCAACCTGCTCGACCGAAAGACCGGACGCGTCATCGTCTACCGCAAGCCCGGGCCCGGCCGGCAAGCGGTCCTCTTCATCGGCGACGACCCGAGCGGCGCGCTCTGGCTCGGGATGAGCCAGGAGCTGGTACGTTTCCAGCCCGAGACCGGCGCCTTCGAGACGTTCGCTTCCGACGTGCTTCGTCCCGACCGCCTCGGGATCGGGTTCATCTGGTGCATGCTCCGCGACGCCTCCGGCCGGTTCTGGCTGGGGAGCTCGCAGGGGCTCCACGAGCTGCTGCCGAGCCTGCCCGGCGAGCCCGCGCATCTGCGTCATTTCGGCTCCCGGCAGGGGCTGCCGGACGCGGCGGTGGTGTCGATCCAGGCTGCGGAAGACGAGCAGCTCTGGCTCGGCACCACGCGTGGGCTGGTGCGCTTCGAACCACGCCACGGGATCGCTCGGCGTTACGACACGATGGACGGGCTTCCGGACGAGAGCTTCAACACGACCGCCGCCTTTCGCGCGCAGGACGGGTCGATGTTCTTCGGCACCACGGGAGGCCTCACCTCGTTCGATCCCGGTCAGTTCCGGGACGACCCGATCGCCCCGCGCGTGGTGCTGAGCGCGCTTCGGCTCTCCCATCGGCCGGTCCCGGTCGGACCCGACTCCGTTCTCGAGCGCGCCCTCTTCGCGACCGAAGCCATCGAGCTGCCGTACGACGCGCGCATCTTCGGATTCGACTTCACCGCCCTCAGCTTCCGGGCCCCGCACCGGAACCGCTTTCGTTACCGCCTCGACGGGTTCGACGCGGAATGGCACGAGACGGCGGACGGAGAGCACGGCACGACGTACACGAACCTGGCGCCGGGAAGCTACGTCTTCCGCGTACGAGGATCGAACAGCGACGGCGTGTGGGACGAGAGCGGCGCGTCGGTGAAGATCCGCATACGGCCGCCGTGGTGGAAGACCTGGTGGTTCCGCACGCTGGCCGTGCTGGCGGTGGCCGCGGGCCTGCTCGCCGCCCATCGTCTGCGCACGCGCGGCCTGGAGGCGCGCAGCGCGCGCCTCGAACGCGAGATGCGCGACCGTGAAGGCGTCCAGCGCGCCCTCAGCCAGAGCGCGCAGCAGCTCCGCCTCATCGCGGACGCCGTGCCGTTCGTCATCGCCTACGTCGATGCCCAGGGCCGCATCCGCTTCGCCAACCGGGCGGCCGAGCAATGGGCGGGACGGCCGCGCAGCGAGATCGAGGGACGCGAGATCGACGAGATCCTGCCCCTCCACGTCCTCGCCCTCGTGCGGGACCGCGTCGAGATGGCGCAGGGCGGGGAACGCGTCGCGTTCGATTTCGCCGTCGGGGCCCGGGCGTCGAGCCGAAGACGCATCGCGGCCACTTTCGTGCCGCACGCGCAAGGGGACGCCGCCGTGCCCCGCATGGGGTTCTACGCGTTCGCCGAGGACGTCACGGAACGGGTGCGCACGCAGGAAGAGCTGCACCGCCAGCACGACCAGATCGCGCACGCCTCGCGCGTCTCCACCCTCGGCGAGATGGGCACCGCCATCGCCCACGAGCTGAACCAGCCGCTCACCGCCGTCCTCAGCAACGCGAACGCCGTCCTGCGCACCCACACGCCGCCGCGGGGCGTCCTGCCCGAGGGCGTCGAGGAGGCCCTCCGCGACATCGCCGAAGACGCCACCCGCGCCGGCGAGATCATCCGGCACGTGCGCGAGCTCGTCCGCAAGGGCGCCTCCCGCAAGGCACCCCTCGACGTCAACGAGGCCATCCGGGGAGTGGAGGCGCTCATCCGCGCCGCCGCCCTCGAGGGCGACGCCGCCCTCTTCATGGACCTGGCCCCGGGCCGGGCCATGTCCGTGGGCGACGTCATCCAGGTGCAGCAGGTGGTGCTGAACCTGGTCCGCAACGCGATCGACGCCATGCGCGCGCTTCCCAAGCCGGAGCGCCGGCTGGTCGTGCGCTCGCAGCGCGACCGCGACGTGATCGTGGTCTCGGTCGAAGACGCGGGGCCGCCTCTCGAGAAGGAGGCCCTCGACCACCTGTTCGCGCCCTTCTACACCACCAAGGCCAACGGCCTCGGCATGGGACTCTCGATCAGCCGCTCGATCATCGAGGCCCATGGGGGCGTCATCGAGGCGCGTTCCCGCAGCGGGCGCGGCCTCGCCGTACGCTTCACGCTGCGGGCAAGCCACGAGGCGGGAGACGCCGTCGGTCCCCGGATGAGCGCATGAAGGGTCGCAGCGATCGCCGCCGCCCGCCAGACCTCTCGGGCAAGGTCTTCCTGGTCGACGACGAGGCTTCCGTCCGGCGGGCGCTGACCCGGCTCCTCCGGGCGGCGGGGCTGGAGGTGGCCAGCTACCCGTCGGCGGAAGCCCTCCTCGCGGAGTTGAGCCCGGCCGAGAAGGGCCCCGCCTGCGTGGTAGCGGACCTCCAGATGCCCGGCCTGACCGGCCTCGGATTGCAGGACGAGATCACGCGCCGCGGCCTCGGCCTCCCCGTTCTCCTCATCACCGGCCATGGCGACGTCCCCAGCACGGTGCGGGCGATGAAGGGCGGCGCGATCGACTTCCTGGAGAAGCCGGTCTCGGAATCCGCGCTTTTCGAGGGCATCGGCCGGGCCTTCGTGCGCCACCGGGAGCTCAACGACACGCGCCGCCAGCAGGAGCTGCTGACGGCGCGGCTCGAGCGGCTGACGCCGCGCGAGCGCGAGGTCTTCGCCCTGGTGGCGGCCGGCCTCCTGAACAAGCAGGTCGGGTTCGAGCTCGGCACCACGGAGAAGACGGTCAAGGTCCACCGGGCCCGGGTCATGGACAAGATGGAGGCGACATCGCTGGCCGACCTTGTACGCATGGCCGGCCAGCTCGGCATCACCGCGCCTCCCCGGCGGGCCCCCTAGGCGGAGTAACATGCCCGCCATGCCCACCGGCGAATCCGCCCTTCGTCGCGCGTGGGCCCGGCTGTCGCCGCGAGCGCACCCGGCCCCGGAGAAGCTCGCCGTCCAGCAGGCCGAAGAAGCCCTGCGGGAGAGCGAGGAGCGCCTGCGCGCGCTCGTCACCGCGAGCGTGGACGTCATCTGGAGGACCGACGCCAACGGCGAGGTCCTCTTCGTATCGCAATCGTGGGAGGAGATGACCGGCCAGACCGCGGAGCAGACCCGCCACTTCGGGTGGCTGGAGGCCATCCACCCCGACGACCGTGACCGCCCCCGGGCCGTATGGCTGGCGGCGGCGGCGGAGAAGCGTTCGTATTCGAGTGAATTCCGCGTCCGCACGCGTGACGGCCGCTACCGCCATTTCCAGACGCGCGGGGTTCCCATTCTCGCGGCCGACGGGAGCATCCGGGAGTGGATCGGCACCAACACCGACATCACCGAGCGTCGAGAATCGGAGAACGCGCTGCGCGAGGGGCAGCTCCGCTACCAGCTCGCCACCAGGGCCGGCGGGGCCGGCGTGTGGGAGCTCGACCTGGCCACCGGCGACATGTACATCGACCCCCAACTGAAGGCGATCCTCGGCTACGAGGACCACGAGATCCGGAATCATCTGGACGACTGGATGCAGCGGCACGACCCACGCGACGTCGGCCGCGTGAAGGCAGACGCCGCCGCGTACGCGGCGGGAGCGAGCACCGACTACGAAGACGAGCACCGCATGGTCCACAAGGACGGCAGCATTCGCTGGTTCCTGGCCCGGGGCCGCATGATCGTCGGGCCCGGGGAGCGCCGCCGCCTCATCGGTACGGACACGGACGTTACCGCCCGCAAATGGGAGGCGACCGCCCTCCGGGAGGTGGAGGGCCGCCATCGGGCCATGCTGCTCGCCGTGCCGGACCTGATGTTCGTCCTGGACAAGGACGGCGTGTACGTCGACTTCCATGCCCCCGACCCCGCCCTGCTCGTGGTTCCTGCCGATCGGTTGATCGGGCGCAACGTGCGCGAGGTTTTCCCCCCCGAGCTGGCCGAAAGGGTCACACGTTGCCTCGCGGAGACGAGGGCGTCGGGCGAGCCCCGGACGCTGGAGTACGACACCGCCATCGACGGTAAGGTCCGCCACTGGGAGGCCCGTGTCGTCCCCTGCGGCCCGGACAAGGTGCTGAGCATCGTGCGCGACGTCACGGAACGGAAGGTGGCGGAGCAGGAGGCGCGCGAGCTCCGCGACGAGCTGGCCCACGTGGGGAGGGTGACGTCGCTAGGGGCGCTCACGGGGTCGCTGGCGCACGAGATCAACCAGCCGCTGGCCTCCATCATGGCCAACGCCCAGGCCGCGCTGCGCCTGCTCGACTCCCCGCGCCTGGACAAGGCCGAGCTCCGCGACGCGCTCGGCGACATCGTGAGCGACGACCGCCGCGCGGGCGAGGTGCTCCGCCGCCTGCGGGCGCTCCTCACCAAGGAAGCGCCGGAGTCCAGGCCGCTCGACATCAAGGACACGATGGAAGAGATCCTGCAGCTCGTCCACAGCGACGTCGTGATGCGCCGGGTGGCCCTCGAGACCGATCTTGCCACCGACCTCCCTCTGGTTCAGGGCGATCGCGTGCAGCTGCAACAGGTGGCCCTGAACCTCCTGATCAACGCGTTCGAAGCCGTCCAGGACCTGGACGTCGCGCGCCGGCGGGTCGCCCTGCAGGCCACGCGCCAGGACGGGCACGTCGTAGTCAGCGTCGTGGACCACGGCCGCGGCATCGCCACCGCCGACATCGACCGGATCTTCGAGCCGTTCTACACGACCAAGCCCGACGGCATGGGGCTGGGCCTGCCGATCTGCCGGACCATCGCCGTCTCCCACGGGGGCGCGCTCACCGCCGCCGCCAACGACCATGGCGGGATGACGTTCTCGCTGCGCCTCCCCGCCGGTCCCCCCAGCGCCTAGGGAGCGCTGGCCAGGCGTTTGCGCGCCGTCTCCAGGTTCGCCCGGAGGCCGGTCTCGACCCCGCTGCGCACCTTGCCCATCAGCATGCCCGACAGCATGCCCGTGGGCGGATCGATCCGCGTCCGATAGAGGCTCAGGAGGTAGAGGCTCTTGCCGTCAGGGGTGGGAACGCCGGCCATGATCTCGAGGCTGGCGTTGAAGTAGTGGGTCGCGGCCAGCAGCTTGCTCGACATCAGGACGCCGCGAGGGCCCCGATACGTGGTCATGTGGTAGGCGGAGACGACGGGCTTGAGGCCGAAGGTGTCCTTCGCCCAGTAGAGGATGTCCTCCGCCCCCGCCAGCTTTCCGTTGGGGTAGGCCACGAGATAGTCGTTGAACTCCTTCACGTACTCCGGAAGGTAGGGCGAGTTGGCGAGGAGGGTCCGGTATTCCTGGGCGCGCGATTTCTCGTCCTTCTTGTCGAGCACGTTGCCCATCGCGTCCGTGCCCCCCTTCTGGTACGCGTTGACGTAGTCGACGATGGCCTGGTTGAAGATGGCGATGGCCCGGCTCTCCGCGTCGGGCGCCGACCAGTCGATCTTCGACACGAGCTCGAGCCCTTTCGTGCCGAGCTTCACGTCGCAGCTTCCCGGCTTGCACTTCTTCAAGGCCGCGATGTCGGCCGGCGGGTGGGTCAGCCCCTTCAGGTCCTCGAGCTTCGCCGGCGTCGAGAAGCGCCCCATCTCCGGGATCTCGGGCACCTGCCGGAACTTCTGCACGTCCCGGGCGAGGGTGATGAGCCGGTCCACCGTCCCCGTCGCCTTCACCACGCCGAAGGCCGCGATCTCCGCCTTCTCCGGGCTGGGCAGCATCTTCGTCACCACCTCGCCCTTCTCCATGGCCGCCAGCTGGGCGTCGTCGAGCTGGATCACCTTCCGCAGGAACGGCCGGGGCGGGGGCTCTTGCGCCTGGACGGCCACGGAAGCGGCCAGGGCCAGAAGGCAGGCGAGAGACGTCCGGAAAAGAGCGCGCCTCGAGAAATCGCAACCAGGCATCGACGCCTCCTTGGAGATCCTACTTCCGTGGCCGGACCAGCCCCTGCTTCTTCATCTCCTTGCCGGCGGCGGCGACGAGGTCCTTGATGAGCTTGACCACCATGGAGGGGTTGGTGCTCTCGCTCGTCCCCGCCCAGACGAGCTTGTCCCGGCGCAAATCGTAGACGAGGGTCTCGACGTTGACGATCCGATCGATGTTCAGGTAGCTCGGCGAATACATGTACGTCCAGCTGCTGTCGTAGTAGCCCCAGAAGGTGTTGTAGCTGGCGGTGGCGTAGAAATAGGCCGGGCTCTCGGTGACCGCGGACGACTGGTCGATCTCCTTCATCACCACCACCGCGACGATACCCGCCTGCGCCAGACGCGCCTTGACGAGCTCGCGATCGCGCATCTCGTTCTCGGGCACGATCGTGTAGACGGCCACGCCCTGCATGCCGCGCGCCACGAGCTCGCCCGCGAGGGCGTATTCCGCGTCCTGGCGGGACATGTTGTCCTTGCGGATGATGAGGGCCCCGACCTTCTGGCCGCGGAGATCGACCTCGGCCGCGTCGGGCGACTTCCAGGTCGACTTGAACTTGGTGGAGGCGGCGTGGGCAGGGAAGGCGAGAGTCACCGCCAGCAACAGCACGGCTCCGGCTCGATGTCGCATGGGACCCACACGCTACTGGCAGATGGCGGAGCCCGTCCATTGGACCTTGGTCTCACCAGGCCGGAACGCGGAGGCCAGCCCGCACTCGCACGAGCTCACCGGTGGAGGACGTTGCGCAAGACCGACCAGTGCGGGGCTGGGGCCAGCGCGTGCCGCCCGAGCACCCAGTGGTCGTACAGGGCCTGGATGGTCCCGTCCTTCCGCTTGAGGTCGATCCAGTTCGACACGAACCGCGCCGTCTCGATGTCGTGTCGGGCCACGGGGTAGGCCAGCGGCAGCTTGACGACGACCGGATGGGGGACGGCGACGGAATACGCCGGATGGAGGAGGGTCCAGAAGGAGCCGCGCTCGGCGGTCAGGACCACCGCATCCACGGGATGGGGTCGGCCCTCGAAGAAGTCGCCCAGGCCCGCCTTGTCGAGGGCGATCGGTTCGGTGTCGAGGTTCGGGAATTCCCGGTGCACGAGTCCCAGCAGGTAGGGCAGCTCGGGAACCGCCACCTTGAGTCCGGGCGTCCGGCGAATCCACTCCGCGCTGGAGAAATCGGCGCGGCGGTGGTCCGGGACGATGAAGGCCATCGTCTCGTCGAGGTAGCTCGAGGAGTAGGCCATCTGCGCGCCCCGGCGCGTCGTCAGGAGCA
>Ga0207648_10004506_pt1 | contig 14285 bp, 12 predicted proteins | sample KBSMisM32_FD_184310 | JGI IMG/M metagenome (GOLD analysis project Ga0207648, IMG submission 184310) | Miscanthus rhizosphere microbial communities from Kellogg Biological Station, Michigan, USA - KBS Miscanthus M3-2 (SPAdes) (version 2) | ecosystem: Host-associated > Plants > Roots >...
TCCAAAGAGTAATGAACATGCGAGGATAATTGTAGAGGTCCGGGTAAAAGTATTTTTCATAATTTTTGGATTATTGAACAAAATAGGCATTGTTTCGCTAGATAAAAACGGGGAAATACGCGTAATTATTGTGGGGTTTTACCTGATTGGTTATATCGGCAAACAATTTGCTAAACAAGAGTTTGTATTTTGCGTCACCATAAATCAAGCCCATGTATAAAACCGCAGAAGATATCCGTCAGTTAAACGAACGTATTAGCCATGCAGGCCAGTTTACCGATAAATTAAGGCAGGAAGTTGGGCACGTAATTGTTGGGCAATCCCATATGCTTGACCGTCTCCTGATCGGTCTCCTGAGCAATGGCCACGTACTGTTGGAAGGCGTTCCCGGACTGGCAAAAACCCTAACCATCAAATCCCTTTCCCAGGCCATTCACGCCAAATTCAGTCGTATTCAGTTTACCCCTGATCTGTTGCCGGCAGACGTTATCGGTACCATGATCTACCAGCAGCAGAAAGGTGATTTTGTAGTCCGCAAGGGTCCCATCTTTGCCAATTTTATACTGGCTGATGAAATAAACCGTGCTCCGGCAAAAGTGCAATCCGCCCTACTGGAAGCTATGCAGGAAAGGCAGGTGACTATCGGTGATTCAACTTATAAACTGGATGAACCCTTCCTGGTGCTGGCAACCCAGAACCCATTGGAGCAGGAAGGAACCTATCCACTTCCGGAAGCCCAGGTTGACCGCTTTATCATGAAAGTAGTGGTTGGTTATCCAAAAATGCATGAAGAGCAAATGATCATCCGCCAGAATGTACAGGGCATCGCCTTACAGCCGGTGAAGCAGGTTGTTTCCATCCAGGAAGTAACCAATGCAAAAGATCTTACAAGGCAGATCTACATGGATGAAAAGATAGAACAGTACATACTCGACATAGTATTCGCTACACGTACACCAGAGAAGTATCAGCTGGAAAAATTAAAGCCATTGATCTCTTACGGTGGTAGCCCACGCGCCAGCATTAACCTTGCCCTGGCAGCAAAGGCACAGGCCTTCCTGAATAAACGCGGGTTTGTAATTCCGGAAGATATCCGAAGCATTGCAAAAGATGTTTTACGCCATCGTATCGGCCTCACTTATGAAGCTGAAGCAGAGAATGTGAATGTAGAGGATGTGGTGGAAGATATTTTGAAGCAGATCAATGTGCCATAACAAAAAGATTACTTAATCCTGTCAATGCTTACAACAGCCGAAATATTAAAAAAGGTCCGTGAGTTGGAGATCAAAAGCAAAAAGATCACAACCGACCTGTTTACTGGCGAATACCATAGCGCCTTTAAAGGCAAGGGTATGTCGTTTAAAGAGGTAAGAGAATATGCGGCAGGAGATGATACGCGGTTTATCGACTGGAATGTATCTGCAAGATTGGGACATCCTTATAGTAAAGTGTTTGAGGAGGAGCGTGAATTAACTGTAATGTTATTGGTAGATATCAGTGCAAGCTCATTGTTTGGAACCGTTCATGCCCGCAAGCGTGATATAATCACGGAAATTGGAGCAGTGTTGAGTTTCTCTGCCGTGAATAATGCAGATAAGATCGGGGCTATTTTTTATAGTGATAAGGTGGAAGCCTATATACCACCCAAGAAAGGCAAACAGCATGCTCTCTATATAGTGCGGCAGTTGTTGAGCAAGGAACCTACGGGAAAGGGTACTGAGGTAAGCAAGGCTTTGCGTTACTTCAATAATGTAACCCGCCAGAAAAGTATTGCTTTTGTATTAAGTGATTTCCTGGATGCTAATTACGAAGATGCATTACGTATCTCCGGAAAAAAACATGATGTGATCGGGATCAAAATATATGATAAAATGGATATGGAATTGCCTAAAGCCGGGCTATTGCAGGTGCAGGATGCTGAAACAGGTACTACCAAGTGGATCGATAGCAGCAATGCATTTGTGCGCCAGAGCTACCAGGAAGAGTTTTTTAGAATAACCCAATACAGCTCCCAGGTTTTCAAGAAAGCCGGCTCTGATCTATTGCATGTGCGTACCGGGGATGATTATGTTAGAGTATTGCAGCGATTTTTCCTTAGCCGCAACAAGTGAACCATTGATCGCATAAACTGAATGATAAAAAGGAATAGTTATACCACCATCTTTCTGTTTCTGTCTGCCTTTTTTCCAATAATCTCCTATGGACAGGCAAAGACTTCCGTGCGCGCAACAGTTGACCGCTCAAAGATCCTGATCGGTGAGCCCATACAGCTCAGGCTGGAGGCCGATATTCCTGAATCACAACCGATCAGTTTTTTTCCTGTTGATTCCATTGCTCATTTTGAATTTCTTTCAGTTGAACCGATCGATACCGCCAATACAAGCAGCGGAACCGTGCTTTCCCAATCCTTTCGTATTACCAGTTTTGATTCCGGACATTGGGTAATTCCTTCATTTGTATTATATGGAAAATTAGGGACCGATACGCTGCCTGTTGACGTGGGCTATACTCCTTTTGATACCGCTCAGCCCTATCATGATATAAAAGATATCATTGAAGTAAACCCAACGGAAGAAAAAAAGAAGGACAACCAGTGGTTGTATCCTGCTCTGGCAGCTGCAGTATTACTGATCATTATTCTTATCCTGGCTTTACGGAAGAAAAGGAAACCTGTTGTAAAACCAGCGGAGCCACCGCCTGATCCATTCAAAGTGGCCATGGAAGCACTGCAGAAATTAAAGGGGCAGAAGGGAGAGGCTAAAGAATATTATTCCAGGCTGGTTGATATATTCAGGCAGTATGTGCTGGATAAAAAGGGAATTCATTCTCTTCAGCAAACTACAGATGACCTGGTGGTGCAGTTGCGGGAACTGAAGATCCCCAATAGCCTTTTTGAGCGACTTTCCCAGGCCCTACGCATCAGTGATTTTACAAAATTTGCCAAGTATGTTCCTACAGCGGATGATGACAGGAACAGTTATGATACTATTAAGGAGTCAATTGATTTTATACAACAAATGCCATAATGCTGTACGACTGGATCAGACATATGAGCTTCGCTTATAAATGGGTTTTCCCCTTCTTTGGATTACTGCCATTGATGGTCTGGTATTATGTAAAACAGTATAACAGAATGCAGGCTACCATAAAGGTCTCTTCAGCCAATGCATTCCAGGTATCATCTGCCAAAATATTCTTCAGGCATTTCCCCTTTGTATTCCGGTTACTGGCTATTGCTGCATTGATCGTTGCCCTGGCAAGACCACAAACAAGGAATGACCAGGAACATTTGCAGGGTGAGGGTATTGATATTGTATTGTGTATGGATGTGAGCGGAAGTATGGGCTCAAGGGATATCCTGCCTTCACGGATGGAAGTAGCCAAAGAGGTGGCCGTAAATTTTGTAATGGGCCGCCCGGTAGACAGGATCGGGCTGGTGGTGTTTAGCGGTGAGAGCTTTACCCAATGCCCCATAACCACAGACAGGAATACACTTATTCACCAGATACAGACCCTGGAAAGCCGTAGGTTCCTGAAAGATGGAACTGTAATAGGAGAGGGTTTGGCTACTGCGGTAGATCGCTTATCCAAAAGCACTGCTCCAAGCAAGGTGATCATTTTGATCACGGATGGTAAGGAGGATCCACCTGATACAAGACTGATCGATCCGTTGACGGCACTTGAAATTGCAAAAGCTCATGGAGTGCGGGTGCATACGATTGGAATGGGAGCCCTGCCATCAACCGTGGTGGAGAATACAGGTAATACCACACAGCCAAAGAATCCTGCCATTGATTTTATTGATGAAACTTTATTAAGGAAAATTGCAGAGGAAACGGGTGGCAGGTATTTCCGCGCAAAGGATAAGGAGGGATTACAGAATATTTACAAGGAGATCGACAAGATGGAGAAATCAAAGATCGATGTCACTTCCTATAAACGTTACCAGGAACTATTCATTCCATTTGTATTGGCAGCGCTTGCATTACTGTTCCTGGATGTTTTGCTTAGAACCACTCTTCTGCGGAAGTTCCCCTGATCGCCATGATTCGTGTCTCACGAACCATGGCGACACGCCCCATTTCACTAATTTCGCCGGGCATGAAGGCTATCGTATATAAATCTACCGGCAGTTGGTATACCGTAAAGGATGAGGCAGGTAACTGGCATAATGCCCGTATCAAAGGGGTATTTAAAATTGATGATATTACCAGTACCAACCCTGTTGCTGTTGGTGATCAGGTGGAAATTGAAACAGAAGATAAGATCGAGAATACAGCCATCATAACAGAAATAAAGCCTCGTCAGAATTATATCAATCGACAGTCTCCCCGTTCAAAACACCAGCACCATATCATTGCGGCAAACCTGGATCAGTCATTTCTGATTGCCACATTAAAGGAACCCCGCACTTCCCAGGGATTTATTGACAGATTTTTAGTGGCTTCTGAAAGTTACCATGTACAACCTTCCATCATCTTTAATAAGGCAGATATCTATAAAAAGAAGGAGCAGGATAAATTTGATTTATGGAGTGAAATATATGGGAATGTTGGATATAATGTTTACCGGGTAAGCGTGAAAGAGAATGCAGGAATTGATGCGTTGCTTGGACAGGTCCAGGGCAAAACAACACTGTTCAGCGGTCATAGCGGGGTTGGTAAATCATCCCTGCTAAATGCGATCCTTCCCAACCTGCAGATCAAGACCCAGGATGTAAGTGAATGGAGTGGAAAGGGTATGCATACAACCACATTTGCTGAAATGTATGATCTGCCCGGCGGAGGAGCAATCATCGATACTCCCGGTATGCGGGAATTCGGATTGGTAGATATTTCAAAACAGGAACTTTCTCATTATTTCCCTGAAATGCGGGCAAGGATAAATGATTGCCAGTTTAATAATTGCCTGCATATAAATGAACCTGGCTGTGCGGTGAAAGCCGCTGTAGTAGAAGGGGAGATAACAGAAGACAGGTATGTCAGCTATGCCACCATACTTGAATCAATAGAAGAGAAAAACTATTAATTGGGAATTTGGGCAAGGCCTGGAACCAGAGTAGATTAGAACAATAGGCTCAGTTTTACGCAATATTCCTTAATAATTCACGATCGATCAGCTTTCCTTCCAGCACGGCTGCCAGCTCCACTACGGCTTTATTATCTTTTACATCAGCTCCCTGCGCCTTGGTGGGCAATACAGAAATACCGTTGTAGATATCGTATTGAAGCGTCAGTGTGTGGCCTTTAAATTTAAAGCTCCAACTGATGGAATCAAACTCGTCTTCTTTTTTAAGGAATTTCAGGCGAAGGTCTTCGTTAATGATGCCTGCAACGCGGTAAAATAGGTTGAGGTTCCCGTCATCGGCAATGATGGCCTCAGTACATCCTAATGTTGTTCGTAGGGTAAGACTCATAGTAATCGTTTTAGGGTGGTTTTTACTATAAGACCGGGATTTTTACGAATTGGCTGCTTGCTAACTCCTAAATTTCTTTGCTTTCCTTGCTGCTTTTTCTGCTTCAGGATCTCCGCTCGCCAGTTTTTCAGCACCAACATTCTTTCCATTGGTTGGACAGCCATATTTGGGCTTAAAAAGGTTACAGGATGTTACCATTGCCATAAAGCAGATCAGGGCAAAAGTGGTCATTATGGTTTTCATATTTAATCGCATATTGGTATAACGAATTTACTTTTTATTCATTGTTTTTACTATAGTAAAACTACCTCCTTCGCAATCAGGAGTAATACTGCTATTGGCAATCAGCAGGTTGGAATCTGTTAATTAATTATTCTGGAAAACTGTTGCAGAAAGTGAATAAATAAGTGACGTTTATTGCTCGCGCCATGGCTCACGCGTGTTCATCCACACGCCTCACGAGCCATTACCAATTATTGTTCGCTTTCCACTGTAACGTCTTTAAACCAGCTTGCATATTTGATATAGTTATCTGCTATCCGGTTGATCTCTCCCTTGATCATATCCTGTGGTATGTCCTTTACTTTCTTAGCCGGAACGCCCGCATAAATACTGCAGGGATCACAAATGGTATTCTCCAATACCACTGCACCTGCTGCAATGAGGGTATTGCTATGAACTATAGCCTTATCCATAATAATGGCACCCATGCCCACCAGCACATTATCTTCCAGTGTGCAGCCATGTACTATTGCGTTATGGCCAATCGATACATTGTTGCCGATGGTTGTCCCACATTTCTGAAAAGTGCAATGAATACAGGCTCCATCCTGCACATTCACTTTGTTTCCCATGCGGATAAAATTCACATCGCCACGGATCACTGTATTGAACCACACGCTGCAATCGTCACCCATCACAACATCCCCCACTACGGTGGCATTAGGAGCAATGAAATTATTGTTACCAAACTGGGGGTGTTTACCGTTTACGGGAAGTATAACAGGCATGGGATTGAGATTTAAGGTGAGTATTGAATGTATTTGCAAGTTAGATAATTTCTTTGCCTCCTTGCTCATTCTTTGCGTCCTTTGCCGGAACAATGAATCAACGCGAATTATTTCTGCGGCATGTTGCCCAAACCTCGGACGCTCCGATGGCTTTGGAGATAGTGAAAGCAGAAGGAACAGAACTGGTTGATGCTGGAGGCAAAAAATACCTGGACCTGATCGGTGGCATTAGCGTGGCAAATATTGGTCACCGCCATCCGGCAGTGGTGAAGGCAATCCGGGAACAAACAGATGCTTACCTGCACGTGATGGTGTATGGAGAATTCATTGAAACCCCGGAGGTGCAGTTTGCCAGATTTCTTACCGAACATTTACCTCAAAAACTCGATTCTGTTTATTTTACCAATTCAGGCACAGAAGCGGTTGAAGGAGCCATGAAGTTGGCCAAGCGGGTAACTGGTCGCACACAGATCATTGCATTTGAAAATTCCTATCATGGAAGCACACAGGGGGCTTTGAGTATTATGGGTAGTGAGTACTGGCGCAATGCATTTCGCCCTCTATTGCCGGACATACTGCATTTAAAATATAATACTGCAGAATCACTGCAGTCTGTTACTGAAAATACTGCCTGTGTGATCGCTGAAACTATCCAGGCTGAAGCAGGCATTCTTGCACCTTCCCATGAATGGATGCAGGCATTGCGCAAAAAATGTGATGATACCGGAACGTTGTTGGTGCTTGATGAAATACAAACCGGGTTCGGTCGAACCGGCAAACTTTGGGGATTTGAGAATTTCGACATCACACCAGATATTGTTTTATTAGGAAAAGCATTGGGGGGTGGAATGCCGCTGGGTGCCTTCCTTGCTAACCGGCAAATCATGTCAGCACTTTCCACTGATCCTGTTCTGGGCCATATAACAACATTTGGAGGTCATCCTGTTTGTTGCGCTGCTGGTCTGGCGGCAATGAAAGCGATGATCGATGAAGAAATGATCGAATCAGTTAAAGCAAAGGAAAATTTGTTTCGTTCCTTATTAGTTCATCCTAAAATAAAAGCTGTTCGATCTTTTGGCTTATGGCTGGCGATCGAGTTTGATTCATTTGAAACAAACAAAAGGATAATCGACAATTGCATCGCCAATGGGCTTGTGACCGATTGGTTCCTGTTTGCGGCTAATTGTCTGCGCATATCTCCACCTCTCATCATTACCGAAGATGAAATAAGAAGAGCAGCGAAGATCCTGCTGGAAAATATCTAAAGTGAAAATGACTTCACCACCAGGGCAGCCAGCATGGCGCCAATAATGGGACCGATTACCGGCACCCATGAATATCCCCAATCACTATCCCGCTTATTGGGAATTGGCAATAAAAAATGTGCAATTCTGGGGCCGAGGTCACGGGCCGGATTGATGGCATAACCGGTAGGTCCGCCTAATGATAAGCCAATACCCAATACTAACAATCCAACTGGCAATGCATCCAGCGCTCCCATACTCGCAGAAGGTTTTGACATCAATAGGGCACCGAACATAAGGATAAATGTGCCAATGATCTCAGTGAGTAAATTATAAACAGGATTGCGGATAGCAGGTGCTGTTGAAAACACACCCAGTTTGGTATCGCCATCAGGAGTAGTATCAAAATGTTGTTTATAGGCCAGCCAGGCAACGCAGGCACCAACAAATGCACCTGCAAACTGACCAAGTATATACGGAAGGAAAAGAGAGTTATCAAAATCTCCAAAGGCAGTTAAGGCAATGGTCACAGCAGGATTCAAATGTCCGCTGCCACCGAGCCTGTTTGATGCAAATACACCGGCAAATACGGCAATGGCCCATCCAAAAGAAATCACTATCCATCCTCCACTGTTTCCTTTAGTATTTTTTAGAATAACATTGGCCACCACACCGGCGCCCAATATGATCAGGATGGCAGTGCCAATAAATTCTGCCAGGAAATGATGCCAAAAACTGAATTCAGGAGTTAGTAATTCCATATAGCAAAGGTTTTATTAAACGGGAAGATAGTTTTTTGCAATTGAATTGAAAGCATCTACCTGATTTTTTATCCAGGTATCATCTTTTTTTAATTCACTCGCAATTATCGCTCCCACTGCTGGTGCGGCTTCCATTGCGGCTCTTGCATCTAATAGCAGGGCTCTTGTTCTGCGGCTCAATGCATCTTCAATTGTCATACACATTTCCTGCTTTACTGCCCATACAATTTCTGCCTTTGTAAAGTTCAGGCGTGGATGAATTAACTCGCCCAAAGATTTATCTGCATCCATAAGAGATATAATACTTGCTGCATCCGTTCCATAATAATATAACGATGCCTCGTAATCCGGAGTTTCCTTATGGCCATGGATTGGTAATTGCCGGGTTCGGCATTCCACTTCCGGAAGTCCTGCCTTATGCGCGGCAATTTCCAACACATCTTCTGCCATTCTACGGTAAGTGGTCCACTTTCCACCGGTAATGCTTATTAATTCAGAATCTGAAATACTGATATGATGATCCCGTGAAAGCGCTGCCGTGCTCTTTGCATTGCCCTTTACCAATGGACGCAATCCCGCAAACTGGCTTAAAATATCCTTGCGTGAAGGATCCTTGGTGAGATAGCGGGTGATATGATGCATCACAAATTCAATTTCCTGTTCCAGGGCTTTGGGTTCCGGCGATGCACTGGATACAGGCGTATCTGTTGTACCTACAATGATCCTGTTATGCCAGGGCACGGCAAATAATACGCGGCCATCATCGGTTTTTGGGATCATAATGGCCGTATTGGAGGGAAGGAATGCTTTGTCAAATACAAGATGAATTCCCTGGCTGGGACTAATGATTGATTCTGCACTTGCATCATCCATCTTTAATACCTCGTCGGTAAATACACCTGTAGCATTGATGACCGCCTTCGCTTTTATCTCATAAGTTTTTTGATTAATGGTATCTTCTACCTGTACACCGGCAATCTGCCCATTTACTTTTAACAGATTGTTGACTGAACAATAATTGATGAGCGTTGCGCCATGATCTGCTGCTGTCATTGCCAAATGAATGGCAAGCCGTGCATCATCAAACTGTCCATCATGGTACAATACACCTCCCCTTAATCCTTCCGGATCCAGTGTTGGAGTCAGTTCCAGTGTTTCTTCTTTGGAAAGAAATCGGGAAGGACCAAGACCCAGGCTGCCCGCCATCCAGTCATAAACCTTTAAGCCAATACCATAAAATGGATGTTCCCACCATTTATAATTGGGGATGACGAAGGACTGGTTTTTGACAATATGCGGAGCATTCTTCTTTAATAGCCCTCTTTCTTTCAGGGCTTCCATCACCAGTTTAATATTACCCTGCTGCAAATACCTCACTCCGCCATGCACCAGTTTGGTACTGCGTGATGAAGTTCCTTTTGCAAAATCAAACTTCTCTAATAGAATTGTCTTATATCCCCTGGATGCGGCATCAACTGCAATACCCAAACCAGTTGCACCGCCGCCAATAATGCAGATATCCCACAGGGTAGTAGACGAAAGGGTATTGAGCATTGAACTCCTGTTCACGCGCTGGTTTTTTATTATTACTGCTTAAACTATTATCTGTTATCCGCCCAGGCAATGCTGGCTTTCACTGCTCTTTGCCAGCCTTTGACCAGTTCATTTCGTTTATCTTCTTTGATCGAAGGAGAAAAAGACTGGTTTACCTGCCATTGTTGTTGTATATCATTAATGCTTTTCCAGTATCCTACTGCCAGGCCAGCCAGGTAGGCAGCACCCAGCGCTGTAGTTTCTGTAATGGTAGGACGAACAACCTTACAGTTCAGAATATCACTCTGGAATTGCATCAGCTGATTATTGACAGTGGCGCCTCCATCCACACGCAATTCTTTAATATGAATACCACTATCCGCTTCCATTGCTTTCAATACATCATAGGTTTGATAGGCAATGCTATCCAGTGCTGCCCTGGCAATATGAGAACGATTACTTCCTCTTGTTAACCCAAACAGCGTTCCTTTTGCATACTGGTTCCAGTAAGGAGCACCCAATCCTGCAAATGCCGGAACAATATAAACACCATCTGAATCTTTCACCTGTGCTGCCAGTTCTTCCACTTCGGAAGAAGCTCTTATGATCTTCAATTCATCGCGCAGCCATTGAACAACGGCGCCTGCAATAAACACACTTCCTTCCAGCGCATATTCTGTTTTATCATCGATCTTCCAGGCAATAGTGGTCAGCAAATTATTTTTTGAAGTGATCGCCTTATCGCCCGTATTCATCAACATAAAACAACCGGTTCCATAGGTATTCTTCACCATACCCGGTTGTGTACATAATTGACCGAACAGTGCTGCCTGCTGGTCTCCTGCAATTCCTGCAATAGGAATACGTGAATCAGGAACAAAGCTTCCCGTCACCCCGTAGATCTTGCTGGAAGGTTTTACTTCAGGTAAAAGACTGGCTGGAATAGTAAATAACTTTAGCAGGTCTCCATCCCACTGCCCTGTATGAATATTCAGGAGCATGGTCCTGCTTGCATTTGATACATCTGTTACGTGCAGTTCACCACCGGATAATTTCCAGGCCAGCCAGGTATCGATGGTACCAAATGCCAGTTCCCCCTGTTCCGCTTTTTGCCTTGCACCACTAACATTATCCAGTATCCACTTCAATTTTGTTGCAGAAAAATAGGCATCGATAATAAGACCGGTCTTTTGCTGAATTGTGCCGGCCATATTTGCTGCTTTCAGCTCATCACAATAAGCTGCCGTTCGGCGGTCCTGCCAAACTATGGCATTATAAATAGGTTTACCCGTTTTTCGATCCCAAACCACCGTTGTTTCCCGTTGATTGGTAATCCCGATCCCTACTACCTGTCGCATGGTAATATTGGCCTTGGCAACCGCTTCAGCAAATGTGCCGTATTGCGTACTCCAGATTTCCTCAGCATCATGTTCCACCCAGCCCGGTTGCGGGAAGATCTGGCGAAATTCTTTTTGAGCTACACTGATAATATTGCCGTGATGATCGAACAGCATGCTGCGGCTGCTGGTAGTTCCTTGATCTAACGCAAGAATATATTGTGAAGCCATGGAAGAAAGTTATTTATTCAGAGAAAGATAGGTAAAAGTATAAATTTCCCCCACTACTATACACTCCATTATTTCTTTTATATCTTGGCGCCAATTCAACACCGTATGCTTAAACGAACCATTATCCTGCTAACTACAGTCTTACTTTTAACTTCCTCTCACAGTATTGCACAAAATAAACCAGCCTGGCCCAGGACTTTTTTGTGGCGCATATCCGGTAACGGACTTACAAAAGATTCCTACGTGTATGGGACTATGCATTTGCAGGACAAGCGCCTCTTCAATTTTGGCGATTCATTATACAGGTACATGGAAAAGGCAGAAGGGTATGCCCTGGAAATTGATTTAACAGAAATGATGGATACGTTGTTCCAGCGCGTGGTTGATGAAAAGATAAGGTCACGGGTTGATGAGGAACAGGTGGCAAATCCCAGGAACAAAAAAAAGTACATTGATTCATTAGTAAATAACTTAAAAAGATCGAAGGATAAGGAAAGCCGGAAGATCCTCCAAAAGATCAGGGAGGATAAAATGAATGCGGTATTAAAAAAAGAAATGCCTACCATGATGGATGCATTCCTTTATGGTTTGGCAAGAAGACAGGGAAAATGGCTCGGTGGAATTGAGGATCTCCAGGATCAATTACCCATCCTTGATGAATTGGGCAGGGATATTACAACAGATGAATTATTAGGTTCAGATAAGGAAATGAGATCTTCACTTGAAAATATGATCTCTATCTACATATCGCGGGATCTGAATAAGATTGAATCATATTATTTAAAGGATCGTTCGGAAGAATTCCAGGATATTGATCTGATCAGGAGGAACTTCAAAATGGCATCCCGGATGGATAGCCTTGCTCATATCCGCAGCATGTTTTTCACTGTTGGGGTAGCCCATCTTCCCGGTGATTCTGGTGTAATTACCTTATTGCGAAAGAAAGGTTTCCGGTTGGATCCGGTATTTTCAACTAATGCAGTTGATCCAATTCAATATGCTTCCTCGCTTAAATCAGTTGAGTGGGAAAAAACTTCTGATGCCAATAATACTTATGAAATAGAAATGCCCGGAAAGGCAGCAGAGGTTAGCATTGCAAGCGGGATGGTAAAAATGAAATACTTTGTTGATTTATCCACACTGACCTTCTTTATGACTACCAGTTCGATCGTAGCTGAAACGCTGGACATGGAAAGTCTTGTTGAAAAGATTACACAGGCTCAGGGCGCCACTATTCTATCAAAAAAGAAGGTTGAACTGAAAGGGGCCAAAGGCATAGAAACTAACATCTTTATCAGTCAGAATTATTTCAAGAACTTATATCTGCGCAAAGGGAATATTTTGTATATGGTTATGGTTGGGGGACAAAGGAAGGAAACTATGAATAACTCCGATGCAGATCATTTTATTGCATCTTTTACTCCCGCCAAAGAGTTGCCTGTTGCTTCATCAAAAACGTGGAAACAATTTAATCTGGATGAAAAAGGGTGCACCATATTATTTCCCGGAGATGCCAGGAAAAATCCCAAAATGGCGCAGGGGATAATAGATAGCTGGAACTATTCCACGTATGATTTGGCAGACCCGGGAACCGGCTCCTATTATATTCTTCAGATCAGGGATATTGATCAGGGTCTCCATCTAACGGCGGATTCAAACATTTTTATAGGCTTCAGGGAAAGATTAGCGAAATCTATTAAGACCGTGACTCATGATGAAGAAAGCACCTTTAACGGGTTTCCTGTTCTGAAATATGAAGGTATTGAACAAAATGGTGTGGTTTTCAAATCAGTTATTGTTAACCGTGGTAACCGCTGTTATTATGTGATTGTAGAAGGTCAAAATACCACTTCTGCACTGGCCGATATGAATAATTTCCTGCATTCATTTAATTTAATGGATTATGAATATAAGGATTGGGAAAAGCAGGTACAAACCGCAGGAAATTTTCAGTCTTTGGCCCCGGCTCCCTTTATACAAAAAATTGATACTGGTTCCACAGTAGCTGAAAAAGATAAACCTATCCATTTTGTTAGCTATGATGTCCTGGATTGTTCCTCCTACGAGATAATAAAATATAAGGTTTCTCCTTATTATTATGCCACCGGTGATAGTGCATTATTTCAGGATATTTCTTCCGGTTACAGAAAATCAACTGATTCTGTACTTTCAGAGAAATGGATTACCAATGGAAACCTGAAGGGGCAGGAATGGATTATAAAATCACCTGGAAACAATAACGTAAAGAAGGCAAGAATTTTTCTCAGTGGCGACACAGTTTATTATATTCTTTGTTATTTGCCTTCTCAAAAGATCAATGAAGTTCCTTACCAGAGGTTCTTTACTGAATTTAGAGTAATCAAAGAAGATCTTAACTATCGTGTTTATAAAAGGAAAATTGAAAGAATATTAACCGACCTCCAATCCAAAGATTCGGTTATTTTTTCGGAAGCTTCTGAAGCCCTCGAGAAGGCAAAATTTATCCAATCAGATAAATCACTTTTGGAAGAAGCATTATTGAAGGAATATCCGGATGATACTTCCAGCAGTAGAAATACCGCGGACATAATATTTGATGAACTTGTCAAATTGATGGACACTGGCACTGTGGATTTCATTAAATCAAAGTACGCAGGATTGACCGGAAACAGAGAATTCAGGAAAATGAATTTGTTGAACCTCCTGGCCAATTATAAAACACAGTACTCTTATAACCTCCTGAAAGATTTGTTGACTAATCAGCCACCAAAGGA
>Ga0207648_10004518_pt1 | contig 14261 bp, 11 predicted proteins | sample KBSMisM32_FD_184310 | JGI IMG/M metagenome (GOLD analysis project Ga0207648, IMG submission 184310) | Miscanthus rhizosphere microbial communities from Kellogg Biological Station, Michigan, USA - KBS Miscanthus M3-2 (SPAdes) (version 2) | ecosystem: Host-associated > Plants > Roots >...
GCTGGTTCGCGCGATGCCGAGGAGGCGGGCATCGTGCTGATCCACCAGGAGTTCAACCTCGCGGAAGACCTCACGGTGGCGCAGAACATATTTCTCGGCCGCGAGCTGCAGCGCGGCTGGATGCTCGACGACGCCGCCATGCGCAGTGCGGCGCGCGAGGCGCTGCAACTCGTCGGCCTGGAGATCGACCCCGACACACGCGCACGCGATCTGATCGTGGCCGAAAAGCAGCTCGTCGAGATCGCCAAGGCCCTGTCGCGCAAGGCCCGGCTGCTGGTGATGGACGAGCCCACCGCGACGCTCACGCCCACCGAGACGGAGCGGCTGTTCGGCGTCATCGGCCAGCTGCGCAGCCAGGGCGTGACCATTGTCTACATCTCGCACAAGCTCGACGAGGTCGAGCGCATCAGCGACGACATCGTGGTGATGCGCGACGGCCGCTTCGTGATGCGCGGCCCGACGCAACAGTTCACGCGCCATCAGATGGCGAACCTGATGGTCGGGCGCGAGCTTTCCGACATGTTTCCGCCCAAGCAACCGCCCATCGATGCCGCCCCGCTGCTGACGGTGGCGAACCTGAGCGTGCCGGGCTGGGCGCGCGGTGTGACCTTCGATCTGAGGGCGGGCGAGATCCTGGGCTTCGCGGGCCTGGTCGGCGCCGGCCGCACAGAGCTGTTCGAGGGCCTGCTCGGGTTGCGCCCGCGCAGTGGCGGCGAAGTGCGTCTCGGCGGTGAGCGGGTCGTGTTCCGTAACCCCAAGGACGCGGCGCGGCGCGGCCTCACGTACCTGAGCGAAGACCGCAAGGGCTGCGGCCTGCACATGCGGCTCTCGCTCGAGGACAACCTCACGTTGATGGATCTGGATCGGCACGCGCGCCCTTGGCTGGATGGCCGCTCGCAGCGCGCGGCGCTGATCCGGGCAATCGAGGACTTCGGCATCCGCACGCGCGATCTCGACGGGCGCGCGGGCGAGCTGTCCGGCGGCAACCAACAAAAGCTCGCGATGGCCAAGGTGCTGCAACCCCGGCCGCGTGTCGTGGTGCTGGACGAGCCGACGCGTGGCGTCGACGTCGGGGCGAAGCGCGACATCTACTTCCTGATCCAGCGCCTGGCCGCACAGGGCCTCGGCGTTATCGTCGTTTCCTCCGAGCTGATGGAGCTGATTGGCCTGTGTCATCGCGTCGTCGTGATGCGTGCGGGTGCCGTGCAGGCGATTCTGGCCGCCGATCAGCTGACTGAAGAGGAGCTCATCGCTCATGCCACCGGTACCCACTGACTCCGTCGACGCGGCGGGTGGCTCCGTGAGCGTCAACGCGCCGGCGTCCAGCCGGCGGCGCCGTGCTGTCGGCTGGTCCCAGCGCTTGCGCAGTGCAGGCCCGATCGCCGGACTCGTGCTGCTGTGCATCGCCGGCACGTTGTTGAACCCGGACTTCGCGACCTGGGACAACGCGATGAACGTGCTCACGCGCACCGCCTTCATCGGCATCATCGCGGTCGGCATGAGCTTCGTGATCATCAGCGGCGGCATCGACCTGTCGGTGGGTTCGATGGCGGCGCTGATCGCCGGCAGCGTCATCCTCGTGATGAACTGGGTCGCGCCGCACGTCGGCTCGCCGCTCGTGGCCGTGCTGCTGGGAATGGTCGTCGCGCTGGTGCTCGGCGCCGCATTCGGGCTGGCGCACGGCCTGCTGATCACGCGTGGCCGCATCGAACCCTTCATCGTGACGCTGGGCACGCTCGGCATCTTTCGCGCGTACCTCACCTACTTCGCCAACGGCGGCGCGATCACGCTCGACAACGCGCTCGCCGATGTCTACGGCCCGGTCTACTACGGGAGCGTGCTAGGCATTCCGATTCCGATTGGGGTCTTCGGCGCGATGGCGCTGGCGGGCGGCTTCCTGTTGAACCGCACGCGCTATGGCCGCTACGTGCAGGCGATCGGCTCGAACGAGCATGTGGCCCGCTACGCCGCCGTAGCGGTCGACCGCATCAAGATCCTGACCTACATGCTGCTCGGCGGCTGCGTTGCGGTGGCCACGCTGCTCTACGTGCCGCGCCTCGGCTCGGCTTCGCCGACCACCGGGCTGCTGTGGGAGCTCGAAGCGATCGCGGCCGTGATCGTCGGCGGCACCGCGCTCAAGGGCGGCGAAGGCCGCATTCTCGGAACCGTCGTCGGGGCCATCCTGCTCTCCGTCATCAGCAACATCCTGAATCTCACCAGCATCATCAGCGTCTACCTGAACGCTGCGGTGCAGGGGTTCGTGATCATCATTGTCGCCTTCCTGCAAAGAGGTCGGCGATGAGCCCCCCGCTGCACGTCCCCCGGACGCAGGCGGACTCTTAGCGTCCCGAAGATCCAACAAAGGAGACATCCCGTGAACAGAAGACTCTTTTCCTGCATCGCCTTGGCAGTCGGCGCGTTCTCTCTCTCTTCAATCCCTGCGGCGGCGGCCGACACCAAGACGGTCATGGGCGTGTCGATCCCTGCGGCTACCCACGGTTGGACTGGCGGCGTCGTCTATTGGGCCAACCGGACCAAGGGTGAGCTCGAAAAACAGTACCCCGGTTTGACCGTGATCGTGAAGACCGCCGGCTCGGCCACCGAGCAGGCCAACCAGGTGCAAGACCTGCAGACCGTCAACAAGATCGACACGCTGGTGATCCTGCCGTTCGAATCTGCGCCTCTGACCAAACCGGTGGCGCAGGTCAAGGGCAAGGGTGTTTTCGTGACCGTCGTCGATCGAGGGCTGACCGACCCAAGCGCGCAGAGCGCGTACGTGGCGGGCGACAACCCCGGCTTCGGCAAGGTGGCGGCAGAGTACATGGCCAAGGCGATGGGCGGCAAGGGCAATGTCGTGATCCTGCGGGGCATTCCGACGGTAATCGACAACCAGCGCGTCGATGCCTTCAACGAGGTCATGAAAGCGAATCCCGAGATCAAGGTGCTCGACGCCAAGCACGGCAACTGGAACCGCGACGATGCGTTCAAGGTCATGCAGGACTACCTGACACGCTTCAAGGAGATCGATGCCGTCTGGGCCTCGGACGACGACATGGCCGTGGGTGTGCAGAAGGCCATCGAGCAGGCCAAGCGCAGCGATGTGAAGCTCGTCATCGGCGGCGCCGGCTCCAAGGACTACATCAAGAAGGTGATGGACGGCGACAAGATCGTCTCCGCCGACGTGACCTACTCGCCCAGCATGATTGCGGACGCGATGAAGCTCACCGCGCAGGCCCGGGTGAAGGGCAGCGCCATGCCGGCCACGACGATCATTCCATCGGTGCTGATCACGAAGGAGAACGCGTCGAAATACTACTTTCCCGACTCGCCGTTCTGAGTGGAGGGGGTGCCGCGGCCAGCGATGGGCCGAGAGGCACTCCTTCGCCCAGTCGAAAACTCAATTGGGCATGCTGTCGCTGATCCTCTCAGGAGCACTCGAGCGAGTTCACGAGTCGCTGAAGATGTGCACCTCAATCGCCCCGCCTGCCGCCTACCTGTGTGTCCACACCTCTGCCTTCGACCGACTTGCGGCTCGTCCCCAGGTTGGCAGAGGAGATTCCAGGAACCTGCCTGTCGCCAACGGCAGTTGATGGCCGAGAGCTGCGGCGTCCACAGGCTGCTTTATTGAGCTTTACGTAATTCATGACATCACCACAGCTCGGCCTGCTTCCAGCACGCAGCGATGATGGACTGGCGGCGCTGGCCGCTGCTCAGCCTGCTGCGCGCAGTGGTCTTGAGCTCGGCCAACGAGCGTGGGCAGAAGTTGGCCAGGGCGTGCCGCTTGAGCCAGGCCCACAGGTATTCGACGGGGTTGAGGTCCGGCGAGTAGCCCGGCAGCAGCGCCATTTGAAGTGCGCCCTTGGTGCTGTCGAGGTAGCCGCGCACGATGCGGCTCTTGTGTTGGGCCGCACCGTCTTTACTGGAGGTCGGCATGGCGCCAGTTCTGGATCGAGCGTCAGGACCTGACCGATCCGCGTGAACTCGACCTCAATCGCGCAGGCGCGTTTGGGGCCGGAAATCTCATCCCGCGCCGCTCTGACGGCCTGGAGCATCTCTTCCCACGATCGGCATCCCACAGGTGGAGGTCCCGACGTAGTCGTAGCCCGAGATCCACCTTGGCCCAGGTGGCGGGCTCCGCGAGCCGGTCGACCAGTTCCGGGCACATCGAGTAGTGCGCCGACGCCATGAGGTGTCCACGCTCCAGTTGCGCCGCGGGTGCGTACTGCACAGCCGCCCGATCAACGCCGAGTGCGGCGGCCTGGATCGACCACAGCGCGCGCCAGAAAGCGTCCAGCGCGGCGAACGGGACCATCGATGCGACCCCCTCAATGTAGAGGACGGAACTGTCTCCCTTCTTTGCATTGGGCGGCTGTACGGGCGCTGACTTCTTCCCTCGGGCATGCAGTTCGGTCTGGACCAGATCGAACGGCGTACCTGCCGTGGATTCGTTCAAGGACTCGGGAGTCAGGCTCTCTTGCCGGTCGACAATCGAGCTTGGCGCGGCATTTGCCGCGGTGTTCGCCGCGTCTTGCTTCTCTGTTGGCCGCGCATGGGTGTCCGCCGGGCGGGTCGTGTCCCAGCGCATGGTGTAGGTCCACAGCCCGGAGCGGCCTTCGCGGCTGCGACGCCCGTCATCAGACGTCGCTGCAAATTATTTGGCAGCCATAATTATTGCCATTGCGTAATTCATCTTAAAACTTCACGCCGCGCTTTGCCTCGGAACATCTGGTCCAGCTGTTGCCATCGGCGGCAATGAGCAGCCGTCGTGGGCATGACGGTCTCCGTTGGTGGAACCGCCAGTGCTGCCCGAGCAGCAAACTTATGTCCAGCGCGGTGAACCGCCGCAGCGCGGATCGCCAGCTTCTGCACGGCCTCCTGGCCTATGTCTTGCCAGAACTTCTCATAACTGGGGTCTTCTCATAATGGCCGGGACTTCCAGTTCCAGGTCACACCGCCGCCTGCTGGTGATCGGTCAGCCGCCAATGACCGATGCCGAAGCGCGAATCGCGGCCGCGCGGCGTCGGCAGGCGCGCGCCAGTGCTGCACCGTCCGGAACATCCAGACGGTCCACCGCTCCCACGCCTCACCCCTTGCGCACCGCATCCCGGCGCAGTGCCGAAGATCTGTGGGCCATGAGCCCCCGGCAGTGCAAGATCCTTGTCGGACGAAGCCTGAAGTTGCACAATCATGGTGCCGGATGATGTCGCCTGATAGGTCAGGTCACGGGTCCGCGCCCGGTCAATCTGCGGTACCGGCGAGGTATGGCCCAGAACGGGCAAGTGCGGACATCAGAGCCGCCGCTGCCGCGCAGTGACCGGTCCAACCAGCAAGGAGGGAACGGACGTGAACGTCCTGCTTGTCGAAGACGAAGAGTCAGTTCGCTTTGCTGCGGCAGAGTTCATGCGCGAGCACGGCCACACCGTCACGGTCGCTGCAAACGCCGAGGGCGCCATGGAGATTCTTCGTCGGTCGCCGATAGACGTTCTGGTCACGGACGTCGGTCTCCCAGGGGTGTCCGGCGACGTGTTCGCAGCCGAGGCGCGCGCAATCCAGCCGTCGCTCCGAATTGTCTTTGCGACCGGCCTGGACCGAATTCCTGAGCCGCGCGAAGGCGCCGGACCGGTGCTTCTTCGCAAACCATACGACGCGAAAGCCCTTGAGGCAGCCATCAATGCAGCCCGATAGCGGCGTCTGTTTCATGCATCAGCGGAGTTGAACGCCGCGGCCCATTCCCGAGATTCCGACGTTTTCGCTCCGCCATCCGCGCCGGTCAAGGAGTGTTCTAAGGGTGAAACGAACTCAGTCGGACAAATTCAAGGCGCTATTGAGCAACGAGGCGCGGTACCAGTTGTTGGTCGATGCGGTCACGGACTACGCGATCTACATGCTGGATGCCGACGGTTATGTGGTCAGCTGGAACGCCGGGGCGCAGCGTCTCAAAGGTTACAGCGCACAAGAGATCGTCGGGTGCCACTTCTCGCAGTTCTATCCGGAACATGATGTCCATGCCGGCATGCCGGCTCGTACGCTCGCGACCGCGGCGCGAGAGGGGAGATTCGAAGCCGAAGGCTGGCGCATACGAAAGGGCGGCGACCGCTTCTGGGCGAATGTTGTCGTCGATCCGGTCCGTTCTCCCACCGGAGAACTTCTTGGCTTCGCGAAAGTCACCAGAGACCTGACCGAACGTCGCAAAGCCCAGGAATCTTTGCGCCGAAGCGAACAGGAGTTCAGGCTGCTGGTCCAAGGCGTGACCGATTACGCGATCTATCTGCTGGACTCCGATGGCATCGTCACGAACTGGAATGTCGGGGCACAGCGAATCAAGGGTTACTTGCCCGAAGAGGTCATAGGCACTCATTTCTCGCGCTTTTACCGCCCAGAGGAGCGCGAGCGCGGGCAACCGCAAGCAGCGCTGGCCGCTGCGATCCGCGAAGGTCGATTCGAGAGCGAAGGGTGGCGCGTACGCAAGGATGGCAGCCACTTCTGGGCCAATGCCGTTATCGATCCGATCCGCAACGACGAGGGTCGAATCATCGGGTTCGCAAAGATCACGCGAGACATCACGGAGAGACACAACAATCAGCTGGCCCTGGAGCGTGCGCGGGAGGCCCTGTTCCAATCGCAGAAGCTCGAAGCAGTCGGTCGATTGACTGGCGGCGTGGCTCACGACTTCAACAACTTGTTGATGGTCGTTCTCAGCAGCCTCGAGTTGCTGCGCCGGCGCGTGCCCGACGATGAAGCATTGAAGCGGCTGATCGACAACGCAGCGCAGGGCGCCAAGCGCGGGGTCACGCTCACCCAGCGGATGTTGGCGTTCGCACGGCGTCAGGAACTCAAGCCGGTCGCGGTTGACATCCCGACGCTGATCCATGGGATGGGCGATCTGATCGAGCGTTCAGTCAATTCGAACGTCGAGGTGGCGATCGATCTCCCGGACCAGCTATCCCCCGTCCTGATTGATGCAAATCAACTGGAACTTGCCATCCTGAACCTTGTCGTCAATGCGCGCGACGCCATGCCCGAAGGCGGTTCCGTGAGGATCACGGCGCGACGGGAGGCGGTCAGCAAACATACCGAAGGTCTTTCCCCCGGGTTCTACATCTGCCTTTGCGTTGCGGACAACGGCTCTGGCATGGACCAGGAGACTCTCGCTCGCGCCACCGAGCCTTTCTTCACGACCAAAGGCTCCGGCAAGGGTACTGGCCTTGGCCTGCCCATGGTCTATGGGCTCGCTGTCCAGTCGGGCGGGCACTTTGTGCTCAGCAGCGCAGAAGGCCGAGGTACGACGGCTGAATTGTGGTTGCCGATAGCCGCGGCAGATTCCGTCAAAGTTCAGGGAACGCCAACTCCTCAGGAGCACCACGAGGCGGCGCCGATGGTCGTGGTAGCCGTCGATGACGACCCTCTGGTACTGGCCGGAACCGTGTCAATGCTTGAGGATCTTGGCCATTCAGTCCTGGCGGCAACATCGGGACATCAGGCGCTAGAACTGGCCCTCGGCGATTCGCGCGTGGCGATGGTCATTACCGACCAGGTGATGCCAGGCATGACCGGAGCCGAACTCGCCGCGCACCTCGATAACCGCAGACCGGGCTTACCCGTTGTCCTTGTGTCGGGCTTCGGTGAGATCCCGCCTCACCTCGATCGCATCGCCCTCAGATTGGCGAAACCTTTTGATCGAACGCAGCTGTCCGATGCCATCGAGAAGCTGTTCGCGACAGATCGGGCCCCGGTCCGCGAGTGATGTCAACGCCGTCAAGGCCGATGTGCTGCCCGTCCAGTTCCCGCGACTGACCGCTGGTGAGCATGCTTCACTCGACGGTACTTCACGTGCACGTGGTGCGGCTGGCGCAGTTCGCGCTCGATTGCCGTCGAGTCGATGCCTTCGATGACCAGGTTGTCCGTGTCCAGTGGCGTGTGCAGGCGAAATCCCCGGATGTGGAGCCGCCGTAGGCCGACTGTCGCTCGAAGGTGCTCGTTCTCCGAAGCCGCCCCGCGCCCGAACAACAGGGTTGCGTTCGCCAAGTGCTGGCCGCTTGAAGAGGCTTCGCCTATTGTTTGCGCTTGCGCGTCCACCCAGGGCTAGCGGAAGAATCGAGCCGGTGAGGTCGGTCAGCCATGCACCGGCAAAGGTGCACGCGAGTCCAGCCAAATAGCGATTGAAGACGTTTTTCGACACAGCAGATCCCCTCGCGATTCATCTTGGTACCTGTTGTCCGCACCCGATCCAGGCACGTAGGACCCCATCCCTTCTGATACCCGGCGGTGTCCGGCTGTGGGGACCGCGACAAACGATCACGATGCCTGCGCCACATGGTTGTGGCGCCCCGGGTCCGAGACGATTTCGGGGACTTTCCGACTAAATTGCCTGGGAGACGCGCATGCTTCGGACCGACCCGTCATGACTGGACTGTTCCCCGACCGCGAGCGCCGAACTCGGATACAACGCACTGACCAAACGTGGATATACGAACCGAGACATCAACCTCGCTATGTCCGAAGACACGCGCAAACGACATTTTGTCGCCAGAGGTACTGAAACGGAGCTTGGCAACAAGGCTGCGGAGGGCGTAGAAGGGGACCTCGGGTCCCTCTTTCCTGTTCTGACCCTCGACGCCCAACAAAACGCTGGCACCTTCCAATGCGTCGACTCAAGTCTTCTCGGACGACCGTGCTCGTCACGGGGGCGGTGTTGCTCACGATCGTCGGTGTCCTCCTCGCCATCAACTTCACGGGTGGTGAGAAGAAGATCCAGCGTCGTATTGAGCGATCGTATGCCCTGGATGACCCGCGATTTGCCCACGAACTGGGGGCATTGCTTGGACCGCCCTTCATCCGCGGCAATCGGCCGAAAGTCCTGCGCAATGGCGACGAAATCTTCCCAGCGATGCTGGCTGCGATCCGAAGCGCAAAGACTTCCATCACATTCGAGACCTACATCTACTGGTCGGGCGACATTGGTCGGGAGTTCGCGACGGCGCTGGTGGAGCGCGCGCGCCGCAATGTCAAGGTACATGTATTGATCGACTGGGCGGGTAGCGCCAAGATGGACGAAGCCCTCATCAACGAGATGGTGTCGGCGGGGGTTCAGGTGCGCAGGTTCCATCCTCCGCATTGGTCTCACCTCGCACGGCTGAACAATCGGACCCATCGCAAGCTGCTTGTCGTCGATGGCAAGACCGCGTTCACCGGCGGCGTCGGCATCGCGCCGCAGTGGACAGGCCGCGCGCAGGATCCAGACCATTGGCGCGACACCCACTTTCAGATCGAGGGTCCAGTCGTCGCGCAGATTCAGGCGGTGTTCCTTGACAACTGGATCAAGGTGACCGGCAATGTCCTTCATGGGTCTGATTACTTTCCTCCGCTCGCTCCGCTGAAGGGGGGCGAAAGCAATCAGGCGCAGATGTTCAGCAGTTCTCCGACCGGCGGCAGCGAGAGCATGCAGCTGATGTATCTGTTGGCGATCACCGCCGCTTCGCACTCGATCGACCTGTCGGCCTCGTACTTCGTTCCGGACGAGTTGGTGCAGCGAGCCCTGGCCGACGCGATGAAGCGCGGCGTCAAGTTACGCATTGTCGTTCCGGGAGAACATATCGACAGCGAGACCGTGCGCAGCGCGTCGCGGGCAACCTGGGGGCCGTTGCTGGCATCCGGAGCCGTAATCGCGGAATACAAGCCGACGATGTTTCACTGCAAGGTGATGGTCGTCGACAACTTGCTGGTCTCGGTCGGTTCGACGAACTTCGACAACCGGTCGTTTCGTCTCAATGACGAGGCGACTCTGAACATCCTGGACGCCGCGTTTGCCAAGGAGCAGACGACCGTCTTCGAGGAGGACCTGAACCGCTCACGGCCAATCAGTTTTGCGGAATGGAGCGAAAGGCCCTGGAACGAGAAGCTCGGCGAGCGGCTCGCTTCGCTGTTTGGATCACAACTGTGACAATCAGCTGCCTCGACATCGATGGAACTCACTCGGGCGAGTTGCGGTCCTTCGCAAGGCAATTCAGGACCGAGAAGCTGATCTGGACCCGGATCCCGAACTCTGCCACCAGTCACGAGCATGGCAAGAACGCGAAGATCTACACCGACGCGGTCACCCGGAATGCGCTCGTCAGGCGGGTGGCGTGGAGTTGGCACCGGCGAGGGTCATGGCGAGGTTGGACTCGCTGCGTGCAACGCTAAGAAGGCATCGGCGGTGCCGCAAAGTGGTTCCGTACGCGAGCAAGTGCAATGACCGAACGACCCCCGACAACGGCAGGGCCGCGCGACGACCAGCACAGGGCAAGGCGGTAGGGCTCCGGTACTCGGAGGCATGCAGTTGCAGCAAGCGCGCCGGCAAGTCGCGATGGATATGAGGCAGCCGCGAGAGCTGGTACGGTCCGGTGGCCACGACGACGTTGGTCGCCGGGGAGCAGCCCCGCCGCCGCGAAGCGGACCCACGACGTTTTGCGCACTTGTCCTACTGTGATTCGATGTCCTGGACCTAGGCTTCAACAGCCGCCAATCAATCGAGACATCATGGTCACCAAAAAACGCAAGCCCTCCGCGGCGACTCCGTTAACCGCCGCCAAAGAAGCGATCGGATCCGTTCTATCGACGTTTTCCGGACCGTCGACAGCGACCCTCGGTCAGAAGGATGCTGCATCGATGCCGACCACAGCCCAGCAGCGGCTCGCTACACAGCGAGTCGGTGCAACGCTGGCAGTGGCAGCGGTGCCCTTCAATCCCACCAAGGCCGCGGAGTACGGCCTCGACAACGGCCATGCCCCCGTGGCGGGCGAACCCGTCGCCCCGCACGATGTCGTCGACACCGCGAGTTCGGTGACCGAAGGGACGCCGTCGGCCAAGCTTGGCGGATCGCAACCGCCGCAGGGGGTCAACCCCGGCAACGGACCCCTCGACACAGCCCGCGTGGATTCGTCGGGTCAGACCTTGACGACGAATATGGGCGTGGCGATCGCCGACAACCAGAACTCGATCAAGGCAGGACTGCGGGGGCCTACGCTGATGGAGGACTTCGTCCTCCGCGAGAAGATCACACACTTCGATCACGAGCGGATCCCCGAGCGCATCGTGCATGCCCGTGGGTCTGCCGCTCACGGCTTCTTCGAAGCCTACGAATCGCTCGCGCCGATCACACGGGCCGCTCCGTTCGCCGAGGCCGGCAAGCAGACACCCGTGTTCGTGCGCTTCTCGACGGTCGCGGGCGAGCGAGGTTCGTTCGACCTTGCCCGTGACGTGCGCGGATTTGCCGTCAAGTTCTACACCGACGAAGGCAACTGGGACATTGTCGGTAACAACATTCCGGTGTTCTTCATTCAGGACGCGATGAAGTTCCCGGACCTGGTCCACGCCGTGAAGCCGGAACCGAACAACGCGATGCCACAGGCTGCCAGCGCGCACGACACGTTCTGGGACTTCGTGTCGCTGATGCCCGAGTCGAGTCACATGCTGATGTGGTTGATGTCCGACCGCGCCATCCCTCGCAGCTATCGCATGATGCAGGGCTTCGGCGTTCACACCTTCCGTTTGGTGAATGCTGCGGGTGAGTCACGGTTCTGCAAGTTCCACTGGACGCCGGTTGCCGGGACACATGCCGTGCTCTGGGACGAAGCAGTGAAGATCAACGGGGCCGACCCCGACTTCCATCGACGCGATCTGTGGGAAGCGATCGAGGCCGGAAACTTCCCGGCGTGGGAACTGGGTCTGCAGGTCTTCACCGAGGAACAGGCCGACGCCTACTCGTTCGACATTCTGGATGCGACCAAGATCGTGCCGGAGGAATTGGTGCCCGTGCGGCCGGTCGGTCGGATGGTGCTAAACCGCAACCCGGACAACTTTTTTGCCGAGACCGAACAGGTCGCCTTCGGCACAGGCAACATGATTCCGGGCATCGACACGAGCAACGATCCGTTGCTCCAGGGTCGGCATCACTCCTACCTCGACACGCAGCTCAGCCGTTTGGGTGGACCGAACTTTCACGAACTGCCGATCAATGCGTCGGTGGCCCTGGTGCAAAACAATCAACGCGACGGTATCCACCGGCGCGCGATCCCACGCGGCAAGGTCGCGTACGAGCCGAACTCGCTCGCCGGAGGGTGCCCGTTCCAGGCCGGCATGCGAGGCTTCGTCCCGTTCCCGGCACCTGTCTTCGAAGACAAGGTTCGCGGCAAGCCAGAGAAGTTTGCCGACCACTTCACCCAGGCGAGGCTGTTCTGGGAGAGCCAGAGCGTCGTCGAACAGAACCACATCGTCGGTGCCTACCGGTTCGAGCTGACGAAGGTGTCGGTGCAAGCGATTCGCGAGCGCGTGATTTCGATGCTCGTCAACGTCGCCCCCGAGCTCGCCCAGCGAGTGGCGGGCGAAATCGGCATCGATGTGCCGGCCGCTCAGCCGAAGGCGCTCGACGCACCCACGGCGCCCGAGGTGGAGAGCTCTGCGGGTCTGTCAATGTTCGCACGCCCGGGCAATGGCAAAATTACGGGCCGACGAGTCGCGCTGCTGGTCGCCAACGGCATCGATGCGGTTTCGTTGCGGCAGATTCATTCGCGTTTGGCAGAGGAAGGGGCCGCGCCTCGGTTCATCGGCCCACGACTGGGTCAGGCCATGCCTGGCACAGGTGATCCGATCAATGTGGAGGTCACCCTGGAAACCGCACCTTCCGTGGTGTGGGACGCGGTGGTCGTGCCCGGGGACGACTCGTCACTCGCGGAGTTCGGGCAGGCGGTCGAATTCCTGAAAGACCAGTATCGGCATTGCAAGCCGATACTTCTGCTCGGTGGAGCGAGCTCGCTGGCCTCGGCCGCGATGCTGCCGCCGACACTGCCGGACGGTTCGCTGGACCCGGGCCTCGTCGGCATGGTGGACGCCGATCCGGACGATGACGACACGCCGGGTCTAGCGGATCGGTTCGTAATGGCACTGTCCAAGCACCGGGTGTTCGAGCGCGAGCTCGATCCGCCTGCCGTCTGATCTGAGCGCGCCGGCTCGCCTCGCGCATCATCGGAGGGCCGTGATGGATTTGGCCCAGGGAATCGACAAACCGGTGCGTGACATGAAGTCGCGCGAAGACCGCATACGCGAGGCCGCCTATCGGCGGTACACGAATCGCTCCGAGAGCGAAGTTGACGCGTCAATCGACTGGCTGCAGGCCGAAGCCGAGATTGATGCGGAGGATAGGGCTGCGAAACGGGACGAGGAGCTGAGTTGACCCTCCGCGCTTCGAGACGCGACGTCATCCGCTGGCACGGCTGAACTGTCTTGGCTCCCCGCGTTCAGGAGCCCAGATACCAGTCTAGTCACCCGCTGCGGGCAACAGCGTCCTCGCGAACGCCTCCCACTCCGCGAGGATCGCGTCGGTGTTTGCCTGAAAGTCAGCCAGCCGCATGAATCGTTGGGTGAGGACATTGCCCGCAGGAACGGATATTGCCGCTCTTCTGCAGGAGGTGGTGCGTGCTTCTACTTATAGCCGACGACGAGCGAGATTCCGCGGAAACGCTCGCGCAGTTGCTGCGGCTGCTCATCGCCCCGCCGGTCGACATCGTGCTTGCGTTCGACGGGCTCGAGGCGCTGGCGGCCGCGACGCGAGGCACGCCCCGGCCCGACGCGGTCATCTTGGACATCGAGATGCCGCAAATGGACGGCGTTAACGCGGCTATGGCGATTCGGAACGCGCTCGGCAGCGAAACGCCCACCCTCATTGCCGTCTCGGGGCACTTGGACATGGCCAGACTCGCACGCGTGAATAGCGCGTTCGATCATGCGCTGCCGAAGCCGGTGCAAGTACACGACCTTGTAAGGCTGCTCAATTCCGCTTGACCTAGCGACGCGGCATACCCACGCCCAGGCGACAGAAAGAGAAAGTTGAAGGCCCCGCAAGCTGCCATCTGCTCCCGACCGCGATTGGCCGTCCAGCGACGGCCATCTGACGATCATGGGGTCAGTCTCATAAAGCTTTTTTTCTGGGCGATGATTCGCGCCCACACCACCCGAGCCAAGGCGACAGATCGCGCGCAATGAGCCCACCGAGGTTTTTGGCGCCGCCGGCAAAGGACTGTCTTGCCCTTGATGGTCCGAGTCTCGCCGCCACAAAGCTGTCGGTCGCCGATGGCAGCAGCGATGCACACGTTGTTGCGCGATGGGGTTCGGACCGAACTACGCCCGTCGACTGAACTGCTTCTCGGTGAAGGCCCACGCCATGCGCGACGCGTCAGGACCTTTCTTATCGCTGAAATTCTCGTTGGCAGCGCCGCCGCTCCATG
>Ga0207648_10004524_pt1 | contig 14251 bp, 13 predicted proteins | sample KBSMisM32_FD_184310 | JGI IMG/M metagenome (GOLD analysis project Ga0207648, IMG submission 184310) | Miscanthus rhizosphere microbial communities from Kellogg Biological Station, Michigan, USA - KBS Miscanthus M3-2 (SPAdes) (version 2) | ecosystem: Host-associated > Plants > Roots >...
GCGATGTTGAGCAGGATCGGGGCCGCGGCATTCACCCAGAAGCGGTCGAGCGAATTGAGGATTCCTCCCAGCAGCGACGCGAGGCAGATGAGCATCAGATAGGGGATGGTGATCCGGCTCAGCTGCACGGCGAAGGCGAACTGGTCGTGGGTCGGGTGCTGCTTGTGGAATCCGCCCGAGAGAAGCGCGGTGAGCGGCCAGGCGGCTGCAAGCATCACGATCGTCATGACCGCGAGAAAAGCGAACAGCATTGCCAGCGTGCGCTCGGCAAAGTCGAATGCCGCGCCGCGCCCGCCGCCCTGTTCCGCGAGCTTGCGGTTGAACAGCGGGATGAATGCCGAGGAGAAGGCGCCCTCGGCGAAGAAGGCGCGGAACATGTTCGGCAGGCGGAACGCGACGAGGAAAGCGTCGGACGCGAAATTCGCGCCGACGTAGCGCGCCTGGAGAGAGTCCCGGACCAGCGCCAGGATCCTGCTCGCAAGGGTAAGGCCGCCGACGGATCCCAGCGACCTGGCGAGGTTCATCGGTTAGGCTCCCGCGCGGATCGCGACGGCGTCAAGCCTCGCCGGTGCCTTCCCCGGTGAGCTCGCCCGCCCCCTGGTCCTGCGATTCCAGCTGCTGCTGGGCGGCGTCGACCTGCGCCATGTAGGCGGAGGCGAAGTCGATCGGGTCGAGCAGCAGCGGCGGGAAGCCGGTGTTGGCGGTTGCCTCGGCGATAACCTGGCGCGCAAATGGGAAAAGCAGGCGCGGCGCCTCGATCAGAAGGAACGGCGGAAGCGCTTCGTCGGGGACGTTCACGACCCCGAAGATGCCCGCGTAGCTGAGATCGATGACGAAGTGGACGCCATTGTCGGAGCGCGCCGAAATGTCGAATTTCAGGGTCACTTCGTGAACCCCTTCGCCGGCACCCTGGACATTGAGGTTGAACTGGACGTCGAGCGAAGGCTGGACCTGCCAGGAATAGACCTGCGGCGCGCTCGGGTTTTCGACCGACAGATCCTTTACATATTGCGCGAGGACGGTGACCTGCGGTTGCGTGCTGTTGTCCGCGCCGTTGCCGCCGCCATTGGGTCCCTGGTCCGCCATTTATGCTGTCCTTACAGATTGTTGCGCTGCGCCGGATCCGCCTGCGGGGGAGCGGCTTTTCAGGCCCGAGCGCCTAGCAGCCGTGATAATGGGGCGCAATGCCGCCCTCGTGCGTTGGGCGGTGTTGGAATCTTTACGATAAGAACACTATGTTGGCAGGCTGAAACACACAGGAACCAATCTTGACCGTCATCGTCATTCTGGCCCTCGTCGCACTGTTCATCGGGTTACGCCTCTACAGCGTCCTCGGCGAACGCACGGGCCATGAGCAGCAGCCGATCCTCAAGCCGGCGGAATCCGAGGCGCGCGCGGCGCCGCAGATGACCCAGCCGGTCGTGTCGCAACCGGTTGCGCCCGAGGCCGGCGACCTTGCGTACATTCCGACCGCCGGACCCGGCGTCCGCGCGATCCTCGCCGCGGACTCAAGCTTCGACGTGGCTCGTTTCCTCGAGGGCGCCAAATCTGCCTATCGGATGATCCTCGAAGCTTTTTGGAAGGGTGATCTGGACACGCTCCGGACGCATGTCGAACCCCATATCTATGAGGCGTTCGCTGGTTCGGTCGAGCAGCGCACCAAGGATGGGCTGACGCTCGACAACCGGCTTGTCGCGATCGAGCAGGCGGTGATCTCGGAGGCGACCCTAGAGCGTGGCGTCGCCACAATTACGGTCCGGTTCGAAGCCGACATCGCCGCTGTCACGCGCACCACCGACGGCCAGGTCGTCGCCGGCTCGCTCAGCGATGCCGTGCAGACCCGCGACCTGTGGACCTTCCGCCGTGATACCGGATCGCGCGATCCCAACTGGCTGCTGGTCGAGACCGACGAGGAAGAGTGAGGCTGCTTTCCCGGGCGATCGCGCTCGCTTCTCTCGTCCTGCTCGCAGCCTGCGCCACCAAGCCCGCTCCGCCGCCTGAAGTCACGGCTCCGCCGACCGCACCGATTGTCATTCCGGCGCCCGCACCGGTCCCGCCTCCCGCGCCGATTGGGCGCAATGCCGTCGCCACCGGCGTCTCGGTGCAGGCCCCGCGGACCCTGCCGCAGGACGCTGCAGCAAGGGCGCTGAACGCCTTCCGGCTCAGTTGCCCGGCCGTGATGAGCCGAACCGACGCTTCGGGGCTAACGGCCGGCGCCGACTGGCAAGGTGTCTGCGCTCAGGCGGCGAGCCTCGACCCCAGTTTCGCGCCGGGCTTTTTCTATTACGGTTTCGACTGGGTGAAAGTGGGCGAGGGCAGGGCCTTCATGACCGGCTATTACGAGCCGGAAATCGAGGGCTCCCGCACCCCGCAGCCCGGCTATGCGCCGATCTATCGCGCGCCGCTCGACCTCGTCCGATGCACCAAGCCCGATGGGACCACCGGGCGCGGGCGGGTCGACGAGACCGGGACGTGCGTGCTCTATTACACCCGGGCGGAAATCGAGGACGGCGCGCTCGCCGGCAAGGGCCTCGAGCTCGCCTGGGCCAAGGACCCGGTCGACCTGTTCTTCGTCGAAATCCAGGGGTCTGGGCGGATCCGCTTCGAGGACGGCAGCGTGATGCGCATCGCCTATGCCAACCAGAACGGCCGCGACTATGTCGCGATCGGCCGGCTGCTTCGCGACCGCGGCATTCTTCCGCCGGGCGGCGCCAACATGCAGTCGATCCGCGACTGGATCCGGGCCAACCCGGAGCAGGGCCGCGCGCTGATGCGCGAGAACCTGTCTTATATTTTCTTCAAGGAGCTGACCGGCCCCGGCCCGCCGGGCGCGCTCAACGTGCCGGTGACCCCGCGCGGCACCGTCGCTGCCGATCCGAATTACGTTCCGCTCGGAGCGCCGGTCTTCATCCACGATGCCGACCGCAAGGAGGTCGATGGCTTGTGGATCGCGCAGGACGTGGGCGGGGCGATCAAGGGGCCGAACCGGTTCGACACCTTCTGGGGCTCGGGCTCGGAGGCCACTGCGATCGCCGGCGGCATGTCCGCGAACGGCGAGGCGCTGATCCTGGTGCCCAAGGGCATTGCCGCCCGTGCGCTCGCTCAGCCCTGACGAGTCGGCGCTCTGGGCACGCGTTGCGGCGACAATCCGTCCGCTGTCGCGAGAACGGTTAGACGGAAACGCGGTTGAGCCACCGCCACGACAGGAACCAGGGCGACCCTCGTCAACACGAGCTCCACAAGCAGCTCCGCCCGACACGTCAAAGCGAAAGCCAGGACCGATCGCTGGTCGGACGCTCGACGGCACTTGGGACAAGAGGCTTCGCAGCGGGTCCGTCGAACCCGACCGCACCCTCGACCTCCATGGCTTGACGCTCGATGCGGCATGGTCGGCCATCGACCACGGCCTCGACCAGGCGATCGCGCGCGGCGACCGAGTCCTGCTGCTCATCACCGGCCATCACCGCCCCGGCGAGCCGCCGGTCGAGCGAGGAAAGATCCGGGCTGCCGTGCACGACTGGCTTGCGGCGTCCCGGCACTCCACGTCGATCGCCGCGGTGCGCGGCGCCCATCGCCGGCACGGAGGGGGCGGCAGCCTCTACATCATATTGAAACGCTAGCCGCCGCGCCGCTGACGTTTTCTTAACCTCGATTCATTAACGCGAGTGAATAGGCGGGGGAATCCCGCCCCCGCGAGGCGCACCAGGCACGATGACTGCAGGCACGGCCCAGAAGTTCAGCAACGCGATCCTGTCGTGTGCCGCCGGAACCGCGTCCTTTCTCTTTTCACTAGGTGCGCTGCTCTACCTGACCGAGTTCGACGAGAAGATGCTCGCCGCGCTCGTTGCCGGCGCCTTCTGCCTGCTGGTCAGCTATATCGCCGCCGAGCGACCGAACAGCGAGAATGCTCGCGCGCTCTCCGCGCTCAGCGAGCGCCTGCTTGCGGTTGAGGACGGCGACCTCGTGTCGCCGGCTCCCGCGGCCGTCCAGCGCGTGATGCCGAAGGTCGCCGCGGCGGTCGACAGCCTGTTCGCCGAGGTCCGCGCCTCGATCGAAAACGCCCATGCGCTCGGCATGTACGATCCCGTCACTTCGCTGCCGAACCGGCTTCACTTCCGGTCGGAGGCCGACAAGCTGATGAGCGAGGTCCTCGAGGGTGCCCAGTCGGCGATGCTGTTTGTCGACCTCGACCGTTTCAAGCTCGTCAACGACAGCCTCGGCCATGCCCGCGGCGATCAGCTGCTGATCATGGTCGCCAACCGCCTGCGGGTGGTCGTCAACGCCGAATTCACGGGAAGCGCCCGGACGCGTCCGCTGCTCGCGCGCCTCGCCGGCGACGAGTTCACGATCTTCTTCCCCGAGATCGAGTCGGTCGCCGAGCTCGAGCGGATCGCGCGGCGGATCGTGCTTGCCATCTCGGAGCCGTTCGAGCTGTGCTCGCACAGCGTCGACATCGGCGCTTCCATCGGCATCGCCATCTCTCCCGATCACGGGAAAAGTATCGAGGCGCTGATGCGCGCCGCCGATATCGCCATGTATCGTGCGAAAGAAAGCGGCGGTGGCCAGCATTGCCTGTTCGACAGCGATCTCGCCGCTGAGCATCAGCAAAAGGTCGAGACCGAAAAAGCGCTGTCAGAATCGGTCTTGCGTGACGAGTTCGTGCTCGCCTTCCAGCCGCAGATGAGCCTGGTCACCGGCGAGATCGCGGGCGCCGAGGCGCTGCTTCGCTGGAAGCATCCGCGCGACGGGCTTCGTCTTCCCGGCACCTTCATCCCGGTCGCGGAGCGAACCGGCCTCATCGCCGACATCGGCGACTGGGTCATCGGCGAGGTCGCTTCGACCCTGGCGCAATGGCATGGCGACGGCTTCGACGGTCGCCTCGGTTTCAACATCAGCCCTCGGCAGGTCGACCGGCCCGACTTTTTCGTGAAGTTGCGGCAGGCCTTCATCGATGCCGACGTGCCGCTGTCATTGATCGAGCTGGAGTTCACCGAGAGCGCGGCGATGGAAGTCGGTGCTTCGGTGCTCGAGGAGATCGGCGCTCTGCGCAACGACGGCGCCCGCATCACCATCGACGATTTCGGCACCGGCTATTCGAACCTGGCACGGCTTCGGGCCATGCCGCTCGACCGCGTCAAGCTCGACCCCTCGCTCATCGCGGACATTGAGGTCAACGAGAAGGCGCGGGTCATCGTCCAGGCCGTCATCCACCTGATCAAGGGCGTCGAATGCGAAATCGTCGCCGAGGCGGTGGAAACCGTCGCCCAGGCCGACATGCTTCGTGCCATGGGCTGCGACACCGTCCAGGGTTACGTCTTCGCACCGCCGATGATGGAGGAGGAATTCCTCGCCTGGACGAGCAAGGGCAGCACCGCCGACGTCAAGTCGGTCGCCTGAACCGGATCGTCAGCGCGGCGGCGGCGGGGCCGGCGGAACAGCCACCGGACGTACTTCATAGGTCTGCTGCCGACTCGCCGTTTGTAGCGTCGAGCCCACCCGATGGACGATGTGCGGCGTGACGATGATGTAGAGTTCGGTCTTCGACCGCGTCTGCTTGTCTGTGCGGAACGCCTGGCCGATCAGCGGGAGATCGCCCAATAGCGGTACCTTCGACTTGCTCGTCAAATTCTCGTCCTGGATCAGGCCGCCGATGACGAAGGAATCGCCGTCGCGCACCGTCGCCGCGGTCTCGGCCTGGCGCTGGCTGATCGTTGGATAGCCCTGGCTGAAACCGGTGACGCTTGAGACCACGCAGTAGACGTGGCTCGAAACGAAGCCGTCGCTGCTGACCCGGGGCGCGATCTGCAGGGTGACGCCGACATTCACATATTGGACCTGCTGCTGAACGCCGTTGACTCCCGACAAGGCGATAGAGGTCAGGATCGGAAGCGCATCGCCGGTGATGATTTTTGCCGTCGACCCGCTCTGCGCAGCGATGCGCGGCTTGGAGACGATCCGCCCGTTGCCCTTCGTGATTTGCGCATAGATCGCCGCCTGGAAGGCGGCGCTGGTCATGTGCCCGGAGCAATTCGCGCCATCGAAGTCGCAGCCCTGCGCCGGAACGCCTGGCAGGATCGCTTCGCCCGAGTGGAAGCTGACGACGCCGATCTGCCCGGCGGAATTCGCGAAATCGATGCCCAGGGCCTTGGAGCCGGTCTCGTTAAGCTCGACCATCTGCGTCTCGAGGATAACGCTGTCGACGGGGATATCGATCGCCGCGATCATCTCCTTCATCCGGGCGATATAATCGGGCGATCCCCTCAGCCACACGGCGTTGAGCCGCCGGTCGATCGACATCGAAGCGTCGACCGACTGGCCGAGCGGCTCGTCGCTGCTGCCCGGCGCCTGGCTGGCGGTCGGGGGCTGGTAATTCGTTCCGGTCAGGCTGTTCGATCCAAACTGCGGCTCGCGCGGGATGAAGACGTCGTTCGACTTGACCGCGCTGCCCTGGGAAAGAACGCCGACGACTTCCGAAACGTCGGCATATTTGAGGAGCACCAGTGCGTAGCTGTCCTCTCCGCTTGGCGGTGCATAGGCAGGAGGCAAGGCAGCCGCGGTTGGTTGGTCGGTCGAAACAGTCCGCTCCGACGGACGATCGATCGAGCCGACCGTTACCTCGATCGTGCGATCGCCGCTCGCGACGGCAGCGACCGTTGCTCCCCTATCGACGAGGAAGTGCAGGACGAGCACGCCCTCGGCCTGGACGAAGTCGATGCCTCGGACGAAGCCGTGCAGCTCGCGCGGGCTCACCGCCGAGGCCGTCCGGGTCGTCAGCGCCAGCGCGATCGTCGGGTCGCGGGGGTTGTTGCTGAGCGCCTGAAAGCCATTGACCCGTGGCTCGACGATGAGCTGCAAATGCGCTTCGCGGTCGCTTTGGCTGACGAGGTTGATCTTCGTCAGCGCGACAGTTGAGGGAACCGGTGCCTGCGCGCCGAGCACCGGCGCGGCCGGCATCGCCAGCGCGAGAATGAGCGCCCACAAGATGCGGGCCACAGACTTCGAAAACACCACTATGAGATTTGGCCAGCTCTTAAATCTAAGTCATATCAATTACATAGCAACGCGGGCTGCGCAAGGCAGCCCGCGTGCTTCGTACCAAGTTCAGTTGCTGAGCGCACCAGTGCCGTTCGGCGTACCGAGGCCGGTCGGGCCGTCATATCCGGCCTGCGCATTGCAATAATAAGAGACCGGGCAGGAGCCGTTGCTCCCACTCGTCACGTCATTGAGGCTCCCCGTGTTCGAATAGATCGAGGAAGCCGCATTGATGCTGCCGTTGCGCAAGGCGAACATGGCTCCGACGAGCGGCGCCGAGGCGCTGGTGCCGCCGAAGACCATCCATTGCGACGAATTGCGGCTCGCCGGACCATAAACGGCGACGCCGGTGTTGGGGTCGGCCACCGCCGAGATGTCAGCTTCCATGCGGCCGCCGCAAGCGTCGGTGACGCCATTCTGCCAGCTCGGCTTGGAATGGCCGAGGCCGCAGCCGCTGCCGGTGCCGTCCCAAACGGTTTCGGTCCAGCCGCGAGCGCCGCCGGGCCTCAGGCTCGTACCGCCAACGGCGATCGCACCGGGAGCGGTCGCCGGCCACTGCGCACCGTAACCGTAATCGCCGGTGCTGACGGTGATGGCGATGTTGTTGCCGGCGTAGTGCGAATCATAGGCCGAGTAGGATGATGAGTCGGTGTTGCCGTAGCTGTTCGAGATCGCCTTCACGCCCTGAGTCTTGGCGTAGTCGACCGCCGTCCACAGGTTGGAGAAGGTCGCCGAGCTCGCCTGGACGAGCAGGATCTTGCAATTGGGGCAGGCCGCGCTGACCATGTCGAGGTCTAGCGCCTGCTCCTGGTCCCAGCCCACGTCGACGCGGTTCGGCGGCTTGCCGCCATTCTGTCCGACGATCCGAAGGCAGCCGTTCGAGGTCGTGCAGGCCGGAAGTCCGTACTGCGCGCGATAGACCGCTAGGTCAGCCTCGGCGTTTGGATATCCATAGGCGTCGACGATCGCGACCGTTGGCGCGCCTGTGCCGGCCGGGATGTTGTACGCGGACTGCAGCTGAGCCGGGCCGTAGCCTGACGGAGTCGCAGCCGGGTTGGATTTGCCGTTATGCGGATTGCCTCGCGCGTCCGTTACAACGTGAGCGAAGCAGCGGGCCGTACCCGCCGGATTGCCGCGTGCGCAGACCGCTGCGTGAAACACGTTGCCGCTGCGCTCAAGCTGAACCGACTGCGCGCCAGCGGTACTCAAGCCGGCCACGCCCACAGCAATCCCAAGGGCGGAAACCGCCCATCGATTCAATATCATGCTGAAATCCCTCCGTTACTCGCTCAAACTCCGAGCGGTGACGGATGCTGACAGTGATTCGCGTAAATGCAAGCCTCAAAATTTGTTAATCTTCATCTAACTGTCTTATTTCTGAATAGGTTACGGGAACCGGAAGAGCGAAGTTCACGTTCAGCGTTGCTAAGGGGAGAACCCATGAAATCGGTCTTGATAGCTTCGCCGTTGCTGCTTGCCGGCTGCGTTTCGAACGGGGTTCAGCCGCTGCGGCCGCTGGAGATTGCTACCGCGCCATACAATCCCGCCATCACCGCGGCGCCGACCGGTTCGCTGGCCTATGAGCACGGCTGCCTGTTGTTTTACGGTGACGCCCGGACCCAGATCCTGGCGCCAATTTGGCCCGAAGGGACGATCTTCAACGGGACGTCGCTCATCTTTCACAAGCCCGGTCGAGCCGATGAACCGATCGTGCTCAGCCAGGAGTTCGTCCTGTCTGGCCAGCCTTTGACCTGGCCCACCGTGCCCGGCCCGCGCGCGTCGCTGTTTCAGCGCCAGTGCGGCGGAACTCCGTTTGCCGTGGCAGACGTCACTCCGGCGAATTAAGCCAGGACCTTGCGCAAGATCCGCTCGTAAATGCGCGATAGCGCGCGGATGTCCTCGACGGCCGCGCATTCGCCGACCTTGTGCATGGTCGCATTGGGCAAGCCGAAGTCGACTACCGGGCAAAGCTGGATGAGGAAGCGCCCGTCGGACGTCCCGCCGCTGGTCGAAAGCTCGGGCTTCGCTCCGGTCTCTTCCTCGATCGCCTCTACCACCACGTCGTAAAGCGGGCCCGGGGGCGTCAGGAACGCTTCGCCGGAAATGCGCGCGCGCACCGTCGCGCCCGGCGCTTCGCGCTCGGCGATCTCCTCGACCAGCTTCACCAGCTCGGCGCCGCGCTGCAGGTTGTTGAAGCGGATGTTGAGCTGCGCCGTCGCGCTGCCCGGAATGACGTTGCTGGCGCCGGTCGGCGTCGAGACCGCGGTGAACTCAAGGTTCGACGGCGGAAACACGTCATTGCCGTCATCGAGGTGCAGAGCGTCGAGAGCCCCGATCACTCGAGCCAATGGCGGGATCGGATTTTTCGTCCTGTGCGGGTAGGCGACATGGCCCTGAACGCCTGGGACCTCGATCCACATGTTGACCGAGCCGCGCCTGCCGATCTTTACCGTGTCGCCGAGCCGGTCGACCGAGGTCGGCTCGCCGATCAGGATCATGTCGGGGCGGATGCTGCGCTCGTTCAGCCAGTCGATGATCCGTGGAGTTCCCCAGGTCGCATAGCCTTCCTCGTCGCCGGTGATCAGCAGCGAGAGCGTTCCGGCACCGGCCTCGATCCGCGAGACGGCGGCGACATAGGCGGCGATGGCGCTCTTCATGTCGTTGGCGCCCCGGCCGACCAGCAGGCCATCGACGATTTCCGCCGCGAACGGGTCGCCGTTCCAGCCTTCTCCCGCGGGAACGACGTCGAGGTGCCCGGCGAAGCCGAAATGCGGGCCGCCTTCGCCCCGGATCGCGACCATATTCTCGGTCGGGCCGTCGGGCGGCTCGCCAAGCACCCAACGGTGGACGGTAAAACCGAGCGACGTCAGGGCATCGTCCAAGAGCTGGAATATTTCGCCTTGCGCCGGAGTCACGCTCGGGCAGTTGATTAACTGCGTGGCGAAGGCGATGGGATCGAGCGACATCCTTGCCACCTAGCAAAGGGAGTTAAGATGCCCAAGGTCGACCTCGACGCGATCGAGCAAACCAACCGCACGGGCTACCCGCCGCCGTTCAACGAGGCGGTGCAGGGCCGCTGGTACCGCCGCCTCGCTCCGGCCACCGGGCTCACCGACTTTGGCGTCAGCCATGTCGTGCTGAAGCCCGGCGCCTGGTCGTCGCAGCGCCACTGGCACGATGGCGAGGACGAGTTCCTTGTCATGCTTTCAGGGGAGGCGGTGCTGGTCGAGGATGACGGCCGCACGACCCTCGGCCCCGGCGACTGCGCGGCCTGGCCCAAGGGCGGCACCAACGGTCATCATCTCATCAACGAGAGTGAATCCGACTGCGCCTTCCTGTGCATGAGCGGCGGAAAGAACGAGGGCGGCGGCTATTCCGACATCGACATGAAGTGGACCACGGCGGGCGAGTTCGTCCACAAGGACGGCACACCCTTCGGGCAGGCCAAGCGCCCGGCCTAGGCGGCCTTCCCCGTTTCGTACTGCTCGATCACCCAGGGCTCGTCCTGCGCCTTGTCGATCCATTCGGCGACGTGCGGGTGCGACAGGACATGTTTCATATAGATACCGGCGAAGTTCGGCACGGCGACGCCGTAGGTAATGAAGCGCGTGACGACCGGAGCGTACATGATGTCGGCCGCGCACCAGTCGCCGAACAGAAAGTCGCCGGTGCCGCCGAAGCGCGCGCGTGCCTGCGCCCACAATTGCAGCACCCGGTCGATTTCGCTCCGGACTTCGTCGCTGAGCTCCTTGGGCGGGAAGCTCTTGCGCACGTTCATCGGAAGCTCGCGGCGCAGGTTGGAGAAGCCCGAGTGCATTTCGGCCGACATCGACCGCGCAACGGCGCGCGCGCCCTCATCCTCCGGCCAGTAGAACGCGCTTCCATAGCGATCGGCGAGGAACTCGATGATCGCCAGGCTGTCCCACACGACGATCTCGCCGTCCCACAGGATCGGCACCTTGCCGAGCGAGGGGGCGAACTCGTCGCCCTCGCGCCGCTGCTCCCAATCGGCGTCGAACATCGGCACGACGAGCTCCTCGAACTCTTCGCCGGACTGCTTGCACGCCAGCCAGCCGCGGAACGACCAGCTCGAATATGCCCGGTTGCCGATGATCAGCTTGAACAAGTCGCTCTCCTAGAGGGCGGCCGCTTCGACGATCGCGGTCCGTAATTCGGCGATCCCGCTACCCGTTTCACTCGAGGTCGTGAAGATGGACGGGTGCGCCGCGGGGTGCTTGGCCGCCTCGACCATTGTCGCTTCGTACAACGCGCCGAGCGCCGCGGGTTTCACCTTGTCGGCCTTGGTCAGGACGATGTGATAGCTGACCGCGGCATCGTCGAGCATGCGCATCATCTCGCGATCGACGTCTTTCAGGCCGTGGCGCGAATCGACCAGCACCAAGGCGCGCTTCAGGACCCTCCGGCCGCGCAGATAATCATTCATCAAGTGACGCCAGCGTTTGACCATGTCCTTGGGTGCTTCGGCGAAACCGTATCCGGGCATGTCGACCAGCCGCAGCTGGAGGGGCTCGCCGATGTCGAAGAAATTGAGCTCTTGCGTCCGGCCCGGCGTATTCGACGTTCGCGCCAGCCCGTTCCGGTTGGTGAGCGCATTGAGCAGGGAGCTCTTGCCGACGTTGGAGCGGCCGGCAAAGGCGATCTCCGGACCTTCGGGATCGGGCAGGAATTGCAGGCTCGGCGCGGACTTCAGGAAAGCGACCGGCCCCGCGAACAGCTTGCGCGCGCGCTCCGCGAGTTCCTGGTCGGCCTCCTCGCTCATGTATGAACCGGGTGCGTGTCCGACAGGTGCAGCCCGTACTTACGGTACAGGTGCCATTGCTGAGCGATCGTCAGCAGATTGTTGGTCATCCAGTAGAGCTGCAGCCCGGCCGCGAAGGGCGCCATGATGAACACCAGGAACCACGGCATGATCGCGAACACCTGTGCCTGGGCGGGGTCCATCGGCTGGGGGTTGAGCTTCATCGACAGCCACTGCGTCGCGCCCACCAGGATCGGCAGGATGCCGATCGCGAGAAAGGCCGGCGGAGAGAAGTGAAGCAGGCCGAACAGGTTGACCGGAGTCAGCGGATCGGGCGCCGACAGGTCCTTGATCCACAGGATGAACGGCTGGTGGCGCATTTCGACGCTGACCAGCAACACCTTGTAGAGCGCGTAGAAGACCGGGATCTGGAGCAGGATCGGAAGACAGCCGGCGGCAGGGTTGATCTTCTCCGCCTGGTACAGCTTCAGGATCTCTTGTTGCTGGCGCGGCTTGTCGTCCTTGAAGCGTTCCTGGATCGCTTTCATCTTCGGCTGGAGCTTGCGCATCCCGGCCATCGACTGGAACTGCTTCTGCGCAATCGGGAACATGATCGTCCGGACGATCAATGTCAGGCAAATGATCGCGACGCCGAAATTGCCGAGCGTATGGAACAGCCACAGCAGCAGGCTGAAGATTGGGACCATGAACCAGCGAAACCAGCCCCAGTCGATCGCGCGCGTCAGCATTGGAATGCCGGCTTGCTCGTACCGGTCGAGCAGCGCCTTTTCTTTGGCCCCGGCGAACAGACGGGTTTGCGTCGTGAGCGTCTGGCCAGGGGCCACGTTCATCGCTGCAAGGGCATAGTCGGCCTGGTAGCCGCCGCTTGGGCTGCGGCGGAATTCGCCGGTCATACCGGCCTGCGGCGCAAGCACCGTTAGCCAATATTTGTCGGTGAAGCCCAACCATCCGCTTGAACTGTTGAAGGATTGCGCCTTGCCCTCATCGAGGTCCTTCCAATTGACCTCATAATTGGCCTTGCCGTCGAATACGCCGATTGGGCCAACCTGGTTGGTCCAGCTGTCCGGGTCCGGGGATTTCTGTCCCCGGCTTACGAGACCGTTGGGCCGGACGCTGATCGGCTCGCCCGATGCGTTGGCGACGCTCTGCTGGATGGTGAACAGATATCCGTCATCGACCGCGATCCTGATCTGGTAGCGGGTTCCGCCCGCCATCTCGGTCGTCAGGGTCACCGGGTGGCCCGGCGAGACCGTTTGGCTGTCTGCCTTCCAGAGCGCGTCAAGGGCGGGAGCCTGTCCGGCCCCGGCAGTCCAGCCGAAGGCGGCGACATATGCTCCCGGCGTTCCAAGCGGCGACAGCAGCCGAACCGGCGGCGAATTCTTGTCGATTGTCTGGCGCTGGTTGAGCAGCACCAGATCGTCGATCTGCGCTCCCTTGAGGTTGATCGAGCCGGCCAGGGACGGGGTCTGGATCTTCACTCGCGGAGTGGAAGCCAGCGCTGCCGCTACGCTCTGCAACTGCTTCGGCGACGCGGGCCCGGCTGGCTGCGCATTCGGCTGCGGCAGCGGCTGCTGCTTGCCGCCTTCGACCTTGCTGCTCGGCGGATTAGCGGTCGGGAAATATCGATTGGATGCCCAGGTCCAGCCGAGGAGAACGAGCGCGCTCAGCACCACCGCGAGGATCAGGTTCTTGCTGTCTTTCACGTGTCTCTAGATCCTCACGGTACGGGGTCGTAGCCCTGGCCGCCCCAGGGATGGCAACGGCAGATGCGCTTGAGGGCCATCCAGCCCCCGCGAGCGGCTCCATAGCGGCTGATTGCCGTGATCGCATAGGCCGAGCAGCTCGGCTGGTAGCGGCAGCTCGGCGGGAGCACCTGCGACGGGCCCTTTTGCCACGCCTTGGCGATCAGGATCATCACCCTGGCGATCATTTGCGCAGCCGGTCGAGGGCCTGGCTCAATTCGGAGCGGAGCAGACCGAAATCGCGCTCGATCCCCTTGGCCCGGCCGATCATCACATGGTCGGAACCGGCAAAACCCTTGGCAGGGACGATCTCGCGCGCCAGCGCGCGGAAGCGGCGCTTCATACGGTTACGGACGACGGCGCCCCCGATCTTCTTCGTCACAGTGAAGCCGACGCGCATCAACGCGTCCGAATCCTTGCGGTCTCGGACGAGCAGGATGAACCCGGGGGTGGTGGTGCGCAGACCGGCGTTCGCCGCCAGGAAATCCGCGCGCTTCTTCAGCGTGGTTAGGCGCTGAGCTTCTTGCGGCCGCGCGCGCGGCGCGCGTTCAGCACCTTGCGGCCGCCGACCGTCGCCATGCGGCTGCGAAACCCGTGACGCCGCTTGCGGACCAGGTTGCTCGGCTGGAAGGTGCGCTTCATCGCTCATGCCTTTAAGTTCGAATACAAAGAAAAAGGGCCGCCCCTGAGGCAGCCG
>Ga0207648_10004526_pt1 | contig 14249 bp, 12 predicted proteins | sample KBSMisM32_FD_184310 | JGI IMG/M metagenome (GOLD analysis project Ga0207648, IMG submission 184310) | Miscanthus rhizosphere microbial communities from Kellogg Biological Station, Michigan, USA - KBS Miscanthus M3-2 (SPAdes) (version 2) | ecosystem: Host-associated > Plants > Roots >...
CCCGTCGATCGCGGGACTGCTCACGCGCGTACACTTCAAGGCCATCTACTGGGCGGACGCGGGCCTGTACCTGCTGCTGGCGCTGGCGTTGATGCCGGGCGTCATCGCGACGCGCACGCGACGTCCGGCATCGGATGTCCCCCAGGCCGCGGAGGAGAGCGCATGAAGACCTGCCATCACTGCAGTCGCGAGCTGACGCTCGCCTCGCCCATCGAGCGGACGGCCTCCTGCCCCCACTGCTTCTCCGACTTGAAGTGCTGCCAGAACTGCCGCTTCTTCGATCCCGGGTTCAACAACCAGTGCCGCGAGCCCCAGGCGGAGTGGTGCCCGGAGAAGTCGAAGGCGAACTTCTGCGAGTTCTTCGAGTTCGTGGAGAGGGCCGGGATGGGCCGCGCGGGTTTCGGGGGATCGCCGACGGATCAGTCGCGCGCGCGCTCGGCGTTCGACTCCCTGTTCAAGAAGTAGAGTCCGCGACTAGTCCTTCGGTTCCAGCAGAGGCTTGACGTACAGCAACGGAATGGCCGCGCTGTAGCCCTGGCGCGGAGTTCCCGCGAGGCCGCCCGTCGCGCTCTCCAGGTTCGAGCGGAGGACGCCGATCGCTTCGAACGTCCCTTCCGCCAGGACAGGCCCTCCGCTCTGTCCGGCATCCGCGATGGGGTCGATCTTCACGGTGATGATGCGGCGCCGGCTTCCCACCGTCTTGCGCACCCCGGTGGCCCATCGGCGCTCGCGCGACACGACTGTCCCCGGCGTCAGCCGCACCGCGGTCTCGAGATCGAGCGGACGCGCCGCGAAACCTCCCAGGAGCACCGCCTGTCCGATGCTCGGCATCGCGGCCGCGGACAGGGCCAGGAAATGCATGGAGGGATCGGAGAGAAGAAGGGCGAGGTCCGTCTCGTGGTCCACGGTGACGACGGAGAACTCACGCTCGCTTCCGTCACGGAGGCGCAGGCGGGGCGCTTCGTCCTTCGGCATGTGGTCCAGCACGTGCGCGCACGTCACGAGGTGGCCGTACGGGTCCACGTAGAACGCGGATCCGCGCGTCACCGTGACCCCTTCCGGTCGCCGGACGGTGACGATCTGGGCCTGCGCCTCTTCCACCTCGGCCCGCGTCCGCGCGGTGCGCGGATCCGGAGCGGGCGAGGCCGCGGCGAGGGACGCGACCACGAGGGAGGCGATCACCGCATCATCTCTTTGAGCACGCGGTCTGCGTCCTGCAGCGGATAGTCCAGGTGGAGCAGCGCGGCCAGCGTCGGCGCGATGTCCTCGGGCCCGCAGCTGGCGGTGTACGTGCCGGGCTTCACGGAGGCGCCCATGAACACGACGGGCACGTTCCGGTCGTGGTCGTAGGGCGTCCCGTGGCCCGTACCCCCCGGCCGGTCGGAGAGGTAGAAGCCGTCCTTGAGCACCACGATCACCTGCGGGCTGCGCGTCTCGAAGAACGAGCGCCGCATGAGCGCAAAGTAGGGATCGCCCTTCGGGGGATCGCCGAGCAGCCGCTCGTGCGTGTAGACCTTCTCGACGAGGCCCGTCTCCAGGAGCGCCTTCTCGACCACCGCCTCCACGTCGCGGCGCGCCCACCCGCGCCGGGCGATCGTGTCGAGGTCGAGATAGAAGTCCGGCGGCGAGTAGCGGGCGACGAGCCCGTTCTGCGCTCCGAAGCGGGCCTCCAGCGCGCGCGTGACGGGATCCTGGATCTCCGCCGTGCGCACCCGGCGCGCCGGCATTCCGCGCGCCAGCAGGTTCTCGACGAGGGGCATCGCCCCGTGATCCGCGCTCAGCCCGATGATGACGCGATCGAGGCCCACGCGGCGGTCGATCTCCTCGAACAAGCGGCCGAGGGTGAGGTCCAGGCGCAGGTATTCGTCCATCTGCTCCTGGCTGTCCATGCCGTAGGTGTGTCCGACCACGTCGCTGGACGAGAACCCGACCGCGAACAGGTCCGTGTCGTCGTCCGCGCCGAGCTGGTGGGCGGTCATCGCGGCCAGGGCGGCGTCGAGAAGGATCTCGTCGCCGAACGGAGTGCGCCGCAGGTCGTCGTAGTACCCCGGGGACTGCGGCTTTTCGCGCGAACGGTGGGGAAAGACGATGTCGACGTTGTCGTATTCGCCCTTCACGGCGTCGGGTCCGGCGTATTTCAGGTAGGGCGCTTCGTCGGGCAGGAGGCGTGTCCAGGTCCGCCACTGCGGGGAATCCGCGAGGCGGCGCGCGTTCCATTGCGTCAGCCAGGCGGGCGGGGTCTTCGCGTAGTACGTGCTCGTCACGAAGCCGCCGGTCATCACGTCGAACCAGTAGGCGGCGTCCGCGCGCGGCCCCGCCATGAGGATGGCGGAGCGGTCCTTCAGCGAGATCCCGACCACGCGCGACCCGGGCGTGCGCTTCTTCAGCATGTCGCCGACGGTGAAGCCGCTGAAGTTCGCGGGGGACGCGCCGTAGCCGCCCTGGAATCCACCGATGTTCACGACCGCCGGGTCCTCGACGACGTTCACGTCCTTCTTGAGGTTGGAATCGAACCACTGGTTGGCCACGATTCCGGAGTGCCAGCCGTTGCGGCCGGACAACAGCACGGAATGTCCAGGGCCCGTCTCCGTGTTGCCATGGCGGTACAGCGCGTTCGAGAAGATCGCGCCGCGGTCGAGCAGGGCCTTGAAGCCTCCGCGGTAGAGCGGCGCGAATCGCGTCAGGTAGTCGTACCGCATCTGATCGACGGAGATGAACAGGACGAGGCGAGGTGACCCCGCGGCGCGGACTCGAGGAACGCGCCAGGGGCGAAGGACGAATACCCCGGCGACGGCGACGGCCAGGAGAGCCAGGAGCGCGCGTCGGGCTTTCACAGGAACCAGCGCTCCTTCTTCACCGCCTCTTCGTACGCGCGCCGGACGGCCTTGACCTTGTCCATCTCGGAGACTTCCGCCGGGGGCACGTCCCACCATGATTCGTAGCCGGGCACGCCCACCGAAGGATCGGTCTCGATGGTGAGGACGGTGGCCCGCGTCTGCGCCCGCGACTCCTCGAGACCGGCGCGCAGGTCCGCGATGGTGCGGCAGGCGATGACATGCGCGCCCAGGCTGCGCGCATTGGCGGTGAAGTCCACGCGGATGCGGTCGCCGGAGAGCTGGCCGTCCGCGCCGCGATAGCGGTATTTGGTGGCGAAGGCGTCCGATCCTACCGACGTCGAGAGGTTGCCGATCGACCCGAACCCCCCGTTGTCGATGAGGACGACCGTGATCTTGATCCCCTCCTGGAGCGCGGTCACGAGATCGGACGACATCATGAGCCACGAGCCGTCGCCCACCATGACGTAGACGTCGCGCTCGGGCGCCGCCATCTTCACGCCGACCCCGCCCGCGACCTCGTAGCCCATGCAGGAGTAGCCGTATTCGAGGTGGTAGCCCTTGGGGTCGCGGGTCCGCCAGAGCTTGTGCAGGTCGCCGGGCAGGCTGCCCGCCGCACAGACCACGACGTCCTGCGGACGAGCGAAGGTGTTGACGGCGCCGATCACCTCGCCCTGGCTCGGCAGCGGCGCGTGCCCGCGGTCGTAGTGCTTCTGGACCTCCGCGTCCCACTCGCGATTGAACTTCGCCGCGCGCTCCCGATAGGTGGGCTCCACCTGCCAGCTCTCGAGGGCCGCGCGCAACGCGTCCAGCGCGACGCGGGCGTCCGCGATCATGGGCAGGGCCGCGTGCTTGAAGGCGTCGAATTCCGAGACGTTGACGTTGACGAAGCGCACGCCGGGATCCTGGAACGCCGTCTTGGACGCGGTCGTGAAGTCGGAATACCGCGTGCCCACGCCGATCACGAGATCGGCCTCGCGGGCCATGATGTTCGCGCCCGGCGTGCCCGTGGCCCCGATGGCGCCCAGGGCCAGGGGGTCGTCGTAGGCGAGCGCGCCTTTCCCCGCCATCGTCTCCCCCACCGGGATCCCGGTGGCCGCCGCGAACGCGCGCAGCGCCGCCGTGGCGTCCGAATAGAGGACGCCGCCGCCGGCCACGATCAGCGGCCGCTTCGCCGCTCGAATCTGGGCCGCCGCCGCGCGCACGATCTCCGGCTCCGGAACCGGGCGTCGCACGTGCCAGACGCGCCGGGCGAAGAGCTCGGCCGGGAAGTCGAAGGCCTCCGCCTGCACGTCCTGAGGGATCGCGAGCGTCACCGCGCCCGTGTCCGCGGGGCTGGTCAGGACACGCATCGCCTCCAGCAGCGAGGTCACGAGCTGCTCGGGCCGGTAGATGCGGTCCCAGTAGCGCGACACGGGGCGGAAGGCGTCGTTCACCGAGATGTCCTGGGTCTGCGCGGACTCGAGCTGCTGGAGCACGGGCGCGACCCGGCGCGTGGCGAAGATGTCGCCGGGCAGCAGCAGGACGGGTATGCGGTTGATGGTCGCCCCCGCGGCCGCGGTGAGCATGTTGGTGGCCCCGGGCCCGATCGACGTCGTGCAGGCGAGCGTGGCCAGCCGGTTCGCCATCTTCGCGTAGGCGGCGGCGAGATGGACCATGGCCTGCTCGTTGCGCGCGAGGTAGAAGCGGAGCCGGTCGCCCGCCTGCTGCAGGGCCTGACCGAGGCCGGCCACGTTGCCGTGGCCGAAGATCCCGAACACTCCGGGGAAGAACCGCCGCTCCACTCCGTCGCGCTCGCTGTGTTGGCTGGCGAGGAAAGAGACCACGGCCTGGCCCACCGTCAGCCGCTGCGTCTTCATCGCACCCTGCCTTTCGCGCTGGTCACGGGCACGCGCGGATCCGGCGCCAGCGCGCCCCAGGTCTCCCGGATCCAGTGATGCTGGGGGTCATCGCAGAACGCCATGGTGCGCTCGGCGCCGGGACCGGCCAGCACGTTCAGGTAGTACAGGTCGTGGTTGGGGCTGGCCACGCTGGGCCCGTGATAGCCGCGCGGGACGAGGAACACGTCTCCGTCCCCGATGGTGACGGTCACGTCGAAGGCCCCGTCCGCGGCGTACGTGCGATGCACGGCGAAGCCGGCGGGGCCGTGGATCCGGAAGTAGTAGATCTCCTCCAGGATGGCCTCGCCCGCGCGCGCCTCGTCGTGCTTGTGGGGCGGGAAGGACGACCAGTTCCCCGCCGGCGTGATGAGCTCGCACGCGCTGAGGCGGTCGGTCTCGAAGGTCCCGGGTGTGCAGAAGTTCGTCACCTGCCGCGTGGCATCGCCCGCGCCGCGGATCTCCACGGGCACGCGCTCCGCCGGGCCGTAGGCGGGCTCGAGACGCCGACGCGCCTGGGCCATGGGCAGCGCGAACTCGCCGCCGCTGTCGCTCTCGATCTCGAAGCGCGTGTCGCGGGGCAGGTAGGCGAAGTCGGACACGCGGTCGAAGACGGACGTCCGACCCTCGAGGCGGAACCGTTGGCCGTCCACGCGCACCACGGCGGAGCCGGAGAGGGGCAGCACGACCATCTCGTTGGGACCGGTGTCGATCGCGCGCGAGGCCCCCGCGCCCAGCCGCATCACGCGCAGGCCGGAGAACACCCATCCCGCGAGGGCCGGCGTCACCAGGACGGGATCGCCCCCGTCCGCGGCGTGGCCCGCGGGCAGATGCAGGCGCGGGGTCTCAGGCGCGGGCAAGCATCGCCTCCACTTCGGCCGGGTACGGCATGGCGTCGGAGCAGCTCACGCGGCTCACCACCACCGCCGCCGCCGCGTTGCCGTGGCGCAGGCAGTCCGCCAGCGGCCGTCCGTCGAGGAGGGCGGCCAGGAAACCGGAGGCGAAGCCGTCCCCGGCTCCGATCGTGCTCCCGACCGGCACCACGATGGGCGGGGACGACGCCGAGGTCTCGCGCGAGAAGGCCTCCACGCCCGCGGCCCCGAGCTTGCGGACGAGGAGACCGGCGCCGCCGTCCAGGACCGCCTTCACCTGCGCCCGCGGATCCCGTTCGCCGGTGAGCAGCGCGACCTCGTCTTCGTTGCCGATGACGACGTCGATCCAGGGCAGCACCGCGCGCGCGGCCCGGCCCGCTTCCTCCGGCGAGGACCACGAGCTGGGCCGGTAGTCGATGTCGAGCACGGTGCGCGCGCCCGCGGCCCGGGCCGCCTCCACCGCCCGGGCCGTGCTCTCGCGCGAGGGCGAAGCGCACAGGCTCGTCCCGTTGGTCACGAACAGGCGCGCGCCGCGGATGAGGGCCAGCTCCTCCTCGCCCACCTGCACCTGGCTGTCCGCGGGCTTGTAGCGATAGAAGACCTGGGGGAAGCGGTCGGGCGGCGAGACCTCGGTGAGGCAGAGCGAGGTCCCGTAGCCGGCGACGCGCGTGACGCGACGCGCGTCCACGCGCTCCTTGTCGAGGAACCCGATCAGGTAGTCGGCCAGGGCGTCGTCCCCGACGGCGGAGATGATGGCCACGCGGCGCCCCAGGCGGGCGAGCCCTACCGCGATATTCGCGCTGGAGCCGCCGAGGTGCCGCGAGAAGTGCTCGACCTCGGCCAGGGGACGGCCTTGCTCGACCGCGTAGAGGTCGTAGCCCACGCGTCCCAGCACGCACACGTCGAGAGCGTCGGCCAAGGGTGCCTCAGCCGCGCCCAGCGGCGGACTTGCGACGGGGACGGGGTGACCCGGAGAGGAGGGAGAGCGCGTCTTCCAGGGAAGCCCCGCGATGCACGAGCGCGGTCAGCGCGCGGGAGAGCGGCATGGGATCGGCGTCGCCGGGATAGAGAAGGTTGCGTCCGATGATGGCGCCGCGGATGCGCGATCCCGCGGCCAGGGCGGTGCCGAAGTCACGCAGCGTCTCTTCGGCCGTGCCACGGGCGGGCCCGCCCAGGAGGAGCAGCGGCAGCGTCGTCGCGCGGCAGACGCGGGCGAGGTCGTCCACGATCGGGACCTTCAGCCAGAGGTGCAGCGACGACTCGCCGAGGCCGGCCGCGATGCCGCACTGGCGGACCAGCGTCTCCGCGTCTTTGGCCGGCGTGTAGCCCTTCGGCTGCTTGACCACGCCCAGCGGCTCCAGGAAGCCGGGAAGGTCGTGGGCGCGGAGATCGTTCAGGGCCTGGGCGCAGGCCTGGATCGTGCGGCCGGAGGCCGGGTCCTGCGGGTCCAGGCGGTACATCATCTTGCCGCCGTCGAACCCGAGCTCCGCGATGCGGGCCGCGCTCATCGAGGTGAAGGTGTCGTCCATCTCGAAGGCGGTGCCGGCCAGCCCGCCCCGGTTCATGCTCCCCACGATCACGCGGCCGTCGAGGAAGGTCTTGGCCTTCTTCTTGCGTTCGAGGTGGCTCAGGATCAGCAGCTCCTCGAGGACGTCCGGAGTGGCCATGATCCCGTCGAGGTCGGGGTCGTCGAGCACGCGCCGCGCCCGGGCCAGGTACTGATGGCGGTCCCCCATGGCCATCGCGTCGCCGCGGATCTCGTTCACGCCGCGGGCCGGATGGTCCACCGCCGCCAGCACGAGGCGGCCGTCGGGCGCGAGGGTCTTGCGGCGCTTGCGCCGGCGCGCCTCCTTCATCACCCAGCGCGGGTGCTCGATGCGGATGTCCGTGATCTCGTCGAGCACGGCCGCGGGCAGGTACGCCTCGACGTCCCACGCGGACACGGCGGTCGGAGTGGCCATGGCGGGATCTTATATCCCGCGGGGCCGAGAGGGCTCGCCCGCGCCCTAGCGTCCGACGACGAGGACTTCGAAGGTGCCCGGCACCATCGGGGGCCGCGGCCGGGGCTGCTCGGCCGTGGGCGACGGAGGCGGCCCGAACTGCGCGGCCACGAGGTACAGCTTGTGGGACTTGGGGTCGAGGTCCAGCGTGCGCGCGCTCCTCGCCGTCTCCACCGTCTGCGCCACCTCGAACTTGTCCGGCGTGACCTCGCGAATCACCGTGACCGTCCCGTCCCGTCCGTTGGGGCTGAAGGCGAGCTGGCGGTCGGCGTCGAAGGCGGCGCCGTCCGGTCCCTCGCCGATGGGCAGGGTGGTGACCACCTTCCCGCTGTCCGCGTCCATCACCGCCATCATCTTGTTGGCGCAGGCCGCCAACAGCCGCCGGTGGCCGCGGTCGATGGCGAGGCCGGTGGGCTCCTCGCAGGGGGCGAGCGACCAGCGGCCCTTGACCTTCAGTGCCATCGGGTCGAGGGCCACCACCTCGCTCTTGTCCTCGAGGTTCACGAAGACGGTGCCCTTGTCGTCGTGGACCGCCAGCTCGGGCTTTCCGGCGAGAGCGATCGTCCCCGCGACCGTGCCCGCCTTCGCATCGATGACGGTGACGTCGTTGCTGCGAGCGTTGAAGGCGACGACGCGATGGCTCTGCGGCTCGTACAGGATCATGTCCGGGTTCTCGCCCGTCTTGACCTCGCCGACGGGCTTGAGCGTCTTCAGGTCGAAGATCGTCGAGTTGGACGTGCGGCCGTTCGACGTGAAGCCGCGGCCGAGGTCGGCCGCGATGGCGACGCCATGGATGCCGGCCGTGTCCGGGATCTCGCCCACGAGCTTCAGGGTGTCCGCGTCGATCACCATCACCCGCGTGCCACGGCCAACGTACAGGCGGTGAGCGGCCGGGTCCACGCTCAACAGGTCCCAGCCTCCCTCTCCGCCGAGGGTGGCGCGCTGCAGCACCTTGTAGTCCTGCGCGACGGCCGGAACCGCCGCCGCCAGGAACGCGACGACAAGGCGCGCTTCGATTCGAGGCCGCATGGCGCATCCTCCCGTGGATTCGATCGGAAGCGTCGAATCTAGGAAGCGCCCACGAGAGGGTCAAGGCGCCGGCTGAACGGGCCGTTCGGGTTTGCGCGCGCGAGAATCGGGAGACCCACCTTTCGAGCAGCCGATATTTGACGTAGAGTGCGTCGTCTTCGGGTGGAACGTTCCAGTGGCTTCCAAGGTTCAGCCGGGCAAGCCGACGATCACCGACGTGGCGCGACGCGCCGGAGTGTCGAAGTCCCTCGTCTCGCTGGTCATGAGGGGCGCCGATCACGTGAGCCCCGAACGGCGCCAGGCCGTCAACAAGGCGGCGGCCGAGCTCGGCTACCGGCCCAACGCGATGGCGCGCAGCCTCGTGCAGCGCCGCACGCACCTCGTGGGCGTGATGGTCTCCGACCTGCACAATCCCTTCTTCGCCGACGTGGTGGCGGGGATCCAGGAGCAGGCCGCGCGCACCGGGTACAAGGTGCTCGTCAACAGCGGCAACCGCGCGGCTGCGCGCGAAGCGGACGCGATGGAGACGCTGCTGCAGCTGCGCGCGGACGGCATCATCCTCGGCAGCCCCGTGCTCGACGACGAGGTCATCGCGCGCGCGAGCCGCGAGGTGCCGATCGTGCTGGTGGGCCGCGAGGCCCACGGACCCGCCGTCGACAGCGTCACCAACGACGACCGGGCGGGGGCGGAAGTGGCGGTCGAACATTGCGTGTCCCTGGGCCATCGCCGCATCGCCCACATCGACGGCGGCCACGGCGCGGGCGCGCCCGCCCGGCGCCACGGGTACGAGGCGGCCATGAAGCGCCTGGGCCTCGGAGACCTCGTCTCCGTCGTCTCCGGGACCTACACGGAGGAGGGCGGCCACACCGGCTGTCTCCTGCTGCTCGCGCAGAAGCCGCGCCCCACGGCGATCTTCGCCGCCAACGACCTGGCCGCCATCGGGGCCCTCAACGCCATCGAGGAGAGCGGCCTCAAGGTGCCCGACGACGTCTCGCTCGTGGGCTACGACAACACGTCGCTGGCCGCGCTCCGCCACATCTCGCTCACGACGATCCACCAGCCGCGCCTGGAGATGGGCCAGCTCGCGCTGAGCACGCTCCTCGAGCGCATCGACCAGGACCGCGAGGAGCCGCGCCGCGTGGTCCTCTCCCCCAGCCTCGTCGTGCGCGCGTCCACGGCTCCGCCGCGCGAGGGAGTCCGTGAGCCCTGACGCGCCGCCGCTGCGGCTGCACATGCAGAAGGTCCGGAAGGCGTTTCCCGGGGTGCTCGCCCTCGACGACGTGGACCTGGAGGTGGCGCCGGGCGAAGTGCACGTCCTCCTCGGGGAGAACGGGGCGGGCAAGTCCACGCTCATGAAGATCCTGAGCGGGTCCCTGGCCAAGGACGCGGGTGAGATCCGCGTGGACGGCCACGCCGTCGACATCCAGGGTCCACGCCACGCGCAGCAGCTCGGGATCCGCACCATCTACCAGGAGCTGAACCTGGTGCCGCCGCTCTCCGCCGCCGCCAACATCTTCCTGGGCAAGGAGCCCGGCCGCTGGGGCGTGCTGGACCGCCACGCCGCGGAGACGGCCGCCGCCCGCCTGCTGGCCGAGCTCGGCGTGAGTGTCGACCCGGCCCGTCCCGTGCGCGAGCTGGGCATCGCCCATCAGCAGATGGTCGAGGTGGCCAAGGCCCTGTCCGAGGAGATGCGCATCCTCATCATGGACGAGCCGACGTCCGCGCTCACCGCGTCGGAGATCGACCAGCTCTTCGCCACCATCGAGCGCCTGCGCGCGCGCGGCACGTCCATCATCTATATCTCCCACCGCCTGGAGGAGGTCGCGCGCATCGGCGATCGCGTGACCGTGATGCGCGACGGGCGCCGCGTGACGACGCTCCCCGCGCGCGGCACGCCCATCCCCGAGCTCGTCCGCCTGATGGCCGACCGCGAGGTGGGCGAGCACTTCCCGCGGCGGCGCCGCGCCCCCGGCGAGGAGCTGCTGCGGGTCGAGCACCTCAGCCGCGGGACACACGTCCGGGACGTGAGCTTCACCGTCCGCCGGGGAGAGATCGTCGGGGTGACGGGCCTTCTGGGCGCGGGGCGCACCGAGCTCGCGCGCACGCTCATCGGGGCGGAGCCGGCGCACTCGGGCACGGTCGCCCTGAAGGGCCGGGCCGTCGCCATCCGGCACCCTTCGGACGCCCTCGCCCACGGGGTGGGCCTCGTACCGGAAGACCGCAAGACACAGGGGCTCGTCCTGGGGCTCTCCGTCGCGCGCAACATCGCGCTGCCCAACACGCGGCGCCTCTCCTCGTGGGGCATCGTCCGCTCCGCGACCGAATCCGATCTGGCCGGGCGCTGCGTGGCGGACCTGCGCATCAAGACGCCGAGCGTCGCCCAGCCCGCGCGGCTCCTCTCCGGCGGCAACCAGCAGAAGATCGTGCTGGCCAAGTGGCTGGCCGCGAGCGTGGACCTGCTCATCGTGGACGAGCCGACCCGCGGCATCGACGTGCCCGCCAAGATCGAGATCTACGAGCTCATGAACACCCTCACCGCGGAGGGCAAGGGCATCCTGATGATCTCCTCCGAGCTGCCCGAGGTTCTGGGCATGAGCGACCGCGTGCTGATCATGCGCGGGGGCCGCGTCGTGGCCGAGCTCGAGTCCACGCGCACCACCCAGGCCGAGGTGTTGTCCTTCGCCCTCGGCCAGGCCAGCTGAAACCCTCGTGCTGAACAGCGCCACCGCCCGCCGCGCGCGCGAGCTGGGGACGCTGGTCGGGCTGGTGCTGCTGGTCGGGCTCTTGTCCGTCCTCACCCCGCACTTCCTTTCCGTCTCGAACCTGCTCAACGTGATGGAGCAGACGAGCATCAACGCCGTCATCGCCCTGGGGATGACGTTCGTGATCCTCTCCGGCGGGATCGACCTGTCCGTGGGCTCGCTGCTGGCGCTCTCGGGCGTCGTGCTGGCCTGGGCGCTGCAGGGGGGCTGGCCCGTGCCCGCCGCCATCCTCGCCGGGCTCGGCGTGGGAGGCGCCAGCGGGCTCGTGAACGGCCTCCTCATCACGAAGGGCCGCCTGCCCGCGTTCATCGCCACCCTCGGCATGATGAGCATCGCGCGCGGGGCCGCCCTCGTCTTCACCTCCGGCCGCCCGATCTCGGGATTCGGGGCCGGGTTCCGCCAGCTCTCGACCGCGCGGATCCTCGGGGTTCCCGGCCCCATCGTCATCACCATCGCGGTCTACGCTCTCGGGCACTTCCTGCTCACGCGGACGCGCTTCGGGCGGTACGTCTACGCCATCGGGGGCAACGAGGAGGCGACGCGCCTCAGCGGGATCAGCGCGGGGTTCCACAAGACGATGGTCTACGTCCTGTCGGGGGTGGCCAGCGGGCTGGCCGCCGCCCTCCTGACCGCGCGGCTCAACTCCGCGCAGCCCATCGCCGGGATCAACTACGAGCTCGACGCCATCGCCGCCACCGTCATCGGCGGCACCAGCCTCTCCGGGGGCGTGGGCACGCTGCACGGCACGTTGATCGGCGCCCTCATCATGGGCGTGCTGCGGAACGGGCTGAACCTCCTGGGGACGTCTTCGTTCTTCCAGCAGATCGTGATCGGGGTCGTGATCATCACGGCCGTGCTCGTGGACTCGATGCTCAAACCGTCGGCCAAGTGAGGGAAACCATGGCGAAGCGGAAGTTGGCGGTGGTGATGGCGGCGGCTCTCCTGGCCGCGGGATGCGGACCGCGCGCAGAAGCGCCGAAGACGGACGCGGCGCCGGAGGCCCCGCGCGTCGCGCTCGTCCTCAAGACCCTGAACAGCCCCTTCTTCATCGACATGGAGAAGGGCGCGCAGGAGGCGGCCAGGCGCCTCGGCGTCAACCTCACCGTGCAGGCGGCCGAGCGCGAGGTGGACGTCGACAAGCAGATGCAGATCATCGAGAACCTGATCCAGACCGGCATCAAGGTCCTGCTCGTGACTCCCTCCGGTTCGAAGGAGATCGCGCCCGCCATCGCCAAGGCCAACAAGGCCGGGATCCGCGTGGTCGTGGTGGACACGCGAGTGGACGCGGGGGCGGCCAAGGACGCGGGGATCACGATCGACTCCTACATCGGCTCCGACAACTACGAGGGCGGGAAGATGGCGGGCAGCTATCTCGTGCAGGCCACGGGGGGCAAGGCCAGCGTCGGCGTGCTGGAGGGGATTCCCGGCCACGAGACGGGCGACCAGCGGCTGCGCGGGTTCAAGGACGCGGTCAAGGACGCGAAGGGGATCAAGATCGTGGCCTCCCAGACCGCGAACTGGGAGCGTGACCAGGGCTTCACCGTCTTCCAGAACATGCTGGAGGCGCACCCGGAGATCGACGCCGTCTTCTCCGCCAACGACATGATGGCGCTGGGCGCGGTGGAGGCCATCGCGGCCAAGGGCAAGACGGGCAAGATCAAGGTCGTCGGCTACGACGCGGTCGAGGACGCCAAGAAGGCGATCGCGGACGGCACGATCGTGGGCTCGGTGGCCCAGTTCCCGTCGGAGATGGGGCGGGTCGCCGTCGAGACCGCGGACAAGCTCCTCAAGGGCCAGGCCGTGCCCGCGGAGCAGCTCGTGCGCATCGACCTCGTCACCCGGGAAAAGCCGGCGGGCACGGCCGCGGGAGGGAAGCAGTGACGGGAGGCAAGCGGCGGATCAAGGTCGGGCTCGTCGGCCTCGGCCGGCTCGGGCGGGTCTACGCTCGTGACCTCGCCACGCGCATCCCCGAGACGCGGCTGGTCGCCGTCGCCGATCCGGATGAGAAGGCGCTGGGCGAGGTCTCCGCCACCTACGACGCGCGTCCGCATCGCGACCCCGGCGCGCTGTTCCAGGACTCCGAAGTCGAGGCCATCGTCATCGCCAGCCCGACCCACACCCACGCCGACCTGACCGTGGCCGCCGCCGCCAGCGGCAAGCCCACCTTCTGCGAGAAGCCTCCCGCCCTGACCCTGGCGGAGACGGAGCGCATGAAGGCAGCCGTGTCGCGCCCGGGCGTGTTCTTCCAGATGGGGTTCATGCGGCGCTTCGATCCCGGCTACGCCGCGGCCAAGCGCAAGGTGGAGGAAGGGCTGATCGGGACGCCGGTCGTCTTCAAGTCGTCGTCGCGCGACCCGCACCGCACGACCCTGGAATACGCGAACCCGAAGAGCAGCGGCGGGATGATCATGGACATGGGCATCCACGACTTCGACCTCGCGCGCTTCTTCATGGGCGAGGTCAAGTCCGTGACCGCGGTCGGTGGGACGCTGGCCTACCCGGAGCTCAAGACCGTCGGCGACATCGACAACGCGATCGTGAGCCTCGTGTTCAGCGACGACCGCATCGGAGTGGTGGACCTGTCACGCAACGGGATCTACGGCTACGACATCAGCACGGAGCTGCTGGGTACGGAGGGCACGGTGCGAATCGGATACCTCCGCGAGACCCCGCTGCTGGTGATGACCAAGAACAGCGTGGCCCACGACACCGTTCCCTATTTCATGGAGCGCTTCGCCCAGGCCTACACCATCCAGCTCCAGGACTTCGCCCGCAACGTGATCGAGGGCCGGCCGGCCACGCTCACGATCGACGACGGCATCGCCGCGATCAAGATCGCGCTCGCCGCGGAGCGGGCGCGTGTGTCCGGCCGGCC
>Ga0207648_10004527_pt1 | contig 14248 bp, 10 predicted proteins | sample KBSMisM32_FD_184310 | JGI IMG/M metagenome (GOLD analysis project Ga0207648, IMG submission 184310) | Miscanthus rhizosphere microbial communities from Kellogg Biological Station, Michigan, USA - KBS Miscanthus M3-2 (SPAdes) (version 2) | ecosystem: Host-associated > Plants > Roots >...
GCGGCGATCACCTTCGGGTCCTTCTGCACTACGGCAGCCGATCCTTCGGCGATCTTCTTGCCGTAGTCGAGAACGAGGACGCGGTCGCAGACGCTCATCACGAGCTTCATGTCGTGCTCGATCAGGAGGATGGTCGTGCCGTCGCGCCGGATGTTGCCGAGGAGCGTCTTGAGCGATGCCGTTTCCGTGGCGTTCATTCCCGCCGCGGGCTCGTCCAGCGCGAGGAGCTTCGGCTCGGTGGCGAGCGCCCGCGCGATTTCCAGCCGGCGCTGGTCGCCGTACGCGAGGTGCCGCGCCAATGTATTGGCGCGCTTCGCGACACCGACGTAGTCGAGGAGCTCGTGCGCCCGGTTCTCGATCGCCCTCTCCTCGGCTTGCGTCTTCGCGTCGCGCAGGATTGCGCCCAGCACGTTGCCGTGCGTGCGCACGTGGCGCCCGATCATCACGTTCTCGAGCGCGGAGAGGTTCGCGAAAAGGCGGATGTTCTGGAACGTGCGGGCGATGCCGCGCTCGGCCACTTCGTTCGGCTTGAGATTGTTGAGCGGCAGGCCGTCGAATGTGAAGTCGCCACCGTCGGCGGAATAGATGCCTGTCAGCACATTGAAGAGGCTGGTCTTGCCGGCGCCGTTGGGCCCGATGAGGCCGTAGATCTCGCCGTGCTGGATCTCGAATCCCACGTCCGCAAGCGCGGTGACGCCGCCGAAACGCTTGCTGATGCCCTTCGCCGTCAGCAGCGCGAGGCGGTGCCCGGCGCTCAACGCTTCATCTCCAGCTCGCGCTTGCGCAGCGCCGACGGGAGGATGCCCGCAGGCCGGTACAGCATCATCAGCACCAGCGCGAGCCCGAACAGCAGCATCCGGATCACTTCGGGCTCGATCAGCATCCGGCCGAAGAGCGCCTTCTGCATCGGCTCGACGGTGTAGCGCAGCACTTCGGGGACGAACGACAACAGGATAGCGCCCAGCACCACGCCGAAGACATTCCCCATTCCGCCCAGCACGACCATGGACAGCACCATCACGGATTCGACGAGCACGAAGCTCTCCGGGCTGATGAATCCTTGCGTCGCCGAGAAAATTCCCCCGGAGATGCCGCCGAACGACGCGCCCATCGCAAAGGCGAGGAGCTTCATGTTGCGCGTGTTGATGCCCATCGCGCGGGCGGCGATCTCGTCTTCGCGGATCGCCTCCCACGCACGGCCGATCCGCGAATTCTGCAGCCGCAGGTTGATGACGATGATGACGACGACGAGCAGCACCAGGAAGTAGTAGTACTTGATGGGGCCGGTGAAGGTGAGACCGCCGATCTTGTCCGGCGTGGCGAAGTTGAAGCTGCCGATCCGGAACGGGTCGATGAGCGTGATGCCCTGAGGTCCGTTGGTGAGATTCACCGGCTGCGACAGGTTGTTGAGGAAGATGCGGATGATCTCGCCGAAGCCCAGCGTGACGATCGCGAGGTAGTCGCCGCGAAGCTTGAGCGTCGGCGCGCCGAGCAGCACGCCGAACAGGCAGGCGACGGCGGCGCCGATGGGAAGGATGATCCAGAAAGGAAGGTGCAGGTCGAAGTGCGGCGAGGCGAGGAGCGCGTAGACATAAGCGCCGACCGCATAGAACGCGATGTAGCCCAGGTCGAGCAGTCCGGCGAAGCCGACGACGATGTTGAGCCCGAGCGACAGGAGCACGAACAGGATCGCGAGATTCGTGATTCGCACCCAGGCCGTGCCGATCCCCGCCAGCACGAACGGCAGCAGGACGAGCGCAACGGTCACCAGGACGATGCCGACCCACGCGCCCAGCGGATGCTTCTTCCGGTCGAAGTATTGCTGCATGCGGCGCCCTTACGCGCGATCGCTGACGCGCTCGCCCAGAAGACCCGACGGCCGGAAGATCAGCACGGCGATCAGCACCAGGAACGCGAACACGTCCTGGTAGTTGGAACCGAACAGCGTGAGGTTGGGATCGTCGACGCAGCGCCGTGCGATCGCGTCGGACCATGACGCGATCTGGCACAGGTTGGTGAGATCGCCGACGTAGCCCGCACCCAGCGCTTCGATGAGGCCCAGCAGCACGCCGCCCAGCATCGCGCCGGCGAGATTGCCGATGCCCCCCAGCACCGCGGCCGAGAATGCCTTGAGACCAAGGATGAAGCCCATCTGGTACTGCGCGATGCCGTAGTAGGTGCCGACCATGACGCCGGCCATCGCGCCCAGCCCGGCGCCGATCACGAACGTGAGCGCGATCACGGTATTGATGTTGATGCCCATCAGTCCCGCGACCTGCTGGTTCTGCGACGTCGCGCGCATGGCGATGCCGAGCTTCGTCCGGTAGACGAGCGCGAGGAGCCCCGCCATCATCAATACGGACGTGGCGATGATCACGACCTGCACGTTGGTGATCGTCGCGCCGTTGGGGTTGTCGGTGAGGTGGATCGGCGTGACCGTGATGATCTGCGGAAAGGCGATCGGGTTGCGGCTCCAGATGATCATCGCGAGGTGCTGCAGGATGATCGACAGGCCGATGGCGGTGATCAGCGGTGCCAGCCGCGGCGCCTTGCGCAGCGGGCGGTAGGCCACCCGCTCCAGCGTGTACCCGACGCCCATGCAGACGGGAATCGCCACGAGGACGCCGGCAACCACGATCGCGAGCGGCGGCAGGCCGAGCTGCGCGCCGGCGAGCCGGGTGATCACGGTGAATGACACCATCGCGCCGATCATCACCACCTCGCCGTGCGCGAAGTTGATGAGCTGGATGATGCCGTAGACCATCGTGTAGCCGAGCGCGACTACGGCGTAGACGCTGCCGAGCGTCAGGCCGTTGATCACCTGCTGCAGGAAAATGTCCAAGCGACCTCTCCCCGGGAGGGCGTGCCAAGAACCGCCGGAAGACATGGCCGCGATCCCTTTGAGCCAAGAGGCCGCGTTCTTCGTGTCCGGGGATTGTGCGGGTTGGCGCGGAAGCGGGCAACCCCGATGCGTTCCCGCATCGCCGACAAAAAAACGGCGTCCCGAAGGACGCCGTTCTTGTCGACTTTGGAGCGCTTACTTCTTGGGCGCGGGAGCGGGCGCCATTGCCGGTGCCGCTGCAGGAGCCGGAGCAGGAGCGGCCGCGGGTGCAGCCATCGGAGCAGCGGCTGCCGCCGGAGCTTCCGGTCCGATCTTCGTCGTCTTGCCAGCCTTGATGATGGCCACGGGTTCGACGTTGCCGTTCTTCATCTGGAAGATCGTCATTTCGGCGTCCTTGCGGTCGCCCTTCTCGTCGAACTCGATGTGGCCCGTCGCGCCGTCGAACTTGATCTCGGCGACCTTCGGCAGGTACTTGGCCGGGTCGGTCGAGTCGGCCGCCTGCATTGCGGCGATCAGGATCTTGGTGGCGTCGTAGAAGAACGGCGCGTATTGCTTGACTTCACCGTACTTCGCCTTGAACGCGTCCTGGAATTCCTTCGACGCCATCTGCGTCGGGATTCCGGCCTGCGAGCAGATCATGCCTTCCGACGCCGGTCCGGCAAGCTTGGCCATTTCGCTCGTGCACGCGCCGTCGCCGTACGCGAAGGTTGCCTTGATGCCGAGCTCGCGGGCCTGCTTGATCATCGGGCCGCCGGTGGCGTCCATGCCGCCGTAGAAGATCACGTCGGGGTTCTTGCCCTTCATCTTCGTGAGGATCGCCTTGAAGTCGGTCGCCTTGTCGTTGGTCTTCTCACGGGCGACGACTTGCACGCCGGCAGCCTTCAACGTCTTCTCGACTTCGTTGGCAAGGCCTTCGCCGTAGGCTGTCGCGTCGTCCGCGATGGCGACCTTCTTGGCCTTGAGCTCGTTCGCCACATACGCGGCAACTGCGGGACCTTGCTGGTCGTCGCGGCCGACGGTGCGGAACACGACCTTGAAGCCTTGTTCGGTGAGCTTCGGGTTCGTCGCCGAGCCGGAGATCATCGGCAGGCCGGCCTGGTTGTAGACGGCCGAAGCGGGGATCGACACGCCGGAGTTCAAGTGGCCGACCACGCCGGCGACCTTGGCATCGACGAATTTCTGGGCGATGGTCGGACCCATCTTCGGATCGGCCTGGTCGTCTTCGCTCATCATCTCGAACTTGACGACCTTGCCGCCGATCTTCACTTTGCGATCGGTGGCTTCGTCGACGGCGAGATGCACACCGTTCTCGTCGTCCTTGCCGAGGTGGGCGATGCCGCCGGTCAGCGGGCCGGCATGGCCGATCTTGACCGTGACGGTCTCTTCCGCCGGGGCGGCGGCAGCTGCAGCCTTCGGGGCTTCGGCTTTTTTCGGTTCTTCCTTACCGCAACCATAGAAGGTCACGAGCGCGGCCGCCAACACCGTCAGGCCGAGCTTGCTATGCGTGTTCATTCAAATCCTCCGCGATTAGGGGTGTGCCGATGGGGCAACAGGCAATTATTGGCCCTATTCAAAGAGTTGTCAATCCGACGAACGCATGCCGGCCAGGCATTCCGCCGTTCGCGCGCTCCAGTTGCGGCCCGTCGCAAAAGGCGTCGGCCCGTCGCGGCGGGGTTCCGATCCCGGGGGCGTGGGCCTAAACTACGCACCTTCGCGAATCTGAAACAGGGTTTCCGCGCATCCAAACGGGGAACATTCTGCAGGACGGGTGGACCGGATACCCCGGCGCCAGTCCGATTCGCGGCAGCTGTCCCATCGGACGGTGCGAACACGGGGAGTCAGCATGGCAAAGCGGTGGACGAGACGGCGCCTGTTGGGCGCGGCGGTGGCGTTGGTGATCGTCGGCGCCATCGGCGGCACGGTCGCCACGCGCGTGCTCAAGAAGTTCGGCGACCAGCCCGACGGCAAAGCGGCGGAGGTCGTCGTCCTCGAGTTCTCGCCCGCCGACCTCGCCAAGGTCGACGCCCAGCCGTTGTCGCGGTGGCTCCCGGTCTCCGGTACGCTTCAGCCGCTGCGGCAGGCGACGGTCAAGGCCAAGGTATCGGGCGATGTGCGCCAGGTGCCCATCCGCGAGGGGGAATCGGTCAAAGCCGGCCAACTCCTGGCGCGGATCGACACGGCCGACCTCGAGGCGAAGCTCATCGAACGAAACGGAGCGCTCGAATCGGCCAAGGCCCAGGCCGCGATGGCCGCCAAGACCCGGGCGACCAACCAGGCGTTGCTCAAGCAGAACTTCATTTCGCAGAACGCCTACGACAATTCCGAATCGAGCCTCGAAGTGTCGCAGGGCACAGTCAAATCGGCCGAGGCGCAAGTCCAAATCGCCCGCAATGCGCTGCGCGATGCGCAGGCCTTGTCGCCGCTCGATGGAGTCGTCGCCAAGCGCCACGTCCAGATCGGCGAGAAGGTCGCGTTCGATTCGCCGCTCGTCACCGTCGTCGACCTGACCGACATGGAGCTGCAGGCCGCTGTGCCCGCCGTGGACGTTCCCGAGCTCTCGATAGGCAAGGCCGTCGAGCTCACGATCGACGGCTTCGGTGAGCGCCGGTTCACCGGCCGTGTCGAGCGGATCAATCCGTCCGCCGAGGCGGGAACCCGCGCCATCCTCGTATATGTCGGCATCCCGAACAGGGACGGCGCGCTCCGTGGAGGCATGTTCGCCACGGGCCGCATCGCGCTCGCCGCAAGCGCTCCAGTGCCGACGCTGCCGGCAACGGCCATTCGCACGGAAGCGGGGCAGACTTACGTGTGGACCGTCGAAGGCGGCAAGCTCGTCAAGCGCGGCGTCATGACCGGCCGCAAGGATGACGCCACCGGGCGAGTCGAGCTCAAGACTCCGTTGCAGCCGAACACGCCAGTTCTCGCCGCGAAGTTCGACAACTTGAAGGACGGGGCGCCCGCGATCGTCAAGGCCCCGGCGCCCGTTCCGGCGCCGGCATCGGCGCCTGCGCCGACATCCGGCCGGATGCAAGCCGCGGGCTAAGACGCGGCCGACCGAGGAGTCGCTCCATGTGGATCACACGAGTTTCGATCAACAACCCGGTCTTCGCGACGATGGTGATGATCGGCATCGCAGTGCTCGGGCTCTTCGCGTACAACCGGCTGAAGGTCGAGCAGATGCCCGACGTCAGCCTGCCGTTCGTGCTCGTGCTGACTAACTATCCGGGCGCGTCGCCGGAGGTGGTGGAGGCCGACGTCACGAAGCCGCTCGAATACGCCATCAATACCGTCTCCGGAGCAAGCCTCATCCGCTCCAACTCGCGGGAGGGGCAGAGCCAGGTCTTCGCCGAGTTCCGCATGGCGACCGACATGACCAAGGCGATGCAGGATGTCCGCGACAAGATCGGACAGGTGCGGCCGGGCTTCCCGAAGGACGTCAAGGAGCCGCTCGTCATCCGCGCCGACCAGGAGAACCAGCAGCCGATCGTTTCGCTTGCCGTGCTGTCGCCGACGATGACGCTGCGCGACCTCACGTCGCTCACCGACCAGACCATCGTGAAGGCGCTCGAGAACGTTCCCGGCGTCGCGCGGATGGATGTCCTGGGCCGGGCGACGCGGCAGATCCTCGTGCAGATCAAGCCCAACGCCGTAACGTCGCTCGGCATCGGCGTCGACCAGGTGATCAACGCGATCCGCGCCGCGAACCAGGACGTGCCGGCGGGGCGGATCACGCGCGGGAAGACCGATTCGATCGTGCGCATCGAAGGCAAGATCAAGGATCCGGCGCAATTCGCGCGGATCATCGTCGCGCAGCAGGGCGGATCGCCGGTCTTCCTGTCGCAGGTCGCGGACGTGATCGACGGCGAGAAGGAGGAAACCTCGATCTCGCGCATCAACGGCCGCCCGTCGATCACGATCGACATCCAGAAATCGCAGGACGCGAACATCGTCGACACGGGCCGCGGCATCATGGCCGCGCTCGACGCGCTGAAGAAGCGCCTGCCGGCCGATGTCGAGATCCGCGTCGCCAACTCGACGGCCGAATCGGCCGAGCGCGCCGTCAACCGAGTGAAATCGACGATCGTCGAAGGCGGGCTCCTGACGGTGCTCATCGTCTTTCTCTTCCTGCACAGCTGGCGCAGCACGATCATCACCGGGCTCACGCTGCCGATCGCCGTGATCGCGACGTTCATCGCCCTGTACGCCTTCGGGTTCACGTTGAACTTCCTGACGCTGATGGCGCTGTCGCTGTGCATCGGCCTCCTGATCGACGACGCGATCGTCGTGCGCGAGAACATCGTCCGCCACCTGGGGCTCGGGAAGAACCACCACACGGCGGCCCGCGAGGGAACCGACGAGATCGGGCTCGCCGTGATGGCGACGACGTTCGCGATCGTCGCCGTGTTCGTGCCGATCGCCTTCATGAGCGGCCTCATCGGGCGCTTCTTCTTCCAGTTCGGCGTCACCGTGGCCGTCGCCGTGATGGTGTCCCTCTTCGTCTCGTTCACGCTCGACCCGATGCTGTCGGCGGTGTGGCACGATCCTCCGGGATCGCGCTTCGCGCGCGTGCCGTGGCTTGGCCGCTTCATGGAGAAGGTCGAGGCCGGCATCGAGTGGCTGCACGTCCTGTATGGCGAGATCCTCGAGTGGGCGCTCGGCCACCGCAAGAGCGTGATCGCCATCGCCGTGGTGACGTTCCTCGCGAGCTTCGCGATCGTGCCGCTCGTCGGCACCGAGTTCGTCCCGCAGGCGGACGAGGGCTTCATTTCGCTGCGTCTCAACACGCCGGTCGGCTCGAGCCTCGAATATACGGACAGCAAGGTGCAGCAGGTCGAGGCCGCGCTCAAGTCGTTCGACGACGTCGCGCTGACGATGACCACGGTCGGGTCGGAGGAGGGGCGCAATTACGCGCGCGTCAACCTGAAGCTCACCGACAAGGCACACCGCAAGCGGACGCAGAAGGAGATCGAGGGGGCGATTCGCAAGCAGCTGAAGCCGATTCCCGGAATCGAGCTCGCCTTCGGCTTCGACCGGCCGGTGTGGGTCAACCTGCTCGGACCGGATCCCGAGCAGCTCACGATCCTGATCAATCAATTCGCCGAGCAGGTCGCCAAGATTCAGGGCATCGCCGATCTCGAGACGTCCGAGAAGGCTGCCGCCCCGGCGCTGTCGATCCGGCTCAACAACGATGCCGCGGCCGACGTTGGCATCACCGTGCAGCAGGTCGGCGCGACGATCCGGCCGCTCCTCGCCGGCGACACCGTGAGCTATTGGCTCGGACCCGACGGCCAGAATTACGAAGTCAACGTGCAGTTGCCGAAGGACAACCGGCGCCTTGCCGCGGACTTGAGCAACCTCTATCTGACGACGTCGAAGAAGGGACCTGACGGCGAGATGCGAATGGTGCCGCTGCGGCAGGTCGCGGAGATCGTCGAGACGACGTCGCCGCAGATCATCAAGCGGCAGGAATTGCAGCGGCGCGTCGCGCTCTACGCGAACGTCGAAGGCCGGCCGTCCGGCGACGCCAACAAAGAGGTGCAGAAGATCATCAAGGAGACGACGCTGCCGCCCGGCTACCGGTTCGACGTCGGCGGGCAGGCGAAGGACATGGAGGAATCGTTCCAGGCGGCGCTTGCTGCCCTGGGCCTCGCCGTGATCTTCATCTACCTGATCCTCGCGTCGCAGTTCGCGAGCTTCACACAGCCGTTCGCGATCATGGCTTCGCTGCCGTTCTCGCTGATCGGCGTGTTTCTCGCGCTGCTCCTCACCGGCACGACGCTCAATCTCTTCTCGATGATCGGGTTCATCATGCTGATGGGCCTGGTGACGAAGAACGCCATCCTGCTCGTCGACTTCGCAAATCGCGCGCGCCGCGCTGGCGCGAGCCTTCACGACTCGCTGCTCCAGGCAGGGCAGGTGCGCCTGCGCCCCATCATGATGACCACGGCGGCGATGATCGGCGGGATGATGCCGCTCGCGATCGGCTACGGCGAGGGCGGCGAGGTCCAGGCGCCGATGGGACGCGCGATCATCGGCGGCGTCATCACGTCGACGCTGCTGACACTCGTGGTCGTCCCGGTTCTCTACACGTATCTCGACGCGTTGCACGAGCGCCGGCGGAAGCGGCGCGAGGCGAAGATGGGCGCCATGGCGGCTCACGCGTCGCCGGTGCAAGGCGACTAGGAGCCGCACCGTCCTTGAGTCGCAAGACCCCTTCGAGAGCCCGCCGTCCGCGGATGTCGCACCATGGCGGCGTGCGATAATGCCGCCCGCGAATAAGACCAAATCGGTCGGAAGACATCGGTTGTCATGAATATCGAGCAAGCCCGGTTCAACATGGTCGAGCAGCAGATCCGCACGTGGGACGTGCTCGATCAGAACATCCTCGACCTCCTGTTCGTCGTGCGCCGCGAAGACTTCGTCCCGGCGGCGCATCGCCTGCTCGCGTTCGCAGATCTCGAGCTTCCGCTGGGGCCGGGGGTGTCGATGTGGTCGCCGAAGATGGAGGCGCGGGTGCTGCAGGAGTTGAAGCTCGTCCCGGGCGAGAGCGTGCTCGAGATCGGCACCGGCAGCGGGTATTTCGCTGCGCTGCTCGCCGGCATGGGAGCTCGTGTGACGAGCGTGGAGATCGACGTGGCGCTCGCCGCCGATGCCGGCATCAGGCTCGAGCGCGCCGGGCTCGGCGGCGTCGAGTTGCAGGTCGGTGACGGCGCGCGCGGATGGGGCAGCGCGACCTACGATGCAATCGTGCTCACCGGGTCGACGCCCGTGTTGCCCGACACGTTCGCAAGGCAGCTGAACCCGGGGGGCCGCGTGTTCGCGGTCGTCGGCGAACCGCCCGCCATGCAGGCGCGACTCGTGCACTCCGTCGCTCCGGGAGCGTTGGACCAGCGAACCCTGTTCGAGACCGTCGTCGCCCCGCTGATCAACGCCGCAGTTCCTGCGCATTTCGAGTTTTGATTCCGCAACTGTCCGCCGTCGAACTCGCTCGCTGGCGCGCCGACGCTGAGCGCGGCGCTCCGCTCGTCGTCGACGTTCGCGAGCCTTGGGAATGGGAGCTTTGTCGGATCGACGGGTCGGTGTCCGTTCCGCTCGGTGAGATCGGGCAACGTCTCGGCGAGCTGCCGCGCGACCGGCCTCTCGTGCTGGTCTGCCATCACGGCGGCCGGAGCCAGCATGCGGCCACGCTTCTCGCCGGAGCCGGATTCACGGAGGTGCACAACCTCCGGGGCGGCGTGGAGGCGTGGGCGCTCGACGTCGATTCGACGATGAAACGGTATTGAGCCGCCACGCCGGCAACGAACGCGCGGCTGCCGCGCATTGAAATGGAATGCCGAAGATGAAACCACGTTTCCTTGCCATCGCTTGCCCGTTGGCGCTCGGCCTCGCGAGTCTCGCGCCGCCCGCGATCGGCGAGGACCTGGTCGACATCTACCGCGAGGCGCTCCGCGCCGATCCGGCCATTGCCGCCGCGCAGGCGAACTGGGTGGCCACGCAGGAGAAAGCGCCGCAAGCGCGCGCCGGGCTGCTGCCGAACGTTTCGGCTTCGGGCAACGGCAGTCTCTTCAACTACGACGCGACGATCAAGGGCGATCCGCGGCAGGACATCAACCGCAATTTCCATCAGTACACCGCGATCGTGTCGGCGTCGCAGCCGTTGTTCCGTTACCAGAACCTCGTCCTGTACGACCAGTCGAAGCAGCAGGTCACGCAGGCCGACTTCATCCTGAGCTCGGCGCAGCAGGACCTGATCGTCCGCGTCGCGGTCGCGTATTTCGACATTCTGCTTGCCCAATTCAACATCGAGCTCGCCGAGAGCCAGAAGAAGGCGGTGGTCGAGCAACTCGCCCAGGCAAAGCGCAATTTCGAAGTCGGCGTTGCGACGATCACGGACACCAACGAAGCCCAGGCGAAGTACGATGCGATCGTGGCGCAGGAGATCAGCGTGCGCAACGAGTACGACAACCGCGTGACCGCGCTTCGCGCAATCATCGGGCGATACCCGAAGGAGCTGAAGAAATTGGGCGCGGGCCTCGTGCCGGTGCTGCCCGAGCCCAATGTCGCGGATTACTGGGTCGACCGCGCGTTGAAGGAAAACCTCAGCGTCCGCATCGCCGAGAGCAACTTCGAGATCGCCAGGCTCGAAGTCGATCGCGCCCGCGGCGGCCACTATCCGACGATCGACCTCGTGGGCAGCTACACGGCGCAGGGCTCGAACGCGGCGGTCTCCTCCAGCGTCGCCAGCGATCAGCGGACCGGGACCATCGGCTTGCAGCTCAATGTGCCGATCTACCAGGGCGGGTTTGTCGATTCGCGCGTGCGCGAGGCGATCGCGCTGCAGGAAAAAAACCGCCAGGACCTCGAAGCCGCCCGGCGTGCGGCGCTGTTCGCGGCCCAGACCGGATATGCCGGCGTCGTCAGCGCCACCGCCTCGGTCAAGGCGTTCGAGCAAGCGGTTGTGTCGGCGGAGAGCGCGCTCGCCTCGAACATCGTCGGCCAGGAAGTCGGCATACGGACCTTCCTCGACGTGCTCCAGGTGCAGCAAAACGTCTATTCGACGCGCCGCGATCTCGCGGACGCCTACTTCAAGTACCTGGTTGGGCTGCTGCGTCTCAAGGCTTCGGTCGGCGCGCTCACCGACGAGGACATCGAATATCTCAACCGCCAGCTGAAGGGCTGACCGCCTCGCGCGCGGCGCGGGTCCCTCCCATCGCCGCGTCGATTCGCGGTTCGAGCCAGGCGAGAAGCCGGTCCGTCGCGCCGCGATGCGCCGCATGGAACGCAAGCGCAGCATCGCGCATTGCCCGGCGCCGAGGCGCATCCTCGAACAGCGCCGCGACGGTCGCGACGAGCGTCTGCGCGTTTGCGACTTCGACTGCGGCCCCCGCCGCGAGCGCCTTCTCGGTGGCGTCGGCGAAATTGAACATGTGCGGCCCGACGAGAGTCGGAAGTCCCAGGCAGAGCGGCTCGATCAGGTTCTGCCCGCCGAGTGGGAGCAGGCTGCCGCCGACGAATGCGACGTCCGCGGCAGTGAAGTACCCCGCCATTTCGCCGATCGAGTCGCCGAGAACCACTTCAATGTCCGCGGTCACCGGCGCGTTGCTGCTGCGGCGCACGAAGGGAATCGCGCGCGCTTGAAGCAGGTCGGCGACCACTCCGAATCGTTGCGGATGGCGCGGAACGATGACGGTGAGCGCGCCGGTCGGCAGGCGGCAGGCGGAGAGCGCATCGAGGATCATTGCCTCCTCGCCATCGCGCGTGGACGCGGCGACCCACGTTGGACGGGTTTCGCCGAAGCGCCCCTTGAGTTCCCGGCCCAGTGCTTCTCCGTTGTCCGCGACGGCGGCGTCGAACTTCAGGTTGCCGGTGACGACGGGAGCGGGCGCACCCAGCGCCGCGATTCGCGCCGCGTCGGCGCCCGTCTGTGCCGCGACACCTGACAGTGCCGCGAACATGGGTCGCGTGAGCGCCGGGAAGCGCGCGTACCCTCGCGCGGACTTTTCCGACATCCGCGCATTCACGAGATAGATCGGAACGTCCGCATCGTGCGCGAGCGCGACGAGATTGGGCCACAGCTCCGTTTCCATCAGGAGCCCGACGCAGGGCTTGAAGTGCGCGAGGAATCTGCGCACGGCGAATGGGGCGTCGTAGGGCAGCCACGCTTGCCGCACGCCGTCGCCGAAGAGCTCGCGGCCAGCCGCGCGGCCTGTCGCCGTCATGTGCGTCAGAAGCACGGTCGCTTCGGGATGCGCGCGGCGAAGCCGCTCGACGAGCGGCGCGGCGGCGCGCGTTTCGCCAAGGGACACGGCGTGCACCCAGAGGATTCGCGGCGGTGCCGCGTCCCGATATCGGCCAAAGCGTTCTCCGACATGGTCGCGATAACCGGGCTCGCGGCGGCCCCGCCACGCGAGCCTGAGGGGCGCGAGCGGCAGCGCAGCGCTCCACAGAAGCGAATAGAGCCGGCGCGTCGGATCCATCAGCAGCGAGGCGCGCGTCGCATCAATTCACCCGCTGCATGCTCGACGGCTTCGGGTGCCGGCATGAAGCCGATGCCACCGAGATCGCGTGCCGAAGGACCCGCGAGCCCGACACCGCAGCGCATCGGGTCCGTCGCGACGAAGAGCGACACGGTGGGCGTGCCGAGCGCGGCGGCGAGGTGCACGAGTCCCGTATCGACGCCGACGACAAGCTCGGCGCGCGCGAGAAGACCCGCGAGGCTCGGCAGCGACATGCGCGGCGGCGGCGGCACGTGCGCGTTGGTTACGCCGGCGGCATATTGCTCGCTCCGGGCGCGCTCGTCGTCGCTTCCCCACGGCAGCACGACCGGATAGCCGGCCGCCGCGAACGCCTCGACCAGGCGCCGCCAATGAGCGTCCGGCCACAGCTTGTCCACGCGCGACGTGCCGTGAAAGAACACGACGAACGGGCGATCGGGAACGGCACCCTCCTGCGGCAACGGAGCGACGAGGCCGAACCGCGGCGGGCCGTCGACGCGATAGCCGAGCGAAGCGGCGGCAAGCTCGCGACAGCGCACGATGAAATGCCGATCGGGATCGATCGGGTGGTGCACGTCGTGCAGGAACGAGGCGAATGGCTCGCGGATGCTCGCGAGGTCCGGTCCGTGCCGCACGCCGCGCGCCAGGCGCGCGATCAGCGCGCCCTTGATCTGTTCCTGCAGGTCGAGAACAACCGCGTATTGGTCGCGTTGCAGCGAATCTCGGAAGGCGCCGATTTCGCGCCACGTCGACAGGACGAAGGGGTGTTGCCGCCAATGACGCATGGCGACCGGCACGACACGCCGCACGCCGGGGTGCAAGCCCAAAAGCGCGACGAAACCCCTCTCCGCGACCCAATCAATCGCGAGCTCCGGCCGATGGGCGCGGATGTCGGCGACAATCGTGAGCGCGTGGACGATGTCGCCCAGCGACGAGGGGCGCACAACGAGAACCGCATGAGCCGATGCCTCGCTCGCGGGGCTGATCGACGCGACGCGGGGCTCGCGGAAGGGTCGCTCCGACGGTTGAGCCGCGCTCACGCAGCGTTCGCCCTCGATCGATGCAGGCAGGATTCCGGCGAAACCTCGTAGAATGCGTGCATGTGCGACCTCTGCCGCGATGATACCGTGGAACGCGACGAGAGGGCGCCGCGACGGGAGGCGTGCGATTGAGTCACCTTCCGATCTCCGACCGCGACGCGCCCGTGCTCGTAACAGGTTGCGCGGGATTCATCGGCATGCATGCGGCGCTCGCGCTGCTTCGCGCCGGGCGGCGCGTGACCGGCGTCGACAACCTCGATCCCTATTACGACGTCGGCCTGAAGGAAGCACGGCTCGCCAAGCTCGCCCCCCATGAAGGATTCCGGCTTGTGCGAATGGACTTGACCGATGCCAAGGCGACGGCCGGTCTT
>Ga0207648_10004528_pt1 | contig 14246 bp, 12 predicted proteins | sample KBSMisM32_FD_184310 | JGI IMG/M metagenome (GOLD analysis project Ga0207648, IMG submission 184310) | Miscanthus rhizosphere microbial communities from Kellogg Biological Station, Michigan, USA - KBS Miscanthus M3-2 (SPAdes) (version 2) | ecosystem: Host-associated > Plants > Roots >...
GGCGAATGCGGATTCTAAACGTCAGGCCGCGCTTCAGAGGCTGTGAGGCTTTCGCCCCTCAACCACCGAACGGCCTCTGAGCGAGCCGACTGCACTGCGCAATTTCACAGGCGCCTCGCTCCGTCGGCTCAGGCCGCCTCGAGCTCCATCTCGCCGAACAGCGCGCCGCGGTGCCCGCAGCGCGGCCGGTAGCGGCCGACCTTCTGCGCGATCGCCGCGATGTGGTCCGGCGTCGTGCCGCAGCAGCCGCCGGCGATGTTCAGGAAGCCCGCCTGCGCGAACTCCTCGAGCAGGCTGCCGGTGATCTCGGGCGTCTCGTCGAAGCCGGTCTCGCTCATCGGGTTGGGCAGCCCGGCGTTCGGGTAGCAGCTGACGAAGGTGTCGCCGGCGACGCGCGCCAGCTCTTCGATGTACGGCCGCATCAGGGTCGCACCCAGCGCGCAGTTCAGCCCGATCGCAAGCGGCTTCGCATGGCGCACGCTGTGCCAGAACGCGCTCACGGTCTGGCCCGACAGGATGCGGCCCGACGCATCGGTCACGGTCCCCGAGATGATCACCGGCAGGCGCTCGCCGGTCTCTTCCATCAGCTCGTCGAGCGCGAAGATCGCGGCCTTCGCATTCAGCGTGTCGAAGATCGTCTCGACCAGGAACAGGTCGCAGCCGCCTTCGAGCAGCCCGCTGGCCTGCTCGTAATACGCGGCCTTGAGTTCGTCGAAGCTCACGTTGCGCGCCGCCGGGTCGTTGACGTCCGGGCTGATGCTCGCGGTGCGCGGCGTGGGCCCGAGCGCGCCGGCGACGAAGCGCGGCTTGTCGGCGCTCTCGAATTCGTCGCAGGCCTCGCGCGCCAGCCGCGCGGCCACGACGTTGAGCTCGCGCGCAATCGCGCCCAGCCCGTAGTCGTCCTGCGCGACGGTCGTCGCGCCAAAGGTGTTGGTCTCGACGATGTCGGCACCGGCGGCGAGGTACTGGGCGTGGATCTCGCGGATCACGTCGGGCCGCGTCAGCTGCAGCAGGTCGTTGTTGCCCTTCAAGTCCTTCGGGTGGTCCTTGAAACGCTCGCCCCGGAAATCGGCCTCGCTGAGCTTGTAGCGCTGGATCATCGTGCCCATCGCGCCATCGAGGATCACGATGCGTTGCGCGAGGATCTCGGGCAGCCGGGCGCCGCGGGTGTAGGGCAAGGTGTTCATCGCAGGATTGTAGAAAACATGTCAAGGGCCCGCCGGCAACGGGCCGGCGCACGGCCGCGGCCGATCGGCCTGTTCAATGCAGAAAGCCCATGCCGCGCTGCTGCCGCACCTCGGGCTTGACGCGGTGCTCGGCCTCGAGCTGCGACATGAATTCATCGGGCTCGAACGCGACCCCGAGCACGTCGATCTGCCGCTTCACCGCCGCGAAGTCGCCGGGCGTCAGCGAACCGAGCTGCGCCAGGCGGCTGCGCTGCTCGGCGCTCAACGACGCGGCTTCGCCGCCGAGCGCCTCGGCAACGAACATGCGCTCTCGCTGCACCGCGGTCAGCGGCTTGAACTGGACCTTGAATGTGAAGCGACGCAGCGCCGCCTCGTCGAGATCCTGGAACAGGTTGGTGGTGCAGATGAACACGCCGGTGAAGCGCTCCATGCCCTGCAGCATCTCGTTGACCTCGCTGACCTCGTAGTTGCGCTCGGCCATGCGGCGGCTGCGCAAGAAACTGTCGGCCTCGTCGAGCAGCAGCACCGAATCCTCGAGCTGCGCCTCATCGAACATCTTGGCCATGTTCTGCTCGGTCTCGCCGACATACTTGCTCATGATGTCGCTGGCCTGGCGGATCATCAGCGGGCGCTGCAGCTCGTGCGCGATGTGCTCGGCCAGCGCGGTCTTGCCGGTGCCCGGCGGCCCGTAGAAGCAGAGGGTGCCGTAGCTGCGGCGCCGCAGCGCCTCGACGATCTTCGGCACCTCGAAGCGCGATTCGGTGTTGACCAGACCCAGGTCGTAGGTCGTCACGACGCGCCGCGCGCCGCGCTCGGCCGCGGCGTTGCCCAGCGCCTTGTCGGCATTGACGAGCTGGCGCTCGATCAGCGCCTCGAGCGTCGCGCCGCTGTCGGTCGCGGTGTCGCCGGCGAGCTTAGCGAACTTCACCGCGGTGCGGATCTGCGCCGGCGTCAGCCCCTTGCGCCCGGCCAGCTTCGCGGCGAAGCCGTCACCCACGCCGACCCCGGCGAGCGCGCGCGCCACCAGCGATTCGCGCGCGCCCGGCGGCGGGCTCTTCAGCTCGAGGTGGTACTGAAAGCGGCGCCGGAACGCCGGGTCGATCTGCTCGATGCGGTTGGTGATCCAGATCACCGGCACCGGATTCGTCTCGAGGATCTGGTTCACCCAGGCCTTGCCGCTGACACTGCCCGACAGCGCGCCGTCGCCGGTGTCCATGCGCGCGATCAGCTGCGCGGCGTCGGTCGAGATCGGCGGGAACACGTCTTCGACCTCGTCGAACAGCAGCGCGACATTGCTGCTGCCCTTCAGGAACACCTGGCTGATCTGCAGCGAGCGGTAGCGGTCGCGGCCGCTGAGCGAGTTGCCATCGCGATCGGCATGCTCGACCTCGTAGAGCTCGAGCCCGGCGGCCTGCGCCGCGACCTTCGCGAGCTCGGTCTTGCCGGTGCCCGGCGGCCCGTAGAGCAGCACGTTGACGCCCGGCTCCTTGCGCGCGACCGCGTTGCGCAGCAGCGCCGTCATCATCTGCTGGTCGGCGCCGACGAAGCTGAAGTCGTCGACCGCGAGCTCGCTGCGCCGCGCCGGCCGCGTGAACACCGCCATCAGGTCGGACGGGCCTTCGTACTTGCGCATCAGCACCGGCGGCAGCTGCTCGCTGACCTTCATCAGGTCGGCGAGGTCGGTGATGTTGTGTTCCGAGATCAGGTTCTCGACCATGCCGATGCGCTCGAGGCGCGAGCCGGCGCGCAGCGCCTCGGCGACATCGGTCTCGTTGACGCCGGCGACGCTCGCGATCGCGGCATACGCCTCCTGTGCGTTCGAGACCTTGAACTCGACCAGCAGGCCGCGCAGGTCGCGCTGGTAGCGCGCCAGGGTGCCGTACAGCAGCAGCGCGCGTTCGGCCGGGTTCAGCTGCAGCAACCCGGCGAGCGAGTCGATGTTCTTCTCGACCAGCGTCGACTCTTTCTTGAGGCTGCGGCCGAGCCAGTCGGCGGTTGCACCGAGCACCGCGAGCAGGTCTTTCGGGGCATCCTTGATGTACTCGTCGATGTAGAAGAACAGCGTGCCTTCTTCGTACGGGCCGCGCCAGCCGCCGTGGCGGTTCATGAACGCGTCGTCGGACAAGGCCTCGTGGCCGCGCCAGTGCTCGTTGCCCTTGCAACGCGCGTTCAGGAAGACGCGCAGGCGCGCCAGCACGGAGGCCGGCCAGACCAGGTGCTTGCCGGTCAGCGAGAGCAGGCTGTTCCAGTCGCGCCGCAGGTTGAAACGACCGGCGTTGTGCATCGTCAGGGTCAGCACGAACTGCGTGCACATGCGGTCGAGCACCGGCGCCTCTTTCAGCCCCGGGGACAGCAGCATCCGTGCATCGACGTGGCTCTTGACCATGGCACCTCCTGCGGACGAGTCCGTGAACCATCTTGGCGCAGAGTGCCGCAGGCGGCAAGCCCTGCTTCGAGGCAGGGCTTCGAGGCGGCGAACCGGGGGCGGCATCGCGCCGCCAGAGAGCCGGGCAGGGCGTGAAAGATGCGGCGGGGGCCGGCCGTTCAGTGCAGCACGACCGGCTGCTGCATCAACGAGGTGAAGCGGCCGATGTAGTCGTCCATCTCTTCTTCGGAAGGCTGGGTCTCGATCAGGGCCTCGACGCCTTCCTTGAAACTTTCGGCCATGGCGCCTTGCAGGAAGATCTCCTTGCGGGCGAACTTGTCGACGATCTCATAGCCACCGTGGCGCAGCGGTTCGCCGCCCGGCGCGGGCGCGACACTGCCGGCCACCGCATGGCCGTCGATGTCGATCTGGACCACCGCAAAACTGTCGCTGTTGTAGAGCATGTGCATGGGGACACTCCTCGCAGCCTACTTGAGGCATTCGACCCGAAATATCAAGCCGTGTGCCGGGCGGTGCTTCATTTCCCCGCAAACCGGGGGTCCGCGGTCACGGGGCCGCGATCACCGCCTGCAGGCGCAGCTCGAAGGGCTCGTCGTTGGGGCCAGACTGCTGCAGTGCCCGCACCGGCAGGTCATGGTGGCGCGGATCGAGCCAGACCTGCACCGTGGTGTCGTGCGGCTCGCGCGGTTCACGCACGAACTTGATCGTGTCAACCGCGCCGGCGGCGGTCTCGACGGCTTCGGGCCCGATGCAGCGGAACACCCAGACCCCGGCCTCGCCATGCGCGCCGACCACGTACATCACGACCCGGGCGTCGGGCTGGCGCAGTTGCGGCTCGGCCGCGACGATCGCGGCCAGCTGCACCATCCAGCTCAGGCGGTCCTGCGCGCCTTCGCGCAGCGCGTATTCGGTCGACGGGCCGGAGAACGTGATCTTGCCGCCACCGCCCTTGCCGGGTTCGCGCTGGAAGTTCGCCGCAACCGTGCCGCGCCGCAGCCGCTGGTCGGTGAAGCGCTCGGGCGCGACGCCGGCGGCATCGAACGCGCCGGTGCTGGTCTGGGTGAGCACCGGCAGCGAGCCGACCCGGCCCTCCAAGGTGAGCGCATAGCGCTCGCCCTGGGGCCGCCACGTCAGCTCGCCGGTACCGCGCAGCAGCCCGCGCTGCAGTTCGTAGCGCAAGGTGGTCGCCGGCGGAATGCGGGTGCGGTAGTGTGGGATCGTCTCGTCGCCGACGGGCGGCGCCTCGCTCGCCGCCGCAGCCGGCCTTGGCGGCGCCGCGGGCGCGTTCAGCGCGAGCTGCAGATCGCGCTCCGGCGGCGCGGCAGGAGACTCTGCCGGCGTGGCCGGCGCAACGGCAGGCGCAGTCGGCGCGACCCGCGCATGCACAGCCGCCGCCTTGGCGCGCACCGGCACGACAGCCACGGGCACCGGCGCCGGCGGCTCCGGCGGCATTGCGAACGGCACGAGCGGGGGCGCGGGTGGCACGGCCATGACCGGCAGATCGTCGACGACGCGCACCTGCATCGCCGCCGGCCGGGGCACGGCGTCGCGCTGGGGCCAAGTCCAGTCGACACCGCCGAGCGCAGCCGCGTGCAGCAGTACCGCGGCGACGCTCAGCACGGCCAGCCCTTTCCAGCGGCGCAGCGGGCGGGACGCGGGTTCGGCGGCAATGCGAGAGTCACAGTCATGCATCGACAATAGCGTCTCTTCGTAAACCCTTGCCTGCGAACCGACATCCATGAAGCTTGCGACCTACAACGACGGCTCGCGCGACGGCCAGCTCGTCGTCGTCTCGCGCGATCTCGCGAGCGCCCACTATGCCAGCGGCATCGCGACCCGTTTGCAACAGGTGCTGGACGACTGGAACTTCCTGTCGCCCCAGCTCGAGGAACTGTCGCAGACCCTGAACCACGGCAAGGCGCGCCATGCGTTCGCGTTCGACCCGGCGATGTGCAAGGCGCCGCTGCCGCGCGCCTGCCAGTGGGCCGACGGCTCGGCCTTCATCAACCATGTCGAGCTGGTGCGCAAGGCGCGCGGTGCCGAGGTGCCCGAGAGCTTCTACACCGACCCGCTGATGTACCAGGGCGGCAGCGACGACCTGCTCGGCGCGCGCGACGCCATCGTCTGCGCCAGCGTCGAGCACGGCATCGATTTCGAAGCCGAGGTCGCGGTGGTCACCGGCGACCTCGCGATGGGCACCGGGGCCGATGCCGCGCTCGAAGGCATCCGCCTCGTGATGCTCGCCAACGACGTGAGCCTGCGCCACCTGATCCCGGCCGAGCTCGCGAAGGGCTTTGGCTTCTTGCAGAGCAAGCCGGCGACCGCGTTCAGCCCGGTCGCCGTCACGCCCGACGAGCTCGGCGACGCCTGGCAGCACGGCCGCCTGCACCTGAACCTCGAGAGCATCTGGAACGGCAAGCGCGTCGGGCTGTGCAACGCCGGGCCGGAGATGACCTTCCATTTCGGGCAGCTGATCGCCCACCTCTGCAAGACACGCAACGTGCGCGCCGGCAGCATCGTCGGCAGCGGCACGGTCAGCAACCAGGACTGGTCGCGCGGCTACTCGTGCATCGCCGAGAAGCGCGCGATCGAGACCATCGAGAGCGGCGCCCCGAAGACCGAGTTCATGCAGCCCGGCGACACGATCCGCATCGAGATGAAGGGCAGCGACGGCCAGAGCGTGTTCGGCGCGATCGAGCAGAAGGTGGTTGCTCCCCTCGCCGCGTCGGCCGCGGCGTGAGCACCGGGTAGCGACCACACGCCGGTCCGATGCAGCACGATCTGCCGCGCAGCCTGAAGCTGGCGACCATCTGGCTGCTGCTGGCGGTGCTCGTGTTCATCGGCGTGCAATGGGCGCAGCAGCGCGCCCAGCAGACGCGCTTCAGCCTCGACGGCGATGCGGTCGAGCTGAAACGCGGGCCCGATGGTCACTACCACTGGCCGGGCCGGGTCAATGACCGCGCGGTCGACTTCCTCGTCGACACCGGCGCGACCCGCACCGCGATCCCGGCGGCGCTGGCCCGCGAGCTCGACCTGGTGGCGCTCGGCACGGTGCAATCGAGCACCGCCGGCGGCGTCGTCACCGGCCACGTGGTGCGCGCCGACATCGCGCTGCGCGGCGGCATGCAGGTGCAGCGCCTGCGGGTCGTCGCCCTGCCCGGCCTCGGCGCCAACCCGCTGCTGGGCATGGACGTGCTCGGCAAGCTGCGCTGGCAGCAGCGCGGTGCCGTGCTGCGCATCGAGCCGGGCGTGGCGCCATGAACGCGCCCGGCCGCTCCGAAGCGCTCATCCCGGAGCGCGTAGCGCGAAGGGTAGTCCAGTGAACGCAGCCGCGTGGCTTCGGCGCGCGCGCGCACTCATGCTGGCGCTCGCGGCGGCGCTCGGGTGCTGCGGCGCGCTCGCACAGGAGGCCCCGGACTGCCCGCCGATGCCGCAGCCGCCGAGCGCCGAGCAGGCCAGCGCCGGCGTGCGCGACGCGCAGGACCATGGCTTCCTGTGGCGCGTCCGCCAGGGCGGGCACGTGTCGTACCTCTACGGCACCGTGCATGTCGCGAAACGCGAATGGATGGTCCCGGGCCCGGCCGTCATCGCCGCCTTGGCGGCCATCGACACGGTCGCGCTCGAACTCGACATGCTCGATCCCGAGGTGCAACGCCGCCTGGCGCAGGGCATCGCCGCCGCGCCCCGCTCGCCCTTGCCCGAGACGCTGCGGCTGCGCCTGGCGCAGCAGGCCGACGCCGCCTGCCTGCCGCCCGGGGCGCTCGCCGGGCTCGGCCCGGAGCTGCAGATCGCGACGCTGGCCAGCCTGGTCGGCCGCCGCGACGGCCTCGATCCGGCCTATGGCATCGACGCGGTGCTGGCCGGCTGGGGACATGCCTCGGGCAAGACCGTGGTGTCGCTCGAGACGCCCGAGCTGCAACTGGCCGCGCTGCAGATGGCGAACCCGGCCGAGACGCTCGAATTCATCGACAGCAGCCTGACCGAGATCGAGAGCGGCCGCGCCGCACCGGCGCTGCGGCGGATCGCGAAGGTCTGGGCCGATGCCGATCTCGAAACCTTGACACAGTACGCGAGCTGGTGCGACTGCCTGCGCACACCCGCCGAGCGCGCCACGATGGCGCGCCTGCTCGATGAGCGCAATCCGGCCCTGGCGCGCAGCATCGAGACCCTGCATCGCCGCGGCCGGCACGTCTTCGCGGCGGTCGGCAGCCTGCACATGATCGGCCCGCTCGGCCTGCCGGCCCTGCTGGCGCGACACGGCTTCGAGGTCGAGCGGGTGCGCTTTGCGCGCTGATCCGGAATGCGGTCGCGGCCGCCGGCGGCTGCAATGAATGCAAAATGGCCGGGCCCCTTGAACAGCACACCAATACCGGGAGACGCCATGACCGATGCATCCAGCTTCACCAATCTCGTGCCGGGTTTCGATTTCCTGCAGGGCCTGGTGAAGAACGCCGGCGCCGCACTGCCCGTCATCGGCCAGTGGGTCGCGCCGACGATCGACCCGGCCGAGCTCGAGAAGCGCATCGAGGAGCTGCGCACCGTGCAGTTCTGGCTCGAACAGAACGCGCGCATGCTGGGCGCGACGATCCAGGCCCTCGAGGTGCAGCGCATGACCTTGTCGACCCTGAAGACGATGAACGTGCAGATGGAAGGCCTGCGCGACGCACTGCACATCCGCATGCCGGGCGCGGCGCCGCACGAAGCCGCCGCGCCGGCCGCCGAGGCGCCGCGCGCAGCGCCTCCGGCGGCTGCGCCGGTGGCCGCCGATGTGCCAGCGGCGCCTGCCGAGGAGGTCGATGCGGTGAAACCGCCGCCCGGGGCGGTCGACCCGATGCAGTGGTGGGGTGCGCTGACGAAGCAGTTCACCGAGCTCGCGACCACCGCGATGAAGGACACCGCTGCCGACGCCGCGCGCAACCTGGCCGGCGCGATGGTCGCGAAGTCGTTCGACAGCGCCGACCAGCTCGCGAAGGCGACCGCGAAGACCGCCGCGCCGGCGAAGGCGCCGCGCAAGGCCGCTGCCAAAACGAAACCGAAGGCCGCGGCGCGCAAGAAGGCCGCGCCCAGCGCCTGAAATGCGCCGCGCGGTGCAACGAACCACGCTCGCCTGACTCCAACCGGCTCGATGAACCGCTTTCTTCACGGCCACGCGACCCATCCCGACTGGCGCATCGCGCTCGCGCTCGCTGGCGCGCAGATCGACGCACAGCGCGCTGCTGGCGCGGCCGCGGCGCCGACCCTCGGCTGGGTCTACCTGACCGACCATTTCGCGGCGCGTGCCGAGCCGCTGCTGGCCGAGCTGCGTGTGCGCTGGCCCGGCGTGCAGTGGGTCGGCGCGACCGGCGTGGGCATCGCGGCCAGCGGCGTCGAGTACTTCGACGAGCCGGCGCTGGCGCTGTTGCTGGCCGAGTTGCCACGCGAGCGCTTCCGCGTCTTCTCGGGCGCGCGACCGCTTGGCGACTTTGCCGCGCACAGCGCGAACGTGCACGCCGACCCTGCCGCCAGCGATCTCGCCGGGCTGATCAAGGACATGAGCGCGCGCACCACGACCGGCTACCTGTTCGGCGGCCTCGCGTCGGCGCGCTCGCAGGCGCTGCACATCGCCGACGCGGTGCTGACCGGCGGGCTGTCGGGCGTCGCGTTCGATGCCGGCGTCGCGCTGGTGTCGCGCGTGACGCAGGGCTGCCAGCCGGTCGGCCCGCAGCGCCGCGTCAGCAGCGCCGAGCGCAATCTCGTCGCCGAGCTCGACGGCGAGCCGGCGCTCGACTGCTTGCTGCGCGACCTGAACCTGGCCGGCATCGAGCCGCGCGCGGCGCTGCCGCGCCTGCGCCAGGTGCTGGTCGGGCTCGGCGATCCGGCGGGTCAAGACCTCGACGGGCGCGAAGACAGCGCGACCCGCAGCCGCTTCGGCGACGATACCCGCGTGCGCCACCTGATCGGGCTCGACCCGGGCCGGCGCGGCATTGCGATCTCCGATCTGGCCGAGGTCGGCACGCCGCTCGCGTTCTGCACCCGCAACGTCGATGCCGCGCGCCGCGACCTGACCCGCATCTGCGCCGAGGTGCGCGACGAGCTCGAGCCCGAAACCTGGCCGCTCGAGGCCGCGCTGGCACGGCCGGCGCCAGCCGCGGGCCTGCCGCCGGTGGCGCCGGTGGGTGGCTCGAACGGCATCGCGGGGGCCATCTACGTCAGCTGCGCCGGCCGTGGCGGGCCGCACTTCGGCGCCCCCTCCGCCGAGCTCGCGATCGTGCGCCACGCGCTCGGCGATGTGCCGCTGGTCGGCTTCTTCGCCGCGGGCGAGATCGCACGCCGCCACCTGTACGGCTACACCGGCGTGCTGACGGTGTTCCCGCAGACGCCCCGATGAGACCGGTCGTGCTGCGCGGCGCACGGGTCTGCCTGCGGCCATGGGTCGACGCCGACCTCGCGCCGTTCGCCGCACTGAACGCCGACCCCGAGGTGATGCGCTACATGACGGCGCCGTTGGCGCGCGACGAGAGTGACGCGTTCGCCGGGCGCATCCGCACCCAGCACGAGGCGCAGGGCTTCGGGCTGTGGGCGCTCGACGTGCCCGATCGCGCCGGCACGATGGCCTTCGCCGGCTTCGTCGGCATCAGCGCGACGCTGCCGTTCTCGTTGCCGCTGGCGGGCATCGTGCCCGAGCCGCACGAGATCGGCTGGCGCCTCGCCCGTCACGCCTGGGGCAAGGGCTTTGCGACCGAGGCCGCGATGCTCGCGCTGCGGCATGCCTTCGAGGTGCTGGCGCTGCCGCAGATCGTCTCGTTCACCGCGCTCGCCAATACCGCATCGCAAGCAGTGATGCGGCGCATCGGCCTGGCGCGCCGCGGCGAATTCGACCATCCGCGGATGGCCGAGGGCCACCCGATGCGCCACCATGTGCTGTATGCGCTCGACGCACCGACAACAGGAACCGCACCGCGATGACCGCCGCCCTGCCTGCCGAACTGACGCTCGATCCGAGTGCCCATGCGGCGCGCCAGAATGAGGTCGTCGCGGCGCTGCGTGCGGTGCTGCCGGCGCATGCGCTGCTCTGGCACCGCGAAGACACCATCCCCTACGAGTGCGACGGGCTGACCGCGTACCGCCAGCAACCGCTGGCGGTCGTGCTACCCGAAACCGAGGCGCAGGTTGCCGCGGTGCTGCGCGAATGCCATCGCCTGAACGTGCCGGTGGTCGCGCGCGGCGCCGGCACCGGCTTGTCGGGCGGCGCGCTGCCGCTGCGCCTGGGCGTGACGATGAGCCTGGCCAAGTTCAACGAGATCGTCGCGATCGACCCGCTCGCGCGCACCGCGCGCGTGCAATGCGGCGTGCGCAACCTGGCGATCAGCGAGGCCGCGGCGCCCCATGGCCTGTACTACGCGCCCGACCCGAGCAGCCAGATCGCCTGCACGATCGGCGGCAACGTCGCCGAGAACTCCGGCGGCGTGCACTGCCTAAAGTACGGCCTGACCCTGCACAACGTGCTGCGGGTGCGCGGCTTCATGGTCGACGGCTCGGCGGTCGAGTTCGGTTCCGAGGCGCTCGACTGCGCCGGCCTCGACCTGATGACGGTGCTGGTCGGCAGCGAAGGCATGCTGGCCGTGACGATCGAGGTCACCGTCAAGCTGGTGCCGAAGCCGCAGCTTGCACGCTGCATCATGGCCAGCTTCGACGACATCCGCAAAGCCGGCGATGCGGTCGCCCACGTGATCGCGGCGGGCATCATCCCGGCCGGCCTGGAGATGATGGACAAGCCGATGACCGCGGCCGTCGAGGACTTCGTCCACGCGGGCTACGACCTCGACGCGCTCGCGATCCTGCTGTGCGAGAGCGATGGCACGCCCGAGGAAGTCGCCGAAGAGATCAGCCGGATGGAGGCCGTGCTCGGCAGCAGCGGCGCGACCCGCATCGAGGTCAGCGACAACGAGGCGCAGCGCCTGAAGTTCTGGAGCGGGCGCAAGAACGCGTTCCCCGCGACCGGCCGGATGAGCCCCGACTACATGTGCATGGATTCGACGATCCCGCGCAAGCGTCTGGCCGACATCCTGCTCGCGATCCAGCAAATGGAAGTCAAGTACGGCCTGCGCTGCGCCAACGTGTTCCATGCCGGCGACGGCAACCTGCATCCGCTGATCATGTTCGACGCGAATGACCCCGACCAGCTGCACCGCTGCGAGCAGTTCGGTGCCGACATCCTCGAGACCAGCGTCGCGATGGGCGGCACCATCTCGGGCGAGCACGGCGTGGGCATCGAGAAGCTGTCGGCGATGTGCGTGCAGTTCGCGCCGGCTGAGCGCGAGCAGATGCTGGCGCTGAAGCGCGCTTTCGATCCGAAGGAGCTGCTGAACCCGGGCAAGGTGATCCCGTCGCTGGTGCGCTGCGCCGAGTACGGCAAGATGCATGTGCGGCGCGGGCTGCTGCCGTTCGCCGACATCCCGCGGTTCTGACCGACGAATCCACCTGCATGACCCCGAACGACCCAGCGCTCCAGCTTCTCATCGATCGTGTCCAGAGCGCCCGCGCCGCCGGCGCGCAGCTGTGCATCCGCGGCGGCGGGACGAAAGACTTCTATGGCGAGGCGCCGCAGGGCGACGTGCTCGACACGCGTCTGCTCGAGGGCATCTCGAGCTACGAGCCGACCGAGCTCGTCGTCACCGCGCGCTGCGGCACCGCGCTGACCGAGCTCGAGGCGTTGCTCGCGGCCCAGGGCCAGTGCCTGCCATTCGAGCCGCCGCATTTCGGCTATGCGCCGGAGCAGGCCCGGCTCGGCGCGCGCGCGCGCGGCGCGACCGTCGGCGGCATGGTCGCGGCCGGGCTGTCGGGGCCGTCGCGCGCGGCGGTCGGCTCGGTGCGCGACCACGTGCTCGGCGCGACGCTGCTGAACGGCCGCGCCGAGGTGCTCAGCTTCGGCGGCCAGGTCATGAAGAACGTCGCCGGCTACGACGTCTCGCGGCTGCTCGCCGGCTCGCTCGGCACGCTCGGCGTGATCCTCGAGGTGTCGCTGAAGGTCATGCCGATCGCGCCGGCGACCGTGACCTTGCGCCTCGAGATGGACCAGGCCAGCGCGATCACGCGCCTCAATGAATGGGGCGGGCTGCCGCTGCCGCTGAACGCCTCGGCGTGGTGGGCCGGCAACCTGATCGTGCGCCTGCGCGGCGCGCTCGCGGCGGTGCAGGCGGCCAGGGCGCGGCTCGGCGGCGACCTCGTCGAGCCCGAGTTCGCCGGGCCATTCTGGGACGGCCTGCGCAACCACGACGACGAGTTCTTCGTCGCGGCACGCGCCGCGATCGCCGGCGGCGCGCGCCTGTGGCGGCTGTCGGTGCCGTCCACCGCGCCGCCGCTGGCGCTGCCGGGCGAGCTGATGCTCGAATGGGGCGGCGCGCAGCGCTGGCTGTGCAGCGCGATGCCGGCCGACGCGGTGCGCGACGCGGCCGCGAAGGTCGGCGGCCACGCCACCCTGTTCGCCGCGACCGACAAGTCACCCGGCGCGTTCGCGCCGCTGCGCTCGCCGCTGGACCGCATCCACCGCGAGCTGAAGAAATCCTTTGATCCCTCGGCCCTGTTCAACCCGGGCCGGCTCTACCCCGACCTCTGAGACCGACTCGCGCATGCAAACCAATCTCGCGTCGCAGTTCAAGGGCACGCCAGACGGCGAAGAGGCCGAAGCAATCTTGCGCAAGTGCGTGCACTGCGGCTTCTGCACCGCCACCTGCCCGACCTACCAGCTGCTCGGCGACGAGCTCGACGGCCCGCGCGGCCGCATCTACCTGATGAAGCAGGTGCTCGAGGGCCAGCCGGTCTCGCGCAGCACCCAGCTCCACCTCGACCGCTGCCTGACCTGCCGCAACTGCGAAAGCACCTGCCCGTCTGGCGTGCAATACGGCCACCTGGTCGAGATCGTGCGGCCGATCGTCGACGCCCGGGTCGAGCGGCCGGCCGGCGAGAAGGCGGTGCGCTGGCTGCTGAAGGAAGGACTGACCTCGCCGCTGTTCGGGCCGGCGATGAAGCTCGGCCAGGCGCTGCGCCCGCTGTTGCCGGCGGCGCTGAAGAACAAGGTGCCGACGCGTGGCGACACGCGCGCACACCGCTGGCCGGTGCGCGAGCACCCACGCAAGGTGCTGCTGCTGCTCGGCTGCGTGCAGCCGGCGATGATGCCCAACATCAACAGCGCCACCGCGCGCGTGCTCGATGCGGCCGGCATCCAGACCGTCGTCGCCGACGACGCCGGCTGCTGCGGGGCGATCCGCATGCACCTGAACGACCGCGACGGCGGCCTGGCCGACATGCGCCGCAACATCGACGCCTGGTGGCCACTGATCTCGGGCGGGCCGGGCTCGCTCGCCGGCATCGAGGCGATCGTGATGAACGCCTCGGGCTGCGGCGTCACCGTGAAGGAGTACGGCCATGCACTGGCGCACGACCCGGCCTATGCCGACAAGGCCGCGCGCATCAGTGCGCTGACCCGCGACCTGAGCGAGCTGCTGCCCGGGCTGGTGCCGCGCCTGAAGGACAAGCTGCGCGTGCACGCCACCCCGACGCCGCTCGCGTTCCATCCGCCCTGCACCTTGCAGCACGGGCAGCAGCTTCGCGGCGGTGTCGAGACGCAGCTGCGTGCACTCGGTTTCGATGTGCAGGTCGCGGCCAACGAGTCGCACCTGTGCTGCGGCTCGGCC
>Ga0207648_10004529_pt1 | contig 14243 bp, 17 predicted proteins | sample KBSMisM32_FD_184310 | JGI IMG/M metagenome (GOLD analysis project Ga0207648, IMG submission 184310) | Miscanthus rhizosphere microbial communities from Kellogg Biological Station, Michigan, USA - KBS Miscanthus M3-2 (SPAdes) (version 2) | ecosystem: Host-associated > Plants > Roots >...
TTATAGGAATATCCGATACAATTACTGATGCAACTCTCGACGTGGATATTGTTGTTATTGCTTCTGATTATGAAAGTTACCCATTAGCACTAGAGGACGACGATCAAGCGATTCCATATCGAAGCACAGATCTCCAGGTGTAACCTATAAGATGTCAATTAGTTATGGAGTAGCAGGAACTTCACCATTTGGAGATTTTGCAGTAGATCTTGAAAATATAGTAATAGAATACATATTTGATGAATGGTCTTATACAAGTCCATCACAAATTGCAAAACCAATAGCTCAACATGGAGAAGGACAGGATATAGAATTCAGGCCAGGTTTTGACAGAGGAACCCCATCTTTTCAAGTCCTCTGCATTCAAACATCTACCGAAGTTTTGGAAACAAGCAATGCAGAAAGATCATGGCATTTCCTGACTCATTTAGAAATTACTGTTATAACAAATATTATGGATGATATCGATAATGTAAAACCAGAGTTAGGACAGATGGAAAGAGAAGTTCAACGCATTTTGAATCAATACAAATACGGTGATATTGAAGGCATAGATAGAATGGTGTTTACTGGTCAAACTCGTATTTATGACGATATTATATCAGGAGCTAATACAAATCCTCAGGTTAGAGGCCAAACGTCAAGAGGAGGAGGATCAGGAGGCGGATCTAATTGGGCTAGTAGTAGATGGAAAACTAGATTATATGCTGATTGTCATTATTGGAAAGATGATATTTCATCTTAGATAATTAATTAATTATCTCGTGCATAAATCCATAACTTGCAACAATTAACACAAAATCTTATTTGTGTATTATCTCCTAATTCTTTACCACAATCACCACATACAACCATGAGCTCAGTATCTTTTGGATAATGTTTTACTTTTCTAATCATGTTATATCTTCATAATACGACTTTCCACACATTATACACAAATAAAATTTTTTATTTCCTTGAATTGATTCCTCAAACATATGTTTACAAATAGGTAATTCATTTTCATTTACTGTAACAATTACACTTTGATCCTCTTCACTCCATTCTAATCTACTTTTTCTAGTCATATCTTTTATAATGAGATTTATGGCAATACAAACAAAATAATAAAGTTCCTGTTGCATCCGTAAATGTAGTATTCTTTTTCTTACAAACAGGACAAGGAAACTTGCCTAGATCTTTAGGATGAACATTAACCATTTTGATTTATTTACTTCACATTATGCGTATTAATAAAATTTTACTATAACAATTTGGTTTTCATAAAACGTATTAATAATCCATTAGGTGATTTAGGTGACTCGACTCATGTAGGAACTGATCACTGGGACTATTATGATAAATATCATGATGATACCGATATTTCAGCATTTACAGGCAAAGCAGCAAGAATTAGGACAATAACCGAACACAGAGATCAGACACTAAAAATATTAAATGCTGCTTTATCTGCTGGTTACACACTCAAAGCAGGAACAATATCATCTAACGTTAATTTATCATTACCTGACCTGGCAGCAGATGGAACACTAGTTGCTGCAGGTGGAGCTAATGATTGGGGAACTGCTGCACAAACTTTCAGGTCTACATTTCTCAGAATGCGAAATCCTGCTAACTCTGCATCATATATCCATACAACTAGTGCAATTGGTGGTAATATTGTAGTTACTTGGCCTCTTTTGACAGCAGACGACGAAGTTTTGTTCAAGGCATTCGCTCAAGCAATAACGAGTAAAACCATACACATTAATCAAAATATTATCAAGGCCTCTTCTGGTAATGCTCAGGGTGACATAATGAAATATGACACCACTTATGGAGGATATATCAAAGTAGCAAGGGGAACAGCAGATCAGGTTTGGGCCGTTAATGGTGCTGGAACCGATAGTGGTTGGGCCACTGTTTCTGCTGGTGGTGGTGGATCTGCAGACAAAGTAAAAGTCTATGAAGGTGGATCACTGGTTGGAACAATAGCAAGAAAACTTAATTTCAATGCTACTGACTTTAACTGTACTAATGATGTGGCAAACGATGAAATCGATATTGCCCTGGCCGTTTCTGGTGGTGGTGGATCTTCAGCAGATGAAATCTATTCTAATTTATCAAATAATGGTAACAAATATGGTTACTGGGTGGGAGAAGTAAACCTTAATGGATTTGGTCTATTAGGTGATATTTCTGGATTTGATGTAACTCCTACAGCATATTTAGATACATCTACTGGATATTCTGGAGCTAGTTGGGCAATTAGTGGAACCAACGCTGTTGGTTGGAAGACAAACAATCCTGTAACAATGCGTAAACTTAACCCAGATGTTACTTTCGCTTTTCTATTAGACGAAAATAGTGATAATACTGGATCTCGTTTCTACGCTGGTTTTGCTTCTACAGGAGCTGTAACTAAATCATCCTCATTCCTTGATTCACTATCAGGGTTTGTAATGTTCAAACATTCTAATGAAAATTTCTTTAAAATAGCAAGAAATGATGGATCTGGATCTATGGTAGAAGGTTCATCAATATTAACAACAAATTCTGGATTCCATACAATAAGACTAGTTGCTGATGAATCAGGTTCTAGATTTGGTTGGAGTTTGGACGGTGGAGCCCTAGCCTATGAAACTACAGATATACCTTCTGCAACAGCAGGCCTTCATGTAGTTTTTAATGCTAGCGATGATGATTCTACTAACAGAAATTTGAGAGGATTTTACACTAAAATGAAGATGAAAGAAAGAGCTTGATAATCTTCATGCTTAACTTAGCCAACAATGTCATAGATAAATACTCATTTTTGACTTAGTTCTCTATGCATTTTCTGACTCGTTTACATTATTAAATGAGTTTCACACGAACCTTCACAGGTCTTATTCAAAAGAGATTACAATACATAGAAGAAGTCACCTATGGTGTAACACCATCTTCTGCACCTACATTCATATCAGCAGGTAAAATTAAAAGATTCAATTTCAATATTGATGCACAGATAAATAGATATCGAGCTGCAGGTCTAAGAAAAGTTTCTGACTTTCTTAATACTGGACAAATGACCAGTTTCGAAATAGAATACCAACCAATAAACACAGATCTTATGGCTTATGGTATAAATGATCCTGTTGGAACTGGCACAATTGCAAAATCATTATCATTCTTATATTCCAAACTATTGAATGGAACAGAATACTACTTTATCATAAAGGGAGCTAAAACAGATCAGATACAAATTGAAGTCACAAAAGAAGCGGTTAACGTTACTCAATCATTCCTAGCAAGAGAAGCAATAACACCAATTTCAACAACCAATGCAGGTTTAACGACTCCAACCTTTGCAACTCCTATGACTGGAAAGCCATGGGTAGGTAGAGATGGTGGCGTAGATGCTTTTGTTTATGATGGAACTACATGGGACACACCCCGCTTATCTTGCGAGATTGCTTGGAATTTGGACCCTGGGCAGCCCATCGGGCACGACCTTATCAAATTCTTAGATCCAACTAACAAGGATTGTAATGTAGACTTTGATGTATGGCAGAAAGACACCACATTTATCGCTGATCTAAAATCAGAGAATAGAGTAGATATAGAATATACATTGAATTCAGCATCCAGTGCAGTAATTACCATTACAAACTTTGGTAATGAAACATATTCACTAGAAGAAGATGCTGACTCTAATGAAACAACCACAGAACCTAGTTCTGGAGGCTGTACTGACATAAGTGTAGCAGAATCCTAAACTAACTTATTTTTTTATATTTTGTAATAAATACTTCAATAACACAACCAATACATTTTGCAGTTATACTTATTTCCATATTTTTATTCAATGGATATTGTTGAAACCTAAGCTCGAAAGGATCGGCAATAACTTCTGTACTAATTCCCTCAACTATCATCGGTTTTTGACATTCAGGACATTTTATATTGTGTGGATCACATTCAGGATAATGTCTTTTAAATGCTGTTTCTGCGTTATGTGCTTGAATCCAATCCATATTCTAATCTTTCACCACTTCAAATTCTATTTTTTCTGCACACCAAGGACAGAACTTTATCCCTATTAACTCGACTTCTTCATAATCAGGTTGACAGTATAACATAATATTCTGGTGTTCGTCTGAATATGTTAATTCAAAATGTGATCCAAATTCATTTTTATCATTTCTTTCTACACTCCAAACAATACCATTTCCAGGAATATGAAAATCTTTACAAAGTGTAGTTTCGTCAGGTAGAACAGTCCAATATTTATGTCCATATTCACTTGTTGCTTTATAGAAAAATAATTTCATTCTAATCTTCCCCTACTTCTCTAACAAGATAAACAATTATTGTCCTATCAAGTGGTATTGGAGTCTTATCATCATGTTCTTTACGTTTGCATTTCTTATTCCAGAATTCTATTGCATCCTCTTTCCTACCCTCTATACTGACAACTTCAGTAACAATAAACGATTGAGAATCATTAAATGTTATAGTCAATTTTTGGACTTCCCATAATTCAGCCATTTATTTAGAACATACTTTTTAATTCAACTATAAATTAATTTTATTTGTAAAAATTGAAAATTGCATTAGGCACAATATTCTATAATGTCAGAGATGAGATAGAAAGGCAGGTTGATTCCGTTCCAGAGGGATCTATTACACATTATTTTGGAATAGATGGCATTTTTAACTATAATTTTGGTAAGGATGGCAATAAAATAGGTATATCTGGTGATGGTTCCAGACAAATAATCAAAACATTAGAGAAAAAAGGCGTTGAAGTGGTTATTGATAATTGTGTCAATCAAACAGAATTCGTAAAAAGGAATAGATATCTCGAATTATGTGAGAAATATAACATTGATATCCTTATTATTGTAGATTCTGATGAATATTTCTACTATTATGACAAAGATCCACTCGATCAATGGGCTAAATTCCGAGTAGAAATGGAGAAATTGGCAAAAAGAGACAGAAATCATAACATTTACTCTATAAAAACAATATTATCCAATGATTATGCCCTAATGGACTATCATAGAGTATGGTATAGACCTGGAGAGATGCGATATTTTAGAAATTCTCACTATCACTTCTTAAATGTGAAGAATGGAGAGTATGAAGCCCAAAAAGATAAGAAAATAATGGAATGTCAGCAATCTTATGGCACCATTGAATCGTTATATCTGAGACATAACCATGCTTTGAGGACAAAAGAACAGATGATCGACAGGAAATCATATCAAATGTATTTAATTAATTATGAGAACCTAGTACAGAAGAATACACCGCATAAAATGGCAGATCTACTAGCAAAGAAATACCCATATCCTGCTAATCCAACAATTGATAATTTAGGAATCTGTCCTTGTGACCATTGTACTCCTCCACAACCCCATTATGATCCAAAGAAAGTTATAAAAAAGAAATTTTAGTTATCATTAATTTTTTCCCAAACGATTTTTTTATGTCAGCAACAAATCCAAAGAAAACAGAAGCAAATTATGATTATAATCCTGATGACGAAGCACCAGTTCAACAGGTGACAGGAAAAGACGCACAACCGAAGACTCAATGGGAAACATATCTAGATTCATTAGATCAATCTAGACTATCTCAAACAATAGAACTTGCTAAACTGGACAAATACACATTTAATGGAAAAACATATGATCGTAAGAAAATAAAGAATAAACAATTTTTTGAATTAGAAAGATTAAGAGCTAAATTCGCAAAAGAAAAAGATCAAGAAGCAGCAACAGAACACTTGATCAATGTATATGTTAAATGTGCAGAATATTATCTAGGAATGTCTGCAGAAGAATATGATGAGCTAGATTGGGAAGATACAAAACCAATTCTGGATGCATGTAACTTCAGGAGTGTTCGTGGCCTCCCTTCTTCTCCCAAGGACTTAAAAGAATCTGGAGGGATAACCTAAATGCTGATTTAACACCTGTAGAATACGAAGTTTTCCAGATGGTTCAAATGTTAGAATGGTATGGAATCACACCTGATAAATCAAACGAAGAATGTGTGATGTATAGAGAAGACTATATTGATATCTGGGAAGCAAAACAACTTATCATAAAAGGCGAAGCAAAATTAGAAAAAAGACATGAAGCACAACAGAAAGGCCGAAATAGTGCCAGACGACTTCGATAATTTTTTATCATTTTTTAGTTCCCAATTTCCATATTCATAGATTTTAATCATGAGTTTTACAATCGTTGTTGATGGTTTACCTCAAGCCTTAAACTTTCTGAATAAATTTCCTACTCAATATAAAACTAATAGAAAAGGAGCACATGATCGAATTGCTGCCAATGGTGTAAAGACATTGAAAGACGAAGCTCATTATAGGACTCATAAGATGGAAAAAGGTATAACTAAAGGAAAGATTGACGAAAATCAATGTGAAATAGTGTCACCAGTCAAATATTCAGGTTATGAGAATAAAAGGGGTGGAGCTCACGCATTCTTTACTACTGGAGTAAAGAAGATTACTGAAGAAGCAAAGAAAGAAGAAATGAATGCAGCGAAAAGTGCCTTAAATGTTCGATAATTTCTCATTCTTTTTATCATTTATAATATTATACTAAAATGTCATCATCTGGTAATTTCCCACTAACATTCAAACTCCAGGTTCAAGGAGATGCAGAAGTTGTAAACAAGTTTAAACAAGTTGCTACTGCAATGGGCCAAATCCAACCAGCAGCAACTAAAGCAGCATCATCAACAAAACAGGTGGATACATCATTAAAGAGTACTGGACAAGCAGCAACCCAATCTGCTACTGGACTCAAGTCATATGGTGGAGCATTAACAACATTAGGATCTGCAAATACTCAAGCAAAAAGCGGAGTAGATGCTTTTACAGGATCTTTAGGTTCATTTAATACTACAAATAAGGCAACAGTTGGAGGACTTAACGAGACAAATACCGTTACCAAAGGTTTAGTCCCAACAGTGGGATCATTAGGAAACGAAGGAGTCAAAACAAAGAGTAAGATGCAACAACTCACCGATGTATTCCAGGGTAACAAAGGTCTAATCTTCTCTACTACTATGCTATCTTCTGGTATTGTTGAGGCTATTGGTATGTATCAGGGTTGGCAAGATGCTAGCGAGAAATTAACACAAGCCAAAGAGAAAGAAGCGGACTTGCTGGCTAGAGGAATGGAAGGAACGAAAGAATATGGAGAAGCAGTCAAAGACGTAGCAGATGCACAAAGAGGGTATAATTTCATTACTCGATTTACTATTCAATCATTTGGTGACTTGGTTCCAATGACCTTAATGTTATCATCTTCTCTATTAGGTTTAGTTTCTGATGTAGGAGGATTGACAGCAGCAAAAACCAAACTAGCAGCAGCAGGAACAAAACTAGTCGGAGTTATAAAAGCCGTAGGAGCTGCAATGCTAGCGGTAGTTTCATCAAACAAACTACTAACAATGTTAGCGTTAATCTCCACTGCAGTTATCGCATTAATCAAAAATTGGGGTGGATTCAGAGACGCAGTCAATCAATTAGGTGAAGCAATGGGTAATGCACTCCCATTTCTCAAAGAAGCATTATCCTGGTTAGGACTACAAGGAAATGCTGCACTAGATACTGCTGATTCCTTCTTGACATATGGAGGCACAGCAGTAGCACAAACAAATGATGTAGAAAAAGCAGTGTTAAAAACAGGTGATGCAACTGTTCTATCATACCAGGAACAGATTGAATTAATGGCCAAACTAGGTGATGAATCTGGTAATATGGCCATGTCTTTAGGAGCTCACCTCAAACAACAGGAACAGGCCGAAGCATCACATAATCAAAAATACAAACAATTCGCTGAAGCAATGCAAACTGGCAACGAAGACATTATGAAAAGTTTGGGATTGACAGCAGACGAATTCAAAGACTTTTCTCAACAATTTCAAGACGAAGTTGAAGCATTTGATGAAACTTGGGCCACTGCTGTAGAACATATAAAAGAAAATTGGGCCTCAGTTACAGAAGGATTTGCTGACTCAACAGATTCCACAGTAGGCGAAATTATAAAGTTAGAAGATAAGATTACTGAGCTCACTAGCCAACAATGGGAACTTGACGACAAGAAAGCATTAAAAAAGAATAGAGAAGAAATAGCCCAGAATCAGGCCAAAATTGATGAATTAAGAGGCACAACGAGTGGTGCTTTGGGTGATATGGGTGCCATGTATGACATATTTGGAAATGATGTCCAAACAGCAATGAATTCTAAAATTACACCCTCTATGGAACAAGCAGGAAGGGATTTCATAGCACTAGGAGATGCAGCAAAACAAGGAATCGATTCTATCAGGTTGGGTATATTATCACAAGATTTTGATTCTGCTGTTAAAACATTACAAAATGCCTTGGATGGAGTACCAGCAAAATACCAGGGTAATTTCTCAGAAATCAATGCTATATTATCCAATAGTGCATTAACACAAAGAGAAAAGATTTCTGAAATTGTAGACACTTATGGATCTCTTGAAGCAGCATCTAAACCTTTGATTGTAGGAGCTTATGAGTTAAGTCGATCTCAAGCAGAAGTAGCAGCAAGTCTTGACGAAGTAGCAGTTGCAGCAAGAAATAATATGACTGATGTAAGCCAATCAGGCACTGCATGGGAAACATTCGTTTCTAATTTGAAACCAGCTCAAAAAGACCTTCCAATAATCCAGGATCTAATTGACAAAGTATCAAAAGGAGTTATAACACAAGAAGAGGCATTAAAGAGAGCAGAAGCAGCAGGCCAAGCATGGTCTGAGGTAATGGGTAAAGATGTAGCAACCTCGGTGAAAACATTACAGAAATCATTCATAGATATGGGTGATGGAACTTCACAGATGGTTGGCCAAATAAATGGTCAAATGGTCAATTTAGGAAGAGTATCAAATACTGAGCTCGGTAATTTAACAGATGATACCGAGCTAGTTAACTCTGCAATGTCAAAGACTGGACAGACTGCAGCTCAATCAATTGGAAATGAAGCAACAACTGCCGTAGGTGTATTTGGAAAAGATGGACAGTTTCATTTTGGTACTGTAGTTGATGGTGCTAATGGTTTAATTGATGTATTCAAAGCAGTTAACACTTATTCAGACACATATATAGCAAAGGGTGCAGGTGGCAAAATATCAGGATTAGCAACTACAATGGCCGACACTGGAAAGACTGTCAAAACAGAAACGGATTCCTGGTCTACTAGTTTTGAAGGATTTCAAACTGCAGCAGTAGGTGCATGGAATGCAGTTGTAGAAGCATTAAACACCAAAATAGATCTGGGTGCTGCAGCAACTGCACTTGTGGAAAGTTTCAATTCTGCTTTAACAAAAGAATTTCCTAAACTAGTACAACAAGGAGGCGAATTAGTTACTCAAATAGGTAACGGAATTATGAATTTTGCTAAAACAATAGAACCCTCAGTGGAAGCAATAATAAATCATTTCATTACTGGAACACAAAAGAAATACCAAGAAATTTTAACAGTAGGAGGAGCTATAGTCGAACAGGTTACTAAAGGTGTCACTCAATTTGCTAAAACAATAGGGCCTACTGCTGAAATGGTAGTTAATAATTTTATTACTGGTATTCAAAAAGTTGCTAAAACAGTTATATCCGCAGGATCAGGTTTAGTAACTCAAATAGGTCAAGGTATAGAAGCATTATTCCCACAATTGAAGACAAAAGGTAATGCTACAACTACAGCATTTCGAGATGCAGTAGTCTCAAGTATGAAACTACTTTTGGATGTAGGTAAAGGAATGATATCTAATATTATTAGTGGAATTAATTCAGTTGCTAGTAATATCAATAAAGCAGGTTCTAATATTGGAACATGGTTAGATAAAGGAGTAAAATCATTTAATCTAGCTCTTTTAGGTAGACAAATAATAGATTTAATTGCTGGTGGGATTGGTGCAGTAGCAAGCAAAATTCAGGAAGCGTTGACTAAACCATTTCAAGCCGCTAAAACAGCAATTGAAGGTCTATTCAAAGGATGGGATCCATTAAAATCATTAGGTGGAGTATGGAGTGAAATTGTAAAATTCTTTAGTGGTGGAGGAATAAAAGACGCTAGTGCTGCAACAAGTGGTAATGGTGGTCAAGTTCCTGTTGTTCCATCAACAAAAGTGGATTATGATATCACTCCAGCAATAAGTAAACTAGACCAGTTAAAAGCATACGTTACACAAACAACTACCCAAATCAGTGCAATGTTTGTAACCATGGGTCAATCTATAAAGTTAACATTATCCCAAATTCCACCTGCTGCATTAACTGCAACAACTCAAACATCTGCTAATTTTGTCACTATGGAGGCATCCATCAAGGGAACAATATTACGAATACAAACAACATTCACTACTGCATTCACTCAATTACCAATTTTTGCAATGACTGCTACATCACAAGCAAGTGCAGCATTCATAACAATGATGACATCGATACAGGGAACACTAACACAAATATCTAGTTTATTCCCCACTGCATTCGCTCAATTACCAGTTGTTGCAATGCAGGCAACCTCACAAACTTCTGCTGCATTCATAACTATGCTTGCATCAATAAAAGGAACAATAACGCAAGCAATAGCACAAGTAACTGCATTACAGGCAGCATTCTCAAAATTAAGCACTTCTGTCGCAACTTATGCGAAAAGTATGACGACAAACGTTAGTAACTTTGTGAATACTACCAGAACTGGCTTGACTAATGTAGCAACACAAATAACAAAGACTCAAGGAGTAGCATCTAAATTCTCAACATCATGGGCCAGTTACATGAAATCGATGACTGCTAACGTAAAGAGTTTTGCTAGTGCTACAGTTAAAGCAATGAATGACGTGACAAGTGCAGCAAATAAAGCAACTTCTGCACTCAATAAAATGGCAGCAGCAGCCAAAAAGGCAGCAGCAGCAAGGGCTTCTGTCGGTGGTATGGAGCATGGAGGATCTTTTGTTACTCATGCCCAAAAGGGATTTTCTGGAATAGTAAACAGGCCCACAACTTACAAAGGCGTAAGAATGGGAGAAGGATTTAAAGAAGAAATGATTACTGTAACTCCATTGACAAGAGGGACAGGCAACCATATGGGCCCAACTGTATCCTCTGATAAGGGCAGTGGAGGAGGACGAAGCAATACCCCAATCAACTTTGTTATTCCTGTTGTTATAAATAATAGAGAATTTGGAAGAGCAGTTAAACAAACCACCTTGGAAGATATGGGACTACAAGTTTAATCAATCCATCTTTAATCAATTTCTAATTAATTTCATTTTTTAGTTCCCATTTCAATTCAAATAAAATTCATTTTCATAATTATGAGTGTAAATAGCAGTAGCAGCAACTTTGTCGAAGGCGAAGGCACATTTAAAGATTTTAATGGTTCTGAAGATGGTACACCAGTATTTCAAACTACTAACAAAGATGAATGGGATCAATACTGTATCAAGAATAAAATAACAAGATCTGGAACAGAGGCATGTATAAGATGCAATAAAGTAATAACGATTGAAAATCTTCCAGCAGGCAAAAATGCAGTTTGCGATGAATGCAAAGAGGAATTATTATCCTAATGAATTTCTATAAACAAAATATTCAAGATTGTATCAAGAAAGATCCTTCTGAGATTGTAGGTTGGCTAACTGTAGCAGTAAAAAGAGCAAATAGTGATATCTGGGAACAAGTAGGAAAACAAACACCAGTCCATAATACTTTTACCAATGCTGGTCGTGATTTGGCACATGCACAAATGTATACAAACACGAGTGCAGGAACTAGAGGGTGTGGCTATATTGCAGTATCAGCAGAAGGAACCACACCTGTTGCTGGAGATACTACTTTAGCCTCTGAGATTTCTACAAACGGTCTTCAACGAGCTGATGCAACTACAAAGACTCATTCAAACGGAACAAATACCAGTGTAGTTGAGCATACTTTTACTGCTTCTGGAGCTCATTCAGGTGTCCATAAGGCAGCAATGTTTAATGCTTCTTCTTCTGGAACAATGGCACACGCTGCTAATTTCTCTAGTGATGTAACTCTAGCAACAAACGACCAGTTAAAAGTTACATTTACATTGACATTAGGATGATCGATGACTCGATCATTTTTTACATTACCTGATGGTAATAAACTAGCGATATACAAGCCTGGAGTAGGAAACGATCCAGATAATCCCAACGATGATACATCTATTCAAGAATATTTAAGAGCTGATATAGCCACATATTTGGCAGTAGGAGATAATATATCCTGTTCGAATGCTAAACTATTTTCATTATTTAATAATTCTGGTTATAGATTATGTATTCAAAAGATAACAGTAATTCCAAGAGTCCCAGCAAGTAACACCATATTCTTATCAATTGGTTACATAAACTCCACTCCTACAGGTGGAACAGATGGATTAGTGAATAAATATTCTGTTGCTTATCCTCCAACTGGTGCCAATCCTCCAACTCTTATTTCGTTAGTACCTTGTAAGAAATTACCAACTTCACCAAATGGAGTTGCAAATGTTAACCTAGGAAACGAAATTGTTAATCTTACTGCTACATTAAAACTTACTAGACAAACTATTTTTACAGTAGAAGGTAATGGATCTGCTTTAATCTTACGACCTGGACAGGATGGAATAACAATCGAACAAGTAGCACAAACAGCAACAGGAGGAGCAGTAACCTTAGAGGTATTGTTTACTCTTGGTTAATGCTGCAATCTACTATTATTATTATAGGTATAAAGATTTTAGAAAAGTAGCAAAAAATTTACTACAAAATAACGATATTGCTACTGCTAAGACTATACTAAATTCCACACTAACAGAACATGATAATTATATGAATAATAATGGAATACCTAATGATGGTAATAATTTCACTTCCATGGATAACAAAACAATACGCCATGGTAAATTACATTCTGAAACATCTGATTTAGAACCCAGTCAGAAACAAGCAGCAATTGATGCATTAAACGAGGGCTTGTAACTAAATGGCCATTAGTGTAGCTCAATTCGAATTCGTAGCAAATACTACAACTGGAGTCCAGACAATAGCCAGTGGCTTAGGATTTACTCCAAAGGCGTATATCATTTGGACCGCAATGAACACTGCTGATGCTACCTACCAGGCACTTCACGCAATGGCTATTGGATTCTCTGATGGAACCACATCAAGATCTATTGGTGTTTTGTCGGTTGATGCAGGTGCTTCTAGTGCAGCAGGTAGAACAGCAGCAACAACAGTTGTAAGACTTCCATCTGTTACTACTCCAACGAGTGCAGTTGATGCTATTGCTTCACATGATTCTTTTGGTTCTGGAACAATAGCAATTAACTGGACTGATGCACCTTCTTCTGCATGGAAATTCTACGGAATTGCTTTTGGTGGTACGGATCTTAGTGCAGCAGTTAGAGGATTTACTTGGGGAACTACATCAACAGGGAATCACGCATATACAGGAGTAGGATTCCAGGGTGAAGTATTATTTACATTAACGCCTGAAGATTCTGCATCTTTACCATTCTCAAATACTCATGCCACTATTGGTTTTGGTGCAGCAGTATCAGCAACAAAAAGATTCCTTCTATCAATAGATTCAGAAGACGCACAAGCCACAATGGACACATGGCGTTTTGCATCTTCAAGTCTTTGTGCAGGTGCTTTGAGGGATGCAACAGGAGCTGCAACAGGAAGGGCATTCGCTGATTTTGTTTCATGGGATGCTGATGGATTTACATTAAACATTACTGACACTCCTTCAAGCTCAGCAGGTCACTTTTTTGGTTTAGTAATGAGTGGTGGAGATTGGGATCTTGGTTCTGTATCCAAAAGAACATCAACTGGAGATACTACAATCTCACCTTCCGTTAATACTATCAAGGGTTTAATTCTAGCATCAAACAATACTACAACCAACGCAGCGTCACAAGCTCATGCTAGATTCTCATTAGGAGCTGCATCTTCTCCTACTACTGAAGGTGGTTGTTGGTCAGGAGATCAAGATAATTCTGCCAATGCTGAATGTGCCAACAGGAATGAAGACAGTAACATATTGGTTATGGCTCAGGCCAACGCCACACATGGATCTTCAACTACCGATGCAATAGCCAATATTTCAGCAATGAGTACTTCGGCAACTCTCACATATACTACTGCTAGTGCAACAACTGCAGATATATTTTGGGTTGCTTGTGGTGAAGTTACATCAACATTATTTACAAGAG
>Ga0207648_10004531_pt1 | contig 14241 bp, 12 predicted proteins | sample KBSMisM32_FD_184310 | JGI IMG/M metagenome (GOLD analysis project Ga0207648, IMG submission 184310) | Miscanthus rhizosphere microbial communities from Kellogg Biological Station, Michigan, USA - KBS Miscanthus M3-2 (SPAdes) (version 2) | ecosystem: Host-associated > Plants > Roots >...
GCGTCCTGCTTCAGCTTGTACTTCTCGAGCTTCTCGCTCGCGGTCTTCGGCAGCGCGTCGGTGAACTCGACGAAGCGCGGCACCATGAAGTAGCTCATGTGCTCGTTCGCGAAGCGGACGACCTCCGCATGCGTCAACGCATGGCCCGGCTTGCGCACCACGTACACCATCACGTCGTCCTCGCTCATCTCGGAGGCGACCGGGATCGCCGCGACCTCGAGGATCGCCGGATGGCGCGACAGGATCAGCTCGACCTCGTAGGCCGAGATGTTCTCGCCGCGCCGGCGGATCGCCTCCTTCTTGCGGTCGACGAAGTACAGGTAGCCGTCGGCGTCGAGCCGGCCACGGTCGCCGGTCTTGAACCAGCCGTCGACGAACTCGCGCGCGGTCGCGTCCGGCATCTTGTAGTAGCCCTTCATCATCGCGCCCGGCTGCAGCGGCCGCATCCAGATCTCGCCGACCTCTCCGGCCGGCAGGTCGCGCTCGTCGTCGTCGACGATGCGCAGCTCGCAGGCGCCGCGCGTGCGGCCGGCCGAACCCGCCTTCGACGGCGGATCGTCGGGTGTGAAGCGGGTCATCGCGAAGTTCTCGGTCATCGCGAACACCGAGGTCAGGGTGACGCCGTAGCGCGCCTGCATCTCGTGGTAGATCTCCTTCGGCACCGGCACCGTCATGCAGAGCCGCAGCTTGTGGTCGCGCTCGTGCGGTCCGGGCGGCAGCTGCCAGATGATGTTGGTCATCGCGCCGAGCGTGTTGAACTGGGTCGCGCCGCTCGTCCGGATTTCGTCCCAGAAGCGCGTCGACGAGAAGCGCGGCGCCAGCGCGATCGTCGCATCGGCCCAGAGGGCGGCATAGCAGGTGTACCAGATGGCGTTGCCGTGAAAGAGCGGCAGGCAGGTGTAGAGCACGTCGTCCGGCCGGTAGCCGAAATCGATCGTCAGCGCCCGGCCGACCGCATGGCCCTGCGAATGCGGGCACATCACGCCCTTCGACGGCCCGGTCGTGCCGGACGTGTACATGATCAGGTGGACGTCGTCGTACGAGACCGCATCGAGCGCTGGCCGCGACGCATCCGTCGACTCGAGCTGGGCGAGCGCGTGCACCGGCGCAGAGCTCGCGTCGAGGCCGCATGCGGCCGGCGCCTGCTCGCCGCGGTACACGTAGCGGCCGACCTTCGCGAGCTGCGGCTGGATGGCGGCGAGCCGCGCGACCCATTCGTCGTCGACGACCACGCAGGACGCGTCGGACTGGTCGATGAAGTAGCGCAGCATGTCGCCCTTCGCAGCGGTGTTGATCGGCACCGCGACGGCGCCGATCTTGCCGAGGCCCCAGCAGACCCAGAAGAACTCCGGGCAGTTCGGCAGCATCACCGCGACATGGTCGCCGTGGCCGATGCCGAGCGCGCGCAGGCCGTTCGCATAGCGGTTGGTCATCTGCTCGAGCGCCGCGTAGGTCCAGCTCCGTCCTTCCCAGAGCAGGAAGGTCTTGTCGGGAATGCGCTCGGCCTTCTCGGCGAGGATGCGGCCCATCGTCCGCTCGTGCAGTTCGTAGTCGCGCATCGCGATCCTCCGGATTCGTCGGTCGGCGGGCCAGCCTCGCTCGTGCCGTTTCGTCGTCAGTCGCCGAGGTAGGCCTCGGTCAGCTCGCGCCGCGAGGCCAGCTCGGCAGGCGTGCCGTGCATCGCCAGGCGGCCGTGCTTCAGAACATAAACCTGATCGGCCATCGCCATCACGAGGTGCGCGTTCTGCTCGACGACGACGATCGTCATGCCTTCCTCGCGCAGCCGCTGCAGATGGCCGAATACCTGCTTCGTGATCACCGGCGCGAGGCCGAGGCTGACCTCGTCGGCCAGCAGCAGGCGCGGGCGGCCCATCAGCGCGCGCGCCAGCGCCAGCATCTGCTGCTCGCCGCCGCTGAGGGTCGAGCCCTCCTGCTTCTCGCGCCGCGCCAGCAGCGGGAACATCTCGAGCATGCGCGCGCTGTCGGCCAGCACCTCGCTTCGCGCCGCGCGGGTGTGCGCGCCGACCAGCAGGTTCTCGCGCACCGTCAAGTCGGGGAAGATGCCGCGGCCCTCGGGGACGTGCGCGATGCCGAGGCGGACGATCGCGTCCGCGCTGACCGCCTCGATCGGCTGGCCCTCGAAGCGGATCGAGCCGCTGCGCGCCCGCACCAGTCCGCTGACGGTCCGCAGCAAGGTCGTCTTGCCGGCCCCGTTCGCACCGAGGATGCCGACCAGCTGGCCGGTCTTCACGCGCAGCGACACCCCGTGCAGCGCGCGGATCGGTCCGTAGTCGACCGCGAGCTCGTCGATCTCAAGCATCGCCGGGCAGCTCTCCGAGATAGGCCATCAGCACGCGCGGGTTCGCGAGCACCTCGGCCGGCGTGCCCTCGGCGATCACCTGGCCGGCGTCGAGCACGACCGCGCGGTCGCACAGGCGCCGCACCAGCCCCATGTTGTGCTCGACGAGCAGGATCGACAGGCCGCCGTCGCGGCGCAGCTCGAGCACCAGCGCGGCGAGCTGCTCGATCTCCTCCTCGTTCAGGCCGGCGATCGGCTCGTCGAGCAGCAGGTGGCGGGCGCCGAGCAGGATCACCCGGCCGAGCTCGAGCAGCTTGCGATGGCCGTAGGGCAGGCTGCCGGTCCGCATGCCGATGCAGGCGCCGAGCCCGAGCCGCTCGGCGACCGCGATCGCGGCGTCACGCGCGGCGTCCTCGGCGCGCCTGACACCCGGCAGGCCGATCATTTCGGCGAGCACCGAGAAGCCGAGGCTGCGGTGGCTCGCGATGCGCAGGTTGTCGAGCACGCTCAGCTCGGTGACGATCTGCGGGTGCTGGAACACGCGGCCCAGGCCGAGCGCGGTGATCTGATCGGGACGCCGGCCATTCAGCAAGGTCGCACCGAGCCGCACTTCGCCGGCCGAGGGGCGCGTGATGCCGGAGATGCAGTTCAGGAGCGTGCTCTTGCCGGCGCCGTTCGGGCCGATCAGGCCGACGATGCGACCGGGCTCGAGCGTCAGCGAGACGTCCTGCAGCGCGTGGACGCCGCCGAAGCTGACGCGCACGCCGCGCACCGACAGGGTGTCGGCACCGCTCATGCGGCGGCCCTCGCGCGCCTGCGGAACAGGCTGGCCAGGCCGCCGGGCAGCGCGATCACGACCAGCATCAGCGCGAGACCGAAGATCAGCCCGGGCGCGTCCTTGAAGCCGCGCAGCGTCTCCGGAACGATCACGTAGAACGCGGCACCGAGCAGCGCGCCGCCGATGCTGCCCATGCCGCCGATGACGATCATCGCCAGGAACATGATCGACATGCCGACGTTGAAGCTTTCGGGGTTGATGTAGCGCACGAGGTTGGCGTAGAGGCCGCCGGCGACCGCGGTGTAGAACGCGCTGACCGCGAATGCGACGACCTTGTAGCGAGCGACGTGGATGCCGAGGCAGCCGGCCGCCGCTTCGCTGTCGCGCAGCATCGCGAGTGCGCGCCCGGTGCGGCCGCGGGCCAGCCGGACCGCGCCCCAGGTGCCGGCCGCGAGCGCCGCGGCGATCACCCATGTCATCCGCGCGCCGTCGGCGAGGGACAGGCCGAACAGCGTCGGCGGCGGAACCTGCAGACCGGCGCCGCCGCCGGTGAGCGCGCGCCACTCGAAGATCATCTTCTGCGTGACGATGCCGAAGCCGAGCGTCGCGATCGCGAGATAGAGGTTCTTCAGGCGCAATGCGGGCAGCGCGATCAGCGCGCCGATCACGGTCGCGAGCACGCCGGCGAGCGGAATCGCGAGCCAGAACGGCAGGCCGAGGCGCTGCGCGAGCAGCGCGGAGGCATAGGCGCCGATCGAGAAGAAGCCGGCATGGCCGAGACTGATCTGGCCCGAGAAGCCGATCAGCAAGGTCAGCCCGATCGCGACGAGCCCGAAGATGCCGGTCAGGTTCAGCACGTAGACGAAGTAGCCGCCGCCGAACAGCGCGGTCGCGGCAACGCCGGCCGCGAGCGCCGCGACCAGCAGTTGGGTCCGCAGGGGCGATGCCCGCGCTGCGGCGCTGTGCGGGTGCGAGCGCGTCGCCACGTCAGAACTTCTGCGACTTGACGCGGCCGAAGATGCCGGCCGGCGCGACGATCAGCACGACGATGATCAGCAGGAACGAGAGCGCCTCGCCGAAGCTGCCCGACACGTAGGCGCCCATCAGGTTCTCGACCACGCCGAGCAGCAGCCCGCCGACGAAGACGCCGCCTAGGCTCGAGAGGCCGCCGAGCACCGCACCGGCGAAGCCCTTGATCAGCAGCGCGCCCATCATGTTGACGTCGAGGAACAGGATCGGCGCGACCAGCAGGCCGGCGACGACGCCGGCCATGCTGCCCATCGCCCAGGCGAGCGCGAACGAGCGGTTGACCGAGATGCCCATCAGCTTCGCGACCTGCTGGTTCTGGCTCGCCGCGCGCAGCGCGATGCCGGCGCGCGTGTGGCGCAGCACGAGGGTGAAGAGGATCACCATCGCCACCGAGATGACGATCGTCAGCGCGCTGTCGGGCGACACGTTGACGCCGAACAGCTTGAACACCGGCAGCTCGCCGACCGGGCTGGCGAAGACGTTGGTCTGGTTGCCCCAGATCATGCCGGCGACGCTGTGCAGCGCCATGTTGAGGCCGAGCGTCGCGATCACCGCATTGATGATCGGCGCGCCGAGCAGCGGCCGGATCACGACCTGCTGCACGACGACACCCTGCAGCGCCGCAAACGCGAGGGTCGCCGGCAGCACGATCCACCACGACAGCTTGTAGGTGGTCAGCAGGCTGAAGGCGACGAACGTCGCGAACATCGCCATCTCGCCTTGCGCGAAGTTGGGCACGTCCGTCGCCTGCAGCACCAGCACGATCGCGATGCCGATCAGCGCATAGAGGCTGCCGGAGGCGAGGCCGCCGATGACAAGTTCGGCGATCACGCGACCCGCGCCTCCGCGGCCAGCGCGCGCAGGCGGGCGCGCCGCGGCGCGCCGCTCAGCACCTCGAGGAAGCGCAGCCCGCGCGGATCGATCGTCTCGTCGAGCAGGCGACGCTCATCGGCGCCGGGCGGGACGGTCACGGCCAGCCCAGCATCGAACGCCAGCGGGAAGCCGGTGCGCTCCTCGATCTCGGCGCGCGTCACGCCGGAGTGCAGATGCGTGACCTGCAGCCGGCCCTCGGGGCCGCTCGCCAGTACGCCGAGGTTCGTGATCACGGTGATGTGCTGCGGACGTCCGTCGGCGTGGCCCGGATGGCCGGCGCCGCTGCAGAAGTCGAGCCTCGGCACGAACAGCTGGCGGTCGTGGCGCGGCGCGTAGTAGTAGAAGCGCGCCGCGACCGTCGAGGCATCGGGAATGCCGGCGGAGCCCGGAAAGCGCACCCGAAACCGCGCCGGGTCGCCGATGCCGACGTTGTTCGTCGCTCCCATCGGGTCGATCTGCGCGGGCCGCATGAACTCGGTCCAGCGCGGCCGGCCGCCGAGGAAGATCGCCGGCATCGTGCTGGTGTTGATCTGCAGGTAGTCGAGCCAGGTCGACGCGCGCGGAATGGTTTCGAATTCGTCATGGCCGAGGGTGAGCATGCGCGTGCCCGGCATCAGCGTGTTGCCGTTCGGACAAAGGCTGGTGCAGCGCGGGGCATGGGTGTGCTTCGCGAGCATGTAGGCGGCGGTCGGCAGGAAGGTGCCGATTCCTTCGGCCAGCAGGTCGCCGTCTTCGACGAGGCGAGACATCGTCACGACCATCTGGTCGATCTGCAGGCGCTCGCGCTCGCCGAGGCCGAGATCGGCGCCGGCGCTCACGCGAGCGCCCCGGTGGCGTCGGCGAGCCAGCGCGGCCATGCGGCGGCGTCGCCGGCGGCGTCGGCGTAGTCGAGCACCGCCGCGACGTCGAGGCGCCGGCTCGGGTAGCACGAGGTCGGCAGGCTGCCGCCCGGACATTCGACGACATGGTCGACATGCAGCGCCGGCACCTGCACGCTGCCGCGCATCGCGATCAGCTCGTCGGTCGAGACGATGCGCTCGGCGGTGACGATCGTCAGCGCGGCGGCCGCCGGCAGATGCGGGTCGAGCGCGAGCTGGCCCTGCAGGTTGCAGTTGCCATGCCGGTCGGCCGCGCTCGCGTGCAGGATCGCGACGTCGAGCGGCAGTGCCGGCACCGCGATCAGCGGCACGCCGGTCAGCGGGCAGGCGAAGGTCGCGAGGTCGGGCCGGACGCGCAGGATGTCGGTGCGCGCGAGGTCGCCGCGCATCGGCAGGAACGGCACCCGCATCGCTGCGGCCTGGACCCCATAGCTCAGCGTGTACTCGGTCTCCTCGACCAGCGTCAGCGTGCCGGCCTGCACCTGCCGGGTGAAGTGCGGCGCGAAGCCGACGATCTCGAGACCGGTGTAGCAGCTGCGCAGCCGCACGACGCAGCCGGCACCGATCAGCAGGTCGGTCTCGATGCCGCCGGTCAGGGTGACGATCTCGAGGCCGCGCCGGCCCGCGGCGGCGAGCGCCAGCGCGGCGGCGACCGGCCGGCGGTAGAGCGTCATGCCGCCGAGGGCGACGCGGTCGCCGTCGCGAACTGCGCCGAGCGCTTCGGCGAGCGTCGTCAGTCGGTCGGCACTCAGTTCGCCTTGACCCATTCGGTGACGATGCCCCACTTGCCGTCCTTGGCACGCATGAAGCTCACCGACTGGCTGCCCGCATGCTGCTCGGGGCTGAACGTGATCGGCCCCATCAGGCCGGTGTCGAGGCCCTTGAGGCTTTCGAGCGCCGCGACGATCTTGTCGCCGCTCGGCTCGCCATCGACGCGCTTCAGCGCTTCGACGAAGATGCGCGCGGCGTTGTAGCCGTGCATGCTGTAGGTCGTCGGGCTGGTCTTCGGCAGGTATTTGGCCTGGCGCGCGATGAACTCGGCGACCTGCGGCTTCTTCGAATCGAGCGGCTCCATCACCGCGACGGCGATCGCGCCCTCGACGAGCGCGGCCCCGGCCAACGTGAATGTCTGCGGATCGCCGAGCGCGTTGTGGCCGCTGAACTGCGGCTTCCAGCCCATCTTGTTGGCCTCCTTCATCACCAGCGCGGCGTCGCGCGGGATGCCGAGGAAGACGACGTTCTCGACGCCGGCCTGGCGCGCCTGCGCGACCACGCCGCTGAAGTTGGTCGAGCCGCGGTCGAACGGCAGCTTGGTCAGCACGACGTTCGACTTCTTCAGCTGCTCGTCGAGCCCGGCGACGGCGTCCTGGCCGAAGTCGTCGTTCTGGTAGATCGCCGCGATCTTGGTCTGCTTCAGCTGATTGACGATGTAGTTGCCGAGCACGTCGGCCTGGACCCGCACCTCGGGCAACGTCGTGAAGACGTAGCGCTTGACCGGGGTGGTCAGTGCGTGGCTGAACGCGTAGGGCGCGACGATCGGCATCTTGCGCTCCTGCGAGTAGCCGATCATCGCGGTGACGTTCGGCGTTCCCGCCGGCGCGACGAGGGCGACGATCTTGTCCTGCTCCGACAGCTTCTTCGCCGCCGCGACCGTGCGCATCGGTTCGTAGCCGTCGTCTTCCGAGATGAACTCGAGCTTGCGCCCGTTCACGCCGCCTTGCTCGTTGATGTACTGGACGTAGACGTCGATGCCGTCGCGCACGCCCTGGCCGAGCAAGGACAGCGAGCCCGACAGCGGACCGGTGTAGCCGATCCGGACCGGATCGGCGGCGTGCGCGCTGATGGGCGCGGCCAGCGCGATGGCGGTGGCGACCGCCCCGATGGCAGCGCGCAGGGCGGGAATCGGCAGGCGGATCGGCTTCATGGTGGTCTCCTGTGTGTGACGGCGGGCCGCGGACGTGCCGATCGGCGGCCGGCGCTCGATATCGCGTTCGAGCGGCGCCGGCGCGCGCCTGGCGCGCGACACGCCTTGGCCCGGAGTCTAGTCGCCGATTGACTCTGCCGTCAATCGACTGACCGGCGAGTCAGATGGCCGACCGGCGCAATCCCGAGCTGCCTATAATTCGCGCAAGCCGCCATCGGTCGCCGCCCTCCAACGCGTCGGAGCCTTGCGTCATGACAGTCTGGAAAAACGTCGTGCTGGACGCCAGCGCCCAGTTCGAGCGCAAGCGCGAGGTGCTGTTGCGCGAAGCGGCCGCCTCGTTCAACCGGCGCGGCTATCACGGCACCTCGCTCGCCGAGATCGCGAGGAAGCTCGGTGTCACGAAGGCAGCGCTCTACACCTATGTGCCGAGCAAGGAAGAACTGCTGTACTACTGCCACGACTCGGCGATGGACACGGCGCTGGAGAGCCTGCACCGGGCCCAGGCGAGCGGCGGCAGCGGACGCGAGAAGCTCAGCACGACGCTGCTCATCTACCTCGAGATGATGCTCGGCGAAGAAGGCGGCTACGTCGTCCTTCTCGAGGAGAACGCGATGAAGCCGGCCCACGTGCGGGCGATCATCAAGCGTCGCGACCAGTTCGAGCAGGGCCTGCGCGAGTTCGTCGCCGAGGGCATCGCCGACGGCAGCATCGTGCCGTGCAATCCGAAGCTTGCGGTCTTCATGGTGATGGGCGCGTTGAACTGGGGTCGCAAGTGGTATCGGCCGCAGGGCGACTGGAGCGGCGCGCAGATCGCGCAGGCGCTGAGCGAGATGCTCGAGCGCGCGTTGTCGTCGACGCCGGCCCGCGCGCTGATCGCCGATCCCGCTGCCGCGCGACCGCGCGAGCCGGAGCCGGCGGTGGTCGACGCGCGTGCGCGGCGCCGGCCGGCTTGATCCAGGTCCCGCGCCCTCGGACCATTACGCTCGAGTCGGCCGACTGACCAATGGGTTAGTTCGCTTGACAGCGGGTCTGGCGTTTCCTTATCGTCGGCTTCGCCACCCGCCGATCGCGGGTCGGCAGCGATCGCGCACCCGCGCCGGAGATTCCGCATGAATTTCGAACTCAATGCCGACCAGCTGGAGATCCAGGCTCGGGTCGGCGACTTTGCCGACCGCGAGATCGCGCCGGTCGCCGAACGGCTCGATCGCGAGGCGCGCTTCCCGTACGACCTGTACCGCCAGCTCGGCGAGCTCGGCATCCCGGCGCTGCCGTTTGCGGAGGAATACGGCGGGCTCGGCCTCGGCACCTTCGACATGGCACTGGCGATCGAGCAGATCGCCAAGCGCGACCAGACCCTCGCGGTCACGCTGATGGTCAGCGTCTCGGCCGGGCTGATCATCCAGCGCTTCGGCAGCGCCGAGCAGAAGGCCGCCTACCTGCCCGACATCGTCAAGGGCCGCGCGCTCGGCGCGCTCGCCGGCACCGAGCCCGATGCCGGCTCCGATACCGCTGGCTTCAAGACCCGTGCGGTGCGCAGCGGCGACAGCTGGACCTTGGACGGCAGCAAGGCCTACATCACGAATGCCGGCACCGACATCTCGTCGGTCGCCCTGACCCTGGCGGTGACGACGCCCCGCGATGCCGAGAAGAAGGAGTTCTCGCTGTTCGCGGTGCCGCGCGGCGCCGCCGGCTACCAGCAGGGCGAGCTGTACCGCAAGATGGGCTGGCGCTCCGGCGACACGCGTCCGCTCTATTTCGACAACTGCGTCCTGCCGCACAGCGCGCTGATGGGCGGCGAAGGGCAGGGCCGCCTGCTGCTGCACCGCGGCTACCAGCAGGCGCGCGTCTTCCTGGCGGCCTGCTCGCTCGGCCTCGCCGACGGCGCGCTCGACCTTTCGGTCAAGTACGCGAACGAGCGCAAGGCGTTCGGCAAGACGATCGGCGGGCACCAGCTGGTGCAGGAGATGTGTGCGCAGATGGCCGTCAAGGTCGAGGCCGCGCGGATGCTGACCTACCGCGCCGCCTGGCTCGCCGACAAGGGTGCGGCGAGCGTCAAGGATCTCGCCTATGCGAAGTACTTCGCCTGCGAGACCGGCACCGAGGTCGCCAACATGGCAGTCCAGATCCACGGCGGCTGGGGCTTCATGGACGACTGCCCGGCCTCGCGCTACCTGCGCGACAACCGCATCTGCACGATCGGCGACGGCAGCAGCCAGATCCAGCTTCAGCTGATCGCCCGCGGTCTCGGCCTCGACGTCCAGTTCTGACGCGATGTCGCCTGGCGACGCCCTGGGCCGGCCGGCGGTCGAGCCGGCTGCCGCGGCGCCGCGGAATGCGGCCCGGCACAGCGCGGCGCGCGCCGCAGCGGCCGTAGATCGCGTGCTCGAGGCGCGCGACCTGCACCTGTCGTTCGGCGCCATCCAGGCGCTGGTCGGCGTGAACTTCCATGTCGCGGCCGGCGAGCTGGTCTCGATCATCGGCCCGAACGGCGCCGGCAAGAGCAGCCTGCTGAATTGCCTGTCGGGCTTCTATGCGCCGAGCTCGGGAACGATCCGCTTCGACGGCCGGGACATCGGCCGCGCCTCGCCGCCGCGCCGGGCCGCGATGGGGATCGCGCGGACCTTCCAGGGCATCCAGACCTACCCGTCGATGACGGTGCGCGAGAACATCCTGTGCGGCTGTCACTGCCGGATGCGCACCGGCCTCATTGCCGGCGCGCTGTGGTGGGGGCCGAGCCGACGCGAGATGGTCCGCTTCGTCGACGAGGCCGAGGCGATCATCGAGTTCCTCGAGCTCGAGCCGCTGCGCCACACGCGGGTCGGCGAGCTCGGCTACGGATTGCGCAAGCGCGTCGACCTCGGCCGGGCCCTCGCGATCGACCCGAAGGTGCTGATCCTCGACGAGCCGATGGCCGGCATGAACGCCGACGAGAAAGGCGATCTCGCCCGTTACATCCTCGACATCCACGACGCGCGCGGCGTGCCGGTCGTGCTGGTCGAGCACGACATGGAGGTCGTGATGGACATCTCCGACCGCGTGATGGTGCTCGAGTGGGGACGCACGATCGCCGACGGCACGCCGGCCGAGGTCCGCGCCGATCCGGACGTGGTGCGCGCCTACCTGGGTCAGGAATGAAGAGTCCGCACGGTGCCGCTGGCGACGATGCACGCGATCCGCATGGCGAGACCTTGCCGCGCCTCTTGCGCCGGCGCGCCGCCGAACACGGTGCGCACGACTTCCTGCGCGCGAAGCGGCACGGCGTCTGGGCCGCAACGTCGTGGGCCGCTGCGCTGGCCCGGATCGAGGCGCTGGCGCGCGCCATGATCGCATTGGGCGTGCAGCCGGGCGACGTCGTCGCGCTGGTCGGCGAGAACCTGCCGGAGGCCTACCTGGTGCAATACGCGGCGCTCTGCGCCGGCGCGGCGGCCACCCACCTGTACCCGGACGCGTCGGCCGCCGAGCTCGGCTTCGTGCTGGAGAACAGTGCGGCCGTCCTGCTGTTCGCCGAGGACCAGGAGCAGGTCGACAAGGTGCTGCAGCTGCCGGACGCGCTCGCAGCGCTGCGCGGCGTCGTCTACCTCGACGGGCGCGGTCTCTGGGACTATGACGACCCGCGCCTGCAGTCGTTCGAGCGGTTCGTCGGCGGCGCGCCCGACGATGCGGCGGCGCGGGCGGCGCTCGATGCGCGGATCGCCGCGGCCAGCGACCTCGACCTGGCCGCGCTCTGCTACACATCCGGCACGACCGGGGAGCCGAAGGGCGTGCGCCTGACCCATCGCCACCTGCTCGACAACGCCTACCGGCTCGTCGCCAGCTTCGGCATCGCGCCGCACATCGACTACTTCTCGTACATCTCGCCGGCCTGGGCGGCGGAGCAGTTCATCGGCATCGCCCTCGGCGTGCTCGCGCCGTCGGTCGTGCACTTCGCCGAGAAGCCCGAGACCGTGCCGACCGACCTGCGCGAGATCAGCCCGCAGTTCCTGCTGTTCACGCCGCGCCAGTGGGAGATGATCGCCTCGCAGATCGAGGCGCAGATGCTCGATGCGAAGCCACTGCGCCAGCGCCTCTACCGATGGGCGATCAACGCACCGGCGAATCTGCGCTGGCTCGCCGACGCGCTGATCCTGCGCGCCATCCGCGACAACACCGGCCTCGCGCGCGCGCAGATCCCGATCAGCGCCGGCTCCGGTCTTTCGGCCGAGATCTTCCGGCGCTTCCATGCGCTCGGCATCCCGCTGAAGAACCTCTACGGCTCGACCGAGGCCGGCCTGGTGTCGGCGCATTGGGACGGTGACGCCGAACCGTCGACCCTCGGCCGGCCACTCATGGTCGCACCTTCGGTCGGTGCTGCGCTCGAACTGCGCATCGCAGCCGACGGCGAACTGCTGGTGCGCGGCGGCGCCGGCTTCGCCGGCTACCACCGCAACGCCGCGGCCACCGCGAAGGTGCTCGACGCCGAAGGGTGGTTTCACACCGGCGATGCGATGCACATGCTGCAGTCGGGCGAGCTCGTCTTCCTCGACCGCGTGAAGGACATGCGGCGGCTCGCGAACGGCGCCGCGTTCCCGCCGCAGACGATCGAGAACCACCTGCGCGCGTCGCCGTTCGTGCGCGATGCGATCGTGCTCGGCGACGAGACGCGCGGCTTCGTCGCCGCGCTGATCAACGTCGATGCCGGCATCTTCGGCCGCTACCTCGAGAGCCGCAACGTCGGCTGGGGCACCTTCGCGGAGCTGAGCCAGCTCGATGCGGTGCTCGAGTGCGTCGCGCGCGAAGTCGCGAAGGTCAACGCGATGCTGCCGGCGCCGTCGCGGATCGCGCGCTTCGCGACGTTGCCGAAGGAGCTCGACGCCGACGATGCCGAGCTGACCCGATCGCGCAAGCTGAAGCGCGCCGTCATCGACGAGCGCTACCGCGCGCTGATCGACAGCGTCTATGCAGGCGACGAGCGCTGCGAGCTGACCGTCAGCGTGATCTACCAGGACGGCAGCGTCGGCACCGTGCGCGCCGGTGTCCGCATCCTGTCGACCGATGCGGCCGCGGTCGCCGCCTGACCCGATGGGCCTGCTGCAGATCGCGATCGAGGGGACGCTGACCGGGCTCGTCTACGGCCTCGTCGCGCTCGCCTTCGTCGTGATCTTCCGGGCTTCGCGCATCGTCAATCTCGCGCAGGGTCAGCTCGTGCTGGTCGGGGCCTACGTGATGGGCACCTTGCTGAGCCGGCTGCCGGTGCCGGTCGCGATCGCGCTCGCCCTCGCGATCAGCGTGCTGATCGGCGTCTTGATCGAGCGGCTCGTGTTCCGTCCGCTGATCGGCCAGCCGGCGTTCAGCATCGTGATGGCGAGCATCGGCCTCTTGATCCTGCTGCAGGGTGCGGTGCAATTGATCTGGGGTGCCGAGACCCGGCCGTTCGCCGCGGTGCTGCCGGAAGGAATCTGGAAGCTCGACGCGATCCTCGTCAACAAGCGCCTGCTGATCGGTGCGGTCGTCACGATCGCCGCGGTCGAAGCGCTGCGCATCTTCTTCCTGAAGACGCGCATCGGCCTGCGGCTCGCGGCGGTCGCGGAAGACCACTACGTCGCGCTGTCGATGGGTGTCTCGGTGCAGGCCTCGACCCGGATCGCCTGGGCGGTCGGCGCCTTCGTCTCGACGCTCGCCGCGATGATCCTGCTGTCGGGCAACGTGCTCGGCCTGCAGGCCGGCGACATCGGCCTGCGCGCATTGCCGGTCGCGCTGCTCGGCGGGCTCGAAAGCCTGCGCGGGGCGCTGCTCGCCGGCGTGATCGTCGGGATCGGCGAGGCGCTGGCGGCACGCTACCTCGATCCGCTGACCGGCGGCGCGATGTCGCAGGTCTTCCCGTTCATGCTGATGATCGTCGTGCTGCTGGTGCGTCCGCAGGGCCTGTTCGGCTGGAAGGTGATCGAGAGGCTCTGATGCTGCCGTCGGGCATTCACTTCAAGGACCATGCGCAGGAGCTGCGCCTGCTGCGCACCGGCCCGCAGCGCGCCGCACTGCTGGTCCTGCTGGCGCTGCTGGCGCTCTTTCCGCTCGTCGCCAACAGCTATGTGATCGGCCTCGCGATCACCGTCGCGATCACCGTCATCGCGGTCGCCGGGCTGCAGATCACGGTCGGCATGGCGGGCCTGCTGAACCTCGGCCAGTCGGCGTTCGTCGGCGTCGGCGCGTTCACCGCGGCCACGCTGTATGCGAACCACGGCATGCCGTTGCTGGCGGCGGTCGGGCTCGCGGGCCTCGCGTCGGGCATCGTCAGCATCGTCTTCAGCCTGCCGGCGATCCGCATCCGCGGCCTCTACCTCGCACTGACGACGATCGCCGCGCAGGTCGTGTTCCCGGTCGTCGTGCTGCGCCTGCCGCCGACTTGGTTCGGCGGCTCGGCCGGCATCGGCATCGACCGGGTCGCGCTGTTCGGCGTCGCAGTCGAGACACCGGCGCGCTTCTA
>Ga0207648_10004533_pt1 | contig 14239 bp, 13 predicted proteins | sample KBSMisM32_FD_184310 | JGI IMG/M metagenome (GOLD analysis project Ga0207648, IMG submission 184310) | Miscanthus rhizosphere microbial communities from Kellogg Biological Station, Michigan, USA - KBS Miscanthus M3-2 (SPAdes) (version 2) | ecosystem: Host-associated > Plants > Roots >...
CGTGGGCGCGGCTTCTCGGTCTCGGTTACTGGGACGTATCCGAGTGACCTCAGGCTATCGATCAGCATCAGTCCGCCGATCCAGAACAGAATCAGGACGTACAGGAGCCCGATGACCACATCGATCTGACCGGTCGACTGCAGAATCCGGAAAAGCGCCGCGCCGACGAACGACCCGCCGAGCCCGCCGACGATCATCACGCCGCCCATCTTGAGGTCGACTCCGCCGCGGCGCATGTGGACCATCACGCCCGACACGCTGGCGCCGGTGATCTGCGTCGTTGCCGAAGCGACCGCGACCGTCGGGGGGATCCCGTAGAAGATCAGCAGCGGAGTGGTGAGAAAGCCGCCGCCGACGCCGAACATCCCCGACAGGAGCCCGACGAGGAACCCGAGCAGGACGATCAGCAGCGCGTTGACCGACTGGCCGGCGATCGGGAGGTAGATGTCCATTGGCCGGTCCTGCCTAGCCGCAAACCGCGGCCGCGGCCAAGTTAGGCGGCGTTAGAAATCGCCGGCGAGGGTCAGTGCCGGGCCGGACCCGGGCCGGGCATTTCCAGCCAGCTTCTGGCGCCAGTCGGCGTGGACCTTGAGGTTGCGCCTGACCTGCATGGTGACGCGCGGTCCCGCATCGAGCCGCGACAGTCCCGGCTGGGCGCCGCCCCACACGCCAAAGCCGAAGGAGAAATTGCGGTAGACCGGGCGGGTGATGCTAAGGGCCCCGTCGATGAAGAGGTCACGGCTCTTCACGCCGACGACGCCGCCCTGGAGGTAGGAATCGAGGCTGAGCCGCCACGGCAGCGGACGCTGGTAGAGACCGGCCTCGGCGAACAGGGCGAAATCGCTGCGCCCGCCGCCGAACCGACCGATGCGCTGCCGGCGCTCGGCGGTAAGCCAGACGGGCAAGCCGACAAGCGGACGGACCCGAACGCCGGCCGCGACCTCGCCGCCGCGCCGTCCGACTTCCGAGCTGATGCGGGCGGAAAGGGCGAGCTGGCGATTGAAATTATAGACCAGCCGCGCTCCGGCCTGGCTAGCGCCGAGCTGCCCGCCGCTGGCGAGCGAGCGGGAGCCGGCGATTCCCGTTTGTTGACTGCGCAGGAGCGCCCAGCTCGAAAGCTGGAGCCGGTCGAGCCGTGGCTTCAGGGGCTGCACGTCCGGTGTGACCTGGGCGGGGACCGAGTTGCGGGCAGGGATCGACACGGACGCGAGGCGCGACATCGGCCAGTCGTCTGGCGCGGGCGCCGAACCGTACAAGGAGCGACGGGGCTCCGGCATGAGGCTGTCGAGATAGGGTGTGGCGCGCCGTGAGGCGGGTGCCGAGACCGGCGCGGCATAATAGACCGGGACCATCACCGGCCGCATCAGCTGCTGCGCATAAGCCTGAGGATAGTATTGCTCGGCAACAGTCGGCGGTGGGGCAAGCGCAACCGGCTCGACCGGTGCGAACTGGGTTGGCACGATCGGCGGGGTCTTGGCTTCGCTCCGGTCGATCCGGAACAGCTCGGCGCCGGGCAGTGTCCCGAGCGCGGCGGCGCGGACGCCGACCCAGCCGACGACCGCGATGCCAAGGAAGCGCAGCGACGGCCTCATTGCGGCAGCTCCGCGGGAAAGATGTGGCGCGTCTTGTCCCAGCGCTTGGCCCCGCCGCCGACATGGAGCGAGACGGCGCGGGCGGCGGCGAGCATGGCGATGAGGTTGCCGACGACGAGCCTCGGGATCGATAGCAGGCCCTCGCCGAGGCCGTAGGCCGCGGTGGTGAAGGTGGCACGCATCAGCACTCGCCATGCGAGCAGCCATCCGTTGATCGTCAGTAGAGTGATGAGGCCAGGAGACAGCCGCGCCTTGATCGGTGCTCCGAGCGCCTCGGCGAGCCACAGCTGCGACCACAGCAACGCCGCGCCGTAGGCGGCGAGCAGGAGCAGCGCGGCGAGGGGCCCGCGGCGGTCGCGCATCCGCATCCAGCGCTCACCCACGCCGCCGCTCCAGCCGAGGCGGTCCCAGCCGGAAAGCGCGATCCCGCCGAGCCAACGCGCCTTCTGCCGAACCGCGCTGCCAAGCGTTGCGGGGAAATGGCCGCGGCTGGCGACGATCGCGCGCTCGCCGGGCTGCGCGGGGATGCGGACAAACATGGTCTTGAGGCCGAGGGCGCCAAGCCTGAGCCCGACCTCATAGTCCTCGGTCATGCTCGCTCCGGCGAAGGGCCGTCCGTCCTGCAGCGCGGCGAGACGCGAAAGCGCCCGCCGCTCGATCGCGCAGCCGACGCCGGCCAGCGGGATGGCCGCGCCGATCGCCTCTCGCACCACCAATTCCTTGATGTGCGCCTCGGCGAACTCGTCGCAATAATGGCCGCTGATCCAGCGCGAATGCGGGTCGGGAAGCGGCAGCACCGGAAGCTGGATCACCGCCGCCCGGCTAATCAGCGCGTCGAAGATTCTGAGCTCGAAGCGGTGGACGACATCCTCGGCATCGTGGAGCACGACCGCCTTGGCCTCGCACTCGTGGGCCATCTCATAAGCGATCAGCGCATCGTAGAGGTGGTTCAGGCAGTCGGCCTTGGTCGTCGGGCCGTCGGCGAGTACTTCGACCGCCTCGACGCGCGGATCGGCGATGCTTGCGATCGCCGCCGCGGTCGCGGGATCGTTCCGATAATGGCCGACGAAGATCCGGTAATGGTCATAATCGAGGCGACCGAGCGTGGCCTTGAGCATCGACGCGATAACGGAGGACTCGTCCCACGCCGGAACAAGGATAGCGATCAGTCCGGGATTCTTACTGAAGACGAAGTAACTGGCGAAGGCGCGCGGGAAACGCGTGTACACCGTCAGCGAGCGCCAGATGCTCCGCCCGAAGTAGATCAGGTCGACCGCAAGGTCGTTGACGGCGAACAGGAGGAAGCCGACGCCGGCGAACAGCGCCAGCTCGGCCGCGATGCGGCTCAAGGTTTCAGCAATGAACACGAAAGTCGGCCCGGCGGGCTAGACGATGCTGGTCGGATTGGTGGAGCTCGGGCCGTTCATATTGCCTCCCCTTGGGCGAATCACGCGGAACCGAGCGGGTTGAGAAATGGCATAACGCCGGAAGAACAACAAGTTTGGTTGGTTAACGCGCCGATCCGGCTGTTTTGAGCGGGGGTGTGGCGCAGCCGGGCGGGCACGATTAGCGTGGGGGCGATGCATCGCCTGGCACTCCTTTTCGCCCTCGCCTGCTTGTCCGCAGCCGCGGTCGGCCGCGGGACGGTCGTCTATGCCGGCGGCGCCTGGGCGGCGATCGACCGCGGCCCCGTATGCGAAGCGGTATCGCGCTCGCAAAAGGTCGTGCCGAAGGACAAGGTGCAGCCGATCGCCGGGGTGAGCTTCAGCGCCGACCGCCGCCGGTGGGGCGAGTTCCACATTCGTTTGAGTCGGATCCCGCGCGGCGATGCGAGTGTGATGCTCAAGGTCGGCGACCAGCCGTTCCTGCTGGTGACCCGCGGCGGCTGGGCATGGAGCCGGGGACCGGCCCAGGCGCAAGCCATCGTCGACGCGGTGCGGAACGAGACGATCATGAGCGTCTCCACCCGCGATGCGGCCGGAGTGCGCTTCTCTGATCCCTATTTGCTCGACGGCGCACCGACCGCCATCGACGCGGCCGCGGCTCGCTGCGCTGGCAAAATGCCGTGACGGTAATTAGATAGCCGCCTTCCGATGAGTGCCGACACCAGCCTGATGCCCATTCCGGGCGCCGTCGATCCTGTGCCCGTGGCGCGGGCGGTGAAGCCGCGCGCCGACGGGCGGACCGAGCTCGTCGGCCTGTCGAAGGACCGGATCCGTGTGGCGCTCGAACTTGCGGGCCTCGAACCGAAGCAGGCGAAGCTGCGCGGCAAGCAAATCTGGCATTGGATCTACAATCGCGGAGTCGCCGACTTCGCGGCAATGAGCGACATCGCCAAGGCGCAGCGACCCTGGTTCGCCGAGCGATTCGTCATCTCGCGGCCCGAAGTTGTCGAAGCGCAGGTCTCATCGGACGGCACGCGCAAATGGCTGCTGAAGACCCATGACGGCCATGATTTCGAGATGGTATTCATTCCTGACGCTGACCGCGGCACGCTGTGCGTGTCGAGCCAGGTTGGCTGCACGCTCAATTGCCGCTTCTGCGCTACCGGGACGATGCAGCTGGTGCGCAACCTCGAGCCAGCGGAGATCGTCGGCCAGGTGATGCTAGCTCGCGACGCGCTCGGCGAGTGGCCCAGCCAGCCCGAGGGGCGGATGCTGACCAACATCGTCATGATGGGCATGGGCGAGCCGCTCTACAATTTCGACAATGTCCGCGATGCGCTGAAGATCGTCATGGACGGCGACGGGCTTGGGCTGTCGCGGCGGCGAATCACCCTTTCGACCAGCGGTGTCGTGCCGATGATGGCGCGCGCGGGCGAGGAGATCGGGGTCAATCTCGCGGTATCGCTGCACGCCGTGACCAAGGAGATCCGCGACGAGATCGTGCCACTCAACAGGAAGTACGGGATCGAACAATTGCTCGAGGCGTGCGCCGCGTATCCGGGCGCCAATAACGCCCGGCGAATCACCTTCGAATATGTGATGCTCCGGGACAAGAACGACAGCGACGAGCATGCGCGCGAGTTGGTGCGGCTGATCCGCAAGTACCGCTTGCCGGCGAAGGTCAACCTCATCCCGTTCAACCCATGGCCCGGCGCGGCTTACGAATGCTCGACGGACGAACGCATCAGGTCGTTCAGCAACATCGTGTTCGAGGCGGGCATCTCGGCGCCCGTGCGTACGCCGCGCGGCCGCGACATCGACGCCGCGTGTGGCCAGTTGAAGACTGCTGCCGAGCGAAAGCGCAAGTCGGCGCAAGCCGCATAATAGGAGCCAGGATGTCGCTGATCGGCCGCTTGATCGACAAGCTTCTGAGCAAGGGCAGCATCACCTTGCTGACTCCCGGCAAGGGCCCGCGCACATACGGTCACGGCGGCGGCAAGCAACTCACCGTTAGGCTCACTGATCGGAAGGTCGCCTTCGACATTTTGCGGAGCCCCAGCCTCGGCGTCGGCGAGGCTTATATGGACGGCCGACTGGTGATCGAGGACGGGACGATCCTCGACCTGCTCGAAATGGTGCAGGAGTCCAATCGCTTCGAGGACGGCGCTCCGCCGAAGGCGATGACGCGCGATGCCAAGCGGCTGCTGCGCAAGCTCAGGCGCAACGATCCGAGGCGGTCGCGGCGCAATGTCGCGCACCATTACGACCTGAGCGACGAGCTGTACGAGCTCTTTCTGGACGACGACAAGCAGTACAGCTGCGCTTACTTCGCCGACCCGGCCAACGGCCTCGATGAGGCGCAGGCCGACAAGAAAGCACATATCGCCGCGAAGCTCGCGCTCAAGCCCGGCCAGCGGGTGCTCGATATCGGCTGCGGCTGGGGCGGGATGGCGCTCTATCTGCACAAGGTCGCGGACGTCGATGTGCTCGGGATCACTCTATCCGAGCACCAGCTGAACATCGCGCGTCAGCGCGCCGCCGACGCCGGCGTATCGGATCGCGTCAAGTTCGAGCTCGTCGATTACCGCCAACTCGACGACACGTTCGACCGGATCGTATCGGTCGGCATGTTCGAGCATGTCGGCCACAAGCATTATGACGAATTCTTCGCCCAGTGCCGCACGCTGCTAAAGCCTGATGGCGTAATGCTTCTGCACACCATCGGGGTGCTGGGCGAGCCGGCGTCAGGGCCGGACCCGTTCACCGACAAATTCATCTTCCCTGGTTATCATTTGCCGTCCCTGAGCGAGATGGTGAGCGCGAGCGAGAAAGTCCGGCTGATCGCGTCCGACGTCGAGACGCTGCGGCTGCATTATGCTTACACGCTGCGGCACTGGCTCGGCCGTGCGACCAAGGCGCGGGCAAAGATCGAGGCGCTGTACGACGCGCGGTTCTTCCGCATGTGGGAGTTCTACCTCGCCGGCGGGATCGTGATGTTCGAGAGCGGCGCCGGCTGCAATTACCAGATCCAATATGTGCGCGACCGCCGCGCCGTCCCCATCACGCGCGATTACATGATGAAGACGGAGCGGCGCTACCGCGAGCTGGAGGGCAAACCGGCGCCGGCGGCATGCAAGCCGCGCGGCGCCGGACGCAAACGAACGCTGGCTTCAACCGACGCTTAGCCCTGGCCGCGTTCGATCCGCATCACCTTGTGGCCATGACCGCGCTCGTCGGGCGTGATCTTCCCGTCATGGTTGACGTCGGCCTTGTCGAAATGCGCAAGCGCCGCCGCCTGCGCCTCGGCGAGCGACACGCGACCATCGTGATTGCCATCGGCCATTTCTAGCAGATGGGCGCCGAACTGGCCGCGCATGCCCATGCCGCCCATGTGGCGCATATGCATGCGCATCCCGTCCATGCCTTCCATCGGCGGATGTGCGCCCTGTGCGCCGGGGGCGCCGTCACGCAAGACGATCATCTGCTCCGTCCGGACCTGAGGCCTCCCGGCAGTGAACTCCTGGCGGCTGATATTGCCGTCATGATTCGTGTCGAGCCGATCAAAGACGGTGGCCCTGTCGCCCATCATCACGCCCCGCTCGGCGAGCCTTTTCTTGACGTCGCCTACGCGGCCCATCGCCGACATCATCTTCGCGTGCATCGCCTCGACCTCGTCCTTGGTGATGAAGCCGTCGCGGTTGGTGTCGAGCTTGGCGAACATCTTGGCGACATGGTCGGCGACTTCGGCACGGGTCATGTCGTGATCGCTGTTGAACATGACGCGGACATGCGGAGCGCCGGGGGCCATTGGCGCAACGGGCGCAACCATTGGCGCGGGCGCGGTACCAGGCGCGACTCCCGCCGGCGGCGGGGGTGCAGGCTGCGCAACGGCAACTGACGCGATGGCCAGCGCGGTAACCGCGCCGCCGATCAAGAACCTTGTCATGACTTCGTGCCTCCTCCTCATGATTGACCCCAAGCTAAATCATCGAAGCTTGCTGGCAATTGAACGGAGGCGAAACGAGCTCCGCATGGATCGATCATGAATAGCGCGTCATGCTGTCCGCCCGCGCATGGACAATCGGGCCGATCCCGCTAGGACGCGCGGTTCTGTCTTTGCAGGCGGGTGACAATGGGGGTTGAAGCCGCTTCGGCGGACCGATTGCCGAGCGATTCCGACCCATGGTGGGAGTCGGCCTGGTGCCTCGGCCTCGTCGTCTTCGCGACCGCACTGCCGCTGCTTTATCCGCCGGTGCCGCCGCTGGTCGACCTGCTCGGTCACATGGGCCGTTACCGCGTCGAGCTCGACCTCAACACCTCGCCGTGGCTGTGGCTCTATTACGATTATCATTGGGCAGCGATCGGCAACCTCGGCGTCGACCTCCTGGTGATCCCGCTCGGCAAGCTCGTCGGGCTCGAGCCGGCGGTGAAGTTCATCGTGGTGCTGATCCCGCCGTTGACCGCGGCCGGGTTCTTCTGGGTCGCGCGAGAGGTGCACGGCCGAGTGCCGCCGACGGCCTTGTTCGCGCTGCCATTCATCTACGGCTATCCGTTCTTGTTCGGCTTCGTGAACTTCACCCTATCCGTGGGGCTCGCGTTCGTTGCCTTTGGCCTGTGGCTGCGGCTCGGCCGGCTCGAGCGGACGAAGCTTCGCAGCTGGCTCTTCGCGCCAATCTCGCTGATCGTCTTCTTCTGCCATACCTATGGCTGGGGGCTTCTTGGCCTCATGTGCTTTTCGGCCGATGCCGTCCGCTTGCACGACCGCGGTCGCACGTGGTGGCGGGCTGGGCTCGAGGCCGCGCTGCATACGTCGGTGATGACGCTTCCGATCCTCGTGATGCTCATCTGGCGCAGCGAGACTCACGGCGGCCAGACGATCGACTGGTTCAACTGGAAGGTGAAGTGGCGCTGGATCTATTCGGCGCTGCGCGACCGCTGGAAATGGTTCGACATCGCCTCGCTGATCGTTCCCGCACTGGTCTTCGTTTACGCGCTCTTCAGCCGCAAGCTGGAGCTGTCGCGGAACCTCGCTTTCTCGGCGATCGTCCTTGCCGCCTCGTTCGCGGTCCTGCCTCGGATCATCTTCGGCTCGGCCTACGCCGATATGCGGCTGGTGCCGTATCTGATAGCGGTGGGGTTGCTCGCGATCCGCTTCCGCGGGCCGCCGGCGCGGACCATGGCGCAGGTGCTTGCGGTGATCGGCCTTTTGTTCTTCGCGACGCGCACGATCGCCACCACAATCAGCCTGAAAATGGCCGCCGACGATCAGTCGGCGAAGATGCAGGCCATTGACCTGATGCCGCGCGGCGCGCGGGTCATCAGCCTCGTCGGCATGACTTGCCAGGAATATTGGCCGCTGCTCCGCGACGGCCATCTCGGCGCGATGGTGATCGTCCGCCGCGAGGGTTTTTCCAATGACCAGTGGCTGCTCGAGGGCGTAAACCTACTCGATCTCAAATATCGCGCGGCCGGCTATTATGCCGCGGACCCGTCACAGCTGGTCCGCCCCAACCGCTGCGTCGATCCCCTCCACCGGACAATCGACGATTCGCTTGTCAGCCTGCCGCGCAAGGATTTCGATTACGTCTGGCTGATCAATCCCCCGCCCTATGACCCGGCGACTGTCGCCGACATGCAGCCGGTCTGGCGCGGGCCCGGCTCCATCCTCTACAAAACGCAGCCATGAAAGTTTCGATCGTCGTTCCGTGCTTCAACGAGGAAGCCTGCCTGATCGAGTTGCACCAGCGGCTCAGCGCGGCGGCGCGCTCGGTCGCCCGTGCGGATTATGAACTGGTGCTCGTCAATGACGGCTCGAGCGATGGTAGCTGGCCGGCGATGCGGCGGCTGGCGGCAAACGATGCGCACGTCGTCGCGATCAACCTCTCGCGCAACCACGGTCATCAGCTGGCCCTGACCGCGGGCCTCGATCTTTGCCGTGGCGACACCGTTTTGATCATCGACGCCGATTTACAGGACCCGCCGGAATTGCTCGCGCCAATGCTGCAGGCGATGCGCGAGAGCGGCGCCGACGTCGTTTACGGCGTGCGCCGCAGTCGTTCCGGCGAGACCGCATTCAAGCGCGCGACGGCCCACGGTTTCTACCGGCTGCTGTCGCGCGCGACCGAGGTCGACATTCCACTCGACGCCGGCGACTTCCGTCTGATGAGCCGGCGTGCGCTCGATGCGCTGCTGGCGATGCCCGAGCAGGCCCGCTTCATCCGCGGAATGGTCGCGTGGATCGGCTTTAAACAGGTGCCGTTCGCTTATGACCGGCAGACGCGCTTCGCGGGGGAGACCAAATATCCGCTGCGCAAGATGATCCGCTTCGCCCTCGACGCGCTGACCGGCTTTTCCTCGGCACCTTTGAAGCTTGCCAGCCATGTCGGTTTCGGCTTGTCGGTCGGCTCAGTCCTGCTGGTGCTGTACATCGCTTATGCCTGGCTCTCCGGCCGAAGTATTCAGGGCTGGACGTCGTTGATGCTGATCGTCGTCATCCTCGGCGCGATCCAGATGTTCGTCCTCGCGCTGATGGGAGAATATATCGGCAGGCTCTACAACGAGGCGAAGAAGCGGCCGCTATACATCGTCGAGGAGATCGCCGGTGGAGACGGGCAGAACGCCCGGCTGGGCTATCTCGCCGACGCGACCGCGAAAAGCGACAGGCCCGGCGGCAAGGGCAAGCGCCCGACCAAATAACGTTCGGAAGCAAACACCGCTTCGAACAGGTTGTTGAGTGGCCTTGGGGGCAGCGACACGTTGCCATCATCCTTGCCTCGCAGTTTCGAGGCCGCGCGCTCCACGATGGCCAGCGGGAAGAGCAGGCTGTTGAAATAACCAATCTTGTCGAGCCGCAGCGGTGAGCCTTCGACCAAGGCTCGGAGCGCGCGTTTCGAATAACGGCGCTTGTGGTGGTTGGCGACGTCATGCGCGGTCCACATCCACGGGTGAGCGGGAACGGTCATTATGAACTTGCCCCCCGGCTTGAGCCTGGTGGCGATCGCGGCGAGCGCGGCGTGATCGTCATCGATATGCTCGATGACGTCGAACGCGCCGATGAGATCGTAGTCATTCGACACCCCGTCGAGCTCGGGCAATGGGGAACGGATGATCACGCGGCCCAGCCGTTTCTCCGACAGCGCCGCCGCTTCATCGTCGAGCTCGAGCCCGTCGACGTGGCCGAAACCGGACAGCATCGCGAGATTGTGCCCAGTGCCGCAGCCGATTTCGAGGATGCGCGAATCGGCAGCTGGGTGAACCTCGCGGCGGATGAGCTCGGCGAGGATTCGGCGGCGTGCCCGGTACCACCAGTGGCGGTCATCGAGCTCGGCCATTTGTTGGTAGACGATGCGTTCCATCAGCGGAACACCAACTGCTTGTTCAGGGCGAAGGTGGCAAGCGGAGTGACGAAGATTGCCGGAATGAGCGGCCACCAGATCGGCCCGTGCAAGAGCCCCGTCAGCAGCCAGGTGAAGGCCTCGTTTAGGACGCCGCCCGAAGCCTGGACGAGGAGGAATTTGACCTTGAGCCGATGGTCCTCTCGTGCGCCGTGGCCGCGAAAGCTCCAGCGGCTGTGCAGGACGAAACCGATGCTGACAGCCACGAGAAAGGCAACGAGCACGGCCAACATCGGCGGCATCACGTATCGCGCAAGGAGCCAGTAGATCGCTGAATAAAGCGCGGCCAGCGAGAAGCCGACGATGGCGAATCTCACGAGCTGCCCGATCGTCTTGTTAGCAAAGTTTAATCTTGTCGCCATGCCGCGGCTGCTTGCCGTTTAGAGTCCGGCGGCTACAGCCGGAAAAATGACGGAAGGCAAGGTGGGGGACTTCGAGGCGCGAGCGCTCGACTGGCTCGGGCGCAACTGGAAGCTCGTAACTGTTCTTTGCTGGCTCGGCTTTTGCGCCTGGATGGTCTTCAACCGCTGGAATCAGATCCGCTGGTTCGCGCTGGGTGACACCGACGACAATATGCGCATCATGCAGGTCCGGGCGCTGCTCCACGGGCAGGGGTGGTACGACCTTCGCGACTATCGAATGAACCCGCCTTATGGCGCCAACATCCACTGGTCGCGCCTGGTGGACTTGCCGATTGCCGGACTGATCCTTTCGCTTCGACCGTTCATCGGCGGTGCGGCGGCCGAGCGCTGGGCGGTGGCGATCGCGCCGATGCTGCCCTTCCTGCTGCTGCTTTTCTCGCTCGCCCTGACTGCCCGGCGGCTGCTGGGCCCGACTGCCTATGTCCTCGCCTTTACGGCCTTGTTCTTCGCCGGGTCGAGCAACAGCATGTTCACTCCGGAGAGGATCGACCATCACGGCTGGCAGCTGGCGCTGCTGGCACTCAGCATCTCCAGCATCGCCGACGGCGACCGGGTGCGCGGCGGGATAATCCTTGGCCTTTCGAGTGCCTTATCGCTCGCGATTGGGCTGGAGATGATCATCTATTTGGCTCTCGCGGGCGGGGCGATGGTCCTCTTCTGGGCCGACGATGTCGAGGAGCGCGAACGCTTGCGTGCCTATGCGGTCACGCTCGGCGGAGCGACCGCGTTCGCCTTCCTCATCTTCGCGTCGAACGATAACCGGGCCGCCGTGTGCGACGCTCTGTCGCCGGTGTGGCTGTCCGATGCGCTGGTCGGCAGCGCGCTGATGTTTGCCCTGGCCTGGCTTTCACCCGCGGACTGGAAGCGCCGGCTCGGGTTGGCCGTCGTCGCTGGGCTGGTAATCGCCGCCTTCCATGCGCTCACCTGGCCTCATTGCATTCAACGGCTCGAGGGCGTGTCGCCCGAGGTCGAGCGGCTGTGGCTGAGCCACGTCAAGGAAGCCCGGCCGGTTTACATGCACGGCTGGCGCATCGCGACGTTGATCGTGGCGTTGCCAATTACCGGGGCGATCGGCTGGGGCCTTCTCGCGTGGCATCGATGGAGCGACCCCGAGCTTCGCCGCCGCGTCCTCGGCGCGGCGCTTCCCGGAATCGCGGCGAGCCTTTTGTTGCTTTGGCAGACGCGCACCGGACCCGCCGCGCAGATGATGGCGGTCGTCGGCGGCGCGGCGATCATCTGGTTCCTCCTGCCGCGCTTCTGGTCCGGCAAGAACGCATTGTCGGTTGTCCTGGGATCCTTCCTGGTGGTGGCGGTCGGCGGCGGGATGATGGTGCCGATCCTGGTCGGATTCATTCCCGAGCCCGCGCCGACGCCGCGTGACAAGCGAATCGGCAAGGCGAACAACCTGTGCGGAACAATGTGGGGTCTGCGGCCGATCGCACTTCAGCCGAAGGGCGTCGTCATGACCTTTGTCGACCTGGGCCCCCGCCTGATCGCCGTTACCCATCATGACGCGATCACCGGGCCGTATCACCGCAACGGTCAGCAGATCGCCGACGTGATGAACTTCTGGCGGGGATCGGACGCGCAGGCGCACGAGCTCGCCGCCAGATATCGCGTGAACTACGTGCTGAGCTGCCCCAACAGCTCCACCACGACGATCTTCACCGCCGAGGCGCCAAAGGGCTTTTACGTCCAGCTTCAGCGCAACCAGGTTCCGAAGTGGCTTGTGCCGGTGCCGCTGCCCAAGGATTCGCCCTACCGCATGTGGCGCGTAACTGCTTAGCCGAGGACGTGCGGGAAGCTCTGCTTGAGGCCGTCGATCACGAACTGCGCGGCGAGCGCCGCAAGGATCACCCCGAGGATACGCGTGATCATCGCTTCGACCTTCTCGCCCATCAGCCGCATCAATGGCTCTGAGGCGAGCAGGGTCAGAAGTGTCAGCATCATCACCACGGTAATCGCCGCGAGAACGACGGCGACATGCACCGGGTCTTCGGCGCGCGACACCCACAGCATCGCGCTGGCGATCGAGCCTGGGCCGGCGATCATCGGGATCGCCATCGGGAAGACGCTGATGTCCTCGGCTTCCGGAGTCCCTTCGATAGAATGGGCGCGGCTCTCGCGCCGTTGGGTGCGGCGCTCGAACACCATGTCGAGCGCGATCATGAACAGCATGATTCCGCCGGCGATGCGAAAACTCGCCAGGCTGATCCCGAGCGCGTGGAGCATCGGTCGCCCGAGCAGCGCGAAGAACATCAGGATGACCCACGCGATCAGCGAGGATCGAAACGCCATCGCCCGCCGGTGGCCCGGCGGCGTTCCGCGGGTCAGGCTAGCGAAGATGGGGGCGCAGCCCGGCGGATCGATGATCACCAGGAAGGTGACCAAGGCCGAGCCGAACAGCTCGATCATCGGGCCGGCGGGGCCGGAACGTCGTTGAAAATCACCTGGGCGTAGCGGACGCCGGTCCACTGATAGACGCGGAGCTTGCGCGCGCCGTTCTTCTCGACCTTCCAGTCCCAGCCCAGAGTCTTGTCGGCCGATTGGCCGCGGCCATTGTCCTCCGGGGTGGTTTGCGCCTGCTTCTGGGTCAGCGGCGGCGGTGGGATGATCGGTGCGCCGGGTGCCTTGGTCCGGCACGTCGCCCGGTGGGCCTGCGCCGTCAGGCGCGCCGGGCTTGCCGAGCCTTTGGGGTTCGGTCCGCCGCCGTCATAGACCCAGCGCCAGCGGCCCTCGCTGCGCTGCCAGACGGTCGTGAAATAGCCGTGACTGACCCCGTCGGCGCCCCACCATGGGCCGGTGTTCACCGCCGTCCGGCCATCGCACGAGACGAAGCTGTGCGCCGGCGCCCAGCGGACGGTCTGCGGCGGGTCCTTGCGGTCGGCCAGGAAGTCGCGCGCCCATACCGCCTGCGGCGTGAACATGACGGCGTCATGATCGGCATATTTGCGAAACGCGGTCCACTGGCCGATCTTCCGGGCGTCGGCCGCGAAGGAGCGCTCGACGTCGAGCGCGGACATGACGGGAGCGGAAGCAAGCAGAAGCGCGGCGATCATAGTTCCTCCGGGTCTGCGAGGCCGGCGCGGCGATGCGCGGCGACCAGGGTGTTGCGCATTAGCATGGCGATGGTCATCGGTCCTACGCCGCCTGGCACGGGCGTGATGGCAGCTGCGACCTCGGCGGCCTCGTCATAAGCGACGTCGCCAACAAGGCGGCCCTTGCCGTCGTCGCTGGGCACGCGGTTGATGCCGACGTCGATCACCGTCGCTCCTGGCTTGATCCAGTCGCCGCGGACCATTTCGGCGCGGCCGACAGCTGCGACGACGATGTCCGCGCGGCGGACCACGGCGGACAGGTCGCGGGTTCGCGAGTGGGCGATGGTGACGGTGCAATTCTCGTTCAGCAGCAGTTGCGCCATCGGCTTTCCGACGATGTTCGAACGG
>Ga0207648_10004535_pt1 | contig 14238 bp, 8 predicted proteins | sample KBSMisM32_FD_184310 | JGI IMG/M metagenome (GOLD analysis project Ga0207648, IMG submission 184310) | Miscanthus rhizosphere microbial communities from Kellogg Biological Station, Michigan, USA - KBS Miscanthus M3-2 (SPAdes) (version 2) | ecosystem: Host-associated > Plants > Roots > Rhizosphere...
TGGGTCTTCCTTTGGAAAGGCGGCTTTGGGCTCACCGATCTGAACGGTGCCGGTGGCGCCGCGCTCGCCGGCTTCTTCCTTTACATGGTTGCGTTCATGGACACCACCGGCACGATTCCGACGGGTGCAATGGCGGAGCGCTGGCAGTGGAAGAACTTCGTCCTTTGGGGCCTGTTCTGCGGCGGTATCTACTACCCGATCTTCGGTGCATGGACCTGGGGCGGCGGATGGTTGTCGCAGTTGGGCAACAGTGCGCATCTGGGCGTCGGCTACGTCGACTTCGCGGGATCCGGCGTCGTGCACACGATGGGTGGTGTCGCGGCTAGCTTCGCGTCGCTCGGAGATGTTATCCTGGCTGAACCGAAGGCGCTGGTCGTGGCGGTGGGGGACGTCTCGGGCAAAGGAGCGCCCGCCGCACTCTATGGCGCCTTCGCCGCGGAGCTCGTTCGCTCGCGAACCATGCGGCGGAGGTTCACCCCAGATCGCTTCAGCGTCGCAGGCGTACTCCAGGCGATGAACACGACGCTCCACGAGCGGCAACTCGAAGAGTACTACTGCACGCTGTGCTACGCCTTTTTCGACTTCTCACGACGCATTGTCACGCTCTCGAACTCCGGTCTGCCGTACCCAATCCACTGTTCGTCGACTTCATGCGGGCAGATCGAGCTCCCTGGAGTGCCACTGGGATCGTTTCCAGGAGTGACCTACGACGAGGTGACCATCGAGCTGAAGCGAGGCGACGTCTTCGTGTTCTGCACGGACGGCATCTTCGAGGCGCTGAACGAAGCAGGGACTGAATTTGGCGCGTCTCGTTTGGCGGACGTAGTCAGCCGTACGCACGAACAGTCGGCCCGCGCAATCGTCGACGCGATATTTGAGGAGACCACCTCGTTCCGAGGCTCACAGCCGCAGGGGGACGACATGACCGCCGTCGCAGTCAAAATCACCACCTAAGCCGGCACAGGTGGAAGGTTGGTCGCGCGCGGGTCGTGAATGAAGTCAGGGGCCGGAGCACGGCGATGCCAGCGCCTGCCTGAAAATTACGTACTCCGGTGACCCGGCGCGACCCGCAGGGCACATGTTCAAGATGCGTGCCCCTTCGGGATCCAGCGAATTTCGAAGTAATTCCTGATTCTCTGTTTGGCAGGCGTCACCTGCCGGAGTCGTCCTCAATAAGTATTGAGGTAACGCTCGACCTCCCAGGGCGACACATGTCTCATGTAGTCGCTCCATTCCTCGCGCTTGGCAGCGATGAAGTGGTCGAAGATGTGCTCGCCCAGCGTGTCCTTCATCAGGGCGCTCTTTGCCAGTTCGTCGAGCGCTTCGCTCAGGTTTGACGGCAGTTCATCGATACGGAGATGCCGCCGCTCGCGATGGCTCATCTTGTAGATGTTTTTGTTCACTGGAGGGCCGGGGTCACTCTGCTGGTCGATGCCATCGAGCCCGGCGCGAAGCATCACGGCAAACGCCAGGTACGGATTGCATGAAGGGTCGGGCATCCTGAGCTCGATCCTCGTCGTCGGACCTCTACCGGCCGGCACACGAACCAGAGGACTGCGGTTTCGTGTCGACCACGCGATGGCGGTGGGCGCTTCATATCCCGGAACGAGCCGTTTGTACGAGTTCACAAGCGGATTCGTGATCGCGCAGAATGCCTTTGCGTGACGGAGGAGACCGCCAATGTAGTGAAGGCACGTACGGCTGAGTTCTCCGTCGCCCTCCTCATCGAAGAACACATTGCGGCCGCGTGCGAAGAGCGACTGGTGCGTGTGCATCCCCGATCCGTTCACGCCAAGCACAGGCTTCGGCATGAACGTCGCGTGAAGACCGTTACGGTTGGCCACGTTCTTCACGACGAATCGAAACGTGCTGACGTTGTCCGCTGTAATCAGCGCGTCGTCGTAACGGAAATCGATTTCGTGCTGTCCCGGAGCGACCTCGTGGTGCGCGGCCTCGACGTGAAAGCCCATTTGCTCGAGGGCAAGGACGATCTCGCGGCGAACGTCTTCACCCAGATCAACGGGAGTCAGATCGAAGTAGCCGCCGGAGTCGTGCGTTTCGGTGGTGGGCTCGCCCGTCGGGCGCCGCTGAAAAAGAAAGAATTCGGCCTCGGGGCCGGCCTTCATCGTGAAGCCCTTCTCTGACGCCATGCCGATGACTCGTTTCAGCATCGATCGAGGACACCCTGAGAAGGGCGAACCATCGGGATTGGCGATGTCGCAGATGATGCGCGCGACCTTCTCTGAGCCGGCGTAACTCCAGGGGAAGACCTGAAAAGTCTGGAGATCGGGCTTGAGCAGCATGTCGGACTCTTCGATTCGCACGAAGCCTTCAATCGAAGATCCATCGAACATGATCCGCCCGTTGAGGGCTTCTTCGAACTGGCGATCCGGAACCTCGACGTTCTTGATGACCCCCAGAATGTCGGTGAACTGGAGACGCATGAACTTGACCTTTTCCCGCGCAACTCGCTCGAGGATGCGGGTTTTGGGGTCGTCTTTGGCCATGGGCGTTGATTATGCCAACTTTCGATGGGTGAGGTCCGTCTGACTAGCTGGAACCGGTCGCAAGCTTCAAGACCGGAGAGGTTCAACCATGAGAAAGGTCATTTACGCAGGCGGAGTTCTCGCCGTACTCGTGGCGGTAGCGCTGCTGCTTGTCGGTCAGACGCGCACCAACGCGCAAGATCGAAGGCTCACGGTACAAGGCGATCTCCTCACGCTCGTGGGTCCCGGGTCGTCGATCGGTATCACCGTGCGTGACTCCGATTCAGGCGTCGTCGTGCAGGGAACGAGAGACGGGACGCCAGCATCACGGGCGGGGCTGAAGGAAGGGGACATCGTCACGGAATTCGATGGCGAGCGGGCACGGAGTGCTGCTCAATTCACACGCCTGGTTCGCGAGACGGCTCCGGGCCGGACAGTGAAAATGACGGTCCTCCGAAACGGCACGCCTACGACGGTGGAGATCTCGCCTGAGAGTCGCCGTCCAGACAGCATCCAGTTTCCCGACGTTGCCGGAGACATTCAGCGCAGACTCGAAGTGCTGCCTCACGACTTCAACTTCGACTTCGCAGATCCGCAGTTCAACTTCCACTCCTCCCGGCGCCTGGGCGCAACGGTGACGCCGCTGAGTGATCAGCTGGCCGAGTACTTCGGCGTCAAGCAGGGCGTGCTGGTGACCGAAGTGACAGCGGGCTCGGTGGCCGAAGCGGCAGGGATCAAGGCGGGCGACGTGATCACAACGGTCAGAGGACAGACCATTGCTTCATCTGCCGACGTGGTGCGAGAACTGGGCGAGGCCGATTCCGGCGCGAGCGTGGAAATTCGAGTGACGCGCAATCACAAAGAAGTCACGCTGACCGCCAGGATGCCGGAGCGCATTCGTGCGTCTGCTCATCGCGGAGCGCGGGCGATCTGATTCAGGAAGAGGCGGCTGCTCGCTCGAACGGGACAATCTCGGCCGGTGGCATCGAGCTGCCGGCAGGCCAGCCACCAAGCACCGTCGAAAGCTGAGCGGCAATGAGTGTTGTCGCCGCCTGCGTTGGTGTGTCTGTTTCGCGGCCCGCCGACACTTCGATGGCCAGAACGCCCATGCATCGCTCGACGCCGAGCAGCGGTGCAACGATCGCTGACCGCGACCCCGCGCCCCCTGCCACGTACTGAAGCGTTCCTGTTCGCCACGCGTCGGCAGCGGCATTCAGAGATGAATGCCCGATTGGCCCTAGCTGACTCAGGTGTTTCGAGTCATAGCCGTGCCATGCCACCGGGAACATTTCCTCGCCGGCGGCCATCCAGACGACGACACCAGAGGCGTTGAGAAGCGTGGACGCTCGTGAGAGAAGAGGCTGAAGATCGCTTTCCGACTGCACGCGACTGATCGCGGTGCAGAGTGCCGCTGTCTCCCGGAGATCGATCGAGGGTGGCGGATCAGGCCTCGGAACAACGTTCAGCGCCACGTGCGCTGGCTCCATCACCTGGGCCGTCACGTTCGCTGAGGCCTCTGATGCGGGGCGGTACGCCGAGCGAACCAACCCCCACGCAAACAGGATCGCGACGCTCGCGAGCGCCATCCACGCCTGCTTCAGGTCTGTCGCTCTCCCATCGGCAACCGCGTTCGACTCCGCCAGACGTAAGGCGCGAAGCTCTTCGCGCAGCCCTTGGCGCGTTCGCGACGTTTCGGTAAAGAGCAGATCGGCGGCCATCAGATCGAGGCCGGCCTGGATGTTTTCCCGCGCGCGTCCGTCCACATCCGCGAGCGATGCCACGGCTTCCGCGACGGCGCCGGCAGAGGGCGCGGCGCCTGCAGCCAATCCCCCGAGGAGCCACGCGCTCTCAGAGACGAGCTGTTGCGAGAGGTTGCTCGTGGCTGTAAGTGTCTCAGTGTCGATCTGTCCGGACGCCACATAGATCAGCTCGTCGTGCGCGAACTGATCCAGTGCAGCTTCCAGGCGATCGATGCGGGCTGCAGACTGCTTACCGGTTGTTTCGACCTGGGTGACGTCCTGGGCTAGAGCCCACGTCCAGGCCACGCTGCTCAATCCGGCAGCGACCAGGATCGTTAAAAGAAGCAGGCGGAGGATCCGCGCTCTCATGTGATCCCCGACAGGATACCAAATGAATCAGAATTCGAGGTGGGTCTGAAGCAGAATTCGATCCTCGTCGGCCCTTGCGTCGGCTGGGTCGCTCGCGAGACTAGCGAGGCGACGGGGCGCTGCTGGCGGTCTTGGGATGGAGAACGACGTAGGTGGGTAGGCCGACGGCGTTGAACCGAGCCATGATCGAGCGCGCCGGCTCCTCGTCGGGCTGTTCCGCCTGCAGCTTCACCTTGACGTATCCGTCGAGCGCCGTCTTGACGCGCCCGTCCGCAAGCGTGGTCTCGTCCATCACGAGGCAGTTCTTGCACCACGTGGCCCACATGTCCACGAGCACCGGCTTTTGTTCCTTCTGCGCAACGGCGAGGCCGTCCGCGAGCGACGCATGCCAGCCAGCCTTGAGTTTTTCCTCTACGCTGGCCGCCACTTCTTTCGCATCGACCCAGCGATCGGCGAACAGGCCGTAAGCCAAATAGCCGTAGTAGGCGGCTGTCGCCAGGATCAAGACGCCGAAGGCCTGCTTTACTCGGACCATCCAGGCACCTGGCTTCGGCAGTGCGGTCAGGCCTGCACCGGCCAGTGGCCACGGTACTGCCATTCCGATCCCGAGCAGGAAGGGCAGTGCCAAGGCCGCCACGGTTCCGCGGGCGTACAGGTCGCTCGAGAACAAGACGACCTGGATGACAACTGGCGCAACGCATGCGCCAGCGAGCAATGCCGCGACTGCGCCCATGACGAACGCGACGGCCACGCTCCCGCGCTTCGATGGGTCGGCACCGATCGAACCTGAGAAGCGCGACAGGTCGATCTCGAAGACGTCGAACATCGCGAGCGCGAGCGCGACAAAGATCACCGCGATTGCGACGTTGAACCACGGCGAGGCGTTGATCGTCCCGAATGTCCCCGCGGTCATGATCACGATCACGCCGAGGACGCCGTAGACCAGCGCCATGGCGGCCCCATACACGCCGCCCAGCAAGAATCCGCGTGCCCGCGATCCACTGCCGGCGCCTGCGCCGATGATCGCGAGATTGATCGGAATCATGGGAAGCACGCATGGCGTGAGATTCAGCGCAAGGCCACCGAGCAGCACGAGAAGAAGGATCGCCAGAGGCCCGCGGCCTTCGAAGAGTCCCGGCTCTTTCACTCCAGACTCTGCGTTTCGAATGAACTGCAGGAAATCATCAGTGGCGATGTAGCCACCAGTGCTGCTCGCGACCGTGAACTGATTCAATAGCGACAGCCCGCCGTCGCCAACGTTCACCGGGCGCACGGTTGAAGCGATGGGAGCGGCCCCCGGTGCCCGGCCAGTTCCGAACGCGATGCTTCCGAAGACCTCGGAGTGGCTCGTCGGACGCTCTGCGTCGCCTTTCGCGACCGTCAAGGTCCAGAGAACATCGGCCGTCACCGGTGCGTAGCAGAGTCTGTCGTCGCAGGCTTGATAGCGGAGATGTCCGGGTACCTGCAGCCGACCGCCCGGGACAGTCGACGAGATCTCGAGGCCGACACCAATCGCAAACTCGTGCTCGAAGACGAGCAGCGGTTGCGCCTGACCGATCTGATTGAACTCGGTTGCCTGCGGGAAAACGATCTCGGTGACCTTGACGCCCTCAGGTGCGTCTACCGTGAGCACCGTCGGGATGAGCGTCGGGTCGCGAGGTGCGTCCGATTGAACGTGAAACCGATCTGGAATTCGAACCTGCAGAGCGGCGCGAACAGGCGCCCCTGGTGCCGCATCTGACTCGACCAGCGGCGTCAGTTCCGCTTTGACGCCGCGAAGCTGCGCGCCCGCAATCTGCGAAAAAGCCAGCAGCAGCGCAACTGTCGCGACCAGCGCTCGCACGGTTATCCCACCGGCTTGAGAGGAATGAACGCGGCGGCCCCTTCCATCTGGACGTTGTGCCCCTTCACGGGCGGCAGATCCTGATACAAGAAGTCCCACTTCCAGCGTTCCGATGGGTTCGACGCCTGCAGCCAGTTGCGCGCCGGAATCGGCCGTGTGAACGGCACCTTGTCGGCGTCGGCGTATGCCGCTGGCAGTGCTCCTGCGATCGCCTTCCGGACATCGCTGGACGTCTGATACGAGAGAGGCAGCCCGAGGAGTCGGCCGAAGTTCGCCAGGATCTGCCAGTCGTCCGTGGCCTCTCCCGGCGGCGCAATCGCTCGCGACGCGCCCTGCACTTTGCCCTGATCGTTCGTGTAGATCGCGTCCTTCTCGACCCAGGCCGTTCCGGGCAACACGATGTCGGCTGCTGCAGCGATCTCCGACATCACGACTCCCTGCACGACGAGGAGCGAAATCGCCCCGTCCCGGCGAGCGGCGGTTAGCCATGACACGTCGCCGAGGGAACCGTCCGGCCCAGGGTCCACCACATACACAGCTTTGACGCGTCCCGAGGCGATTGCGGTGCGAAGGGCTGACGTATCCGCCGCGTGCCCGTTGCCCTGGCCGACGGTGAAGCCCACATCGCGTGCGCCATTGACGTTGGGCGCATCCGTCGTAGGCACGGTGAACTTCGCTCCCGCCGGCTGCTTCTTCTCGGTGTTCTTCCAGGTCATCGTGACGACGTTCATACCGTCGTTGCCAAGCAGCCCGGTCACCACTTCCTTGAGAACGAAAAGTTCCTCAGTCGACGCGTGCGCTGACACCAGGAATCGAACCGACGATGGATCCGATGAGCCTGCTGATTGAATCGCATCGCGCAGCTTTGGTCCCACGTCATGCCATGCGACCGGCTCGAGCGTCGCGCCGCTGCGAACCATTGGACGACGCAGCCGCGTGTCGCCCTCGACCCAGTGGTAATCGAAGCGCCCGATGTCGCACATCCAGTAGCCGTTGATCTCCGGATTGAGACGCGGCGTCATGCGAATCAGGCGTGAGCCTTTTGCCCATTCGGGCTTTGCCTTCTGCCACGCGCTCGTATTGCAACCCTTCGAGCACATCGTGCAGGTGGTGTCGACGACACCCGGGTTGTCCCAAGGCCGGCTCTTGAATCGATATTCCCTGGTCGTGATCGCGCCGACCGGGCAGACGTCCATCAGGTTCCCGGACAGAAGCGAATGCACGCCCTCTTCACGGAACGTCGCAATCTCACTTCCGTTGCCGCGATCGGCGATGCTGATCTGCGCGTCGCCATCGATCTCGCGCATGAAGCGCACGCACCGCGTGCAGAGGATGCAGCGATTGCGGTTCAGCATGAGCGTGGGACCGAAGTCGACGTCGGCCTTCACGCCTTCGCCGTCGAACACGCGCCGCGGGAAATCCATCCGGCTCTCGGCTGGACCGAAGCTGTAGGAGAAATCCTGCAGTGGACACTCGCCGCCCTTGTCACAGACCGGGCAATCGAGTGGATGGTTCACGAGCAGGAACTCGAGCACACCGGCGCGCGCCGTCGTTGTCTCGGGATCTCGCGTCGTGACGACCATGCCCTCCAGGCAGACCGTGGAGCACGAGGTCTGCAGCTTCGGCATCTTCTCGATCTTGACGATGCACACGCGGCAGGAGCCGTCGACGGTCAGGCCGGGATGAAAACAGTAGTAGGGGACCGAGATACCGGCTTCGATTGCGGCCTGCAGGACGGTCTTGCCTTTAGCGACCGTCACCTGCCGTCCGTCGATGGTCAGGGACACCGTTTCCATAACCGGTCGATCATATCCCGAGGCTCGGCCGCCCGCCTACCCTTCGACGAACTCGGCGAGAGCCGCGGAATCCTGATTAATCTGGACCCGTCGGACGACCCCCTCGGTTGGGATGGCGCGCTCGACCAGACTGTCGCTCACGGGCACGACGATGTTGCTCGTACGCCCGTCTGCGTAAGTGAGTGTGACCGTTACAGGGATGTCGAAAACCTGGTCGCCGGCCTGCTCGAATCGCATGACGACCTGCTTGCCGCCAATTTGCGAGGCGTATCGGATGCGGGGGATACCGCTTCCGTAGATCCAGCGCTCGAAGAACCGATCGAGCACACGACCGGACTCGGCCTCCATCGCCCGCTCGAAGTCTTCAGTGCCGGCCTTCTGATAGCGTCGATCCATGTAGAAGCGGCGCACCCCACGGAAGAAGACTTCGTCGCCGAGCAGGCGCCTCAACATGTGCAGCACGGCTGCGCCCTTGTTGTAGACGAGCGCTCGAAACACGCGCGGGTCGCGTTTGACGTGCCCAAGTCTCGAACCGAGATGGATCGGGCCCTGATCCGATTCAGACAGTGACCAGCGGCGGAACTGCCGCAGCATGTCGATAAAGACGCGATCGCCGCGCGCGCGCTGCGCGTACAGCGCGGCAAAATACTGCGCGAACCCTTCACTGATCCACTGCTCGTGATAGTTCTTCCAGCCGATCGCCTGGCCCCACCATTGGTGCGCAAGTTCGTGCGCGAGGAAGAACTGCGGGAAGTTCTCGAACGAGGCCGGGTCGCCGCGCCAGTTCACGGTCGCGAAGGACTGCGGCGTATTGAGCACGGCGAAGTACCCCGGGCTGTGGCCGCCGGGGAGATCGCCTTCGAGCAGAGCGATCGTCGCCGCCGTGTACGGTGCATCGCCCATCAACGACGAATAGAACCGAAGGATGCTTTCGGTCTCATGTGGCACCGACCGTGCCTGTGCGCGAAGGCTGCTCTGCGCCACGACGCTGACCGCGATCGAGTCCACTCCGGAGCCCGGGTCCGACTGATTCTCAATGGCGACCTTGCTCTCGCCGATGCGCGCAAATCGAGACACAACGAGCGCGAGATAGCGCAATGGCTGATCGGCGCGGAATGCGAAGACAGGACCGCCTTCTTGCCCGGTGAGAATGTCGCGAAGCGAGACGATGTCGCTGGGGGGAACGGGATGCCCGCTCGCGACACACGAATAGCCCGGTGGAACGGAGATGCGTATCGAGGCCGTCGCGTAGTCCGGAACGGGATTCTGCGGGTACCAATACGCGCGGTTGCTGAGGAGCAGAGCAGGATCCCGTGGTTCGCCTGGAGCGGCTTGTTCCTGCGCGTCCGGTTCGAGCGCGATGGTGTCTGAGTCGAGCTCCTGGTTTGGTACCGCTCCCGCGTATGTGATCACAAGCGTGAGGTCCGAATCCTGCGAGACGATGCGAGGCAGACTGACGACGACCGTGTTCTGACTTCGAATCCGGAGATGCAGGAGGCGCCCGTACTCGACGCTTGTGACGCCCGATACCGCGAGCGCTTCACCCAGCCGCAATCTCAGCGTCGATACCGAAGTGGAGCGGATACGAATCAACAACCGCGCGCGCCCTCTCAGCGTGTTGCGCTCGGGATCGATGGCAGCCTCTACGCTGTAGTCCAGGACGTCGTAGTCGCGCAGAGTGTCGTCGCTGTAGAAGCGGCCGCGCGCGGCGAGCTTGCCGACGGACGGATAGAGCGCGAGCGTCAGGTGATCTTTTCGGCGAAACACGCTGATGTCTTCCGCCTGCTCTGCCGTCAGTGTATAGGTGAGCGCGTCGAAGCGACGCGTCTCGACTTCGGCGAGGAAGTCGCCGGCTGGGGGGAGCAGGTACCAGTCGTCCGGACTGAGGTCCTGCAGGTCAACGTTGAACGACTTCGTCGCGTTCTGCGCGAAGCTCTCTTCCGCCCGGCGCAACAGTCGGGCATCGGCTGCTGCCTCGGAGAGCGCGTTGACAGCCACACGTTGGCTGTAATCCGAAGGGCTCAGACGGACGAACGCCGACTCGAACGGTGAGGAGAGCGTGTCGTTGCCAGAAAACAGGCGGAGCTGTCCTCGTTCGGCGGCCGCCGTCGGCGAGAACGTCATGACGCCGCGCCCCAGGAGAATCAAGCCCGTCACGCCGTCATCGCAGACCACGCGGAAGACGGTGCCTTCCGACAAGTGAAGCACGAGATCTTCTGACGTGATCTCGAGGTTGCGCGCGGTCAGTGGACGCTTGTCGATCCGCAGCTTGTAGAGCCCGTCGACGAACGTCAGACCCGCCGCTCCGACGAACTTCCAGGAAGAGAGATCGCCTCCGCTCGGCCGCCGCATGTCCATGCTCGCTGTCAGGATTCGTGCGCGTCCGGCGGTCTCGATGAAAAACTCGACGACGAGGCTGTATCCGTCGCCAGGAGGTGCGCCCTCGAGCGGCGAGCGATCGCGTAAGCGAACGATCGTCTTCACCGCCCCCGGCATCAGCAGGCTTCCGAGATACAGATCGACTTCGGAACTCGCGACGTCAGGAGAGAACAGGCTGGTCAGCGCCGGCCGATCGCTTTGACCAAGCGCTTGCTCGAATCGTTGCAGCAGCGGCGCGACGGGATCAGGCTGCGTCGTCTGGGCTGACGACGAGGATGCCCATCCGCAGACGAACGTCAGCGCCAGGAGCCATTTCATCGAGGAGACCGGCTACACATTAGACGCCAATTGATGCGTGACCGCCACCCGTCCCGGGCGCTCAGACAGTGGCGACAGTTTGCATCGGCAGTGGCGGCAACCGGCGGAGGGCGAGCACTGTGAGATCGTCCAGAAGACGTCGTTCCCTGCTATGGGTTTCGACGGCTTCAAACAGCGCCCACCCCAGTTCTTTCGCCGACGCCCACCCCTGACCATCAACGACGGTCTGCACGCCCGCCTCATCGAACGGCTGGTCGAATGTGTCTTCGGCTTCGGTGATGCCGTCGCTGTACATCACCAGGACGTCACCTGGTTCGAGCATCGTGGCGCCCGTCATATAGGTCGCGTTCTCGAACATGCCGAGCGCCATCCCGCCGGCGCGCAGGCGTTCGTACGATCCGTTCCCCCGACGAAGCAGCGGAGGATTCTGTCCAGCGTTGACGTACGACAGCTCTCCGGTCGCAGGATTGAGGATCCCGATGAAGAGCGTCACGAATCGAGAGTGTGGCTGCGCGTGTTTGCCGATCTGCACGTTGAGTCGCGCCACGAGGTCGGCGCCTTCGAGGCCTTCGTCGATGAGCGTTCGCATCATCGCGAGGAGCAATGCCATCAGCAGCGCAGCAGGGCTGCCTTTGCCGGCGACATCGCCGAGTGCGAGGAGCACGCGTCCATCGGGCAGTGGAACAATGTCGTAGAAATCGCCGCCGACAGTGTTCGCGGGCCGGGTCATCCCGAACGCCTCGATGCCAGGCGCCTTGAATGCCGCGCGCGGCAGCATCGACTGCTGGATCTCGCGAGCGATCTCCAGATCGTTCTTGAGCGACAGGCGGTCGGCCACTTCGAGCAGCACGAGCAGATTCACCAGCAGGAATCCCGCGAGGAGCCACAACGTGCCCGGCGCGAAGGCCGGATGCGGAATCAGCAGGAAGTGGACTTCACGAAACAACTCCATCAGTCCGATCAGACTGGAGAGGAGCGCAATGCCGTAAATCAGTCGCCGCGCGGGCGTCAGCTTCAGCGTGAAGGCGAGGAAGAGCAGCCGCGCGTGTCCTAGCATCCGAAGATGCCAGGGCTGTTTCTTGAGCTCGTCGAAGTCGATGTTGCGCGAGAAGAACTTGTAGGCCTCGAGCGTGTCGCGCGTGAAGAGGCGCTCGATGTCTACCTTCGTCAGGCCACGAGTGTAGGTCTGGAAGAATGGGCCGCCGGTCTGGCGTGGCAGCGGGGGAACTTTCATCGGTAACGTGGGATCTTAGATCGCCCGCGCGTCTTTCCCTTCAGATAATTCCTAGCTCGACCCCAACTTTCTTGAACGCATCCAGCGCGAACTGAAGCTCCTGCCGGGTGTGCGAAGCCGTGACAATCGTCCGGACCCGGGCCTTGTCGTGCGCAACCGTGGGAAACGTGATGCCCTGGGCAAACACGCCTTCCTCGAAGAGCCGATCGGACAACCTGACCGCACGGGAACTCTCGCCGACGATCACTGGTGTGATGGGACTCTCGCTCTGACCTGTGTTGAAGCCGAGCGCGTCGAGGCCAGCCTTGAAGAAGCGCGTGTTCTCCCACAGCTGTTCCATCCACCGCGGCTCGGTTTCGAGCACATCGAGAGCCGCCAGGCACGCCGCAGCCACTGATGGCGGATGCGATGTCGAGAAGAGGAAGGGCCGGGCTCTCCGATAGAGGAATTCGACGAGCGACCGCGATCCGGCGACGTACCCGCCGAGCGCTCCCAACGCTTTCGAGAGCGTACCGACCTGGACGTCAACGCGACCGTGGAGTCCGAAGTGATCGACGGTGCCGCGTCCGTGCGAACCGAACACGCCGCTGGCGTGTGCGTCGTCCACCATCATGATGCAGCCGAACTCGTCTGCTATGTCACAAAGACCGGGCAGCGCGCCGAGGTCGCCGTCCATGCTGAACACGCCGTCGGTGATGAGCAGCGTTCGCTGTCCGCGGGGAAGGTCCGCGAGGATCGCGCGCGCCGCCGCGACGTCGCGGTGAGGAAACACTTTGATCGTCGCGCGACTCAAGCGGGCGCCGTCGATGATGCTGGCGTGATTCAACTCGTCGGAAACGATGACGTCGTCGCGACTGAGGAGGGCAGCGACAGTACCGGCATTCGCTGCGAAGCCACTCTGGAAGACCACGGTGGCTTCTGTTTTCTTGAACGTCGCGAGCCGGCGTTCGAGCTCCATGTGGATCTGCATCGTGCCGGCGATCGTTCGCACGGAGCCCGTGCCGACGCCGAGCGACGAGAGCGCGTCGAGCGCGCGCTGACGAAGTCGCGGGTGCGACGTGAAACCGAGGTAGTTATTCGACGAGAGATTGACCACCGAGCGATGGTCGATCGATGCGTGCGCGCCCTGTTCACCGTCGAGCACGCGCAGTGGGCGGAAAAGGCCCTGCTCGCGAAGGCTGTTCAGCTCCTTGTCCAGGTACGCGAGCGGATCTGTGCGCATTCCTCTCCCGCTTCTTCGTCTCGTTCGATCCTAACCGCGCGCCAGATACTCGCGCGTGAATGCCCCGATGTCCGTGTAGATGCTCGCGAGCTCCTGAGGATTCGCGAGGAAGACGATACGGAAGTACCCTCCGCTCGCGGGCACGCCAAAGCCCGAGCCATTCACGCAGAGTATCCCTGTCTCGCGCAGCAGGTTGAGAACGAAGTGTTCGTCGGTGCGGCCCGGTGGCAAAGAGACCGAGGGAAGGACATAAAACGCGGCCTTCGGCGCGACGCATCGCATGCCCGGGATCGCGTTGAGCATGTCCGTCGTCACGCGGCCGCGCTCAGCGAGCGCCGCCCGGAATGTCACTTGATGCGATCGGTCGCCGGTGAGTGCAGCTTCCACGGCGTAGTTCATCGGGCCCGGACTGCAGAGGCGACCATCTGCGAGCTTCTTCACCGCCGCGAGCGCATCGTCGAGTCTCGGCGTCGAACCGACGACCATCCATCCGGCGCGCCACCCTGGCGCGAGGTACGCCTTCGACACACTCGAGAACGAGATGACTGGTGCATCGAGGTCATAGCTGCCGAGCAGCGGTAACGATCCTGTGAATCCAAGATCGCCGTACACCTCGTCGGCGAGGATCGTCAGATCGTGACGCTCTGCGAGCTCAATCAGCGCACGTCGCACGGCGGGTGGATACACCGCGCCTGTTGGATTGTTCGGGTCGATCACGACGAGGACACGAGTGCGCGACGTGACCAGACTCCGAAGGTGCTCGAGATCGGGAAGCCAGTCATTGTCGGGATCAGTACGGTAGTAACGGGGCTGCCCACCGATCTTCGCGAGAATCGCCGTGTACAACGGGTA
>Ga0207648_10004538_pt1 | contig 14234 bp, 11 predicted proteins | sample KBSMisM32_FD_184310 | JGI IMG/M metagenome (GOLD analysis project Ga0207648, IMG submission 184310) | Miscanthus rhizosphere microbial communities from Kellogg Biological Station, Michigan, USA - KBS Miscanthus M3-2 (SPAdes) (version 2) | ecosystem: Host-associated > Plants > Roots >...
CCATCAAGGGCGTCCCCGATTCGCTGATCGAGGCGGCAAAGGTCGACGGTGCCACCAACAAGCAGGTCTTCTACAAGGTCACCCTGCCGTACATCAGGGCCACCATCATCACTGTCGCCACACTCACCACGATCGCCGCCCTCAAGGCGTACGACATCGTCGCCGCAATGACGGGCGGCAACTTCGGAACCAGCACCCTCGCCAACGACTACTACAACACCATCTTCCTGCAGAACCGTGATGGTCTCGGGTCGGCGATGGCAGTGCTCATCTTCTTGTTGGTCATACCCGTTGTCGTTGTCAATCGCCGCTCGCAGCGGCGCGCAGAGGAGTTGATGGGCGCATGAGCGTTGCCGAACTGACCCCCGACGTAACCACCGCCGCGCCGCCCACACCGCCGATCTACAGCGAGCCCGTCGGCCGGTCGATCGCCGCGTCGCTGTCGAGCAAGCCCGGTCGATGGATCGTGTACATCCTCGTCTTCCTGTGGACCATCCCCACGTTCGGTGTGTTCGTCTCCTCGTTCCGCGACGAGGTCGCCGTGAAGACCACCGGCTGGTGGACGGTCTTCTGGCACCCCCACCTCACTTTGCAGAACTACAAGAGCGTGCTGGGTTCGGCCAATGGCGGCGACAACCTCTCGCACTTCTTCCTCAACTCGGTGCGCATCACCGTTCCGGCGACGATCATCTCGGTCGGCGTCGCCTTGCTGGCGGCGTACGCGTTCTCGTGGATGGAGTTCAAGGGCCGCGACTGGCTGTTCGTCGCGGTCATCGCCATGCTCATCGTGCCGCTCCAGTTGGGTCTGGTCACGCTCAGCAGGATGTTCAACAGAGGCGCCCACCTCTTCAGCTTCACGATCTTCCCGGATCTCAACCTCAACAACTCAGTGGTCCCCATCTGGATCGCGCACACCTGTTTCGGCATGCCGTTCTGCATATTCATCCTCAAGAACTTCGTGTCGTCGTTGCCGCGCGAGATCATCGAGGCGGCACGCGTCGACGGGGCCAGCCACCTCGACATCTTCCGCAAGTTGGTGCTGCCCCTCTCGGTGCCCGCGGTTGCCTCGCTGTGCATCTTCCAGTTCGTGTACATCTGGAATGACCTCTTGATCGGGCGCATCTTCGGCGGCAGCAACAACCTGCCGATCATCGCCAAGCTCGTCGAGGTCTCGGGCTCCCGTGGTCAGTCGTGGCACCTGTTGACGGCTGCCGCGTTCGTGTCGATGGTCGCCCCGCTGATCGTGTTCTTCTCCCTGCAGCGATACTTCGTCCGCGGCCTGCTGGCCGGCTCCGTGAAGGGCTGACGCTTCGACCGCCATCCCCGAAACGGCGTTTGACGACTGCGGCCCCGTAGGTGTGCCGGAATCGTCAAACGCTCCGGCGTGACAAGTGCGTCTGACGAGGCACGCCCGCATGCGGGGCCGCAGTCGTCAAACGCTTCAGCGAACGATGGAGGTCGAAGAACCTCTCAGTGAGAAGGGGACAACCAGACGCAGGTGTCGGCGGGGATGAACGTTGTTGTCGCGTCGGGTTGCGAGGCGAGGATGATGCTCCGCCCGGCGACGAGCGCTTCGGGTAGCTCGAAGGGCTCACCGCCGACGTTGGCGACGACCAATGCCCCATCGCGCTCGAAGGCCAGGCACTCCGGCAGGTCGACGTCGACCCACGCGAGGTCACCGGACAGCAGCGGCCGATGGGCCAGCAACGTGCGGTACCACGACAGCATCGAGTTGGGATCGGCCGCCTCGCGCTCGACGGAGTGTTCGCCCCAGTCAGCGGGCTGGGGCAGCCACGGCTCGACCGGCCCGGGCGAGAACCCGAAGTTGGTGGATGGATCGCTGGTCCACGGCAGAGGTACACGACACCCGTCGCGGCCCAGTTGCTCGCCGTTGGTGCGGATGAACAACGGGTCCTCGCGGGCCGCGTCGGGCATGTCGAGGTACTCGGCGAGACCCATCTCCTCGCCCTGGTAGACGTACAACGCACCCGGCAGAGCCGCGGTCAGGGTGATGGCGGCGCGGGCCCGACGACGGCCGAGCTCGAGGTCGATCGGCGCATCGACGTAGAGCAGGTTGTTGCCGGTGAACGCCGCGGGATCGCTGGCGTTGAGACGGCCGAGGCGGGTGACGATGCGTTGCGTGTCGTGGTTGTTGAGCACCCACGCCGGTGTGCCACCGACGGAAGCGAGCATGTCGAGCGACTCGGTGATGACCGTGCGCATCGGTTTGGCCGCCCAGGTGATCAACATCAGGTCGAAGGCGAACGACTGGTGGAACTCGTCGCCCTGCATGTAGCTGAGCACTTGTTCCGGCGTGCCGTACGACTCGCTGATGGTCACCAGTTGACGGCCCGGGTGACTGCGCTCGTAGTCGTCGATCAGCCGGCGCCAGTGCTTCCAGACATCGTGGGCCGTCGGGTAGAAGTGGCCGTAGATGTTGTACCGCCACATCTGGCCGTCGGTGAGTCCGGGCGGCGACGCCGGTGCATCGGGCATCTCGGGGTGCTTGCCGAGCACGGGCACGGCATCGACGCGGATGCCGTCGACCCCGCGGTCGAACCAGAACGTCAGCATCCGATCGAAGTAGTCGATGACGTCGGGGTTGTACCAGTTGAAGTCGGGTTGCCACGGTGTGAACGTGTGCTCGTACCACTGGCCGGGCGTGCCATCGGCCTCGGTGACTCGGGTCCATGCCGGACCGCCGAAGATCGCTCGCCAGTTGTTGGGCGGCTCGTCGCCGTTCGGACCCTTGCCATCGCGGAACCAGTATCGGGCCCGCTCCGGAGAGCCCGGACCGGCCTTCAGTGCCGCCTGGAACCACGCATGGTCGGAGCTGCAGTGGTTGGGCACGATGTCGAGCATGATGCGGATGCCGCGCTCCTTCGCGGCCGCCACCATCCGATCGAAGTCGTCGAGGTTTCCGTACACCGGCTCGATGTCGAAGTAGTCGGCCACGTCGTAGCCGTGATCGCGCTGGGGCGACGGGAAGCACGGCGAGAGCCATATCGCGTCGACGCCGAGATCGCGCAGATGGTCGAGATGGCTGCGGATGCCTTCGAAGTCGCCACGGCCATCACCGTTGCTGTCGGCGAAGGATCGCGGGTACAGCTGGTAGACGACGGCGCTCTTCCACCACGGCTCCTGTGCGTTTCGGGTATCGGTCATCGGGTTCCCTTTCGTTTCACGGCCGCCGTGGTCGCCCTCACCACGAGCTCCAATTCCAGCAGCTCCGTGTTCGGTTGTCGATTTCGCATCGACAACGCCTCGAGCACGAGGTCGGCACCGCGTTCCCCCGAATAGATCAACGGCTGTCGAACCGTCGACAGCCCCATCAGGCCGGCCAGGTCGATGTCGTCGTACCCGACCACACTGAGCTCGTCGGGCACGCTGATCCCCAACTGAGTAGCGGCTTCGAGACAACCCACGGCCTGCACGTCGGAGGCCGCGACGATCGCGGTTGGGCGCTCCGGCAGGGACAGCAACTCGGTCGCCATCTGGCGTGCCGCCGAGTGCAGGTAGGCGCCGTAGCGGATCAACGACGAATGCACCGCCAGGCCGGCTTCCGCCATGGTCGACCGGAAGCCCTCCTCGCGACGGGCGCCGGCGATGAACCCGAAGGCGTTGTGGGGCGGCTCGCTGACGAAGGCGATCCGCCGGTGACCGAGCGAGATGAGGTGGCGTGTCGCCAGGGCACCGCCGGCCCGGTCGTCGATGCAGACACTCGGAAGGCCGGGATGGACCGTATCGATGAGCACCGTCGGGAACCGGGCGCTGACCAGCCGATCGCCTTCGTCGCCCACCAGCGGCAGAGAGATGACGATGAGACCGTCGAACAACGTGCTCCGTGGAAGTTCCACCATTTTTGCCCGTGCCTGGGCTGGCGACTCGATGTTGTGCAGCACCACCTCGCAGCCGTGCAGGGCGAGACGCGAGACGATGCCGCGGATGCGTTGGAAGGCCGACTTCTCGTCGAAGAACGGCACCACGACTCCGACGAGCCGATCCGATTTTTCCTGCTCAGAGGCGGATTTGCGGGTCCGGTTGTACCCGAGTTGTTCAGCGGAGGACTGCACCTTCGAGCGGGTTTTCTCGCTGACCTTCGGGCTGCCGCTGAGCACGCGCGAGACCGTTCCGATCCCGACACCGGCGTGCTTGGCAACATCCGACATGGTGGCCATCGTGGAAATCGTAGCCGTATGTTCCACCCAGGGGTTACACGTGGCGCACGTAGCGCACGTCGGGCCACTGCTCCTCGTTCGCAGCACCGTCGGTGAACTCCACGGCAACGAAGCCGTGTCGCTCGTAGAACCGGCGGCCGCGGTGATTGCTCTGGAACGCCCACAGCTCCATCTGGCCCGGCTGACGCTGTGCCAGCAGGGTCATGAACTCGTCGCCCAGGCCCCGTCGGGTCCATGCCGGATCGAGGTACAAGTGGTGCAGCCATCCCGGCGCCAGCATCATCTGCCCGACGACGACACCGTCCAGTTCGGCGACCCACACGTCCATGCTCGGGATGGCGGTCTCCGCCATCCACGCGGCCACCTCCGGCTCCGTGTGCGGTTCGGGCACCTCCGGCAGCGCGAACGCTTTGGACCGGAAGTAGACGTGGGCGCAGGCCGGCGCGTCGGCAACCGTCGCCTGCCGCAAGACGGGCCGGCCGGGCTGCATCTCGCGTAGCACCCCTTCCAGGCCTGGTTCCGCCAGCCCGATGGCCTCGGCCCACCCGAACCAGCGCACCTCCTGGCTCTCCCCCGCCGCCGGGGCCGGTGCTGCCCCGTCGGACGTGAAGTGGTAGCGCAGGTCGAGATGTGTGTGGCCCCGTGGGCCGGGGTGCACGTCGACGTGGACGAGGCGCTGCGAATCCGGCCCGGTGTCCACTGCCAGGCCGGTCTCCTCGCGCACCTCGCGCACCGCGGCCTGCCACGGAGTCTCGCCCGGGTCGATGTGACCGCCCGGCTGCAACCAGATCGACAGCCGTTTGTGGAGATGCAACACGACGCCGGCGTCGCCGGTGACGATCGCCGAGCCCGTCACGTGGATCGGTGAGGCATGCTCGTCGAACGGTTGCTCGAGGGCGTCGAACGCCGTCAGGAACGTCGCGATCGACTCGCGTTCACGGGCGTCAGTCGGTGGAAGGCCTGCTACCTGGCCACGAAGGGTGTGACGATCGACTGAATCTTTCAAATCCATCCTTCAGCCGGGCCATTGCCTGCCGATAACTCCACTGTAGGGATTGGCAGTTCGGTGTATTTCACCAACGAACCAGAGGCGGAAGATAGAACCAATGGAACCGGATGCACAACTGGCACCACGGGTGCTCCTGGCAGTCAGCGACGCGCTGTTGCGTCGGGTTGCCTCGGCCGCGTTGCGCACTCGGGGATTCTCTGTCAGCGCCACGACGGAGGGGCCGGCGGCCCTGACGTTGGCCACCTCGTTCTCCCCCGATGTCGTGATGGTCGACCTGCAGCTTCCGAGTCCCCACGGTGGCAGCTTGTTCGACACGATGCGCGAGCTGACGGATTCGTATGTTGTCGGTATTGCTCCCCCCGACGCCGACAACATGCGAATCCGGGCTCTGCGTGCCGGCGCTGACGACGTCGTCTCGACACCGGTCAACCCCGATGAGCTGGCTGCTCGATGCCAGGCGCTGCTGCGCCGTCCGCGTCAACTGCACTCCGGGTGGGATCCCATCCACGCCTCGGTCATCACCCTCGGACCGCTGACGGTCGACGTCGGCCGCAAAGAGATCCGCGTCCGCAACCACGACATCCCCGTGACCCGCATCGAGTTCGCTCTGTTCGAGCAGCTGTGCAGGCGGCCCTCGGAGGTCTGCGCCCGCACCCAGCTCCTCGAGGAGGTCTGGGGCCCCAACTGGGTCGGCGACACCCACGTGGTCGACGTCCACCTCTCGAACCTGCGTCGCAAGTTGCAGCTGCGGGCACCCGAGCTGCGCTTCATCCACACCGTCCGCGGTGTCGGGTTCCGGCTGAGCAACGACGTCCTTCGTCCCGAAGTCGACCGTCGCGAGCTCGTCCCAGCCTGAGTCGCCTCGCAATAACCTGGGGCGATCGCCGACCCAGTCAAGATCCCGTCTCCCTGCCTGGTCGTGCTGATCGGCCCGGTCGCCGCGGGCAAGTCGACGTGGGCCGCGCAACACTTCCGCCCCGACCAGATCGTCTCCAGTGACGCGCTGCGCGCCGTCGTCGGCGAGGGAGAACACGACCTGCGCGCATCCGCCGACGCCTTCGCGCTCCTCGAGCAGATCGTCACACGTCGTGTTCGACGACGGCTGACGACGGTGGTCGATTCACTCGGCTTCGACGCCGCGCCGCGCACCACGTGGCGCCGATTGGCGGCCGAGGCCGGAGTTCCCTGTCTGGCGGTTGTGTTCGACGCGGCGCCGGCGGAGTGCCGTCGCCGCAACTCGACGCGCCCTGTGGCCGTACCGGCCGACGTCATCGCCGGCCAACTGCAACGATGGCCGTCCATTCGCGACGAGGTGACGGCCGAACCGTGGCACGAGATCCTCACACCGGAGCCGGTGGTCGTCGTCCCGGCGGCCTTGGCGACACGGCGGCGATCGACAGCTGCGACAACCGCCGTACCGACACGACCGGCGGCATCGACCGTGAAGGTGGGACTGCACCTGTCGAACTTCGACTGGCCCGGCGGGCGCGAGCAACTGGCCGAGCGCCTGCGGGCGATCGCGGTCCGCGCCGAAGACGCCGGCGTCGACCACGTGTGGATGATGGACCACCTTCGCCAGATCCCCCAGGTCGGTCCGGCGTGGGCCGATCTGCTGGAGCCGTACACCGCGCTGGCGTGGGTGGCCGCCGCCACGCAGCGCATGCGCCTCGGCGTGCTGGTGTCTCCGGCTTTCCTGCACCAGCCGGTCGTGTTGGCCAAGCAGGTCGCCACGATCGACGTGTTGTCGGGAGGCAGGGCGATGTGCGGGCTGGGCGTCGGCTGGTTCGCCCAGGAGTACGCCGCAGCGGGCATCGAGTTCCCTCCGGTCGGTCGCCGTTACGCCCACCTCGACGACATGCTGCAGGCGTTGCCGGCGCTGTGGGGCAAGGGCTCACCTCGCTTCGAAGGCGTGACGGTGACGATCCCCGAGGCACTCTGCTATCCGCGTCCCGTTCAGGAGCACGTGCCGCTGATCGTCGGTGGCTCCGGCGAGCGACGCACCCTGCGACTCGTTGCTCGGTACGCGGACGGTTGCAATCTGTTCGGCGAACCCGACGTGGTCGCAAGAAAGGTCGCCGTGCTCTCCCGGCACTGCGCCGACCTCGGACGTGACATGGCCGAGATCGACGTGTCGCATCTGTCGACGGTTCTGATCGGCAGCGATCGCGACGGTGTGGCATCGACGATCGAACGGCTGCGGCCGAAGCGGATGAACGCCGATCGGTTCGCCCGAGAGACCAATGCCGGCACGATCGCCGATCACTACGAACGGTCGATGCGGCTCATCGACGCGGGCGCCGACACATTGATCGTGCGACTGGTGGACGTCGACGATCCCGCGGCCATCGATCGACTCGGCACGTTGATCGAGCGGTTGAAGTGACAGTGCATCAGCAGTAGTCGCCGAGGAGCCACCACTGCTGGCGCTCGAGGCACACCAACATCAGTGTTCCCGATGCGGTCAACAACTGGAACCGCGCCGATCGCCGGGCTCTGGCCGCGTCCCACCAACGTTCTTCGAGCGGCCACGGACCCGCCCATGCCGTGATCTGTTCGGTGCTTCTTCCTCGTTGCACGACTGCCGGTGCGGCACTGACCGCACCCCTGCCGGTGACGCGCACCGGCAGGCCATCGGCGTCGAACACCTCGATCACCGAAGGCTCTGCGTACACCATCGCAGGAGACGGGCTGGGGAGGTTGCCCGGCCATGGGCCCTCGGAAGCAGTCAGTCGTTGTGCAGGGTCGGCAAGGTCGGCGGTGACTGCCGGTACCCACGAGAAGGCATCGCCGGGAAGGCGTCCACCGGCTGCGGCGGGAACCAACACGTTCTCGGCTCCGGCCAGTGTGGCCAGACGGGCGACAGCTCGGGCTGCCCACTCGTCGGCCTGGGTGCGTCCGCCCCACAGGCCGAGCTGCACACCATCGTCGCCGCGGACTTCGATCGGTTCGAACCGCAACATGGTGACACCGGCGGTGAGCGCGGCGCTGTTGACCCAGGCGTCGAGTTGCCACCGGGCCCGTTCGACCATCGCTGCCGAGGACAGACCCGACGAGCGGTACCAGAGTCGTTCGTTGCGTTCGCTGTGCTCCGTCTCGGCGGTGATGACCAGACGCGTGCACACCTTGCCGTCGGCGCTCAACGCGCCGGCCAGTTGTTCGGCCAACTGCCGGCAGATGAACACAAGTGTGTCGACATGGTGTGCCGGGTCGTCGAGCACGTGCAGGGCAACGAGCCCGCTCGGTGGCTCGACCGTATCGGGTGGGCGATCGTCGCCACCGCAGGCGATGCGATGGGCGAACTCACCCTCGCGCCCGAACCTGGCCAACACGTCTGCAGGTGACAGTTCGGCCAATTGACCCAACCGGCGGATACCCAGCCGTTGGAGCAGTTCGACGAATTCGTCGTCGAGGCCGGCGACCGTTGCCAGCAGTTGCGCCGGCAGCGGTTCGAGGAAGGAGGCCGTGGCGTCGACACCGCTCGGCACGATCACTGTGCGACCACGATGAGCCGCCTGCCGGGCGGCAATGGCCGCGGCAAACCGACCGTCGGCAATGCCGATCCCGAAACCGCCCACTGCCGCAAGTGATTGGCCCGTCGTCGACTCGGCCGCTGTGGTGGTTGCCAGGTCGATCATCCGCTCGGCCATCGCCGCCTCACCACCGAAGTACCGCGACGGGCCCTTGGCGAGGAACGACAGCATCCCCGGTTCGGTGATCTCGACTCTTGGGATCAACGCGCTGATGGCGGTGACGACGCTCTCGAATCGTCGAGCATCCCCGTCGGGATCGTGGGCGACGAGTCGTACGTCGGGACAGCACGCCTGGGCCTGCCGGCGGCGCTGACCGACGACGATCCCTTCGCGTCCTGCGGCGAGCGAGGTGGCGACCACCCGATTGCTGTGCAGCACCACCACCGGTTCGTCGGCCGCTGCGCCTGCCGCGACGACAGCCCAATTCGGGCACCACAACACCCCGAGGCGGGGAATCGACGAAGGCTGCGACGTCACGATTCGAGGCTAGCGAACGTCTGTTCGACGATCAAGGGCGGCTGATCGCCTCGATCAGGCCGTCGATCACACTCAGCATCGCCGCCGGGTCGTCGCCGTCGGCGATCGCCGTGGCCGCTTCGTGCAGCACGGCCATCACGATCAGCGCCAGCGCGTCGACCGGGCCGATCTTCAGTCGCCCGGCAGCATCGGCATGTCGCAACGCCTCGCGAACCATGCCGAGGCCGTAGCGTTCGGACAGTTGCCGGCGCACTTCGATCGGCAGCACCGCCGGAGCGTCGAGCAGCACGATGCGGCGAACCTCACCGGTAGCCGCGGCCTCGAGAAAGGCACGGGCCCCCAGTCGCAGTTGGTCGATCGGGTCGCTGCCGGCCATCGCGCTCAGGGCGATCGCCTCGCACAGTTCCTGCTCGACCACCTCGAACACCGCCTGGAACAGGGCCTCTTTGGAGTTGAAGTGGTGGTACATCGCGCCGCGGGTGACACCGGCGCGCTCGACGATCTCTTCTCGACCGGCCCCGGCGTAGCCCTGTTCGGCGAACAGCACTCGAGCAGCGTCGATCAGCGCGCCGCGGGTCCGTTCCCGACGTTGGGCTTGGGTACGCGCCGGGGGGACGCTGGACCCCGTGTCTGTTGACCCCGTGTCTCCTGACACATTGGGCGATGGTCCCTTGACGTCCATGACTCCTCGTGCAAACATGCGTGCAGGCTGCATGTATCTTACATGCTCTTACGACAGAACTGGAGCACCAGCATGACACTGCCCCGCGCCGACGTCAGTGAAGGCCTCGTCAACCAACTGTCCTCCTTCGAGGACCTCCTCCGCTCGCTGTCCCCTGCCGAACTCGACTCGCCGAGCCGCTGCGACGGCTGGACGTGCGGCGACGTGGCTCGCCACGTCGTCGGGCAGATGGCCGACGTCATGGCCGGGCGCCTCGACGGTCTCGGCAGTCCCGAGGTCACTGCCCGCGAGGTGACAGAGCGAGCGGGTCGAAGTGCCGGCGAACTCGCCGACGAATGCGCCGAGGCGGCCAAGGGCAGCGCCGGCCTGCTGTCGATCTTCGACGACGCGGCGTGGAACGGCCCGGCCGGGGGTGGATACGAAGGAACCCTCGGCGACGGTGTCGAGGCGTTGTGGTACGACGCCTGGCTGCACAGCAACGACATCCGCAGCTCGCTCGAGCGCCCGGCCGACACCGGCGACGGGATGCGGGCCGCGCTGTCGCACGTCGGATTCGAGCTCTCCAAACGAGGCTGGACCGGTGACGTTCCTGCGCTCGACGATCCGGCCGCGATGGGTTTCATCCTCGCCGCAACCGGACGCGCCGACGCGACGTCGATGGGGACCAACGCCCCCATCGACATCTACGCCGACTGAATCAAGTGATCGTGACGCCGGTGATGACCACCGGCGAGTGCAACGTGTAGTCGAGCTCGTCGGACTGCAGCACGCCTGGCGGCGTCAGCACATCGATCACCTTCGGCACTGTGCCCGGGTCGACGGTGCAGTGCGGATCGGACGACACCGACGCGCACACACCGAACGCAAACTCCTGGGGTGTGGACGCGAAGCCGCGCGCCTGATCGGGACTGAAACCGTCCTGCCCGGTCTCGACGACGGTGAACGTCCACCCCGGCCCGGGCTGGCCGAGCACCGCCTTCGGAACGCTGAACGTGATGAACCGCGACAGCGCGTTGGCACGGATGTTGACCGTGCCGAGGGTCTGTCCCGACGCGTTCTCGAAGCGCTGACCGAAGCCCTGCACCTGGATGAGCGTGCTCCACGCGGCCTCGGGCGCGATCCGGAAGTTGCGGAACGGATGCGATGGCGAGGTCGACGTGACTGCCGCAGCCGGGTCGTGCACGTACACATCGATGAGCTGCGCTCCCAGCGGGCTACCGAAGGTGGCTGCCTGATTGCGGTTCTGCACGCGGAAGATGATGTTGGTGCCGTCGTCGAAGATCTGGAACCGTTGCATGTCCCACGCGCCCGGGTTGAACCCACCGAACGTCGCGTACGCGTAGTTGCCCGGCCCGTTGTCGTCGCCATCGGGATCGGTGACGTCGAGCAGCGACGTGCCGGGGACGAAGTCGAAGACGATGGTGCGTGTGGCGTGCGCGGTGGCGCCGGTCGAGCTGGTTGCCACGATGTTGACGACGCTGACGCCACCCGTGATCGGCACGTCGACGGAGAACGAACCGTCGTCCGCAGCCACGGTCGAGGCCGTGGTCGTTGCCATGTTGGCGTCGGTGTTCGACACGAGCACATCGACCTGATTGCCCGCGGCGGTGGTTCCGCTGACCGTCAGCGGCGACCCGGAAACCGCGGTGTTGTCGACCGGTGTGTCCACGGTGAGATCGGTCTGGCCCTGCGTGTTGTCGACGTAGCGCTGCACGGTGTTGGTCGGCTGGTCGACGAGACTGCCGGCGCGCAGATCCGCGGCGAGCCGCACGAAGGACCCGGCGGACCACACCAACGGCGATGCAGAACCGACTGGCTTGCCGTTGACGAAGCCGATCGAGGCAATGGTCGGGTCGGTACCGAACGGCGAGGCGGGCAGGTCGGGCAGCTCCCAACTCTGCTCCGGGATCAACCCGATACCCGACGAGAACTGGGCCATCGCATCGAGTAACTGCGCGGCACCCGCCGGGTCGCCGGTCTGCAGCATCTGCTCGGCTCGCTCGGACGTGAGCGGCGGCCACAGGTGGCCGGTGCCCTTGCCGCTGGGAGCCCACGGGCTGCCGGTGACACCGTCGTCGCCGTAGCCGTCACCGTTGTATCGATGCCATCCCGGACCGCTGTCGGTGTCGCTCTTGATGGTGGCATCGACGACAGCCAGTGAGTTGGCGAAGTCGGGATCGCCGGCGGCGAACATCCCGAGGCGCGACAGCTCGAGGAAGCCGGCATCGATCACGTCGCGTTGGTCGAGTGTGGGCCCGCCGTTGCCGACGTTGTAGGTCTCGGCCGCATTCGGATCGCCGTTCTTCGACAGGCGGATGAAGTACGGATCGGTGGACTTCGATCCGTTGGTCGTGACCGTCCAACCCTTGATCGACCGCTGGAAGTCGTCGGCGACCGCTCGCCACAGACGGGCCGATTCGGCGTCACCGTTGACGTCGGCCAGGTCGGCACCGGCCAGGAGCCCGGCGATCTCGGCGGCGATGGTCGACGGCGAGAAACCCGATTGCTCCTCCCAGCGCTCGGCACCGAACGACGGGCCGCGGGCGACGATGAAGTTGGCTGCCGGCTTGATGTGCTGCGCGTAGAGCGTGGCGTCGGTGAGACCGAGTTGATGGGCCATCAGGATGGGATAGGCGACCTCGTCGAGTTGCGTGCCGAACGAGTCGGGCGCGGTCTTGCCGTTGACGAGCGAGTTGCGCGGCATCGAACCGTCGGCGAGCTGCTGACGTTCGAACAAGAACAGCGTCGCGGCGCGGGCCGTGTCGAAGTCGCCCGCAGCCATCAGGCCCGTCCACGCCTCGTACAGATCGCGTGCGAACACCTCGCGGTACGAACCGAAGTAGGTGTTGTTGGGATCGCCCGCCGAGATGGCTTGACCCCACGGTGACGACAAGCCGGCCACGATCGCGCCGGGGAATGTCTTGTCCTCGGCGGCCTTCACCACGTTGATGCTGAGGTAGTACTCGTCGCGGAGTTCACGCACACGGGAACGACTGAGCCCGGGCAACGACTGAGGCGGCTCGTTGAGCCCGCGGTCGTAGCGCTGCCAGCCCCTCTCGTAGTCCCTGCGGACGTGGTCGAAGTCGCGCTGCAGCGACGCCTCAGCGGTTCCTACCGCCTCTGCCTGCGTCGCCCCGAATCCGAGTGCAAACGTGACATCGCGGTTGCGCCCGCGCCGGCCAGTGTCGACCTGGGCGACCTGGACGACGTTGCCGTTGTCGGCCGACTCGTTGACCGCGGTCAATCTGCGGTCGCTGTCGAGTTGCGTCAACCCGTCGCTGCCGCCGCCAACGAACCCGTTGGTGACGCTGGTGAACGGCCCGTCGAGGGCGGCGAACACGGGCTGGCCATAGTCGCGGTTGGCTGCGTTGGTGACCGTGTTGGTGTCGAACGCGACCGGGATCGGATGGCCCGTGGACGTGTCGGTGATCGCCGAATCGGCACCGCCGTTGCCCGACCCTCCTCCGCCGTTGCCGTTGACCGTCGGATCGAATCGCACGTAGAGCTGGAGGTCGGACCGATGCGAGCCGCGACCCGTGGCGTCGAGTCGCGTGCGGATGAGCAACGTGTTGCGATCCGGGTCGGTGACGTAGTCCGTGATGATCTTGTACTTCCCGCTGTTGGCCGTGGACGTGACACGACAGCTCATGCCGCTGTCGTCGAGCGCGGTGGCGGTGGACACCATGTCGCGCGTCTGCAGATCGGTGAACGTCGAGCCGTCGGTGACGATGTATTGCAACGTCTCGACGTTGGTGTTGTCGATCGTCGGGTAGTAGACGTCGCTCAGCGCGCCGCCCGCAACGGTGAACCACACCTTCGACGAGGTCGTGCGCGAGGTGCCGAGACAGTCCTTGCGGGCGAGATCGAAATGAGACAGCGCACCGGGCCCGTCGGCGGCAGGCGCAGCAACGGCCGGCGTGGTGGCGACGATAGGGATGCCGAGCGCGATCAGTGCAACACAGGCGGCAAGGGACAAGCGGCGACGTGAAGGATGCATGTTGCTCCTCGGTTCAGTTCGCCCACTCGGCCAACAATGATTGGTCGGCCGCGCGAAGGGTGTCAACCCCACCTCCTGCACCGACGATGCCACCGTTGGCGTCGGGCAACCACATCGTCGCCCGCCTCGGACGAGGCATTCGCCTGCCAGCGACTTCCACCACCAGCCGCCTACCGGATGCGACTCCGTGCCCGTTGCCGAGGCCCATCCACTCACCTTCTCCGGCACTGATCTGCAGATCGGCGCCGAGCGCCGACGCCCCGACGGTGAGCATCACGATTCCCCGTGATTGAGCACGAGCTTGCAGCCTGCGGACTGCACCACCGGCGAGCCGCCCGACACGACGACCGACCACGACGAC
>Ga0207648_10004540_pt1 | contig 14233 bp, 13 predicted proteins | sample KBSMisM32_FD_184310 | JGI IMG/M metagenome (GOLD analysis project Ga0207648, IMG submission 184310) | Miscanthus rhizosphere microbial communities from Kellogg Biological Station, Michigan, USA - KBS Miscanthus M3-2 (SPAdes) (version 2) | ecosystem: Host-associated > Plants > Roots >...
TAGGGCAGCGTCGAGCGCATCGCGTCGACGCCCACGAGCTGATCGGACGCTACGGCGCAAAGCGGGTGCGCGACGGCGGCCTGCGCGTCTACACGACGATCGACCCCAGGCTCCAGCGCGTGGGCGTCGACGCGATGCGCTCGACGCTGCCCTACTCGACCGACCCCTCCTCGGCCCTGGTCTCGATCGACCCGGGCAGCGGCGAGATCCTGGCGATGGGCAACAGCTCGAGCTACGCCGACAGCCAGTTCAACCTCGCCGCGCAGGGGCACAGGCAGCCGGGCTCGACCTTCAAGGCCTTTGTCCTGACCACGGCGATCAAGCAGGGCATCGACCCGTACTCGACCTACTACGTCTCCAAACCGCTCGACCTCGACCTGCCGAAGTGGGGGCACTGGGAAGTGCACACCGCCGACGAGGGCTACCTGGGAAGGGTCAACCTGCAGCAGGCGACGGTCGCCTCCGACAACACGGTCTTCGCCCAGCTCGACCTCGACGTCGGGCCGCGGCAGGTGGCCGAAACCGCCCACTCGATGGGCATCGTCAGCCCGCTCGACGGGATCCCGGCCGAGGGGATCGGCGGCCTGCGGGTCGGCGTCTCGCCCTTGGAGATGGCGGACGCGTATGCGACGCTCGCCGACCGCGGCGTCCGCCGCGACCCGGTGGCGATCCGGCGTGTCGTCTTCCCCGGAGGGCGTAACGAGCGCCCCGACCGCCAGCCGCCGCGCCGCGTGGTCTCCGAGGCGGTCGCCTACGAGGTGACCCGCCTGCTGCACGACAACATCACCGAAGGCACGGGCACCGCCGCCTACACCGGCTGCGCGGGACAGGCGGGCAAGACCGGCACGACCGACCGCGAGACCGATGCCTGGTTCGCCGGCTACCAGCCGAACCTCGCGACCGTGGTCTGGGTCGGCTACCCGCAGTCGAACGCGATCGAAATGACCAGCGTGCACGGGATCACCGTCTTCGGCGGCACCTTCCCGGCCGAAATCTGGCACCAGGTCTACTCGGGCGCGGAAGTTCCCTGCGAGGAATTCGAGAAGCCGAAGCACCCGATCAGCTGGGCGCCGTTCTTCGGCAGCTTCACCGCCCCGGCTCCCGTTCGCGGTGGGGTCACCGCCGGAGGTGGCAAGGGAGACGAAACCGCGAAGCGCCTCGGCGAAGAAGCGACCGGCGGCTACAACCCGGACGCCTACGCGCCGGGAGCGGGGCAGAAGCCGGCGCCGCTGCCGCCTCCCCCTCCCTCCGCCGGCGTCGGCGGTGGCGCCAGTGCGGGCAAGGCCGGGAGCGAATAGCTGAGCCTCTCGCCGGGCCTCTCCTACGGCTTGATCTGGGTCGGGTTCGTGGCCTACGCCGGTGCCGTCGCCTGCGCGCCGAGGCTGGGGCATCGGGTCGTCTGGGGCGCGATCGTTGCCCTCCTCGTCCTCTTCGCCTCCCTGCCGCCGCTGCTCTCGCATGACGTCTACAGCTACGTCGACTACGCGCGGCTCGGCGTCCTGCATGGGCTCGATCCCTACCTGCACACCCCCTGGGCGGCGCCTTCCGACCCCGCCTTCGCGCACGTCGAATGGACCGAAGCGACGAGCGCCTACGGGCCGCTCTTCACCCTCGTCTCCTATCCGCTGGCCTGGCTGCCGATCGGGGTGGCCGTCTATGCGCTGAAGGCGACTTCGGCGCTTGCCGTCCTCGCCACGACCGCGATCGTCGCCCGCCTGGCGCCGTCGCGTGGCGTGGACCCGCTGCGGGCCGCCGCCTTCGTCGCCCTCAACCCGCTGGTCCTCGTCCATGTCGTCGGCGGGCCGCACAACGACGCCTTTGCGGTTCTGCTGACGATGGCCGGCGTCGCCGCGCTGCTCAGGGCGCGCGAGGCTTCCGCCGGCGCGGCCTTCGTCGCCGCGGCCGCGGTCAAGGTCTCGGCGGCGATCGTCCTCCCCTTCGCCATCGCCGCCTCGCTCCACCCACCGACGGGCCTAAAAGCTCACTCCGGCGGTGCTTTTCGGCCCGTCGGCAGATTCTTGGTGGGGGCGGGCGTCGCGACGCTCGGGATAGTGGTCGCGGCCCACTTGGCCTTCGGCTGGCACTGGCTCGACGCTTTCGCCCTGGCCGGCGAGAACCAGGGCCGCACGAGCCACATGAGCGTTCCGATCACGGCGGCCCGTCTCACTGGCCTCGACCCCGACCTCACCCGCGTCGCGGCCGTCGCCCTCTTTGCCGCGCTCATTGCCTCCCTGCTCGTCTGGACCTACCGCGGCGGCGACTGGCTCCGTGCCGCGGCTTGGGCCACGACCGCCATGCTCCTCGCCACCGCCTGGCTTCTCCCCTGGTACCTCCTCTGGCCCCTTCCGCTGGCAGCCCTCTCCCGCGACCGCGCCCTCCAGTTCCTGCTCCTCGCACTCACCGCCTACCAGCTTGGAGCCCGCATCCCGCTCTGAGCGACGCCCAGCTTGAAGCCGGAGGAGAGGCGTTCCTCGAACCGGCGGATACTCAAAGCCGAAGCACTAATTAGTGCTTCGGCTTGTCGGGGCGAGGGACACCCCTTCTCCGGCTTCCTCCTCCTCGCGAGAGGGGTGAATGACCCCGGTGGGGATGCTCCATCCCTCCCTGCGCCCAAGCGCCGTAACCGCCCCTACGTAGATCAGTTCGACCACCGTCAGCACGCCCCTGACCACAATCGCGATCAGCGAGGCCACGGCGAAGCTGTTGCCCGGTGCCGCCGGCTTCAGCGCCCAGGCGAAGGCCGCGTCGCGGATTCCGAGGCCGGCCGGGGCGACGAGCGTGGCCAGCGCCGCCAGGTATCCGAAGGCCTGTGCGGCGCCGACGACCATGATTTCGCTGGTCGAGATCGTGCTCACCGAGCGCGCAACGCAGTAGAGGCCGAGTGCGATGACGGCCCAGTTGAGCGTGTAGACGACAAGCACCGCGACGACGCCGCGCAGCGACATCGTCGAGGGCAGCGGATCGCGTCCGAACGCGCGCAGGATGCGGTTGGCCAGCGGTCCGAACACGCGAGGATGCAGCAGGAAGAGCGCCAGCGGGATCAGCGCCAGGATCCCCCATCGCAACGACTGGCCCTGGAGGTCCGGGTGATCGATCAGGAAGTAACAGGAGATGATCAGGGCCGAGGTTGCCTGCAGCGCCTGTTCGTAGACGACGCTGGCGAGCGTCAAGCGCCGCGGCACCCCGGCCCGCTCCGAAAGCAACACCCTTCCGAGGACGTAGAGAACGCTGCCGGGCACGTAGCGAGCCAGCAGCGGTTGACCCCAGGCAACCTGAGCGCGCCCGGCTCCCAGGCGGTAGCCCAGGAAACGCAGGATCAGATCCCAGCCGAGCGCGTTGACGACTAGGAAGGCAACGAGGATGGGCAGCGCGGGAACCAGCCAGACGAGGTGGAAGTGGACTCCCTTTTCCTGGATGTCAGACCACTGACCGACGACGGTGAGGACGAGGAAGGCGAAGATCAGCCCGGCGATGCCGAGCTGGAGCGCGATCCGGACTCGCTTGTCGCGCGGCGGCCTGGTCCCGAACCGCGCGCCCAGCTCGCCGACTCGATGCAGAAGGGGCGGACGCTTATCCACGCGCGGCACCTTACGCGGCTGCTTAGATGGGATAGTCAGCGTCATGGGCGAGTTCGAGCTGCTGGCAAGAGTCCGGGAACGACTACCCGCTACGCCAAGCCATGTCGTCCTCGGCTCCGGTGACGACGCGGCGGTCACCGCCGTCGCCGGCGCAACTGCCACCTCCGTCGACGCAGTCGTCGACGGCGTCCACTTCGATCGTCGCTACGCGACCTTGGCGCAGATCGGCCACAAGGCGCTCGCCACTGCTCTCTCCGACCTCGCCGCGATGGGCGCGGCCGCCGGCGAGGCGTACGTCGTCCTCGGTGTCCCGGCCGACCTCGGCGAGGACGACTGCGTCGAGCTGCTCGACGGCATGCTGGGGCTCGCCGAGAGAACCGGCGCCACCCTTGCCGGGGGTGACTTGACGCGCGCGGCACAGCTCTTCCTCGTGGTCACCGTCGTCGGCCATGCCGCCTCCGCCGACGCATTCATCAGCCGGGGGGGCGCGCGACCAGGAGACCTCCTCGCGCTCACGGGCGAGCTGGGGGGGGCCGCCGCCGGGCTGGCCCTGCTCGCGGATCGGAAGCTGGAGGCGCGCGTCGCGGATCCAGCCGGGCTCCGCACCCGCCAGCTCGAGCCGCAGCCGCGCCTTGGAGCTGGCCGCGCGCTTGCCAAGGCCGGCGCCACGGCGATGATCGACCTCAGCGACGGCCTCACCGGCGACGCTATCCATCTGGGCGAGCGGAGCGGCGTCGGCCTTCGTATCGACGGCGAGGCGGCGCCGGTGGCCGCAGGAGCGATCGAGGTCCTCGGCGCGGCAGGCGAGGACGGCCTGCAGCGCTGCCTCGAAGGAGGCGAGGACTACGAGCTGCTGGCCGCGATCCCGCCCAGCTGCCTCGACCGCGCGCGAGAGGCCGTCAACGCCGGTGAGGGCGTCGCGCTGACCGCGATCGGCGAGGTGGTCGCCGGCGAGGGAGTCGAGGTCAGGCTGCCCGGCGGCCGGCTTCTGAAGCCGACGCGAGGGTTCGACCAGCTGGCCCGATTCGCCCCTCGGTGAGGAACGACCGCATCCCGCGCCGTTCCAGCATCGCATCGGCGATAAGCGCCGGCTCGGGCTTGTAGTGCCCCGCTTCCACCAGGCTCTTCAGCTGTCGTCGTTGCATCCTGCGTTTCATATCGGCTCCCTACCCGCCTACCTTAGTTCTTGGTACTCGCACATCTGTCCAATTAGGTAGGGGGATACCCTTTCCCTCATGCCCAACGGGTCGACTCGCATCCTCCTCGTCGACGACGAGCAGTCGGTTCAGACCCTGCTCAGCTACCCGCTGCGCAAGGACGGCTACCACGTCACCTCGGCTCATGACGGTCGCGAAGCGCTGCGCCGCTTCGAAGAGGCCCGCTTCGACCTCGTCATCCTCGACCTGATGCTCCCCAAGATGGATGGGGTCGAAGTCTGCCGCCAGATGCGCTCCCGCAGCCAGGTGCCGATCATCATGCTGACCGCGAAGGGCAGCGAGACCGACAAGGTCGCCGGCCTCGAGGTCGGCGCCGACGACTACATCACCAAGCCCTTCTCGATGCGCGAGTTCCGCAGTCGCGTCAAGGCCGCCCTGCGCCGCGCTCGCATGGTTCCGCGGTCGGCCGGGGAGGAGACGATCGACCGCGGCGAGCTGCAGGTCGACTTCGGCCGGCGCATGGTCACCCTGTGCGGCGAAGAGGTCGGAGTCACCTACGTCGAGTTCGAGATCCTCGCCGCCCTGGCTCGCTCGCCGGGTCGCGTGTTCAGCCGCGAGACACTGCTCGAGCACGTCTGGGGCGACTCCGAGTACCGCGATCCGCGCACGGTCGACGTGCACATCCGCCACCTCCGCGAGAAGCTCGAGAAGGATCCCAAAGAGCCCGAGTTCCTCTTCACCGTGCGCGGAGTCGGCTACCGCTTCCGGGAGTAGCCCTCTTGTCGCGGTTCAAGCCGACCAGGCTGGGCAACCGGATAACCGTCACGGCGGTGGCGATAGCCGTGGGGACGGTGCTCGTCGTTTACGCGTACGTGGTGGCGATCGGCGGCGCCGCCAGCGGCGACGGCGCCGTCAAAGCCCAAATCCTGATCGGCGGCGCGGTCGCCATCGTCATCTCCCTTGCCGTCGGCATCTACTTCGCCAGCCTCGCCTCGGGCAGCGTCGGCCGGCTGGAGGAGGCGGCGCGCAAAGTCGCCGACGGCAACTTCGAAACGCCGATCCCGATCTCCGCCGCCGGCCAGCTCGGCTCGCTGGCCCGCACCTTCAACGAGATGCAGCGGCGCCTCGCCGAGCTCGACAGCGCCCGCAAGCAGTTCATCGCCAACGCGTCGCACGAGCTGCGCACGCCGATCTTCAGCCTCGGGGGCTTCGTCGAGCTGCTCGACGAGGAGGACCCCAGTCCAGCCGAGCGGGCCGAGTTCGTCCGCACCATGCGCCAACAGATCGCCCGGCTGACCAAGCTGACGGCCGATCTGCTCGACCTCTCCCAGCTCGACGCCGGCGCCGTCGCGATGGAGCGCAGCGACGTCGAGCTCGGCTCGCTCGCCCGCGAAGTTACGCGCGAGTTCGGTCCGCGAGCCGACAGCCGCGGCTCCCGCCTGGAGCTGCGCACCCCGCCGGAGCCGGTGATCGCCAGCGCCGACACCGAGAGGGTCCGTCAGGTCATCCGTATTCTGCTCGACAACGCCCTCACCCACACGCCCGAGGGCACGAAGGTGACCGTGACCACGTACTCCGTCAACCGCCGCGCAGAGCTGACCGTCTCCGACGACGGGCCCGGCATCCCGCCACGCGTGCAGAGCCGAATCTTCGAGCGCTTCTACACCGGAGACTCGGCCGGGGGCTCAGGCCTCGGCCTGGCGATCGCCCGCGAGCTGGCGCAGCGGATGCAAGGGGGAGTGGCGATCGCCTCGAGCAAGCGCTTCACCGCTTTTACCCTCGATCTTCCCCGCTCGCGCACCGTCGCCGCTCCGCCGAGGCCGGCCGTTCCGCCTCGGGCCGCCGTATGAGCGGCGCAACGCAAAACCCCCGCATAGGGTGGAGAAAGCGCTGCGCCCTGGTCGGTGTGGTGGCTGCGTTCGCAATGGTGCTGGCGTTGGCCGGATGCGGCGACAGCGGCGGCGGGACGAAGACCGTCACGGTCGCTGGCGGGGGCGCCCACTCGGCCCACCACCCGCCGCGGGTGATCGTCGAGACGGCCGCAAGCGGCTTCGACGCCGCCAGGGTCTATCGCGAAGCTTCCCCCGGGGTGGTGACGATCCGCTCGGTCTTCCCGGCGGGCGCCGCCGAGGGCTCCGGCTTCGTGCTCGACAACGACGGGCACATCGTCACCAACGCCCACGTCGTCACCGACGAATCGAGCGGCGCCCGCACGCCGGCCAAAGCGGTTTTCCTCGAATTTCCCAACCGCAACGTGGTCCCGGCCCACATCGTCGGCTTCGATCCCTTCGCCGACGTGGCCCTGCTCGAAGCCAGGGACGTCTCATTCCCGCTCCATCCGCTGCAGCTCGGCGACGACGAGAGCCTCGTCGTCGGTCAGCCGGTGGCCGCGATCGGAAGCCCCTTCGGGGAGCAGCGCTCGCTCTCGGTCGGGATCGTCTCGGCTACCGACCGCTCGGTCAAATCGCTGACCAAGTTCCAGATCGACGGAGCGATCCAGACCGACGCCTCGATCAACCCCGGCAACTCCGGCGGCCCCCTGCTCGAAGGGGCGGCGCGCGTGATCGGCATCAACCAGCAGATCGAGACCAACTCGGGCGCCAACAACGGCGTCGGCTTCGCGGTGCCGATCTCGGTCGTCAAGCGCTCGCTGGCCCAGCTGATGCAGGACGGGAGGGCCGAATACGCCTACATCGGCGTCTCCACCGAGACCCTCTATCCGCAGCTCGCGGAAAAGCTCGACCTCGATACGAGCTACGGGGGACTTGTTTCGGAAGTCGTCTCCGGCGGTCCGGCTGACGAAGCCGGCCTGCGGGGGGGCGAGGAACGAGTCCGCTTCCAGGCCGCCGCCTTCCAGGCGGGCGGCGACGTGATCCTCGCGGTCGACGGTCACAAGATCGTCCAGCCCGACGACCTGGCGCGGATCGTCTCGACCTACCGACCGGGCGACGTGGTTACGCTGGAAATCCTTCGCGACGGCGAGCGCAGGGAAGTGGAAGTGACGCTCGGCAAACGTCCGTCCGCCTAACAGCCGCCCGACCGCTCCTGCCTGTAGAACTCGGCGAATGCTGCAGGAAGTCTCACTGGGCCAGAAGTCGCTCGCCGACTACACGCACATCGCGGGCAAGCAGACGATCGAGCGCATTCGCGAGCTCGCCGAGCCGATGAAGGGGCACCGCGTGCTGCACGTCAGCGCCACGGCCTTCGGCGGCGGCGTCTCGGAGATCCTCTACACGATCGTGCCACTGATGCGCGACGCCGGCCTCGACGCCCACTGGCACGTGATCTTCGGCAGGGAGGAGTTCTTCAACGCGACGAAGCTGCTGCACAACTCGCTGCAGGGCGCCGAGGAGACGCTGAGCCCGGAGCAGTGGGAATGCTTCGACGAGATCAACGCGATCAACGCCGAGGGGCTGCAGGGCGAGTGGGACACGGTGATCGTCCACGACCCGCAGCCGATCGGACTGCGCCGCGGCGCCGCCGGGAAGGCACGCAACTGGATCTGGCGCTGCCATATCGACCTCTCCGAGCCGAACCCCGAGCCGATCGCTCGCCTGCTGCCGATGATCGAGGAGTACGACGCGACCGTCTGGCACATGCCGGCCTACGTCCCGCAGGGAGTCAACGGCCACAACGGCGTCAAGATCATCCCGCCGGCGATCGATCCGCTCTCGCCGAAGAACATGGCCTTCTCGCCGGACGACGCGGCCTTCGTCTGCCGGCAGTTCGGCATCGACGTCGACCGGCCGCTGCTGACCCAGGTCTCGCGCTTCGACCCGTGGAAGGACCCGATGGGGGTGATCGACGCCTACCGCATCGTCCACGAGCAGGTGCCGGACGTGCAGCTGGCGCTGGTCGGCTCGATGGCGACCGACGACCCGGAGGGATGGGAGTTCTTCCAGCACACCTTCGAGTACGCCGAAGGCGACGACGACATCAAGATCCTCAACAACCTCAACAACGTCGGCGCGATCGAGGTCAACGCCTTCCAGTCGCAGTCCGACGTCTGCCTGCAGAAGTCGATCCGCGAGGGCTTCGGCCTGACCGTGACCGAGGCGCTCTGGAAGGGCCGGCCGACCGTGGCCGGCAACGTCGGCGGCATCCCGCTGCAGATCGCCGACGGCGAGAGCGGCTTCCTCGTCGACTCGTCCGAGCAGTGCGCCCAGCGCTGCCTCGAGATCCTCGCCGATCCGGAGCTCGGGATGCGCCTCGGACGGGCGGGCAAGGAACATGCCCGCCACGAGTTCCTCTCGCCGCGCCTCCTGCGCGACTGGATGGAGCTGCTCGCCGAGCTGGGCACGTAGAAGGCGATTCCGGCAGGGACTCCACTTAACTTTTCCCGAAGACAGCTCCAGGCTGTCCGCCGGCGTTGCCGCGGGAAAAGTACAAGACGTTCCACCCCTGCCGGAATCGCCTTCTGGTCACGCAGCTTCGGTACACGAGCTGTGGGGCGGGGTAGGGTGAACGTGTGGCGGCTGAGAGCACGGATCCACTGATCATCGTCTCGAATCGGGGGCCCGCCCAGTTCGAGCGCGACGCGGAGGGAAACCGCACGGTGCAGCGCGGCGGCGGCGGTCTGGTTACGGCGCTTTCCGGCCTCGTCTCTCATCGCGACGCCCTCTGGATCGCCTCGGCGATGACCGACGAGGACGTGGCCGTCTCCGAAGAACGCGGAGGCGGGCCGGTGGAGATCTCGATCGACGGCATCGACTACCAGGTGCTGCTGGTGGGCAGCGACGCCGAGGCCTACGACCGCTTCTACAACGTGATCGCCAACCCGATCCTCTGGTTCATCCAGCACTACCTCTGGGACCTATCCAACGCGCCCGACATCCGCCAGGAGGAGCTCGACGCCTGGGACTTCGGCTACCAGACCGTCAACAGGGACATCGCCAGCGCCGTCGTGCGCCAGATCGACGGCCGCGAGCGCCCGCTGGTGATGCTCCACGACTACCACCTCTACACGGCGCCCGCGATGATCCGCGAGCGGCGTCCCGACGTCTTCCTCCATCACTTCGTCCACATCCCCTGGTCGCAGCCCGACAGCTGGCGCATCCTGCCGGGGCGCATCCGCGAGGCGATCTTTCGCGGCATGCTCGCCAACGACATCATCGGCTTCCACACCAGCGCCTACTGGATCAACTTCCTGCGTTGCTGCGACGAACTGCTCGAGGCCGACGTCGACTACGAGCGCGGGATCGTCCATCACGCCGGCGGCGAGACGCACACCCGCGCCTACCCGCTTTCGATCGACGCCGAGCGCCTGCGGCGGGCGGCCGAATCGCCGCAGGTCGCCGAGGCCGAGCGCGAGGTGCTCGAGCGCCGCCGCAAGCACCTGATCATCCGCGTCGACCGCGCCGACCTCTCGAAGAACGTGCTGCGCGGCTTCACCGCCTTCGACGCCTTCCTCACCCAGCATCCCGAGTTCCGCGAAGACGTGACCTTCATCGCCCACCTTCAGCCCTCGCGCCAGGACGTGCCCGAGTACGCCGAGTACCTGGAGCGGATCGAGGCGCTGGTAGCTGTCGTCAACCACCGCCATGGCACGACCGACTGGATGCCGATCGACCTCAAGATCTACGAGAACTTCCCCGAGGCGGTCGCGCGCTACAAGCACTTCGACCTGCTGATGGTCAACTCGCTCTTCGACGGCATGAACCTGGTCGCCAAGGAGGCGCCGGCGGTCAATACCCGCGACGGGGTGCTGATGCTCTCCGAGAACACCGGCTCGCACCAGGAGCTGGCCGACTGCGTCCTCTCGGTCAACCCCTTCGACATCCAGGAGCAGGCCGATGCGATCTACCGCGCCCTGACCATGGACGCGGAGGAGCGGCGGCTTAGGGCCGAGCATCTCAAGGAGATCATCTACTCCAGGAACCCGGGGGACTGGGTCGATGACCAACTGCGGGACATCGAGGAGTTGCGTCAGGCGGTTGGTTAGGAGAGGGGATTTGCCGCCCCTCCTCACTCAACTTTTTCCGAAGACAGACTCAGGCCAGCGGCGGGCGAACGAGCGGAAAAAGTACAAGCCGTTCGCAGGGGCGGCAAATCCCCTCCCACAAGCGTCCGCCCAGGGACGAAACAGCTTCGCTGCGCACTTAGCTCTTCGTGACAGGTCTCCGGGTTCGCTGGTCGAGAGCTGGGCGCGTGGCCCTTGTAGCGGCGCTGGGATTGCTGGCGCTTAAGGCGGCTTCGAGCTTGCTGCGGCCGCCCGATCCGCCCCCGCTTCCGCCGGACGTGGGCCTGCCGAGGGTCGCGGTGACTCCGGCGCCTGAGCCGGCGTCGGCGTCTCACGGAAAGCGGCGTCATGCGCATCTCGGGCGGGTGGCGTCGGGGAGAGGTGGCCGGCTCAGCGCGGAGGCTGCTGAGGGCGGGGCTTCGTCCCACATGGCGCGACATCCCAGTGCCCGAAGCAGCGCGAAGCGCAAGCCCGGTCGCCCTCCCCGACGACAGGACCCGCCCGCCGATGCCCCTGGTCCGCTTCCCGAACCACCGCCAGCGCCAACTCCTACGCCAGAACCTCCGCCGGTTCCGTCCGCGCCGCCGCCCGGCGACGGCTCGATGGAGTTCGCTCCGCACTAGCTATAGTCCCTCGCCGCTTTGGCAGCAGCACGCGAATACGAGCTTGTCCTGATGCTTGACCCCGGCCCCGACGAGGCCGGTCGCGACACGTTGGCGCAGGACGTGCGCTCGCGGATCGACGCTGGCGGCACGCTCAAGCACGAGAACAAATGGGGCCTGCGCAAGATGGCCTACGAAATCGAGCAGCGCAACGAGGCCGACTACCGCTGGTACCGCTTCGAGGGCACGAACGATCTGCTCGACGAGCTCAACCACAACCTGAAGATCGCCGACGGCGTCCTGCGCTTCCGCATCTTCAAGGTCGACCCCGACGCGCCGGTGATGGTGCCGCCGGCGGCCGCCGCCCCGGCCCACGGCTCGCGCGAGCGCGGGCCTCAGGCCCCGCCCCGTGTCGCGGTCGCAGCTGAGGAGCCCGCCGAGGAGTCGACCGACGAGGCTTCCGAGCAGGCCGACGAGCCGGCCGCTCCCGCCGAGTAGGCCCCCAAAACCAACGCATAGCGATGGAAATCGTCCCGTCGGCCGGTGTTTTCGTGCGGAGATTGCGGGACGAAGGGGGCGAGACGCGCCGCTCGCGCTCTTAGACTGGAATCCAGACATCGATCCAGAGGAGTTGAGAGCCGTGGCGGCTTCGAACATCAACGTAGTTGTGATCACCGGAAACCTGACCAAGGACCCCGAACTGCGTCATACCGGCGGGGGCACCGCTGTCTGCGAGCTGCGCGTCGCGGTCAACAGCCGGCGCAAGAACGGGCAGACGGGCGAATGGGAGGACAAGCCCAACTACTTCGACGTGGTCGTCTGGGGGGCCCAGGGCGAGAACTGCGCCAACTACCTCGCCAAGGGCCGGCCCGTGGCCGTCGAAGGGCGGCTCGACTGGAGCGAGTGGGAGGCCAAAGACGGCAGCGGCAAGCGGCAGAAGGTGCAGATCGTCGCCAACTCGGTCCAGTTCCTCGGCTCTCGCGACGGCGCGGGCGGCGGTGGGAACGGCAACGGAGGCTTCTCGCCCAGCAGCGACGTGCCAGCCGACGCTTCCGACTTCGCCGGAGCAGCGGCTGGGGGGGGCGGCAGCGGTGACGATGACATTCCCTTCTAGGGCTGCCTGATGGCAGAGAGCCGCCGCGGCTAAGCGTTCTTGTAGGATTGCCTGCCCGATATGGCCAGGACCAAGGACGCAGGAGCAGCACCACCCCGTCGCGGACGCCGCGCGCTCGAGCGCGGGCGCCCGCGTAAGTACACACGGATCAACTCGGAGGCGGTCGACTACAAGGACCTCAACCTCCTGCGCCGCTTCCTCTCGGATAGGGGGAAGACGCGCGGGCGGCGCGTCACCGGCCTCTCGCGCAAGCATCAGCGGCAGCTCTCGGTAGCGGTGAAGCGGGCGCGGGAGATCGCCCTGCTGCCTTACGTCGGAGAGCGCTGATGACACAGGCGATCCTGCTCGAGGACGTCGAGGAGCTCGGCCAGCGCGGCGACCCGGTCGACGTCTCCCCGGGCTACCTGCGCAACTACCTGATTCCGCGCAAGCTGGCGGCTCCAGCGACGCCCGGCGCCCTCCAGGAGGCGCAGCGCCGGCGTGCGGCCGCGGAGAAGGCCGAGCAGGCGCGAGCCCAGCGCGAAGAGCAGGCAGCCGACCTGCTCTCGAAGACCGTCCTCACGATCCACCAGCGCGCCGGCGAGGACGGCAAGCTCTTCGGCTCGGTTGGGGCGAAGGAGATCGTCGATGCGATTCTGGAGGCGCGCGACCTTCGCATCGACAGGCGCAAGGTGCGCCTCGAGCAGCCTATCCGCGAGATCGGCACCCACATGGTCGAGATCGAGCTGGCCGACGGCGCGATCGCGACGGTGAAGACGATCGTCACCGAGGACCGCTAGGCCGCGCTGCCCTCTCCGCTCCCGGGGCGGCTAGGCTGCTCTGGGTGAGCACCGCTCGCCTATCGACTCGCGTCCGGCGCCGGGCTGCCTCGCGCACACGTTTCGGCTGGGCGCGCTCGGAGCGCGCCACGGCCGCCCTTGCGGCGATTTCCCTGGGAGGCGCCGCGGCTGTCCTCGCCGGCCAGTTCGGGCGGATGTTGCGGCGTCGGGCCCCTGAGCATGCTGGTCCGGACAGTCTCGCCGAGGCCGCGCCCGCAGCGGCCCTCGACACGGTCAACGTCGCGGTTAGCGGCTACACCGAGGCGCCGCGCAGCGAGACGGTCCTCTTCAACCTGCTCGCCGGATTCCTCGGCTCCTTCGCCCTCGTACGGCTCTCGACCTGGGGCATCCGCAACCACCGCGGCCCGTTCCGCAACCTGCGCCTCGGCGGGCGCCACATCCACCACTTCGTGCCCGGCATCCTGATCGCCTTCGCCTCCGGCACCACCGCGCTGCTCACCCGCGACGAGGCGCTCGAAGAGCGCCTCGCGATGACGACCGGCGTCGGCATGGGGCTGACCTTCGACGAGGCCGCTCTGCTGCTCGATCTGCGCGACGTCTACTGGACCCGCCAGGGGCTGCTCAGCGTCCAGCTCAGCCTCGGCGCCACCGCCATCCTCAGCATCGCGATCCTCACCCAGCGGATGCTGCGCCGGGGAGAGCGCCGTCAGGAGGCCGAGGGCTCGATCCCCCCGTCGACCAGCCCTTGAGCCGGATCAGCTCTTCGGGGTGCAGGCCCGGGAGAAGCTGCCGATCAGCGGCGTGCCTCCACCGCGGAAGAACGATTCCACCCTGGCCTGCAGCTTGCCGTTCGGGCACTTGGCGAGCAGGTAGCTCTGCTTCTTGCCCCTGTAGGTGAAGGTTCGGAAGAATTCCAGGTTGAATTTCTTCACCGAGCCGGCGCCACCGGCGATCACCGGGATCGTCGCGATCGACTTGGTCCCGTATGGGCCTTTGTGGATTTTCGAGACTTTGACGGTCGTGATCACCGCGGCCGAGACCGGG
>Ga0207648_10004542_pt1 | contig 14230 bp, 14 predicted proteins | sample KBSMisM32_FD_184310 | JGI IMG/M metagenome (GOLD analysis project Ga0207648, IMG submission 184310) | Miscanthus rhizosphere microbial communities from Kellogg Biological Station, Michigan, USA - KBS Miscanthus M3-2 (SPAdes) (version 2) | ecosystem: Host-associated > Plants > Roots >...
ATCGCCTTCTGCAGGCCCTCGCTGTTCAGGCCCGGGACGACGCCGTAACCGTCGAAGAACATCGATAGTCGGATCGAGAAGCGTTCGAATTCGTCGGTGCGGCGCAGCTCGTCCAGCTTGGCGCGCTCACCGAACAGCAGGAGGAAGCCGTTGGTGGTCCCACCGTGGGGCGTGAGCGCGACCTGTTCCACGCGCTCGAAGTATCCCTGTTTCTGGAACTTGGCGAGGGCGCCCTGCCCTTCTTCCATGAAGAACTTCCACGCTTCGGTTTCCTTGCCCGCGATCGGGCGGTTCCATCCGATGAACAACAACGCTGTGGCCATGGTCCTCTCCTCCCTTGTCGGTCCTACGTCCGCGGACGCGAAGGTAACGCGGAATCGTACCCGCGCTACGGGAACAGACAGGCCGTCGTCAGATCACCGCTCGCCGACATCGTGCAGTTGCCGCACTGGGCGCTGCCCTGAAGACAGGCGCAGGTCGGCGTCGCGCCGCACCCGGCCGGGAGGTCGTGACACGCGTAGTTACCTGGATTCGTGATCGCGCCGCCCACCATCAGCTCGCAGTACTGGGTACCGCGTGTGCAGAAGCGCGGTCCGCACGCGAACGTTCCCGACGGCGCTGTGCAGCCGCCCACGTCGGAGACGTCGTGGCCCGCCGCCGCGGCCAGACAGGAGTTGTTGTAGACCTGACCGTCGCATCCGCATACGGGATCGACGACGGCCGTGCACCCTTGCGGGCGATCCTTGCAGCTCCCCAGACCGACGGTGCAGGTGTTGGGCGTGAGGTCGCAGTACTGAGTCGTCCCGCAGCTGTTCTGCGTGCAGGTGGCGAGGCCTCCGGTTCCGCCCGAACCGGTCGTGCCACCGCTACCGCCGGTTCCCGCGGCGCCGCCCGTTCCCGCGGTGCCGCCGGTGCCGCCGCCGCCGCCGCGCCCGCCGCCGCCCGTACCCGTCGTGCCGCTCGCGCCTCCGGTGCCGCCCGTGCCGCCGCGCCCCGCGCTACCGGTCGTACCCGAAGATCCGGCGGTGCCTGTCGTGCCGCCACGGCCGCCGGTTCCCGCCGCGCCGGTGGTGCCCGCGGCGCCCGTCGTGCCTCCCCTACCCGCGGCGCCCGTCGTACCCGCCGTGCCCGTCGTTCCGGCAACGCCCGTTGTCCCGGCGACGCCCGTCGTACCACCGGCGCCCGTCGTGCCGCCGCGGCCACCCGCGTTCGTGCCGCCGCGGCCGCCCGCGCCGGCAGCGGCGTCTCCGCCGCCCCCGTCGTGGCCTCCGGTTCCGTTGCTCGAGCACGCGGCGGCCGCCAGCGCCGCCGCGACAATCATCCGCGTCGCATGTCGCTTGATCGAGTCCAGGTCGCCGCGCATGCCGCGATTGTATCGCTACTCCGTCGCGCTGCGAACAAAGCGCTACTTCGCGACGCCGCAGACGATGCGGTCGCCGCCGCCGCCCAGCGGCTTGGGCGCGTCGCTGTAGTTGTCGCCGCCGGCGTGGATCATCAGCGCCCGCCCCTGAAAGTCGGCCAGCGTCACGCCCTTCACTTCCAGCTTGTCCTTGGCCTCGCCCTTGTCGGACACGACCAGCTTTGGCAGGTCGCCCTTGTGCCCGCCGCCACCCGGCCCCTTGTGGGCTTTCGTCGCGTCGGGATCGTAGTGCGCGCCCGCGGCCTGACCGGCCGTCTTCTTGCCGTCCTTGTCGGCCGGATCGCAGCTGGGCTTCTCGTGAACGTGGAACCCGTGTTCGCCCGGCGGGAGGTCCTTCAACTTCGGCTCGAGGGTGACGCCGTCCTTTCCTTCCTTGATCGTGATCGTTCCGACGGACTTACCGACGCCGTCGACGGTGATGAGGTTCATCGTCACCTTGATGGACTTGGCGGCGTACGCGGGCGGGACCAGCCCACACAGAACAGCGACGAACGCGCACCGCGCGGTTGAACCGACGAATGACGTTTTCATTTTGCGTCTTCTCCTTTGAATGCGAACCGGGGCTGCAGCGGTCACAGCAGTTGTAACGCAATGGCCTGTGACATAATCATTCCCGACTGTAGCCGCTATGGCAGAAGAAGACGACAGCGAGGGCGGTGGGTCCGAGCGGCGCAGCGCTCCACGCATCACGGCGCGTTCCCTGGTCGAAGTGCGCCTGCCGACGTGGGAGGCGTTGCGTAGCGTGTACACGATCAACATCTCCCAGGGTGGTATGCGTTTGTCCGTCGGCGCGCGCGCACCGCTGGGAACGCCGATCGACATCATCCTTACGCTGCCTGACGGCACGCGGCTGCACCTGCCGGGCAAGGTCGCTCACCTCGGTCCTGGCGACAGCGGCGACCTCGGCGTCCGGTTCGACGAGCTGCCCGCGTACACGCAAAAAGAGATCGATCTCTACCTCCACGAACTGCAGGCCGGCCGCGAACCGCGGCCCAAGACCAAGAGCATCCCGCCCGGGATGCTCATAAAGAAGAAGACGTAAACAGATGCGGCCGGGCGTGCTTTTCGGCGCCTTGTTTCTGCCGCTGGCAGCCGGCGCAGCACCACCTCTCCCGGCGGCCTTTCCGCCGTCGTCGAACGCCTTTCCGTCCGCGTCCTCGTCTCCGTTGCCGTCCGCGTCCCCGCTGCCGCCCGCGAAGCTCGACGCGGTCGGCGCGCTGCTGACCGGCGCGCTCCCCGCCGACGGCACGACCGACGTCGTGCTGATCGACTGGCCCGCCACGCCGGGTACACCGCACGTTCGCGCCGTGACCGTTGTCGGCGCCGCGCCTGCCGCTGTCCGGAACGTGCTGCTCGACGCCGCCAACTATCGGAAGATCGTTCCGGCGTTGCTGCGCGCCGATGTCTCGCGCACGCCGACAGGACTGCCGTCGGTCGGCTGGGAGGTCGAGGTGCCGCTCTTCAATCTCAGCGGCACGCTGGTGATCCACGAACGGCCCGACGGCGCGGACGTCGACCTGGTCGACGGCGACTTCTCGCCCGGGAAGTTGATCTTCACGGCGATACCCCGCGCGGCCGGCGGCAGCATCCTGATGATCGACGCGCAGCTGAACATCCGCAACGCGGGCTGGTTGATCCGCCGGCTGGTCAAGCTGAGCCCGGCCGGCGAGCCCGCCGCGCTGGTCGCCGCTTCGTACGTCACCTTGCGCGCGGTCGGCCTGCGTGCGGAGAACGCCAACATCGGAGGCGCGCGGCGGCCGGGCGCGACGCCGGCGCCGCCGCCCGTCTGGTCGCCGTCCGCGCGCGCGCTCGCCGACGAGAAGCTGGCGGCATTGCGCGCGCACGGCGCCGTCGCGCTGGTCGGCCGCACCTGGTCGCAGCGGCTGGCGGGCGTGGCGGTCGCCACCACGCTGGGCGTTCCGACGCCGAACGCGCTGGGGCGGCTGCGCGATCCGGAGACATGGCACGCGTTCCCGGGCTGGAGCACGGTCGAACCGCGCCAGGGTCCGAACGGCATCGGCGCGAAGGTGGAGGACAGCTTGCCGTTCGTCGATCTCGAAGCGACGTGGATGGCCGAGCCGGGTCATCCACTGCGCTGGACGGCCACCGACGGCGTGACCTCGGGCGCGCGGCTCGGCTGGGAGATCTATCCGATCGACCCGCGCGCGAACGCCGGGGCGCCGACCTTGATGGCGCTGATGATGTACCCGCGGCTGGAGACGACCGGCCGGCTCGCGCGCAAGGCGATCGCGTCGGAGCCGCTGCTGGAGCATGGGCTCGCCGTCGCCGTCGCGTTCGCCGACGTGACGGCGATGAAGACCGCGCTGGAATCGCGCCACTGATCGCCGGGGGCGCCTCGAAAATTCGAGGCGGCCTCAGACTCGCGGAAGGCCCCGGCCCTCTGACCCGCGCGAATTGCGGGCCTTCCTGGGCACGCTGATTGCTGCGCAGCGGCCGCGTGAAGAAACTAGCCCTGCTTTCTGCCGGTTGCTTGCTGTTCCTCGCGTGTAGCTCCGACGGCGGCAATGGCGGCAAGGGAGGCAACGGCGGCGGCCAGGCGGGAAGCACGGGTGGTGCAGGTAAAGGCGGCAGCAGCGGGGGCGCGGGTGGCTCGACGGGCAGCGCCGGCGACACGGGCGGCGGTGGCCAGGCCGGCGGCACCACCGGCGGCGGTGGCGGCGGTGGCGGCGGTGGATCGACGGGCAGCGCCGGCACCACGGGCACCGGCGGCGGCGCCGGCGGAGGCGGCTCGACCGGCAGCGGCGGAAGCGCCGGTACCGGCGCCGGCGGCAACGCGGGCCGCGGTGGAACCACCGGCGGCGCCGGCAACGGCGGCCGCGGCGGGACGACGGGCGGCGGTGGCGCTGCGGCAGGATCCACCGGCAGCGCCGGCAAGGGCGGAACGACCGGCGGCGGTGGCGACACCGGAAAGGCCGGCACGGGCGGCAGCGGCGGGCAGGCCGGAAAAGGCGGCCAGGGCGGAACGGGCGGCAGCGGTCTGACCTGCGCCGAGCTGCAGACGGCGTACGCGAAAGCGCTGGTCGACGCTCGGATGTGTCAGGCGAACCTGACCGTCGTGCAGTGCACTCAGCTCGTGCCCGTGCTTCCTTGCGGCTGCCAGACCTATGTGAACGACAGGACGGAGCTCGACAAGCTCAAGGCGCAGTGGGATGCAGCCGGCTGCCAAGCGACGATCCTTTGCCCGGCGATCGCATGTCCAGCGCCGGGCAAGGGCGCGTGCGTGTCGATGAACAGCGGCGACGTCTGCACGTCGGTTCCGACGCCGATCGCCGGCACCGACTGACGCGCTGACGCGCGTCCCTCAGAACTCGATGCCGCTCGATGGCTTGTCGTCGGGCTTGGCCTTCTCGCCCGATTTCTTGTCGCCCGCCTTCGGCTTGTCCGCCTTGGGCGCGTCGTCGGCGGGCTTGGGCGGATCGTCCGGCTTGGCGGTCGTGCCGCCCGGAGGTTCACCCAGCTCGCAGATCCCGGCGCCGCAGAACGGCACCTGCGTGCAGCTGGTATCGGTCGACATCATCTCCGTACACGCCGTGTCGGCGCAGCGCTTCTTGCGATCCTTCTCGTAGGTGTCCTTTTGCTTCTTCGGGATCGCGCGCGCCTTCCCCCCCTGACTGCACGGGCAGCAATCGTCGGCCACGATCGTGCAGTCTTTGTCGGTCTTGCAGTCGCGGTTGTCGGCGGGCGCGCGCTTGCTGCCGCCCCCACCCCGCTTCGCCTCGGCGAGCATAGACACGCCGACCGTGCCGCCCGCAAGAATCGCGGCGATCACCAGGAAGCGAAAACCGAACCTAAGATCCTGCATGCGTCGGGGAGACATGACGGGGAAATATATAGGCCCCGGGCGCGCCGTCCAGAAGTACGAACCGGTCCCTAACGCGTCAATAAAATCAATTGAGCACGCCGGGGGCGATCAGGCGCGCCGTCATCGAGACGATCTCCGCGGTGACGCGCTCCAGCCGCTTGCCGACGTCACGGATCTCGAGCAGCTGCTGCCGCACGCTCACATCGGCGATCAGCTCGGCGGCCGCGACGTTGGCCAGCGCGGCGGGCGTCTCCAGCCCGGCGACGATCTGCCGCAGCGGCTCGCCGCCCTCCGGGATCGCATCCGCGAGCTGGCCGATCAGGACGCGCAGTGTCTGCTCGGCGTCGCGCAGCTCGTCGCGGCCGGAGACGGGCAGATCGGGCAACACCGACGCGGACACCAGCCGATAGGGCCGATCCGACGCCAGCTCCTGATCGATGTGGACGCGGGTGTGTCCGCGGACGACCAGGTTGAAGCGCCCGTCGGGCAACTCGTGCGCCATGATCACCTCGCCCACGCCCGCGATCGGCTCGACGGCTGGACGTTCGTCGGCGGGGCTGGCGCTCTCGACGATCAGACCCATCGCCAGGAAGCGTTCGCCGGTGAGGATGTCGCGCGTCATCGCGCGGTAGCGGTCCTCGAAGATGTGCAGCCGCAACGTCGCCTGCGGGAACAGCACCACGTTGGGAAGTGGAAACAGCGGCAGCCGCGCCAACGCCGCCGCCAGGCGAACCTCTGTCGGATCGGCGCTCATGCGCGTGAGCATAGCGCGGCGGCGCAACCGGGCGCTCATCGCGGTGGGGTGCCGGCCCCATTTTCAGGGCGCTGACCTAGTCGCTCCGCGCCGCAGGCGCGGTGTGCGACTATCGTTTTTTCAGGTAGCCGCGATCCCGCGCTTCGCGCGGGGGCGGCTAGCCGAAAACGTCCACGCAGGATCCGGTCAGCGCGGCCGGCGCCTCCGCCGCCAGGTACAGGACCACGCCCGCCACGTCCTCGGGTGACATGTCCGGCTTCGCGCCCGGCATGCCCACCTGCAGCATCGGGGTGTCGACCGACCCTGGACAGACCGCATTGACGGCGATGCCGTCCGCGCGCAGCTCCTCCGCCAGCGCCCGCGTGAGGCCGACGACGCCGTGCTTCGCCGCGCAGTACGCCGACAGCAGCGCCGTCCCCTGCCGGCCCGAGATCGACGCGATGTTGACGATGCGCCCGCGCCGCCGCGCGCGCATGGCCGGAAGGAAAGCGCGCGTCACCAGGAACGTCCCCTTCAGGTTCGAGTCGACGACGGCGTCCCAGGTCTCGACGCCCATCTCGTCGAGACGGACGCGCGCCGCGATGCCGGCGTTGTTCACCAGCACGTCGGGCGGACCCAGCCGCCCCAGAACGTCGTCGGCGAAGCGCGCGACATCGTCCGCGCGTGCGACGTCGCAGCGGAACACGTCGCTGCCGGCGTCCGGGTTGCGCGCGCAGCCGGCCACGCGCGCCCCCGCGCCCGCCAGCGCAGCCGCGACCGCGCGCCCGATGCCGCGCGAGGCGCCCGTGACGACCGCGGTCTTGCCCGCCAGCGTCACCGCGCCCGTCCCCCCAGCTTCGCCGCCTCCAGCAGGCGCGTCTTCAGATCGGGGCGCTCGCGCATCTCGCCCACGAAGGCGCTGGTCACGACGCCCGATTGATCGTGCTTCTCGCCGGGCAGCGCCAGGCACAGCTGCTCGGCCTCGATCACGCAGCCGGCGCCGCGCGCGCCCAGATGGCGGCACAGCGCGTCCGCGATCTGGTGCGTCGCGCGTTCCTGCAGCGTCAGCCGTTTCGTGAAGCAATCGACCAGCTCCGCCAGCCGGCCGAACCCGACCAGCTTGCCCGCGGGCAGGTAAGCGACGTGCGCGACGCCGCGGTAAGGAAGCAGGTGGTGCGGGCACATCGCGTGGAAGCGCAGGCCGCCCACGACGACGACGTCGGGATCCGCTTCGCCCTGCACCGGATCGCCGAGGATCTTCGCGGGATCCATGCCGTAGCCGGCAAGAAACTCGGACTCCCACAGCTTCGCCACGCGTCTGGGCGTTTCGCCCAGGTCCGGTTCGCGCGCCGGGTCCAGGCCCGACGCCTTCAACAACGCCTCCAGGGCCGCTTGCAGTGCCGGCTCGCGCGACAACGCCGCCCGCCTTCCTCAGTCCAGCGGCTGCGGCGCGCGCGCGACGTCGTCGTCGATGGGACGGCGGCCCGCGTACCCCGACTCCAGCCCGTGCCAGAAACCGATCGTCTTTTCGCCCAGCCGCCAGCACAGCAGGATGTCCTCGCCGCGGCGGCGCGCGGGAAAGTCGACCAGGCCCTGCTCGATGTCCTTCACCTCGCCGCCCAGCGCGCGAATCTGTTCGATCTCGTCTGACAGCGCCTCGTAGAAACCGCGGAACAGCGCCTTGGCGCGCCGTACGTCGGTCGAGCCGTCGTCGCTCTCCAGCAGCTCCTCGCGGCTCATCTTCACGCCGGCACGCTCGAGCTTCTCCTCGATGCTGCGCAACGCCGCCCGCAGCTGCAGCACGTCGGTGAAGATCCGTTCCAGCGCCGGGATCAGCGCCTCGACGTCACCGACAGAGAAATGCGTGCGAGCCATGGTGGGCCGTTAACTTACCTTATTGGCGCGACGCTGACGACTGCGACGACGGCTGCGCAAGCGGCGACGGATACACGGGCGGCTTGCGGTGCTTGCCAGGCTGACGCCGGATGTCGACGTCAGGGAAGAGCAGCGCAGGCGCGATGATCGTAGAAGGCACGCCTGAGAAACCGCCTCCACCATCCTGGTAGTTGTAGACGACGGGTTCATTTCCAGTCGCCGCGATCTCCTTGAACGAGCGCGGCAGCAGGTTCTCCAGCGTCACGCCGCGCACCAGCGTCTCCTTGCCGTGCGCCACCCGATAGACGATCAGCGGGCGGATGGGCGGCGGGCCGTGGCTGCCGCCCCCGAACGAGAACAGCGCCGCCAGATCGTCAGCCTCGCCGCCGGGGATCGATCCGTCGTCGAGCAAGCGCACGATATAGGTCGTGACGCCGCCGCCCTTGGCGATCTTGTCGAGGGCGGCGATCATCTCGGCGCGCTTCTGCCCCTTCGCGCCCGTCAGCACCAGCGTCCCCACGTGCGCGCGCACGCCTGCAAATCGAGGCGCGCGCCCGTGCCCGTTCGAACGCGTGATCTCCTTGCGCGGCGTCCGCGACATCAGCAGCGATTTCAGCACGCCTTTTTCGATCAACGACACGCGCTGCGCCGCGACCCCTTCGTCGTCGACGCGGTAGCTGCCGAAGACCGCCGCCTTGCCCGGCGCGGCCGCGAGCAGCGGATCGTCCACCAGCGACAGGATCGGCGCCGCCACGCGCTGCTCCAGCTTGCCCGCCAGCACGCTCTGCTGGCCGCCGTCGTCGCTGCCCGCCGAGGCGGTCTTGGGCGGCGGCGTCCCGCCCAGCTGATCACCCAGCAGGATCTTCACGATCTGCGCGGCGGCCGGCCCCTCGAACAAGACAGCGCCCGCGCCCGACGTCGCGATCGGCGCCTGGCGCGCGGCGACCAGTTCCTTCGCCATCGCGCGCACGGCCTTCTCCATCTCCGCGATGGGCGGCAGACCGGCCATGTCCACCGCCGAGAACGGCACGAAGCTGCGCAGCTTCATGCCGTCGTCGGCCTGAGTGTCGGCGACGACGTCGATGCGCAGCGTCCGCTGGTTGTCGTCGACCCAGCTGCCCTCGCTGGTCGCCAGCCGCCGCCGGACGATGGCGTTCGTCCCGGTGACGTGCGACCCGTAGATCTCGGGGAACGACGCCAGGATCAGCGACAGCTTGCGCACGGTCTCGCGCAGCTCGCCCGGATCGGCGGTGCTGGCGGTGAACGGGACCTCGACGTGCGCGGCCGTCTGCGGGGAAAAATCGCCGACGCCGTCGTCCTCATCCGCGCTGGCCTGTCCGGCCGCCGCGGAGCGCTTTCGCGCCAGCGTCTCGACCGCGTTCTTGTAGGACTCGTCGCTGCGCAGCCAGATCTCGCGCCGCAGCGCCGCGTAGTCGTCCTCGATCGGGATCGCCTCGACGTTCGCGCCGCCCTCGAAGTTGGTGTTGTCGAAGTTGGCGTCGCCCACGCGAATCTCGGTGCGCAGCAGGCGCCCGCGGTAGGCGTGCGCCGCCGTCACCGCGCCCAGCGTCGCGCTGGTCGTCGCCTGATCCATGTCGGAGATCGTGTAGGCGATGAAGTACGGGTGCGGCTCGTCGTCGCCCATGTGAAGGTCTTTCATCGAGCGCGCCAGCTCGTCCTCCATCGCCTTGCGCACGCTGGCGGGGTTGATCCGCAGCGCGGTGACGCCCGGGGCGTCGGCGGGCTTGGCGAGCGAATCCGCCCCGGCGTCCGCGCCAGCCGCGCCTGTCATCAGCAACACGACCACCGCCGACCAGCGCCGCGCGATCATGGCGTCCCCGGCCTCGGCGCCGCGGGTCGCGCCGCCGGTTCCTTTGTCTGCACCAGCGCCGGCGCCGGAAGCAGCGGCGGCTTGTCGTTCCCCTTGTCGCGCCTCTCGACCTCGATCTGTTGCACCAGCAGGCTGGGGCTGGTGGCCGACACCGGCACGAAGCCCGACTCGGCGCCGCAATAGCCGTTGAAGGTCTGGTAGTCGTCCGACGCGGCGATGATGCGCGACAGCGCCGCCAGCGGCGTACCCACCAGGTCGACGCCGCGCACCAGCTCGTCGGGACGGCCGTCGACCCAAACGCGATACACCAGGATGGGCAGGACCTTGAACGCCTGCGGGCCGCCGCGCTGCGTGTTGGTGAAGCCGCCCGAGATGTCGCGGAACGACAGTCCGTACAGCTTCCCCTGGCGCTTCGCCTCGGCGCGCAGCAGGTCGCGCAGCTCGTTGATGGGAACGAACCGCTTCGGCTCCACCACCAGGTTGCCCTGCCGCGAGACGATCGCCCGCCCCTCCTGGCGCCGCCCGTGCCCGTTCGACTGGGCGAAGCCGCGCGTCGGCGACCGGCTGAGAAGGAACCCGCGGAGCACGCCGTCCGACACCAGCGTCGCCCGCTGCGCGACGACGCCCTCGTCGTCAAACCGGTAGAAGCCGTTCAGATCGGCGCCGCCCAGCCGCGACAGCGTCGGATCGTCGTACACCGAGACGAACGCCGGCATGATCGGCTCGCCCACCTTCTTGGCGAACGTCTGCCCTTCTTCCTCGTTCTTCTGGCGGTGGCCCTCGACGCGGTGGCCGAAGATCTCGTGGAAGAACACACCCGCCGCACGCCCCTCCAGGATCGCCGGCCCGATGTACGGATCGGCGAGAGGGGCCCGCCGCAGCGCGCGCAGGTCCGAGATGATCGCGTCGGCGGCCTTCTCCATCTCGGCGTTGCTGCCCAGTCCGTCGATGGTCGACGCATCGAACGTCTCGAAGCGATCCAGCTCCATGCCGTCGTCCGCGCGCGTGTTGGCCTCGAGGTAGACGCGCACGTAGTTGCGCCCCGTCTGCACGACCGTTCCTTCGGAATTGACCAGCCAGCGCGTCAGGCCGGACGCCTGCAGCGTCACGCCCGAGTCGAGCAGCTCCGCCTGACCGCGGAAGCGCGCGGACAGCTGGCGGATGCGCTGCTCCCAGCCCGGGACGTCGATCGACAGCGTCGCCGGGCTGCCCAGATAGCTGGCCGCCTTTTCACGCGAGAAGTCGTCGGAAGGATCGTCGTCCGCCACCTTCAGGGCGCGCTGGGTCCGGATCTTCACCAGCCGCTCCGCGGCGTCGTGGTAGCGCCGGTCGGTCTCGCGCCAGGTCACCGTGCGCAGCGCCGACGCATCGTCGGACAGCGGCAGCGCGACCGGATGCCCGGCGGTCACCGACGAGAAGTCGAAGTCGTTCGACCGGATGGTGTGCGTCGAATCGAGCTTGTAGTCGCCGACGCGAACGTCCGTGTCCAGGATGCGCGAGTGGCGCACCGACGACTGCACCAGCGCGCCGTGGCTGGCCGCGATGGTGACGTCGTTGCGATCGTGAATCTCGTAGGCGATGTAGTAAGGCGGCGGCTTTCCCTTGCCGCCCAGCTCGCGCATCGCGCGCTGCAGCTCCTCTTCCAGCGCCGCCAGCCCGGCGGGCTTGGCGGCGCCGCCGCCCGACATTGGCTCGATGCGGACGACGCGCGGCGCCGACGCGGGCATTCCGGGCGGGCTGTCCGGCGACGGCGTCTTGGTTGGCTGCGCAGCCGCAGCGCAACCGGCGCATGCAATGACGAACGTGAGACGAACGAGTGAAGGGACGCGCACTGGGGAACGCGCCGTAGCATAACGCGGATCGCGCACGCGCACGCGGAAGGTTGTGTTAGTTTCCCCGTCAATGCTGCACCCCAAGCGCCGCATCCGCCCCGCGCCCCTCGTGAAGGGCTCAGCCGAGGTCGTCGATCTGATCGACAACTACTACAACGCGTACAACAGCGCCCGCTTGCGCGAAGCCTGCCAGACCTTCGCGCGCATGATCGACGACGGGACGACGATTGGCTTTTCGATCGCGGGGGCGCTGACACCGGCCGGGCTTTCGTCGGTGATCGTGCCGCTCATGCAGGCCGGGTTCATCGACTACCTGTCCTCGACGGGCGCTAACCTCTACCACGATCTTCACTTCGACCTGGACCTGGCGCTCTACCGTGGCCAGCCGGACGTGGTGTCGGGCGCGCAGGACGTGGCGCTGCGCAAGGACGGCATCATCCGGGTCTACGACGTGCTGTTCCCGGCCGACGTCCTCTACAAGACCGACGAATGGCTATACCGCGTGATGATGTCGACCGAGTTCCGCAAGCGGATCTCCGGGTCGGAGCTGCATCATCTGATCGGCAAGTACGCGCTGGAGACGGCGCGCAAGCTGGGCGTAGAGAAGCCGTCGTTGCTGGCGACCGCGCACGACCTGGACCTGCCCATCTGGGTCGCGTCGCCCGGCGATTCGACCATCGGCCTCAACCTGGCCGCCATCTACACGGCGTCTCCGGAGCGCGGACCGCACCTGGATCCGGCCGCCGACGTCACCGAGATGTCGGCGCTGGTGCTGGACGCCAAACGCCAGCCCGGCGGGAAGTCGGGCGTCGTGATCTTCGGCGGCGGCGCGCCCAAGAACTTCCTGCTGCAGACCGAACCGCAGCTGCAGGAGATCCTGGGCGTGTCCGAACGCGGCCACGACTACTTCATCCAGATCACCGACGCGCGGCCCGACACGGGCGGCTTGTCGGGCGCGACCCCGGCGGAGGCCGTTTCGTGGGGCAAGATCGATCCCGACCTGCTCCCCGACACCGTCGTCTGCTACGTCGATTCGACGATCGCGATGCCGCTCATCGCCTCTTACGTGCTTGCGAAATGCAAGCCGCGCAAGCCGCGCCGCCTCTTCAAGCGGCTCGGTGAGATGGAGGAGGCGCTGCGCGCCGAATACCTCAAGTCCGATCTCTACGCGCGCTACTGGCCCGCCGAGTCCGCCGCCGCCCGCGCCGCCGACAACGGCTCGTCGCCTTCGCCGCTGTCCGGGAAGCCGCGCCGCCGCACGAGACGATAGATAGACGGGTAGACCCTCCCGGCGATTGGGTGTAAAGAGCACCCCATGTTCGACGACATCCCATCGCTGGTCAGCGTCCTTCTGCGTTTCGGCCACATCATGTTCGGCATCGTGTGGCTGGGACACCTGTACTTCTTCAACCTGGTGAACGTTCCGTTCCAGGCCGACCTGGACAAGGAGCTGAAGCCCAAGGTGAACCCGAAGCTGCTGCTGCGCGCGTTCTGGTGGTTCCGCTGGGGCGCGATGTACACGCTGGTCTTCGGGCTGGCGCTGTTCTTCTACAAGTACATGTACCAGGGACTGTTCTTCAATCCGGAGGGCGGCGTCGCCGTGCGCTCCGGCTGGATCATGTTCGGCATGCTGCTGGCGCTGATCATGTGGTTCAACGTCTGGTTCGTGATCTGGCCGCGCCAGAAGCTGATCCTGGGCGGCATGGCGGCCGGCACCCCGCACCCCGACGCCGCCAAGCTGGCGGCCACGGCGGGCAAGGCGTCGCGCTTCAACACGTACGCTTCGGGACCGATGCTGTTCGCGATGATCGTCCCGAACAACTACTCGGGCTGGAGCCACGCCGGCATCCTTCTGATCCTGATCCTGGGCATCGGCTTCTGGTTCGGGATGATCAAGCGCTCGTTCAAGGTCAAGCCCAGCGTCTAGGAACCTTCGCGCGCGGTCCGCGCGTTAATTGACGGGGCTGACGGCGGCGTCAGAATTGCGCGATGTTCCGCCGCAGCCCCCGCCTCGCACCGTTTTTCTTCTTCGTGGCCGCAGCGACGCTGATGTCGGCGCGCGCCGCGCGCGCCGATGAGCCGCTGCCGATCGTCCACCCGCTGTACGTGCATCTGCCCGACGCGCCCGAGGAGGACGCCCTCCGTCGCGCGTTCACGGCCGCAGCCGCGCGTTACAAGCTGCGCCCGGTCGAGGTGGTCGACGTTCCCGCGCCGCCCGCGCCGCGCGCGCCCGATCTGCTGAAGAGCGGCGTCCTCAACACGACGAAGATCGCCTTCGGCGAGGCGCTGCACGACCTGGATGCCGCGGCAGCCGAGGCGGCAGCGACGGGCGGCGCCGGCCTGTCGACCGACGATCTGTCCGATCTCTACCTTCATCGCGCGATCGCGACCGCCCGCGCCGACTGGAACGCGACGGCCGACGCGCCACCGACCGATGCGCGCACGCGCGCGTACGCCGACTACCTGCGCGCCGCGACGCTGACGCCGGCCCGCACGCTGAACGCGCGCGAGATCCCGCCCCAGGCGGTCGCCGACTTCGCGCGCGCGGTGGCCGAGGTGCGCCAGCGGCCGCGCGGCACGCTGAGCGTGAGCGGCGCGGTCGACGCGCAGGTCGCGCTGGACGGCGGCGCGCCGATGCCCGTGGCGGGCGGCCTGGTGCTGCGAGACCTGGTCCACGGCGAACATCTGATCCGCGTCGAGGAGCTGGGGCACGTCG
>Ga0207648_10004543_pt1 | contig 14230 bp, 14 predicted proteins | sample KBSMisM32_FD_184310 | JGI IMG/M metagenome (GOLD analysis project Ga0207648, IMG submission 184310) | Miscanthus rhizosphere microbial communities from Kellogg Biological Station, Michigan, USA - KBS Miscanthus M3-2 (SPAdes) (version 2) | ecosystem: Host-associated > Plants > Roots >...
CGGCAAAATCCTGCAGCGCTTTTTCGCTGACCGTCGCACCCAACCGCATCTGCACCAACGCGGCCGGCACTTCGCCCAGCAAGGGATGGGGCAGACCGACCAAGGCGGCATCGGCCACCGCGGGATGCTGAATCAGAACATTCTCCACTTCGGCGCAATAGATGTTCTCGCCGCCGCGGATCAGCATGTCCTGCTCGCGGTCGAGGATGGTGCAAAACCCCTCTTCGTCCAGCATGGCGAGGTCACCGGTCTTGACCCAGCCGTCGCGGAATATCTCCGCCGTGGCCTCGGGCCGGTTCCAATAGCCCTTCACGATATTGGGTCCGAAGGCCCACAATTCGCCGGCGCTGCCGGGCGGCTGCTCCACCCCGTCTTTCAGGACCTTGAGACGGCTGACCGGCAAGGCAGGGCCGCAGCTTGCCGGGCGGCCCAGATAGTCCTGACCCGAATGGGTGGTGCAGGTGGCCGAGGTCTCGGTCATGCCCCAACCCTGTCCCGGCATGGCGCCCAACCGATCGGCGATCCGATGCGGCAAGGTCACCGGTGACGGCGCCCCGCCGAAAGTCACAAGCTGCAGCGACGACACGTCCTGTCCGTTCAACTGTTCCAGCAAAGAGAGCGGCACCGCGGGTACGCCGCCCGTCACCGTCACTTTTTCACGCGCGATAAAAGACAGCGCTTCTTCAGCATCGAATTTGCGCATCAACACCAGCTTGCCGCCCGCCACCATATTGGGCAGCAGAATGGAAAGGCTGCCGATCACGTGAAAGAACGGCACGGCGATCAGGGTTATGCGTTGCTTGCAGTCACCCGCATCAGAGACGTCGCCGCGTCTGAGCCGGTTGCGCGCATTGGAAAAAGGCATTGCGAAAATATTCGTCGTAAGCGAACGATGCGTGCCCAGGGCGCCCTTGGGAGCACCAGTGGTGCCCGACGTATAAAATATCGTCGCGTCATCTTCCGGCGATAACGCGACTTCGGGCAAGGGCAGTTGCGGCAAATCGCGCCAATGCGATGGCGCGCCGATAATGTCTTCCAGCACCGTCACACCCGGCGGCGGATTGGCGGCGCGGGTAACAAAAATCTGTGCCGGGGCTAAGTCTTTCAAACGTGCCAGCCGCTCGGCATCGGCAAAGACAAACCGCGCCCCGCTATCCAGAATGCCATAGGCCAGTTCGGTCCCGCTCCACCAGGCATTGAGCGGCACCACTATGGCGCCCGCCAATAGCGCGCCCATGAACACCACCGGCCATTCCGGCAGATTGCGCATCACCAGCGCCACCCGGTCTCCCTTGCGCAATCCCCGTTCGGCCAGCAGGGACGCGATTCCAAGGCTGGCGCGGGCAAAACCGTCATAGCTGACCCGCTCATCCTGATAGACCAGGAATTCGCGGCTTCCATGCCCGCGCGCCTGTGCAAAAGCCTCGGCCGCGGTGGTGGGGACGTGCTTCCACGCACGCATGGGCACACCGCGCACGGTGATCTCCACGGTTTCAAAACCCGCGCCCGGCGCGGTCAGGCGCGTATGCGCCTCAGCCAGCGAAACGGCCGGCCAGCTTTTGGACCTGTCATTCATGGCGGGCCCTGGTGTCGTGGTTTCGAAGTTCGCCATATTTCGATATCAGGCTCCTAGCGAACTTCGAAACCAAAACGACACCAGTATCAATAAATTGCTAGTGTCCGTCGATTCCGAAATTCGCCGGAGTCCGATATAAAGACGGGTACGAATTTCGGAATCGGGACACTAGGTATAACCAAGCTTATGACCGCGCCATCGGGATTTTCGCAAGACAGGCTCCAACGCATTCCAGCCTTTCTGCAAGGCCGGGTGAAGGCGGGGCTGCTGCCCGGCGCGCTCACCTTGATCTGGAGGCGTGGGGGCATCGCGCATCAGAGCCTGGTGGGGTCGATGGACATCGCCCGCGCCACGCCGATGCGTGAGGACGCCATCTTCCGGCTTTATTCCATGACCAAGCCCATCACCACCGTGGCGCTGCTGATGCTGATGGAACAGGGCTTGATCGCGCTGGATGATCCAGTGGCGAAGTTCATCCCAAGCTTCGCCAATCTGAAGCTGCAAAATGGCCCAGCCCCTCAGCGCGCCATGACCGTGCTGGACTTGTTGCGCCACACGAGCGGCCTGACCTATGGCTTCCACAACCGCACCGCGATCGACGCTGCCTACCGGGCGCAACGCGTTGGCGAATTCGATACCGAAGGCGGCCTTGCCGGCATGATCGCCCAGCTGGAAAAACTGCCGTTGGAATATTCGCCCGGCGAGGCCTGGATCTATTCGGTAGCCACCGATGTGGCGGGTTATCTGGTGCAGTTGGTGTCGGGCCAGCCCTATGCCGGCTTTGTGCGGGAGAAAATCCTCAAGCCTCTGCAAATGCGCGATAGCGATTTTGTGGTGAACGGCGCCAGCTGCGAACGCTTCAGCGCCTGTTATGCCTTGAAGGACGGCAAGCTCGACCTGTTTGACGATCCGCGGAATTCGCCCTGGTTTTCGTCGCCCAAGCTGGAGTCGGGCGGCGGTGGGCTTACCGGCACGGCACAAGATTATCTGCGCTTCTGCCGCATGCTGCTGAACAAAGGCGAGCTGGATGGCGCGCGCTTGTTGTCGCCCAAGACTGTGGCGCTGATGACCGTCAATCATCTGCCCGGCGGCAAAGAGATCACCGATCTTTCGCCCGCCGGCAGCACCTTTACCGAAAGCGGGTATCACGGCATTGGCTTTGGATTGGGCGTGGGCGTGACCTTGGACCCCGCAAAAGTAGGCATTCCCGGCACAGCGGGAGAATTCACTTGGGGCGGCGTGGCTTCCACCACCTTTTTTGTCGATCCCAAAGAAGACATGGCGGTAGTATTCATGACTCAGGTGATCCTGGACACGCCGCAGCGCGTGCGCCTTCGCCGGGATCTGCGGACCTTGATCTATAGCGCGATGACGGAAAGCCATGCTTGAACGTTTGGCGCTGGAAAATTGGAGCGGCCCTTATGACGCCGGCTTGAAAGCGCGCGCGCTTTCGGCGCTGGAATCCGGCGCAGTGCTGTTTTTTCCCAACCTCGCCTTTGTCCTGTCGGACGCGGAAAAACGCTTCCTGGATGCATCGGTCTCGGATGGCAAGGCCAAGAATATCTCGTTGGACCACACCACCGGCACGATGCAGGCCAGTGCCCTGACCGGAGAGGCAGCGCGAGAATTGGCGGCGATGATGGAACGTTTCGGAAGCCAGGCCGCTGGCCTGGTGCAGGAGCTTTTGCCCTATCGCAATGTCGAGCGCGCTCGCACCTCTTTTCGCCCGGTGCAGGTAAAAGACCGGCATTACTCGAAGATCAGCGACGACCGGCTGCTGCATATCGACGCTTTCCCGTCCCGCCCGATGCGGGGACGGCGGATTTTGCGTTTTTTCGCCAATGTCGCGCCGCATGGCGCGCGGCATTGGCAGGTGGGTGAGCCGTTCGAGGATTTTGCGCGCGCCTTTCTGCCGCGGGTGGGGCCGCATCCGCCAGGAAAGTCTTGGCTTTACGACAAGTTGGGCGTCACACGAGGGCGCCGCAGCCTGTATGACGAGTTGATGCTGTCACTGCACGACACGAGCAAGCTGGACGACGATTTTCAGAAGAACAGCCCGCACCAGCGGATCGAATTCCCCGCAGGCTCCTGTTGGCTGGTGTTCACCGATCAAGTCCTGCATGCCGCCCTGGGCGGGGAATTCGCCCTGGAACAGACCTTTCACCTGGACGTCGGTGAAATGGCCGAGCCTGCCCGCGCGCCGGTTAAGGTTTTGGAACGGTTGAGTGGAAAAACGCTAATCTAGGCGGCGGCGAAAATGCTGGCCAGCTTGCTGCGTACCATCTCACCATCAAACGGCTTTATCAGATAGTCGTTGGCGCCCACGGCTACTGCGCTGGCGACTTCAGCAGGATCGCTTTCGGTGGTGCAAAACAAAATGACCGGATGGGCGCCGTCTTCCTGGCTCCGCACGCTTTTGACAAAGTCGACGCCCTTCATCTGCGGCAGATTCCAATCCAGGAAAATGAGATCCGGCATATTTTCCCGGCAAGCCTGCAACCCCGCCGCACTGTCTTCGGCTTCCTGCACGGCGTAATCGAGGTCTTCCAGAATGCGCCGCGCTACCGTGCGCACCACGCGGCTGTCGTCCACGATCAGACAGGTTTTCATGGCCACAAAATTTTCCGGCGCGGGGCGTAATAGCAAAAGAGTCAGAATCGCAGAACAATATAAGCTCATGCAAACACTACGGCGATGGGATTTTGCTCGTCCGGGCAGGAGCGAGGAGCGATGTGGGCAGTAGAGCGCCCATGAGCGACGAGCGACAAACCCGGCGAGCAAAAGACCGCGCTGTTATCCCGCCATCAGTTCCACGGCGCCTTCCAACGGATTAATTGTCAGCGCCGCGTTGACGTTGCGTGACAGTTTGTAAGTGAGGAAGGGTTGCACGTGGCGTGCGTCTACATTCGCCTCCTCGCCCTTCAACGCCTGGCTAACCTCTTCGGTGACGCGGGCATGGCTGCCTTCGGCACGGATGTGAAACGACGGCGCCGCCGCATCAGATCCTGCTTCCACCGTCACCAAACCGCCACGCGGCAGGCAGTCTGCCGCCAACAGCGTGGCATTCATCAGCAGCTTGGCCCAGTCCTTGGCCCAATAGAGCCGGGGCACGTTCCAGGTGAGCTGGACCTTGCCCCCTTGCAGCAGGCCTTCGATCAGCCGGCCGATTTCGCCCAGGTCCAATTCCGCGCCGGCCGACCCGGCCGCGCCAAAGGCGATACGCATGAACTGGATGCGGGCCAGTGCCTGATCGGCGCTCATGGTCACCAGCTTGATGGCATCAGCGCGCATTTCAGGGTCGCGCTCGTCCTCCAGCACTTCCATGCCGTTGACCACGGCCCCCAAAGGCCCGACAAGGTCGTGGCAAACACGGCTGACCAACAGGGCGGCAAATTCAATCTCTGTCATGGACGAACTCAATGCGGCCCCTTTGGTTAGCAATTGGTTAATCGGGTCTTAGGAAAATCTTAATATGGTTGCAACGCTTTCCCCTCGCCTTCAAACCCTGGTCCGCATTGTGCGGGCGGCGGGCGAAGTGGTGATGCGCCACTATGAAGCGGGCTGCGACACGCGGGTGAAAGCCGACCGCTCGCCGGTTACCGATGCCGATGAGGAAGCCGAAAAGCTGATCCTGGCCGAGCTCAACGCCGCCTTTCCCGGCGTGCCGGTGGTGGCGGAGGAAGCGGCGGCGGCGGGACATGTGTCCAAAGTGGGATCGCGCTTTTTCCTGGTAGACCCGGTGGACGGCACCAAGGAGTTCGTCAAACGCGGCGGCGAGTTCACCGTGAACATCGGTGAGATCGTCGATGGCAAACCCGTGAGCGGCGTGGTGCTGGCGCCCGCCATCGGCCGGCTGTTTGCCGGCGCACAAGGCGAAGGCGCGTTCGAACTGGCCGGCAGCGCCATCCGCGACATCGCCTGCCGCAAGCCGGACGCGGACGGACTGGTGGCGGTATCCAGCCGTTCCCACCCCGATGCCAAAACCGATGAATTGCTCAAAAGCCTGCCGATCAAGGGGCACACCAATGCGGGGTCGTCCCTGAAATTCTGCCTGGTGGCGGCGGGCGAAGCGGACATCTATCCCCGTGCGGGCCAGACCATGGAGTGGGATACCGCCGCCGGTCATGCAGTATTGCGCGCAGCGGGCGGCACGGTGACCAACTGGGACGGCTCGCCGTTTCTCTATGGCAAACCCGATTTCCGCAACGGGCCGTTCATCGCTCGGGGACGCTAGCCTCTAACAGTAGCGAGGGATTTTGCGACCTGAGCAGGAGCGTCGCGCGGAGCGTGCGAAAAGCACGTGAGCACACGCGACGAACTCAGGGTGCAAAAGACCCGCTATTGATCGTAATCGTGACGGCTGGAGTAAAAAACCAAGGCCATCAGACCGGCGCCCAGGGCGATAGTCACCACAATTCCCAGAACCAGGAACAACCAGCCCCAACCGCTCATATGGACCCCCGACATGGAGGTCCATACCTTCACCGCATACCAGAGCGAGACGAAGAACAGCCCGAACAGGACCGCCAGCGCCAGCCAGCCGGCGGCGGAAAGCGGCGCTTTTTTGTCCTGGCCGGGCGGTGCTTCCATAGTGTTATCCCGATCCTAGTCGCATTTCCCCTGCAAAAAAGCCCCAATCGGCGTAAAGATTGCACGCGGTTGGGCAAATGATTCGCCGGCGCGCTGCAGACATAGCGGGCGCGCCCTCAAATCCAAGGAGCGCGAATATGGATCGCAAGAAATTCATCACCGGTTTGATGGCGTTTGGGGCAACACCGGCCATGACAGGCTCGCTGCTCAGCATCCTGCCGGCCTTTGCCGCCGACGAGGCGCCAGCGCCCCAGAAAACGGATACCGTCGCCGATCTCAAATATACCGCCAATGAAATCACCCAGGCGGGTTCGGATTTCTTCGGCATCACCACCGAAGCCATGGCCAAGGCGGTTCAGCACATTTTCGGCGATATGGGCCAGCCCGACGCCTATATCAAGGGCGAAGAGGGTTCCGGCGCTTTTGTGGTGGGGTTGCGCTACGGCTCCGGCTGGCTGGTCCGCAAAACCCGCGAGCCCCAGCAAGTCTACTGGAAAGGCCCCTCGATCGGCTTCGATGTGGGCGCTGACGCCTCCAAAGCCTTTACCCTGGTCTACAATCTTCGGGAGGACCGCCGGCTGTTCCAGCGCTTCCCCGGCGTGGAAGGCAGCTTCTATCTGGTGGCGGGATTGGGCGTGAATTATCAGCGCAGCGGCGGCGTGACCTTGGCGCCCATCCGCAACGGCATCGGCCTGCGTGCGGGCGTCAACGCGCACTACCAGGTTTATAGCGACCGCCGGGACTGGTTCCCCCTGTAAGTGGCGAAGCGTCCGGCTCTATCCGTGCCGGCCCTTGCCGTGGGCGCGTTCGCCCTGGGCGCCTTTGCCATGGGCGCCTTGGCGATCGGGTTCATCGCCATCAACCGCCTGGCGATAAATAAGGCCAGGATCAGGCGGCTGGAAATCGACGAATTGATCGTGCGCCGGCGCCGGACCTAGGCGGTCGCTTCCTCGGTCTTGCTGTCTACGTTGCCACCGCCGCCCACGGCCGGCAGATAGAGCAACAGCATGGCCGCGACATAGGTGGAGGAGAAAGTTCCCACCACAATGCCGAACAGAATGGCGATGCTAAAGTTCAGCAAAACCGCTCCGCCGAACAGCAGCGGGATCACCGACAGCGCGGTTGCCGCCGAAACAAGGGTGGTGCGGGTGGCAATCTGGTTGGTCGACAGGTTGATCATATCCACCAGCGACATGCGTTTGTATTTTCGCCGGTTCTCGCGCAAGCGGTCGAACACCACCACCGTGTCGTTGATGGAATAGCCCGCCAGCAGCAACAGCGCCGCCACGGTGTTGATGTTGAAGTCGATCTGATAGCCGACCCAACTGAGGAAGGAATAGAAGCCGGCGGTGACGAACACGTCATGGCCGGTGGCGATCAGGGCGCCCACGCCATACTGCCATTCAAAGCGCACCGCGACATAGATTGAGATCATCGCCACCGCCAGGATGGTGGCGATGATGCCGTCATTGAGCAATTCGCCGGAGATTTTGGGGCCCACCACTTCGGTGTTGCGATACTGAACGGAAGACCCCAGCTTGGCCTTGATCTCGCGCGCCACCGCCTGGTCAGCCTCGTTCTGGTCGAGGCCTTTCCCCGCCGCTCTGGGCTGGACGCGGATCATCACACAGCTGTTGACGGGCTTGTCGCATTCGCCGCCGCTGAAGAACTGCAATTGGGATTCCGGAAAGCCCAGGCTGTTCACATCGGCGCGCATCTTGGCGATATCGATGGTCTGGGCCGATTTCACCTCCATCAGCACGCCGCCGGTAAAGTCGATGCCCAGGCTGAAGCCGTGCAGCCAGATGGAAAGGATGGCGATCACCACCAGCAAACCGTCCAAGCCAAAGGCCCAGAAGCGGTATTTGACGAAATCGACGTTGGTGGTCTCGGGGATGAACCGCAGCAGCGGCATGGGTTTAGGCCTTTGCAAAAAGCGGGGCGAACCTACAGGGCCGGGGGGGCTCAAACAAGCGCTCCATGACTGGCCGAACTAGCGGATTCTGCTAGAGTTTCCCAAAAGGCTGGAGGAAACACCCCATGAAAAAGACCCTGTTTTGCGTCCTGACCGCCCTTGCCACCACCGCACTGAGCCAAACCGGATGGACACAAACGCCCGCTCCGGTGATCGACAATCAGCATGTGACGGTGCGTGACATCTCCCTGGAAAAAGGCAAACCGGGACCGGTGATCGCCCATGCCGGCGACTATGTGGTTCTCTACTATCAGGGCGGCCGTATCAAAGGCGCCGACGGCAAGACGGCCAACTATCCCAGCGGCGGCGCCAGCTATGGCCATGGTGGCACCACCAGCGACACCGCTCTTACCGGTCCGGCGCGGGAGATCGTGGTCGACATCAAGAACATCCCGTCCCGCACTGTGCCCAATATCACCGGCCTGCCGCCCGCATTCCCGCGGCCCGGCTCCAAGAAGATTCTGGAAAACGACAAGGTACGGGTGTGGAACTACACGTGGGTGAAAGGCAAGCCTTCGCCGCTGCACTTCCATGATACCGAAGTGGTGGTGGTGTTCCGCGGCGATGGTGACATCGCTTCCACCAGCCGCGACGGCCAAAAGACTGTGGCTCACCACAGTCCCGGCGACATCGTCTTCAATGCCCCCAACCGCGCTCATTCCGAGGAAGTGGTCAAGGGCAAACAGTCTGCCATCATGCTGGAGCTGAAATAGTCACAACAAAGGGGCGTCAGGCGGAAGCCGGATCGCCCAATAAAAAAGGGAGACGCTCATGATCAAGAAGTCGCTTTTGGCTGCCGTGTTCCTGGTCTCAATCGTGCCCGCCCTCGGACAAGCCACACTCGATCCCACCCATGCCATCGGCCTGACACCAGACCAGATCCAATGGAAGAAGGGCGAAGCCAGCGATACGGCCTGGCCGATCGGAGATCCCACCAAGCCGGGCCTCTGTCTGGAACTGATCAAGTGGCATCCCAACCATTTCAGCCACCCGCATTATCACAGCCATGCGCGCTATGCGGTGGTGATCGATGGCACCTGGTGGGTATCGACCAGCAATGTCTATGACCCCGACCACAACACCAAGCCGTTTCCCAAGGGCTCGGTGCTGACCGATCTGGTGAAGGGCGTGCACTATGACGGCGCCAAGCCGGAAACCGGTGACGGCACTGTCGCCATCTTCATGGACTGCCCGCTGGACGGCACTCCCGCAGAAGTCAAACCATGACCCCCTTCGGCCTTCGCATCTTTGCTCGCGCTTCGCGCTTGCGATGCTACGGCCACCCCCCTCCTGCGCGCTAAAGCGCGCGAGGGGGAGGCTAAGCCGCAGCCGTAGGCGGCTTTCGTAACGCGAAAGTGATGGCGGCGGAGGCGATCAGCGCCGCCGCCATCATCAGATAAGACATGCCGGGCGAGCCGGTGATGTCGTTCAGCCGCCCCACGCCATAAGAGCCGACAAACGAGCCCAGCGCCCCCATGCTGTTGATCAAAGCGATGGCGCCGCCCGCCACATTGGCCGGCAAAGCCTCGGCCAAGTACGCGAAATAAGGTCCATAAGGCGCGTACATCATGGCGCCGGCGATCACCAAGAGTACGAAACTCGCCCAGAAATGCGTTCCACCCATCAGGTAGGAGCCGTAAAAAGCCGCCGCCGCGATTAAAAAACAGGGCCACACCAGAGCCATGCGCTTGCGCGAGAAATCCGACCAAGTAGCAAAGGACACTTCCCCGATCACGGCCGCCAAATAGGGAACGGCGGCCAAGAGGCCCAACGTCCCCATGCTCATATCGGCTGTCCTGAGAATGGAAGGCAGCCAGATCACAAAGCCATAAACGCCGATGCTCCACAGGAAATATTGCGCCGACAGCGCAATCACAAGCGGGCTTTTGAAGGCGGCGGCATAGTTGCGCAGCGGTGGTATGCCCTTCTGCTCCTCGGCCAGCTTGGCCTCCAGCGCCTGTTGATCGGCGCGCGGCATCCACGCCGCCTCACGCGGATGATCCGCTACCTGCGACCACCAGACAAAGGCCCATAGGATGGGCGGCAGTCCTTCGATGATGAACATCCAACGCCAGCCCGCCGCCGCCACCAGATAACCCGACAGCAGTGACATCCACAGCATGGTCGCCGGATTGCCCAACACCAGAAAAGCATTGGCGCGGGCGCGTTCATTGCGGGTGTACCAGCGCGACTGCAGGATCAGCATGGCGGGCAACACCGCGCTTTCCACAATACCCAGCAAAAACCGGTCGAGATAAAGCAGGTTGATGTTGGTGATCAGGCCGGTGGCGCTGGCCAAAAGGCCCCAACCGATCAGCCCGAAGAAGATCAGCCGCTTGGCGCTGTATTTCTGGGCATAGATGGCGCCGGGGATCTGAAACAGGAAATAACCCAGAAAGAACAGCGACCCCAGCAGTGAATTTTCCGCACCGGAAATATGCAGGTCGCTGGCCATGCCGGCGGCGGCGCCGAAGCTGAAATTGGCGCGGTCCAGATAGGACAGGCTGTAGCTGACAAAGATGACCGGCAGCAGCACGGTCCAGCGGCGGTTCACGAGAGCTCCTTCGGCTTAAGGGGGCGAATCACGGGGCCTTATTCTCTTGGTTTGGGCGGCAACCGGGTGCGCGGCTGGCCGCGAGAATGTCGGAACTCGAAGCACATAACAATCCTGGTTAACGACGCGGCAAGCATATTCTTCCGCAAGATCGCGCACCCGAACACCACGAGCATTGATCGGGGCGCCGCGAATTTGATTCAAATTTTCAGCAAAGTGGAATCGTTGACTGTGCGTAACTCGCTTTTTGATGGTTTAGGAATTGCTCCTTTCGACCCCCTTCCCGTTTTCTGTCCGTCATCGGTTAACCACTTGGCGAGGTCTGAAAATGGAGATCGATCCTGTCGTCCTTCTGGCGGAGGAATTGCGCGCCACCGAATCCGCGCTGCAATCGGCGGTGCAGCGTTATGAGGTGGATCACCTGCGCGAGAATGGCGAGAAGGTGAGCGAACTGCTCAAGTCCATCAAAGCTCTCCACCGCGACTTGGCCGAGACCGAGCCCACCAGCGCCATGGGCGCGGGCGAGATGGTCCGCCTGGCCGCCCAGCACCTTCCGTTCGCGTTGGCGCGTTATGCCGATCAATTCGATGAGGTAGCGGCCCGCCTCAGCGCCGGCCGCCGCGAGCATGCCGATTTGATCTGGCTGCGCGCCATGGTGATGACGCTCAAGGGGAGCGGCGAACAGGGCAAAAAAGCCATCCTTTTGCTGAAGCGGGCGATCGCCGGCGCCGCCCGGCCGGTGATCATTTTCCGCGGCCTGGCGCTGCCGGAAAGCTCAATGATGACGCATTGAGATTGATTTTGGCCCATTGAGCTTGGAAAGCGGCTCGTCTAGCCTTCCGGCACAAATTGGGGAGACACCATGCGAAACATCCTGCCCGCTGCCATTATCACCGTCCTGCTCGGCGCCAGCGCCGCCTATGCCGCCGACACCAAGGTTCTGGATCATCATGTCGCCAATATGAAATCGGGCGACCTGGAAGCAGTCTTGTCGGATTACGCGCCCGATGCGGTGGTGGTGACCCCGGCCGGCATGGTCTCGCCCAATGGCGTCTTCATCGGCAAGGATACCCGCAAGCTGTTCAGCGTTCTGACCTCCAAGGATAGCCTGCCGGGGAACAAGACCATGGAGACCAAGTACGAACCCTTGAGCGCCGACACCACCTTGATGCGCTGGGTGCAGTTCAAAGGTACGCCCAAGGAGATCTCCGGCTATGACGTGTTCGTCATCCGCGGCGGCAAGGTCGTCTTTCAGACCGTGACGGTGAACGCGGCTAAAAAGTAGGTTCTTCGGCCGCTGCCGTCCCGGCCTCGCGACGCGCCTTAAAGCGCGTCGCTGTGGCGTTCGCCGGGCGAAAGGTCCACTGGACCTCTCGCTTTTCCGGCTCACCCCTCAAGCCGCTGACGCGCGGGCCGGCTTGGCAATAAACTCTTCGTGCGGTTCGCACGGCCGCTGCCGCGCCGGCCCTCAAGCCGCTGACGCGCGGGCCGGCTTGGCAATAAACTCTTCGTGCGGTTCGCACGAAGAGTTTATTCCTGCGGTCTTGCCACCCCAGGGAGAGGAAGCGACGGCTTGCGGCGTGTCATTGCCTGCAACGGTTTTTCCACGAACTGATACAGCGCGCAGCCTCCGATTACGGCCGCAAGCACACTCATGAGATAAAGGAGGTCGGGGGCCGATCCCGGCACAACGAGGTTGGCGGCGAGCCTGCCCGCCCAGCCGAGCAGGAACGTGTGGATCAGATAAATCGAATAGGAGGCGGCGCCCAAATAGGCGGCCCAGCCGGGATAGCGCAAATTGCCGCCACTTTCCCAAACCGCCAGGCCATAGATAATCAGGGTTGAAGAAAGTCCATACAACAATCTGCCGGCAAATTGGTTTTCGCCCAGCAGATCGTTGAATTTCAGTCCCACAATCAGGAACGCCAGGATACCCAAACCGGCCAATGCGGGAGCAATTCGAACCGGCTTGGCGCGCGCCAGATAGGCGGCCAAAGCGCCAAAGGCAAATTCGATATGATAGGGACTTTCGATAAAATACAGCAGCCCGCTGTGAGGGACGAAAAGTCCAAACGCAACAACCGCCGTCCATAGCGCGACGGCATAGATGCCGATGGCGCGAGAAAATATGAAAATCGAAAATACGAGGTAGAACAGCATTTCATGGCAAAGCGTCCATGCGACGCCCACGAGTGGGTCCTGCCGCGCCTCTGGAATGAGAAGCAGGGAAGCGATGACATGCCACGGCGAGAGGGTCACCCAATCGCTCTTCGCCACCAGCAAGCCAATCGCCAGCAAAGTGACGGCCCAGTAGATGGGATAGACCCGCGTTATCCGGCGGAAGAGGTAGTGGCCCAGCCGGGCCGGATTGTTGATGTCCTGCTGATGAACATAGAAAATAATGAAGCCGCTTAAAACGAAAAAGAAATCGACGCCCGCGTTACCGAAGGTGAAGTATTTGGCAACATCGATGTGGCCGAGATATTGAGGCAGCATCCGGCCGCCGTGATACAGGACCACCAGTATGGCGGCGACGGCGCGCCCCAGTTGAATGCCGATAAGCTTTTCGCCGCGTCTTTCGGTCATGATTGCCGGAATTTGGTCTTGCAATAGCTGCAGAGGTACGATCGCCCTTTTGGCACAGTTCGCCGTCCTTTGCATCTGACGAACCGGGGCAAGCAGATTCACCCTTGCTCGATCCAACAGCCTAGCCGGCAATAAGTTGAGGAAGATTTAGGATTAAGAGCCTCTAGGATTCTCAGCGCCTTGGCAGAAGCGGACTGCCGATCATGCGGCCCGGAGGAGCGTGGAAACAAGGCGCTATACCTTGCTCCGGTCACGTGATGATGACATCCTTGCCGCCATGGCGAATAGACCCAATAGTTTGAACCGGCGCCGGGTATTGGCCGGCGGAGCGGCAGGCGGCGTTCTCGGTTTTACTGGCCTGTCGGCCCAACCGCCATCTTCTTCCAATGTGAAAGTCAGCATCGTCCTGGACGGCGTTACCTATGGCTATCCGGACGGTTCTAAAATTCCCTCTTACTATGTCCTGTTTCGCCAGGACGGCCGCATCGTGTTTCACCTCGGTGCATTGGGGAATTTGTCCGCCGCTTCCCCGACAACCCAGCCCTATCACATGGCTGCGCATCAGGTACGCATAGAACGCGATGGAAAGATTATTCTGAACGAAACCCTGCCCGCGCATTGGTGGAATGCGGAATGGACCTACCGGCCCAAGCCGATTGAGGTCGTAAAAAAGCCTGCTCAAATTGTTGCCGCGCACAGGATGTTTCCCTATGGAGGGACCGGCGCAAAACTGTCGCGACCGGGACCGCGGGTCCCTTACAGTCTCATGGGCTCCTCCAACATCACCCCCGGTATGGGCATGACCGGCGAGCGTCAGGACATTGGCCTTATCACGGATAACAGCGCATATTTCATGCTCGGTGAAAGCGCCGACCCCATGATCGACTGGGCACTTTCCGCTGGGTCTTGCCCGATGCATTTCCGGGATGAAAGCACCGGCAAGCCGATT
>Ga0207648_10004544_pt1 | contig 14229 bp, 19 predicted proteins | sample KBSMisM32_FD_184310 | JGI IMG/M metagenome (GOLD analysis project Ga0207648, IMG submission 184310) | Miscanthus rhizosphere microbial communities from Kellogg Biological Station, Michigan, USA - KBS Miscanthus M3-2 (SPAdes) (version 2) | ecosystem: Host-associated > Plants > Roots >...
TGCTGGCCATTCAACTCGCCAACGATCTTCGGTGCCCAGTGATCGGAGAACGAGGCGAACTTGGATGCGAGCCTGATTTTTTCCATGGACGGACCGCTCGTGTCAGGTGGCGCCGATGCACTCGAGAAAATCGGCGAACATGCCGTAGGCCGTCGTCGTAAGATCGGGGGCGGACGACGTCATCGTCAGTCCCCCCGGGAACACCGCCGCATCGTACCGGGTGACGAGCGTGGCGCCTGATACCGCGAACGGACTTCCCACGGGCACCTGCTCGGGCACGACGCGCGCGTCGACGACATCGTGGTCGACCGTGACGCGACCGATGAGACGGAATGGATGCCCGTCGCGATGGGCGGCGCGCACAACCGTCGGGTCGAGGTCTCGTATGCCCGTTCGCTGCACGTCGGTTGGCCGCAGCGCACGCTCCAGAATCACGTTCGATACGGCGCACAGCTTCACCGACGTGTCCCACCCATCCACGTCATACGCGGGATCTGATTCGGCGATGCCGAGCGCCTGGGCTTCGCGGATGCCGTCGTCGATCGAGCCGCCGCGCTCCATCGCCTCGAGCACGACGGTCGCGGTCGAGGTGAAGACACCGCTCACGCCGCGCATCCCCGCCAGCGGCGTGCACCGCCGCACCAGTGAGAACACGGGTGCGCCATCCATCACCGCGGCCTCGAATCGATACAGCTTGGCGTGCGAATCGGCGAGCGCGTTGAGCCGCTGGTAGCCGTACACGACCGGGCCTTTGTTCGCGGACACCGCGTGGATTCCCGAGCGGAGCGTCTCGGCCAGGTAGTCCAGCGCCGGCTGCCCGGTGTGGGCGTCGAGCGCGATGGACTCGAACACCACGTCGGGGCGCGAGGTGAGCAGCCAATCGCCGATGTCGTAGCACCGTGTGGCCGAGTGGGGGCTCGTCGGCGTTAGGCCGCCGGCGTCCGCCCACCATCCGAGCGATCGGCTCGCCACGCCGGTGGCCTGACACGAGACGCCGTAGCGCACGGCCAGCTCGCTTCGTCGCGAATCGAGCAGGCGCGTGAGTGCCCTGGCGACGTTTCCGAATCCGAGAAACGCGACCGCGTATCGGCGCACTATCGCGGGGGCACCACGTCAGCGACGCATCGACGGAGACGACGACATCGTCCGAAGCTCCTTCGCCTCATAGAGGCATGTCGCGACGACGACTTGCGTCGCCAGGAGGAGGGCGCCAACGGCGAGCGCGAGCGCGCCGGGCCTGCCTAACGTATCCGACTCCGGCCCGATCAGGCGCGCGATGGCGACGACGGCGTTGACCAGCACGTACGCGCTCAGCAGAGCCGCGACGTACCAGGTCTGGCGGTTCGGACGCCCGAGTCGCAGACAGATCGCTGTGGCGAGCAGCGACGTGCCGATCCAGTGCGCGAACAGCACGATACCCGGCCCGCGTGGCGGAAGCGGCACCCCGAATGCCAGGACGATCGCGATCGCCGCGTAAACACCCTCGGCGTACCGGGCGAGACGGAGTGCCGTGCTGGTCGTCAAGCGAAGCTCGTCAGGCCTCGACCGTGTAGTCCACCTTCACGTCGGCGACCGCGACCGCGATCGTTCCGAAGAGGGGTCACCGGCGCTTGAATCCTTCAACCAGGGACGCCGCGCGCGCAGCGTCCGTGCCGGAGAGTGCCAACCGCAGGCGCACGGTGTTGAACACCGTGAAGTCGGTCCGCGGCTGATTGCCGCGGTCGACCGTCGCGTTCAGAGTCGCGGCAACGCCTCCGAGCGGAACTCCGTCCGCTTTCGCGATCACGTGCAGCAGCTCCACGGCGCAGGCTGCGACGCCGGCGAGATATGCCTCCGGTGGCGTCACCTCCTCCCCGGGACACCCGTTCTGGACCGGTCCATCGATGACGAAGTGGTGATTGCGCGCGCTGCAGAGCACTCGCCCGAAGATGTCGGTCGAGCGGGCGCGCACTTCGTAGTCGCGGATTGCTTGAGGGGCAGTCATATGGCCATCGGTCTCGTGTCATCCCTCGCCTGTCGGCTCGGGATGACAACGTTAATCGAACTCGAACCGCGGTGCGGCCTGCTCGGCGGTCACGCGACCGGGCACGATCTCGGCGATCGCGTAGTTCTCGGAACGAACCGGGGCGCTCGCGAGCCGTCGCAGCATCATGACCTGACCCACGTGCGTCAGCGCATCGGCAACGGGGCCCTGCAGGAGTTTCTCGGGCTTGCAGCCGAGCGGCCGGTCGGTCGCGAGGTACTCATCCAGGCGAGCGAGCGCGGAGAAGAAGCGAGATGACTCGGCGTCCCAGGATCCCGGCGTGGCGACGTTCCACTTCTGATTGCCTTCCGCCAGCGAGACCCCCCACTCGAGCAGGTCGCCGAGATGCGCGAGAATCTGCAGCGGGCTCCGCGTGCCCTCGGCGACCCGAAAATCGGCGAGCTCGGGAGGAGCATTGCGAATCGCCTTGGCACCACGGTAGGCCAGGGTTGCGACGGCGTGTCGCAGCAGCTCCCGCTTGCCGAGTGCGATGTCGATCGTGGGATCAGTCATTATCGGCTGGTGACGCGACCATACCCGATGAGTCGTGGACCCTCGAGCACATCGAATTCGGCGCCGGCAACGAGCTCCGCGTGCGATCGGCCGGGGTCGGCGAGGCGGATCGTCGCGTGGGCTCCGGCGCCTGGTGTGACCGGCTCCGACGGGCCGGCCACGAATTCGACATCGATGAGCCGCCCGTGGCCGCCTCGCACCCGGAATTGCGGTCTATACGCGACCGGCCATTCGGAGCTCAGATCGAGGGGGGTGCGGCGACCGCCTTCATCGAACGGAAGGAGTTGTATCCACACTTTCACGTAGCGAGCGGCGCCGTTGGTTCCCATGCGCCGTTACCCTGCCTGTCGCGGGCGCTGCGGTCAAGACCTTTCTCGCAGGAACGCGTTGCAGGGCGAGGCTATCCCCCGCGCTTGAAGAACTGCACGGCGCGCTCATGCTTCTCCGCGGCCCCACGCGATGCGAAGGTGCCGAGGTTGCGGCGACGGCCGGTCTTCGGGTCCTTCTTCTTCGAGTACAGCCTGTAACGACCGTCCTTCAACTTGCGAATCATCGACTTACGCGATCGGGGCTGGCGGAACTGTGCGCGCGGCAGGTGCGCCGCGGATGAAGGCGATGTAATCCGTCGATGCAGGTTCCCCGCCACCACCTCTGATGAGCAGCGCGATCTGACCGCGATGATACGAGCCGTGGAGCGCAACGTGGAGGAGGATGTCTTCGATGCTGCTCCGGAAAGCTCGGCCGTCGCTGGTCCGGTAGTCGATCTCCCGACCGAGATCATCCTGGCTGAGAGACGCCAGCAGTGCGTCCAGCTCGGCCGCGTTCCGCTCGGCAAGCGACGCGGCCTGTTCCAGCGACAGGATGGGCCAGACCGCCACGTCCGACGGTCGGCCAGCGAGACGCGCGAGCCACACCGCTTCCGCGCCGAGAACGTGCGAGTAGATCGTCAGCGCTCGTGTGTCGGACCCGCTCGACCTTCGCAGCGCCTCGAGCGCGGCGGCGTCCGCCCACTTGAGATGCTCGATGAGCTTCTGCAGATGGCCCGACATTCAGTGCAGATGCGCGAACAGCCACTCCACGACGCGTTCGGGATGGACGCCGTCGCGCTGTTCGCGCGCGAGCGGGTGGTCCAGCCCGTCGGCGAGGGTGAACATGGGAATCGTGGCAGGTCCCGACAGCATCACCTCGCCCGGCAGTCCGAGCGTGGCCGAGTAACAGGTGAGGGTGTTCGCGAGGGTCGCCGTGAAAGGCGGCTCGTCATACTGTGCCGGGTCGTCCCATAGCTCGCGGGTGCGCGCGAACGCCGCTTCGCTCACCTCGGCCCAAACGCCCCAGGCACACATGTCGGCCTCGCCGCGCACGGGCATAGGGAGGAGCACACGAAGGAAGAACCGCGTGTCGGAGGTTACGGCGTCGCGGAGGCGGCATTCGTCCGTTCCGACGGTGGTGCGGGCACTTCGCTCCTCAGGGGGTACAGCCAGATACGCGTCCGGGTAAGTGTAGCTCGGTTCCATTTCGCTCAGGTCGTGCTCGACCCCGCACGTCCCGCACCGGACTTTGTCCATGGCGTTTGACCCTCGTAGCCGCCCATGTACTCGGCGACGACGTCGCCGATCCTCTGCGCGGGAGGATGCGACGTGTACCGCTCCATGTCCAGATTTATTTTCGGCAAGGGGTACGTTAGGCGTACGAGCTCGAAGGACATTTGGTACAGATGTTTTGCGCTGATTTGCTTCGTTGGGGGTCAGACTCCGTTCGCATCATTCCAGTGCATCGGTGGGTCGAAGTTCGCGGGATGACGCGTTAGGCCGGAAAGGCCGCGATCGATCGCATCTCTACCCGGCACCGCCTTCGAAGGCGGGCTGGTCAGCTTCCGATGGGTCCGCCACGAATCTGAAGGCTCAGCGCGAGTCGTCGCTCCGCGAGCCGGGCCAGCGTGTCGGGCGCGAGATCCGCCGAGCGGTCGGCGTCATGGATGAAGAGCCCGCAGATCACCGCCAGGCTCGCCCAGCTCGCGAGCGATTCCCACAGTGCGGGATCATGGGGCAGCCGTTCCAGCAGGGTGTCGATGGCGTCGCCGAGCTCCCATTCTGGCGAGGCAGGGAGCGCGTACACCCACACGCCTGTCCGCTGCACGACGGGAACTCCGCCAATGTCGATCTCTTCCCCTCTGCGCGCCGCAACCGTTGGAGGAACGCCGAGCATTCGCGTGATGCGCTCGGGGTCGAGGTCGTCACCCGTGACGTGCAACTCGATGTCCAGTCTCTCGATGTCCCGTCGCGGCGGATTTCCGTCGGTGCGATCGGTCACGCGGAGGCGCCCGTCGTTCTCGCGTCGCGCACCCGGTCGCGGACCTGGGTCAGGTGATGCTTGAGGTGCAACACGTAGTCGCGCATCAGATCGTCGAGTGTCGCGGGCTCGTCCGCCGCGTGGGGCTGCCACGCGAGCAGGTCCAGGTTGTGTCGATCATGCTTCCGATACCGGACGGCCGCGGGAACGGCGGCCATCACGCGTGCGATGTGGCGGTTGTAGGAATGCCAGAGCGTGATGACCTCGTTCCATGGTGCCGCCGCGTAATCCTGTGCGCGCACCCAGTTATCCTGCGCGTATCCGGGGAAGATGAGATCGTCCTGATCGCCGGCGCGGACGAAACGCGTGTGGTTATTGGCCGCCGAGTCGATGAGATGCCCGATGATCTCGATCGGGGACCATGCGCCTGGCTTCGGGCGCCATCGCGCGGCGGCGTCGGGGACGGTCCTGAGCCACGCGGCCGCCTCGTCGACCGTGGTCTCGAGGTCGCGGATGTAGTCGGTGTCGGCTGTCGTCGTCATACGCTGTTGCGTGCCTAACGTGGTGGGCTGTTCGCGCGTGCGCGCGCGCCGCGTTTCGTGTCACGATCTCGCGCTTCGGTGTTCGCGTCGTCGGAAGGAAACCGCAGCTCGATGGTGCTGCCGGGCGACACTGCCTCCCACTCGGCGAAAAGCTCCGCGCGTCGCTGCCGGATGCGCGCGAGGTCGTCGTCCGTGAGGGTTGGCGGGACCGACCTGATGTCGTGCTCGCGGTAGTAGAGGGCCGCCTTGTCGTTGAACTCCGCGGCGGACCATCGCGCCAGCGATGCGCGCTCGGCGTCCAGGAAGCCGACGATCAGCTCGGCCACGCCGGCTTCCTCCGGAATGCGGCCACGGGGCCACGGGGGGCCGAAGTCGGAAATGTCCCAGCCGTTGGCGACGAGACCGTAGAAGGCCGAGCGATACTCCATCACAGTCTCCACCGCGTAGTGCGTGAGGTCGTGGCGCGGAAAAAACAGGCCCTGCGCGCCCAGTTGGCGCTGCCAGGTGACCGTTCCATCGGCGCGGGTGCAGCTCAACGCGGCGGTGCCGTCGGTGTTCTTCTTGATGCGAATCGTTAGGGCGGGCATCAGAACCCCGCCCAGGCGTTCGTGACCAGGCGCAGCACCGATTGCTGTGCGAACCGGGTCTTGTAGTCCGCCATGACGCGCTGAACACGGGCCTCGACGTCGGGCGTCACAAGGTGGACGAGCTCGACGACGAAGCTGCGTTCCCGGACGAGCTGCCCGTTAGGCGCGCGCCACTGGCCGGCGGCGTCCCAGACGGTGGCGCCTTCCGGAAACGCCGGGGTCAGCACGGCCCGCACGAAGCCGTTCCAGGCGGAGTCGCTCACGATCGCGGTGTCGCCGATGTTCCGGCCGAAGTAGAGACGTTCCACGTGCGCCGCCTTGAGGCCGGCCGGTCGATTGGCCTGCACGCAGGCCGCGGTGCCGGCCACCGTCAACGCGATGGTCCAGGCACGTAACCAGGGACGTGGCATAAACTTCCACGCTCCGCGAAGAGGACGGCAACGATTTGAGGTCAGGCATCGACCCCCGGCAAGCATACGGGGCCGCATCGTCCGTTACCAGTGCCAATGGCAAGGCCACCAACCCGTCTCGCGATGGGTTTCGATTTCTTGCTCGTTGATCCATCGGTCGCGCGCGTTTAGCGTCCACGCATGAATCGGCTCGCCGTCTTGCTCAGGACGCCCACGGTGGCGCTGGTGGAGTTCGACCATCCCGCCGGGGCGGAGCACTGCGATCCGGATCACGAGGTGTCGGCGCAGGAGTCCATCAGCTTCGTCGAGAATGGCACGTTCGACGCGCACGTCGACGATGAGCATTGGGCGCTCGGGCCCGGGACGCTCTTTCTCACGCGTCCCGGCATGGCGTTCCGCTGTCGACACGGCGACGACGTGCCGACGGATCGATGCCTCACGGTGTCATACTCCGAGCGCGCGGTCGAAGACCTCATGGGCGTGGACCTGCCGCCGCTTCGGCCGCCGCTGGCTCGCATGTCCGCGCGGCGCCAGTTCCTGCATCATCGCCTGCGGTCGTGTGTGGCCGGAGAGGAAGTGCGGCTCGAGCTGCTCGCGGCGGCGCTGTTCGAGTCGGTTGCCGCGAACAGGCCGTCGGCACCCGCGCGCATGGACAGTCAGCTCACGCCACTCATGCGGCGCATCGAACGAGTGGTGCAGCTGATCGAGACCGATTACGCGCGCGCGCTCACGCTCGGCGACCTCGCGTCGGCGGCGGGGCTGAGCATGTTCTACTTCGCGCGGGCGTTCCAGCGATTCGTCGGCGTGCCGCCACACCGGTATCTCACGGGGGTGCGCCTCCGTCACGCCGCGAGGATGCTCGACGAGGGGGCCGGGGTGACCTTCACGTGCTACGAGGTAGGGTTTGGATCGCTGAGCCACTTCGTCACTGCGTTCCGGAAGCGCTTCGGCGTCGTGCCCTCGGCGGTGCGCCAGGGCGTCCACGTACACGGCCTTCGCGCGGGATTGTCGGCACCGTCGTGGACGGGTTGACCCGAGGCAAGAATCCGAAAGCCTTTCGATCGCGCGCCGGATAGGTTGCGCATGCCTGACGCCGTGGCGTTAGGCGCAGGGCCCCGGGGCCATGACCCTATCCGACTGGAGTTCCCGTGACGCGTGACGTGCTGGTGACCCGATGGTCAGAGATCGGCGACAAGATGGTCAAGCTCGCCGAGGAGTTTCCGGAAGATCGATACGATGCTCACCCTGCGGCCGACATCCGTTCGTTCGCGGATCAGCTGCGTCACGTGGCGTTCTGGAACCGCTACGTGCAGAAGACGCTGCGTCGAGAGGAGGCCGAGACGCAAGCGAACGAGCTGTCGCGGACGAGCTACCCGACGAAAGCGAAGATCCTGAAGGTGCTGCGCTCCACGTTCGACGACGTCGCGAAGGAGCTTGGCGGCATGAACGGCAACGCGACGAAGGCCGATGCCGACACGATGGTGTCGTTCATCGAGCACGGCGGCGAACACTACGGCCAGCTCGTGGTGTACGCGCGTCTCGCCGGAGTCGTCCCGCCCGCCTCGCGTCCGTAGTGCGATTCAAGGGGCGTTTCAAGGGGTCAGAGCCCTTGAAAGCCCGCTTTCAAGGGCTCTGACCCCTTGAAACGCCCCTTGAAACGGCAGGCTCGGTGAGCGCTGTGCCGAGCGTGTTGCAGCACAACACCGTGAGGAAGATGAGCGCGCCGGGGAAGATGCCCAGCCATGGCTCCGACGTCATCGTCGTCTGCGCCTGGTAGAGCATGTTCCCCCAGCTCGCTGCCGGTGGCTGCACGCCCACACCAAAGAAGCTGAGCGCACTCTCGAGCAGGATGCCTCGGCCGACCGCGAGCGTGGTGGCGACGGCCGCGGTGGGCAGCACGCCAGGCAGGACGTGGCGGACCACGACGCGTGAGGATGCCGCCCCCACCGCGCGCGCGGCGGTCACGAAGTCGTTCGCCTTGATGGACTGCACTTCGGCGCGGACGACGCGTGCCGTCTCCATCCACCCGGCGGCGCCGACGAGCAGGACCAGCACGGCGACATTGGGCGCGAGCACCGCCGCGGCAATCATGAGAAGTGGCAGGCGCGGGACGGCGAGCATGGCATCCGTGACGCGCATGAGCACCGCGTCGATCCATCGACCCGTCCAACCGGCCGTCGCGCCGATCGCGATGCCGAGGAGCACGCTCACCGCGGCCGACACGAATCCGACGGCGAGCGAGACCCGCGCGCCGAACAGCACGCGTGTCAGCAGATCGCGCCCGAGCTCGTCGGTGCCAAACCAGTGTGCGATGGATGGTGCCGCCCGGCGGTGCGCCAGATCGAGCGCGTCGAACGCGAACGGCGAGATCACCGGCGCCAGCGCCGCGAGCACCACGAGCGCGATGAGCGTCGCGCCGGCCACCACCGCCTGACGCGGCAACCGGTCGGTCGGCCTCACGGCGCGTTCCTCGTACGGGGATCGAGCGTGTGCACCGCCACGTCGGCGAGAAAGCTCAGCGTCACCACGGCCACCGACGCGCACATGAGAAACGCCATGAGCACCGTGTAGTCCCGCTTGGCGAGCGCCTCGGTGAACAGGCTGCCGATGCCGGGCCACGCGAAGACGCTCTCGGTGACGACCGCGCCGGACGCCATGATCGACGCGTCGAGCAGCACCACGGTCGCGAACGGCAGCAGCGCATGCCGCAACGCGTGCCGCAGGACGATTCGGGTCTCGGTCACGCCACGGGCGCGGGCGGCGTTGGCGAATGGCTGCGCGAGCGCGAGCCGAACCGACCCGCGCAGGTATCGCGACCAGCCCGCCGCGTGCGCGACCGCGAGCACCGTGACCGGCAGCACGAGATGGGCGAGCCTGTCCGCGAGCCCGCCACCAATGAACGATGTGCGCCCCGACGACGGCAGCCAGCCTAACGTGTTGCTGAACAGCAGCTGGAGCACGAGACCGAGCCAGAACACGGGCACCGAGAGCCCGGCAACGGCGCCGATGCTGGCGGCGCGATCCACGCCGCGCCGCAACGCCGCTCCCACGCCGACGGCAACGGACACGATCACGGCCAGAACGGTGGAGATCCCGACGAGCTGCAGCGTGGCGGGGACCCGCTCGAGCATGCGTTCGGTCACCGGACGGCCGTCGGCGTAGCTGTAGCCCCAGTCGCCGCGGACGAACGACGCCAGCCACGACAGGTACTGAGCGCCTAACGGCTTGTCGAGCCCCATCGCGCGCTTCAACCGCTCGATATCCTCGGGGCGGACGTTCGGGTTGTCGAGGTAGAGGCTGAGTGGCCCGCCCGGCGCCGCGTGAATCAGTCCGAAGACGAGGAGGGAGATGATGAGCAGCAGCGGGATGACCTGCGCGAGACGACGGGCGGCGAACCTCATCTCGACCATCGGGTCACTCCGTCTCGCCAAGGGGTCAGAGTCGTTGAATACCAGCAGCCCGGCATTGCGGTCATCGCGAATTCAACGACTCCGACCCCATTGTCCACTCGTGCACGTTCCAGAATGGCCCGGCATTCGTCGGGTTGCCCTTGAAGTTGCGCAGGGACGCCGGGACCGCATCGATCTTCGCGGTGTTGTACAGCACGAGCTCCGGGACGAGCTCCGCGACGCGTCGCTGCGCCGCGCGAAGCAGCTCCGCGCGCTTCGTCTGGTCGACCGTGCGATCGGACGCGTACAGCACGCGCGTGAGAGAGTCGTCCGCGAAATAGTTGATGTTTCGTCCCGCGGGCGGCGTCCGGTCGCTGGCGAAGAACAGGGTGATCTCCGGGTCCGCCCCGGACTGCCACCAGTGCAACATTGCGTCGAATTCGCCACCGAACCACACCGTGCTGATGGTCGTTCCGTCGATGAGCTTGACCGACGCGTTCACGCCCACGTCGCGGAATTGGCGCTGGAGCGTCTGCGCTACGTTCTCGCGAATCGCGAAGCCGGCCTGCGTGATGAGCGTGAACGCGAGCGGGTGGCCGTCCTTCGCGCGCATCCCGTCGGGCCCGCGCTTCCATCCCGCCTCATCGAGCAGGCGATTCGCGGCCGCCGTGTCGAACGGGTACCGCTTGACGTTAGGCTCGTACGCCCACGACAGCGGCTGGATCGGACCATCGACTGTCGTGACGAGACTGTCGAGGATGGTCCGCACGAGCAGCTCGCGGTCGATCGCGTGGGCGAGCGCCTGGCGGACACGCAGGTCCTTGAACGGCGGGAAGTGCTTCTCGTTCAGCGTCACGTGCTCGTACCCGTTGCCCAGCACCTGGTTGAGCCGGACGGCCGGGAGCGCGCGCAGCTCGCGCACCTTGTCCCACGGCACGAGCGCGACGAGGTGCACCTCACCGGACTTGAGCTGGTTGACGCGCGTCGTCGTGTTCGGCAGAAAGCGAAAGAGAATGCGGTCGATCTTCGGGTAGTCGGGGCCTCGCCAGTAATCCTTGACCTTCTCGAGCAGCACGTACTCGCCGGTCTTCCATTCGACGATGCGATATGGCCCCGTGCCGAGTGGGTTGCGGTTGTAGTCGTTCGCCTGGTCGATGTTGCGGCCCTCGAGGACGTGCTTCGGCAGCGTGCCGCGGAAGAACTGCATCTGGTAGGGCGCGTACACTTCCTTGTAATGCACGACTGCCGTGAGCGAATCCGGCGTATCGACCGAGGCGATGCGATCAAAGCCGTCGGTGCTCTCGGGCTTCCAGTCTCCCTTGTTGATCGCGTCGACGGTGAACTTGACGTCGGCCGACGTGTGCGGCTTGCCATCGTGCCACTTCACGCCGGGTCGAAGTTTCCACGTCACGTCCATGCCGCCGTCGGGGCGCAGCACGACGCCGCCGTTCTGAACGGTGGGAACCTCGGCGGCGAGCACGGGCACGACGTTCATCTTCTCATCGTTCGTGACGAGCCCCTCCACGACGCACGACTGGATGTCTTCCAGGATGTGCGTCGCGTAGCGGTTCATTGTGTCGGGCTCGCGGTCGTAGCCGACGATGAGCAGCGCGTTCGATGGTCCAGCTCTCCCGGCGTCCTTCGCGCATGCGGCGAAGGCGAGCACCGTCATTCCGAGCGTAGCGCCGAAGGCGCGAAGGCGAGGAATCGCGATCATCCCGGTCGAGGCGCTTCGGTCATCATGCGAGTGATGAGAGGCACGGGAATCGACCCGTAGCCAAGTAGCTCCCCGTGAAAGCGCCGCAACGAAAACCGTGGTCCTTCACGCCGCTTCATCTCGGCTCGCAAGTCGTGGATGCCCTGCGTGCCTAACCAATACATGATCGCCGTGCAGGGAAACATGGAGTTCTTGACGGCCTCCGCGTGTGCCGCGTCGGCGCTCATGCCCACCCGTTCCGAGTAGAACTGCGCGCAATCGGTGAACGACATCGTTCCCTGATGAAACTCGATGTCGACGATGGCCCGCGCGAGCATCCGCACACGCGTGTGCTGCTGTGACGCGCGCTCGAGCGGCGTGAGGAACCCGAGCTCCTCCATGAGATCGGTCGCGTAGCACGCCCACCCCTCGGCCATGGTCCCGCCACAGAACATGCCGATCCGGTTCGCGCAGTCGACGGCCGCCACTTTCCCCACGCGCGATCGCTGCTGGTTGTACGCGAACCAGTTCTGCACGTGATGGCCGATCGCGCCGTGGTGAACGACATGATTCAGCTTGATCGTGCTGTGGTTCCAGACACGGAGGTGCTGCTCGGCCGCTGCCGCTTCGCCTGGCAAGGGCGGGACGACGTAGTCGTACGTCGTGTAGGGGTCGAACGGGGCGGGGGAGCGATAGTAGAGATAGTACAGGTAGGGCGCGGCGTCGGCCGTCCATTCCGGGAAGGCCACGTAGCGAATGGGCCAGTCCGGCCAACTCACGACGTTCGCCGCCTCGGCGCGCTCGCGGCATGCGTGCCACGTCTCGTCGAATGCCTTCAGATACCCGTCAGCGGGCGGATGGTCGGCGGCGAGATGCCCCTGCGCGTCCTGCCACGACCCGGCTGCGGCGCGCGCCATGATCTCCAGTTCCGACCGCGCGGCGTCGAAGTGCTCGCGTACCTCGGCAAGCAGCTCGGCGCGGGAACGCAGGCAGAAATGCCCCCGCGACAGCAGCAGGTCGAATAGCTCGGGGCCGCAGGACATTGTGGTTTCGGGCGCTTCCGGTTGCGAACGAAGCCAGCTCGCAAACTCCCGAAGCCGCCGGCTCGCTTCAGCAGAACCGTTCAGCAACTCGACCGTGCGTGGCGTCGAGAGATCGAGCGCTGCAGTCCACCGCCGGACGCCGTCCCGAAGAAGAACAGCCGCGCCTTCGCAATCGCGCGTCGCACGGTCGACCCACGGCCGCGGCAGTGGCGTGCCGGCGCGTCCGCCGAGGAAACCACCCGTGCGCTCCGCTCGCTGCTCTGCGGCGTCGGCCCGGGCTTCGGGCGGTGCGAAGTCCCGGATCATGAGCGCGATGATCGAGAAGACCGCTTCGCCAGTCCACAATGCCGGATTGCCGGCGGGTCCATGGAGGCTCGCGTGCTCCGCGCGCTGGATCTCGAGAAAGCCGCGGGCGAGCTCCGCGTCGAGCAAATCGGGACTGTTCCGGAAGCCCGCGGCGGACCGCGGCGCCGGATATTCGCGTGCGAGCGCGTCGCCTAACGACCGCATCTCGTCGTCCATCGCCCCCAGCCCGTCGGGCGACCAGTCGGGCAGACGGTCATCGTAGGCGTGGACGCCGGTGAACGTCGCGTTCACCGGACGCCGAGCGTAGTAGTGCGTGAAGAAGTCGTCGATCGCCGTCACGCCCCGCGCTCACCGTCCAGCGGAATCGACACCCAACGCCGCTCGCGAAACGACAGCTCCACGGCGTTGATCAGCTCCTGCACGTGCGCGCCGTCCTCGAAGTTGCCCTCGTTCTCCCCGCCGTCGCTCAGGATCTCCGAGAGAAAGGAGTGCACGAGGTTCGCGTAGAACAGCGAGCGCCAGGACTCTCGCTTGCTCCCGCCCGGCGGATAGAAGCGCTCGGGCACCTCGACGTCGCGAAACTCCACCTGATCGGCCGTTGCCGCCTTGAGCGACTCGCAGATCCCGTTCTCCTCCACGAGGCGGCAGATGAGCGCGCCCTTGCTCCCGTAGACACGCGCCTCGAGCCCGGGGTAGTTGCCGACGGTTACGAAGCTGGTCTGGACCGAGCCTAACGCGCCGCTCGCGAACTCGCCGATGAAGATGTCGCCGTCGTCGATGTTCATGCGCATCATGCGGCCGGTCGCCCGCACCACCCGCTCGGGGATGAAATTCTTCATCGTCCCGACCACCTGGCTGAACCGGCTCCCCATGAACAGGTGGCCGAGGTCCATGATCGGCGCGCCGTAGCCTTCGAGCGACGACACCTGGATGACCGCCTGGTCCGCCTCGTGGTCGACTTGCCGCAGCGGATTCTGCGGATCGAGCCACTGCGAGTTCTGCTCGTATCCGTTGAAGATGAACGGCGTGCCCACGAACCCCTGGTCGATGAGCTCCTTCATGTACTGCATGGCGGGACTGTAGCGGAAGGTGAAGCCAAGCTTCGTCTTCACGCCCTGCCGTTTCGCGAGGGCGGCGGCACTAACGTGATCACCGCGCAAGATATCCGCGAAAACGCAGGGGCTCGAACCATTTTGTATTGGATCGCCAACGACGCGTGTCCCCCCTCGCCAGGCTGCACCTTCCGCCCCAGAACCCTAGCCCCTTCTAAGAGCGGAATCGATTTCGCTGACGTGTGGCAGTTCGCGCAATCACCAAAGCGCAACGATGTCGGCCGGAATTGCCCTAAGAATTACAATCCCGACGGTAATTGCTACCCGCCAAACACGAAAGTTCACGTTGATCTCGACACCGCGAATTCGCCCGACCCTT
>Ga0207648_10004546_pt1 | contig 14228 bp, 12 predicted proteins | sample KBSMisM32_FD_184310 | JGI IMG/M metagenome (GOLD analysis project Ga0207648, IMG submission 184310) | Miscanthus rhizosphere microbial communities from Kellogg Biological Station, Michigan, USA - KBS Miscanthus M3-2 (SPAdes) (version 2) | ecosystem: Host-associated > Plants > Roots >...
CGCTCCCTATTTCGGCATCGAGATCCCGGGCGCGCCGGGCAAGTACTTCTACGTCTGGCTGGACGCCCCCATCGGCTACCTCGCCTCGCTCAAGAACTACCTCGGCAAGAAGGGCGGCGACTTCGACAAGTACCTGGCGGACCCGAAGCTCGAGCAGGTGCACTTCATCGGCAAGGACATCATCTACTTCCACACGCTCTTCTGGCCGGCGATGCTCAAGTTCAGCGAGCGCAAGGTTCCCGACAACGTGTTCGTCCACGGCTTCCTGCAGCTGTCGGGCGAGAAGATGAGCAAGTCGCGCGGCGTCTCGGTGAGCCCGCAGCGCTACATCGAGCTGGGCCTGAACCCCGAGTGGGTGCGCTACTACCTCGCCGCGAAGCTGAACGCGCGCGTGGAGGACCTCGACTTCAATCCCGACGACTTCCTGGCACGGGTCAACTCCGACCTCGTCGGCAAGTACGTGAACATCGCCAGCCGCGCCTCGGGCTTCATCGGCAAGCGCTTCGCCGGCAAGCTCTCGGAGGAGCCGCTGTCGGCCGCGCGGGAGCTCAAGCACAAGATGCGCGGCGCGGTCGCCCCGCCCACGGCCGACGACGACCAGGCGCCGCAGATCCTGTTCGAGGCGCGCAGCTTCGCCGACGCGATCGCCGCCGACTACGAGGCGCGCGACTTCGGCAAGGCCATCCGCCAGGTGATGTACCTCGCCGACCGCGTGAACCAGTACGTGGACGAGCAGAAGCCGTGGGAGATCGCCAAGGAGCCGGGCCAGGATGCGGCGCTGCAGTGGTTCTGCACGCTCTACCTCGAGCTCTTCCGCATCCTCACGATCTACCTGAAGCCGGTGCTGCCGAAGATGTCCGAGGACGTCGAGGCCTTCCTTGGCGTCAAGCCCCTCGACTGGGAAGACGTGGGCACGCCGCTCAAGCCCGGGCACACCGTGCAGCCGTACAAGCACCTGGTCTCGCGCATCGATCCCAAGCAGATCGACCAGCTGCTGGAGCCGGCCCCGGGGCCCGAAGGCGCCGCGACCGAGAAGCCGGCAGCCGCCGCGCCCGGCGCCCAGCCCGCGCCCGAGTTCAAGCTGGAGCCGGTCGAGCCGCCCAAGCCGCCGGTGATCCTGCCCGTGGGCGACACCATCTCGATCGACGACTTCGGGCGGATCGACCTGCGCATCGCGCGCATCGTGGATGCGGAGCTGGTGCCCGACGCGGACAAGCTCCTCAAGCTCACGCTCGACATCGGCGTCGAGCAGCGCACCGTGTTCGCGGGCATCCGCGCCGCCTACACCCCGAAGGAGCTGGTCGGTCGCCTCACGGTGATGGTGGCGAACCTGTCGCCACGCAAGATGCGCTTCGGCGAGTCCCAGGGCATGGTGCTCGCCGCGGGCGACGGCAACTCCATCTACCTGCTGTCGCCGGAAGCGGGTGCGACGCCGGGGATGCGGGTCAAATAAAAAAAACGCCCGCCGGGTCGCGGCGGGCGCCTCGCAAGTGCGCCTTGCGGGGTAAATCTGGTTTTCTAGGGAAGCCGCGCCGAGAGCTGGGGCGAGGTTCCCACTGCACCTGTGCGCTTCACCTGGGCCGCGTCGCCAGGCATCTGCGCGGGCATCATCAGGATCGTCCCGAGCATCAGGATCGCGATGAGTCCGGTGACCACCTTTTGCGTCGCATTCATCTGTCGGCTCCGTCGTGAAGACGCGCCCATAGTCGTCCCCCACGGCGTTTTCGCCTGTGATTGCCATCACAAAGGAGGCCCCCGGGCGAATACAGCGGTAAGGCGGGCGAATACAGCTGTAACCATTGGCTAGAATTCGCCCATGCCGCGCCGCCAGCCGCTCGTTCCCCCGCCGTACGCCACCGACCGCGAGACCCTCGAGCGCGAGGTGGAGGTGGACGTCTTCCGCGCCAGCGGCCCCGGAGGCCAGCACGTGAACAAGACCGAGTCGGCGCTGCGCCTCACGCACCCGCCCTCGGGCGTGGTGGTGATCGCACAGGACTCCTCCTCGCAGCACCGCAACCGGGACACCGCGTTCGAGCGCCTGATCGAGCGCCTCGAGCGCCTCAACTACGTGCCGAAGAAGCGCGTGCCCACGAAGCCATCGCTCGCCTCGCGCAAGCGCCGCGTCGAGGGCAAGAAGCAGCGGGGCGCCACCAAGCGGCAGCGCGGGCGCGTCTCCCATGACGACTGATCGCGTCACGCGCCGCCTGGTGATCCGCGGGCGGGTGCAGGGCGTGTTCTACCGCGAGTCGCTGCGGCAGGAGGCCGCACGGCTGGAGGTCACCGGCTGGGTGTGCAACCGGCGCGACGGCACCGTGGAGGCCGTGGTGCAGGGAAGCCCCGCGGCCGTGGAGGCGATCACGCGCTGGGCGCGGCGCGGGCCCGAGGACGCGCGCGTCCAGGCCGTGGAGGTCTCGGAGGCCGGGGGCAACTTCTTCGGCTTCGAGAAGCGCCCGACCTTCTAGCCGCCCTTGAGGAGGCCCGCCTTCACCAGCGCCTTGAGCTTGGCGTCCTCGGCGCGCAGGTACCCGGCGAACTGCGCGGGGTCCACGGGCCGCGGCTCCGATCCCAGCTCGACCAGGCGCTTGTGGATCGCGGGATCGGCCAACGCCTTGTTCAGCGCCGTGTTCAGCGTCTTCACGATGTCGGCGGGCGTGCCCGCGGGCGCCAGGAGCGCGCTCGGGGTCGCAGCCTCGAAGTCCCGCACGCCCTCCTCCTGCAGCGTCGGCACCTGGGGCAGCTCCGCGATGCGCGACTTGGTCCCCACGGCGAGCGCGCGCAGCTTGCCGCCCTGGATCTGCGGCAGCGAGATCGACGTCTGGTCCATCATCGAGTCGATCTGGCCGCCGACCAGGTCGATGAGCGCGGGGCCCGAGCCCTTGTACGGGACGATGTTCCACTCGACCTTGAGCGCATCCTGCAGCAGCAGGATGGCCACGTGGTTGGTGGTGCCGTTGCCCGAGTGCCCGATGGTCACCTTGCCGGGATTGGCCCTCACGTAGGCGAGGTACGACTTGAAATCCTTGTGCGGGCTCGCCGCGGGCACCTCGAGGATGAGCGGCGTCACCGCCATCATGCCGACCGGGGCGAAGCTCTCCAGCCCGTAGGGCGGGTTCGGGACCAGGAGCGGGCTCACGATGGTGGTGGCGGTCGTGCCGGCGACCAGCGTGTAGCCGTCGGGCGGCGACTTGGCGACCACCTCGCTGCCCAGCGCCCCGCCGGCGCCGGGGCGGTTCTCCACCACGAAGGGCTGCCCCAGCTGCCTGGCCATCGACTCGGCGACCAGGCGCGCGGTCACGTCGAGGTTTCCGCCCGGCGCGAAGGGCACGATGATCTTCACCGGCTTGGCGGGAAACGGCTGCGCGAAAGCCGGCAGGGCGAGGCAGGCCGCGGCGATGAGCCACGCGCGGATCGATCGGTGCGTCTTCATGTCATTCCTCCGTGGGTCATTTCCAGTCGAGCCACTCGCGCACGCCGCGCCCCATGATCCACTCCAGGTCGGGCTTCGGCAGCCAGGGCATGTGCTCGGTGAACATCGCGATCGCCTCGCGGTAGGTGCAAGGCAGGCGCGACAGGTCGGTGCCCCAGAACATGCGCCTCGCGCCGAACGCTTCGTGCACGCGGCGCACGTAGGGGTGCAACCCGGTGTACGGGAACCCCGAGTCGGTATAGGACGGCAGCGCGCTCGCCTTCGCGGCGACGCTGGGAAAACGCGCGAGCGCCAGCAGCTCATCCAGGCCGCGGAAGGCGTGCGCATCCTTCTCGCCGTTCACCAGGCCCAGGTGGTCGATGACCAGGCGCAGCCGCGGGTGCGCCTGGATCACGGGCACCAGGCGATCGAGGTAGGCCTGGTGCAGCAGCACCATGATCGGCAGCTCGAGGCGCTCGGCCTCGCCCCACACCCAGTCGAAGCGCCCGTCGAGGAAGGGCTGGCGCAAGAGCGGCGTGTGGAAGGAGAAGCGCAGGCCGAGCATGCCGGGCTGCTCGCGCCAGCGCGGCAGCGCCTCGCGCGCGCCCGGGGCATCGGGGTCGAAGCGGCCCATCACGGCGAAGCGCTTCGGATGGGCGCGCGCCGCCGCGATGCCGAGGTCGTTGCGGTCGCCTTCCCACGAGGGCGGCACGATGATCGCGCCCGCCACGCCCGCGCGGTCCATCTCCCGCAGCACCTCCTCGGCGCTCCAGGGCGGGTCGCGGTGCGCATGCGCGCGCGCGGGCCACGGGCGCTCGGGCGTGTTGGCGCCCCAGACGTGGACCTGCGCGTCGACGATGTCCACAGTCGGGGACGCGTCAGTCCACCACCGCGCCGGATTCGCGCACCACCGTGCGCCACTTCTCGAACTCGCGGCGCACGAAGGCGCCGAATTGCTCGGGCGTGCCGCCGGCGGGATCCGCGCCCTCCTCGATCATCCGCGTCTGCACCGCGCGCTCGGCGATGAACTCGTTGGTGGCGCGGTTGAGCTCCGCGATCACCGCCGCGGGCGTGCCCCTCGGCGCGAAGAGGCCGAACCACGAGCCCGCCTCGAAGCCGGGGAACCCGCTCTCGGCCACCGTCGGCACCTCGGGCATCGAGCGCGAGCGCTCCTTGCTGGTGACCGCGATGGCGACCAGGTTGCCGGCCTTGATGTGCTGGATCACCGACGGGATGGTCGCGAACATGAACTGGATGCGGCCGGCGAGCAGGTCCTTCACCGCCTCGGCGCCCTTGTAGGGCACGTGGGTGGCCTCGAACCCGCCGCGCGAGGAGATCATGTAGCCGGACAGGTGCGACGAGGTGCCGATGCCGGTGGAAGAGTAGTTGAGCTTCCCGGGATTGGCCTTGCCGTACGCCACCAGCTGCTGCACGTTCCGGATGCCCAGGGACGGATGCACCACCAGCACGTTGGGCACGTCCGAGATCTGCGCGACCGGCACCAGGTCCGTGAGCGGGTCGTACGACAGCGACTTGTAGAGCGTGGGATTCACCGCCATGGGCCCCACCGAGTTCACGATCAGCGTGTAGCCGTCGGCGGGGGCGCGCACCGCCGCCTCGGTGCCGATGTTGCCGCCGGCGCCGGGCTTGTTCTCGATCACGAAGGGCTGCTTGTACCTCTCCGAGAGGCGTTGCGCGAGGCTGCGCGCCATGATGTCGGTCGTCCCGCCGGCGGTGAACGCGACCAGGATCTTGACGGGCTTGTAGGGATAGCCCTGCGCGAGCGCCGTGGCGGCGAATGCGAGGGCGGCGAGCGTGGCGGCCAGGCGCTTCAGGTGGCGCATTTTTCTTTTCTCCTGTCTCTTACGTGCGGAAGCCGGGGTCCATCCGGTCGAGCTTGCGCAGCAGCGCCGGCCATTCCATCACGCCGTACGGCCGCCGCGTCTGCGGCTGGTAGTTCATGTAGGTCTCCTGCAGGACCGCGTCGGGCACCTGCACCAGCTTGCCCCCGCTCGCCATCGCGGCGAGCTGCGAGCGCGCGGTGAGCTCCAGGCGATGCATCCAGTTGAACGCCTCGCCGATGGTCTTGCCCACCGTGAGCAGCCCGTGGTTGCGCAGGATCAGCGCCTCGTTGTCGCCCAGGTCGGCGAGCAGCGACGCCTCTTCCTTCTTGTCGAGCACCACGCCCTGGTAGTCGTGGTAGCCGATCTTCAGGAACCGCATCGAGGTCTGCGAGATCGGCAGCACGCCGCATTCCAGGGCGGCGAGCGCCATCCCCGCCCACGTGTGCGTATGGATCACGCAGGCCACGTCGTGGCGCGCGCGGTGCACCGCACCGTGGATCACGTAGCCCGCCTTGTTGATGCCGTAGTCGAGCTCGCCGAAGTCCGGCTTGGCGAGGATGTTGCCCTCGACGTCGATCTTGATGAGGCACGAGGCGGTGATCTCCTCGTACATCATCCCGTACGGGTTGATGAGGAACGCGCCCTCCTCCCCCGGCACGGCGGCGGAGATGTGGTTGGCCATCATGTCGGACATGTCGTAGTGGTCCACCAGCCGGTAGCAGGCGGCGAGGTCCACGCGCGCCTTCCATTCCGCGGGCGTCACGCGGTCCTTCATCGACGGGATCTGCAGGTGGCCGAGGTTCGACATGGGATCTCCTATTCCGAGCCGAGCGAGGGCAGCGGCCGCTTGCGCTCGATGTGGTAGCGCACCAGCGCCGCGAAGCGGTAGAGCGCATGCACGAACTTGCCGTAGGGCAGCAGCAGGAAAAGCGCGAGCACGAAGCCCAGGTGCGCCGCCAGCAGGACGCCCATCGCGCGCGACTCGCGCCAGAAGAGCAACGCGAGCCCGGTGGCGGCGGTGAGGACGAGCAGTGCCAGGAAGCCCTCGTCCATGGCGCGCTGCGCCGGGTCGGCGAGATGGGGATCGCGCCGCGCGGCGAGCCACAGCAGCCCCGCGGGCCCCACCAGCAACCCGACGCCGCCCAGCGTCCCGAGGATCACCGGCAGGCTGTAGAAGGGGTACGGCGCCTTCCAGCCGAACACGTAGTGGTAGATCGTGGCGACGGTGGTGGCGCCCAGGCAGAGCATGAACCCGTAGAAGGTGAGGTGGTGGAAGTTGCGCCGCGCGAACGACGGCACGTCGGTGGGATAGGTGCAGCCGTCGCCGCCGCCATCCAGGTAGCGCAGGCCGAGCGCGTCCGAGCTCGCCGCGGCGAAGGACGGCACGCGCAGGAACTCCAGCGTCTCCTCGCCCATGTCGGGCCAGAACCGCGTGAAGCTCATGGCGAGCGCCACCGCCACGAACGCCGCCACCGCGGTGAAGATGCCCGCCATCACCCCGTGGGGCAGCACCGCGTAGAACGAGCCCTGCGCGTCGGGCCACGCCGCGAGGAGGCGCTCCGGGCCCGCGTACATCGCGGCGAAGACGATCGCGAGCGCCAGCGACAGCGCCGTGACCAGGGCCGTGGCCACGCCGTTGCGCTCGTAGGCCGCGGCGAGGAAGCCCGGCCACGCGTACTTCCTGTACGTCTCCAAGCGAACCTGCGCGAGCGCCCGCGGGAAATTCAGCTGGAACTCGTGCGGCGGCGCGTACTGGCAGGCATAGAGGCACGCGCCGCAGTTGTGGCACAGGTTCGCGAGGTAGTGCGCGTCGCCCTCGGTGAACTCCAGACGCCGCTCGAGCGCCGGGAAGACGGCGCAGAAGCCCTCGCAGTAGCGGCACGCGTTGCAGATCGTGAGCACCCGCTGGGCCTCGGCGACGAGCCCCTCCAGGCGCGTGGCGCTAGGCGCGGACAAGTCGCGCGGCCTCCGCGCCCGCGATGCGACCGAAGGTCGTCCCGATCGACATGCCGATGCCGGCGATGTAGCCCTTGCCCAGCACGTTGCCCGCCATGATCTCGCCCGCGGCGAAGACGTTGTCGCACGCGCGGCCGTCGGAAAGGTACATGCGCGCGCGCTCGTCCACCTTCACGCCCAGGTAGGTGAACGTGAGGCCGGGCCGCAGCGGATAGGCGTAGTACGGCGGCGTGTCGATGGCCCGCGCCCAGTGCGTCTTGGGTGGATCGAGGCCTTGGGTCGCGCAGTCGTCCAGGACCGTGTGGTCGAAGGTGCCGGGCCGGACGGCGGCATTGAATGCCGCCACGGTCCGCCCGAGCGCGGCCGGATCGAGCGTGAGCGCCTGCGCGAGCCCGGCGAGCGTGGTCGCCTTCAGCGGCGGGAACACCGGGGGCATGAACTTGCCCATCGACTTGGCATCGATGACCGAGTAGCCGATCTGCCCCGGCTGGGCCGCGACCAGGCGTCCCCAGATCGCGTAGCGCTTGGGCCAGAAGTCCTCGCCCTCGTCGTAGAAGCGGCGCGCGTCGCGGTTCACCACGATGCCGAGGGAGACGCAGTCCACGCGCGTGACGATGCCGCCGTCGTAGCGCGGCGAGCGCGCGTCGATCGCCACGCAGTGCCCCTGGGTGGCGTCGCTCACCGGCTGGGCCCCCGCCGCGAGCAGCTCCTTCAGCACCACGCCACGGTTGTAGGGCGTTCCACGGCAGATGAAGTTGTCGGCGGCCTCGCCCCAGGCCTCGCGCAGCCATTCGAAGTTCGACTCGAAGCCGCCGGCGGCCGCCACGACCGTCCCGGCGCGCACCTGGTGCTCGGCGCCGCCGTGGCGCACCACGGCGGAAACGAAGCGCGCGCCCTCGAAGGTGAGCTTGACCACCTCCGCTTCATACGCGATGTCGACCCCGAGCGAAGCCGCGGTGCGGTAATAGGCGTTCACCAGCGCCTTGCCGCCGCCCAGGAAGAACGCGTTGGTGCGCGAGACGTGCAGCGTGCCGCCCAGCGCGTGCTGGAAGCGCACGCCGCGCTCGATCATCCAGCGCCGGCAAGTGTCCGTGTCGCGGATCACGCGGCGCGCGAGCTTCTCGTCGGTGAGGCCGCCCGTCACCTTGAGGAGGTCCTGCCAGTATTCCTCCTCCGGATAGGCGTCGGTGAGCACGTCCGTGGGCGCGTCGTGCATGCAGCGCAGGTTGCGCGTATGGCGGCTGTTGCCGCCGCGGAAGTCGATCGGCGCGGATTCGAGCATGAGCACGCTCGCCCCCGCCTCGCGCGCGGTGATCGCGGCGCACAGCGCCGCGTTGCCGCCACCGATCACCAGCACGTCGCGTCGTTGCGTGAAATCCATCGGGTACCATTGTATCCATGACACCGACCCTCAAATTCCTCGCCGGCGCGGTGCTCGCCGCGGCCGCCGCGACCTGCCACGCGCAAAATTTCCCGGCGCGTCCCGTCACCCTCACGGTGGGCTTCGCGCCCGGCGGCGGCACCGACACCGCCGCGCGCATCATCGCGAAGAAGCTCACCGAGAACATCGGCCAATCGGTGGTGGTGGAGAACCGCGCGGGCGCCGGGGGCAACATCGCCGCGCAGCACATCGCCACCGCGCCGCCGGACGGCTACACCATCCACCTCACCTCGGTGGGACCGATGGCGGTGGCCCCGGCGATGCAGAAGAACCTCGCCTACGACCCGAAGAAGGACATCGCCCCGATCACCATGGGCGTCATGTTCCCGAACGTGATCGTGGTGAATCCCACCCTGCCCGCGAAGACGCTCGCCGAATACGTGGCGCTGGCGAAGTCCAGGCCGGGCGAGCTCAACTACGCCTCCTCGGGCGTGGGCGGCGCCGGCCACCTCGCGGGCGAGCTCTTCAAGCAGCGCGCGGGCATCGACGTGGTGCACGTGCCCTACAAGGGCGGCGGCCCGGCGATGACCGACCTCCTCGGCGGTCGCGTCACCATGTATCCCGGGGTGCCCTCCACCGTGCTGCCGCACGTGGATTCCGGGAAGCTGCGCGCGCTCGCGATCACCGGGCCGAACCGCATCCCGACCCATCCGAACATTCCCACCGTCGCGGAATCGGGCTACCCCGGCTTCGAGGCGTCGAACTGGTATGCCTTCGTCGCCCCGGCGAGGACCCCGCCCGAGATCCTGGAGTACTGGAACCGCGAGATCAACAAGGTGCTGCGCGACCCGCAGGTGAAGGCCGAGCTCGCCAAGCACGGCCTGGATCCGGCGCCGGGCACGCGCGAGGAGCTCGCGCGCTACATCGACAAGGAAACCGAGGTCTGGGGCAAGGTCGTCCGCGACGCGAAGATCCAGGCCGAATGACCGCAGCCGAGCTCGAGGCGCTCGCGACGCGCGCGCTGCAGGGGCTCGGCCTCACCGCGGCCAACGCCGCCACCACCGCGCGCATCCTGGTGATGGGGGACCTCTTCGGGCACGCGACCCACGGCGTGCTGCGGCTGGAATCGTACGGCGATCGCATCCGCAACGGCGCCATCTCGGCGACGGCCCAGCCCCTCGTGGAGGAAGCAGCCCCCGCCATCGCGCGCGTCGACGGCAATGGCGCGGTCGGCCCGCTGGTGGGCACGGTGGCGCTGGAAGCGGCGATGGGGCGCGCGCGCGAGCTGGGTGTCGGCATCGCTTTCGTCCGCAACGGCAACCACTTCGGCGCGATCGCGCCCTACTGCTACCTCGCCGCGCAACAGGGCTTCGCCACGATCATCGGCAGCAATGCCAGCATCACCATCGCGCCCAGCGGCGGGCGCGAGGAGCGGCTGGGCAACAATCCGCTGGGCATCGGCGTGCCACGCCCAGGCGGCGACCCGATCATCCTGGACATGGCGATGAGCGTCGTCGCGCGCGGCAAGATCCGCGCGGCGGTGAAGAAGGGCGTGGACATTCCGTCGACGTGGGCCACGGATCGGCAAGGGCGGCCGACGACGGACCCGAAGCAGGCGCTGGACGGATTCCTCCTGCCCTTCGGCGGCTACAAGGGCTATGGCCTGGCGCTCATGGTGGATCTCTTCGCGGGGCTGCTCTCGGGCGCGGCCTACCTCACGCACGTGAGGTCGTGGCTCGACCAGCCCACCGAGCCCGGCAACCTCGGCCACTTCTTCGTCGCCATCGACACCGCGAGGCTGGGCTCCGGTGAGTGGCTCGCGCAACGCGTGGCCGATTTCGCGGCCATCGTGCACGACACGCCGCGCGCGGATCCGGCGCAGCCGGTGCGGCTGCCGGGCGAGATCGAGTTGGAGAACCTCGCTCGCCACCGCCGCGAGGGGATCGACATCGAACCCGCGCTGCGCGCGAAGCTCGAGGCGTTCGCCGCGGGCCGTTAGTTCTGGTAGCGGCGCAGCCCGCCATCCAGCGGCATCACCGTCCCGGTGATGTAGCCCGCCAGCGGCGAGGCGAGGAACACCGCGTAGACCGCGAGGTCCTCGGGCTCGCCGTAGCGGCCCATCGGGATCTCGTGCTCCGACTGCCACGCGCGGTATTCCGGCGTGTAGTTGCGGCGGATCTGGTCGCTCATGATGCGGCCGGGACCGATGCAGTTCACGGTGATGCCGGACTTGCCGACCTCGCGCGACAACCCTTTCGACCAGGCGGTGAGCGCGGCCTTGGCGCAGAAGGCGCCATTCACGCCATCGGGCTCCTGCTTGCCGGTGATGTTGACCACACGCCCCCACTTCCTCGCCTGCATGCCCGGCAGCAGCCGGTTGGTGAGCTGGCGGTGGCGGGTGAAGTTGAGCGTGAGCGCCTCGGCCCACTGCTCGTCGGTGGCGTCCTTGCCGAAGGCGCGGCTGCCGCCGGCATTGTTCATCAGGATGTCGACGCCGCCCAGTGTGCCCTCGCACTGCTTCACGACCGCGTCCACGTAGTCGTCCGCGAGCGCGTCGTGCGCCACGACGCCGGGGCGGGGGGCGCCGAAGGCCGCGATCTCGCCGGCGACCTTTTCCAGCTCCGCACGCCGCCGTCCCGTGACCACGAGCCGGACGCCCTCGCGGCCCAGCTCCCTGGCGATCGCGCGGCCGATGCCCGCGCTGGCGCCCGTGACGAGCGCGGTCTTTCCCTCGAGTTGCAGGTCCATCGTAGCTCCGGAACCAGGTTGGTTAGTACACGACCTCGACGTTCTTCTCGTCGAGCCACTGCGCGAGCGAGTCGAGCAGCGGCGCGGACACCTTGACGCGGCACGACTCGGGCAGGCGGATGTCGCACTCGCCCTGCGCGTTGCGGTAGCGGATGGCGACGTGGCACTGCCCGCCGCCGTATTGCGTGAGGATCGACTTGAGCTTCTGCGAGTCGGCCTGCCCGTTGATGCACAGGCGCAGCAGGCGCGCGTGGGCCGCGCGCACCTCGGCCAGGTCCATCACCTGGTCGGCGGTGATGCGCAGCCCGCCGGAGAACTCGTCGGGGAAGACCTTGCCGCGAACCACGACCACCTGGTCTTCCTGGATGACCGCGCGCTTCTCGTGGAAGAGCTCGCCGAACACCACCACCTCCAGCCGTGCGGTGCCGTCGTCCAGCGTGAGGATCGCCATGCGCCCGCGCCGGCCGTTCCTCACCTGCACGCCGTAGATCACGCCCGCCAGCATCACCGGCTCGAAGGTGGGCGCCACGTTGGCGAGCGAGGTGCGCGCGAAGCGCCGCAGCTCCTCGCGGTAGGCGTTGAACGGGTGGCCCGAGAGGTAGAAGCCGAGGCTCTGCTTCTCGTTCTGCAATCGCTCGCGCTCGCCCCAGGCGGCCACGCGCTTGAGCTCCACCGGCTCGGGCGTGCCCGCCGCGCCGCCGAAGAGGCTCGACTGCGAGGCGAACTGCTCGGACTTCTCCGCCGCCTCGATCGCGTCGCCGAGGGTCGCGAGGAGCGCGGCGCGGTTGGCCTCGATCGCGTCGAAGGCGCCGGCGCGCACCAGCGCCTCCATGGCGCGGCGGTTCACCAGCCGCCGGTCGACGCGGCGGCAGAAATCGGCGAGGTCCGTGAAGGCGCCCGCGCCCTTGCGCGCGGCCACGATGGCCTCGATCGCCTGCTCGCCCGTGCCCTTCACCGCGCCCAGCCCGTAGCGGATGCGCTTGGCGTCGAGCGGCACGAAGCGGTACTCGGAGAGGTTGATGTCGGGCGGCAGGATCGTCAGCCCATGCTCGCGCGCGTCGTCGTAGAACACCTGCACCTTGTCGGTGTCGCCCATGACGAGCGAGAGGTTCGCCGCCATGAACGCCGCCAGGTGGTGCACCTTCATGTACGCGGTCTGGTAGGCGAGCACCGCGTAGGCCGCGGCGTGCGACTTGTTGAAGCCGTAGCCCGCGAACTTCTCCATCAGGTCGAAGATCTCGTCGGCCTTCGCCTCCGTGAGGCCGTTCTTCGCCGCGCCCTCGCGGAAGATGGCGCGGTGCTTGGCCATCTCCTCGGGCTTCTTCTTGCCCATCGCGCGCCGGAGCAGGTCGGCGCCGCCGAGCGAGTAGCCGCCCAGCACCTGCGCGATCTGCATCACCTGCTCCTGGTACACCATGATCCCGTAGGTGTCTCCCAGGATCGGCTCCAGGCGCGGGTCCGGATACACCACCCGCTGGCGGCCGTGCTTGCGCTCGATGAAGTCGGGGATGAGGTCCATCGGGCCCGGGCGGTAGAGCGCCACCAGCGCGATGATCTCCTCGAAGCGGTCGGGCTTGAGCTTCTTCAGCAGGTCCTTCATGCCGCGCGATTCCAGCTGGAAGATCGTCGTGGCCTGGGCGCGCTGCAGCAGCTGGTAGGTGGGCTTGTCGTCGAACGGCACCTTCTGCAGGTCGAAGGAGGTGTCGCCCAGCTGGTGCACGTAGCGCACCGCCCAGTCGAGGATGGTGAGGGTGGTCAGGCCCAGGAAGTCGAACTTCACCAGGCCCGCCTTCTCCACGTCGTCCTTGTCGAACTGGCTCACCATCGCGGTGGAGCCCTCGGCGCTGTAGAGCGGCGTGAAGTCGGTGAGCTTGCCGGGCGCGATCAGCACGCCACCGGCGTGCATGCCCACGTTGCGCGCCAGGCCCTCCAGCGAGAGCGCCAGCGCCATCAGCTCGCCGACCTCCTCCTGCTCCTTGACCAGCTGCTTGAGCTGCGGCTCGACCGTGAGCGCCTTCTCCAGCGTCATGCCGAGCTCGAACGGGATCAACTTGGCGATGCGGTCGACCTCGCCGTACGGCATCGACAGCACGCGGCCCACGTCGCGCACGACGGCTTTCGCCGCCATGGTGCCGAAGGTGGCGATCTGCGAGACGCACTGGGCGCCGTACTTGTCCTTCACGTAGTCGATGACGCGGTCGCGGCCGTCCTGGCAGAAGTCGATGTCGAAGTCGGGCATCGACACGCGCTCGGGGTTGAGGAAGCGCTCGAACAGCAGCTCGTAGCGCAGCGGGTCCAGGTCGGTGATGCCGAGCGAGTACGCGACCAGCGACCCCGCGCCGGAGCCGCGGCCGGGACCCACGGGAACGCCGTGCGTCTTCGCCCAGTTGATGAAGTCCGCGACGATGAGGAAGTAGCCGGGGAATCCCATCTGGATGATGGTCTTCGCCTCGAACTCCAGCCGCTCGCGGTAGGCCGGTGCCATCTGCGCGCGCTTCGCCTCGTCCGGGTAGAGCGCCTCCAGCCGGCGCTCGAGCCCGGCGCGCGCCTCGCTGCGCAGGTAGTCCTCGATCGACTCGCCGTTGGGCGTGGGGAAGGCCGGCAGGCGGCTCTTGCCCAGCGTGAACTCGAAGGCGCAGCGGCGAGCGACCTCCACGGAATTCTCCAGCGCCTGCGGCAGGTCGGCGAAGAGCTCCGCCATCTCGGCCTGGGTGCGGAAGTACTGCGTGGGGCGGAATTCGCGCGGCCGGCGGTTATCGCCCAGCACGTAGCCTTGCGCGATGCACACGCGCGCCTCGTGGGCCTGGAACTCCTCGCGCTTGATGAACTGCACCGGGTGCGTGGCCACCACCGGCAGCCGCAGGTCGGAGGCGAGGCCCACCGTCGCATTCAC
>Ga0207648_10004552_pt1 | contig 14220 bp, 13 predicted proteins | sample KBSMisM32_FD_184310 | JGI IMG/M metagenome (GOLD analysis project Ga0207648, IMG submission 184310) | Miscanthus rhizosphere microbial communities from Kellogg Biological Station, Michigan, USA - KBS Miscanthus M3-2 (SPAdes) (version 2) | ecosystem: Host-associated > Plants > Roots >...
GCTGGCCGACGGTTGGAACCGCGCCGACGGCTTGTTCGGCGCGCTCGACGCTCGGCGGCTTCCGCGATGACCCCCTTTCCCCGCCAGCGACCGTGTCTGTACACGACACGCCGCGACTTGCTGGCATTCTGCGGTCGTCCCTGCTTGCGCGTGGGCCCACGCCCGGAAGTGAACGATCGATGAAAGTCCTGATGGTGTCGTGGGAGTACCCGCCGGTGGTGGTCGGCGGGCTCGGTCGGCACGTGTATCAACTGGCGACGGCGCTGGCGGCGGCCGGACACGAGGTCGTCGTGCTCAGCCGTCGTCCCAGCGGCACCGACCCGAGCACTCACCCGTCGAACGACGAAATCTCCGAAGACGTACGGGTCATCGCAGCCGCGCAGGATCCACACGAGTTCGATTTCGGCGCCGATCTGATGGCGTGGACGCTGGCGATGGGGCATTCGATGGTCCGCGCCGGTTTGGCTATCAGGGGGCGCCACAATCGGCCGTGGCGCCCCGATGTCGTGCACGCGCACGACTGGCTGGTCGCACACCCGGCCATTGCGCTCGCCGAATACTTCGACGTCCCTTTGGTTTCCACCATTCACGCCACCGAGGCCGGCAGGCATTCGGGCTGGGTGTCCGGCCCCATCAGCCGGCAGGTGCACGCCGCCGAATCGTGGCTCGTTCGCGAATCCGATTCGCTCATCACCTGTTCGGCGTCGATGAGCGACGAGATCGCCGAGCTGTTCGGCCCCGGGTTGGCCGAGACCCGGGTCATTCGCAACGGAATCGATTCGGCGCTATGGCCGTTCGCGCGCCGTCAACCCCGAATTGGCCCCGCGCGTCTGATGTACTTGGGGCGGCTCGAGTACGAGAAGGGCATTCACGACGCGATCGCTGCGCTACCGCGCATCAGGCGCACTCACCCGGGCACGACACTGACCGTCGCCGGCGATGGCACCCAGCTCGGATGGCTCGTCGAGCAGGCGCGAAAGCACAAGGTGCTCAAGGCCACAACGTTCGTGGGCAGGCTCGATCACGAGGAGCTCGTGCGGCTGCTGCATACCGCCGACGCGGCGGTGCTGCCCAGCCACTACGAGCCGTTCGGCATCGTCGCGCTCGAGGCAGCCGCCACCGGCATCCCGCTGGTCACCTCCAACGTCGGCGGCCTTGGCGAGGCCGTGATCAACGGACAGACCGGCATGTCGTTTGCCCCCCGCGATGTCGCGGGCCTGGCCACGGCCGTCCGCGCCGTGATCGACGATCCCGATGCGGCGCAGCAACGTGCGATCGCTGCGCGGAAACGGCTCACGTCCGACTTCGACTGGCACACCGTCGCAGGCGAAACCGCGCAGGTTTACCTCGCCGCCAAGCGCGGCGAACGTGAACCGCACCGGCGGCGTGTCATCGTCGAACACGCACTGCCCGACCGCTGATAGTTCGACCGGCATCGAATCATTTCGCGCCTAGCGTGCGGATATGGACACGAAACGGTTCAGCTTCGACACCGCGTTGACCCTGATCGCTGCCTACCTGGGACTTTTCGTCGGCCTCATCGACGCCAACGCAATCAATCTCGCGTTGCCCGCAGTTCGCAACGACCTCGGCGGTGGCATCTCCGGCGCGCAGTGGACGATCGACGCCTACAACATCACCTTCGCCGCGGTATTGCTGACGGCCGGGTCGCTGGGTGACCGGTTCGGCAGGCGCACGCTCTTGCGGATCGGCCTGGTGACGTTCATCGTCGCGTCGCTGGTCTGCGCGGCGGCACCGTCGTTGCCGTCTCTGCTCGCCGCCCGCGCTGTCCAGGGCGTCGGCGCGGCCATCATGTTGCCGCAAGGCTTGGCCATCGCCGCCGCCGCGTTCCCCAACCCGGTCGAGCGTGGCAGGGCAACGGCCGCGTGGGCGATGGCCGCCGCGATGAGCACAGCCATCGGCCCCATCCTCGGCGGCGTGCTGACCGACACCCTCGGCTGGCGCTACATTTTCTGGCTGAATGCGCCCGTCGGCGTGGTCGCGCTGTTCATGACGTACCGCTTCCTGCCCGAATCCCGCGACCCCGACGCAGCGAGCTTCGACGTGCCCGGCCAGACGCTCGCGATGTTCGGACTCAGCACATTGACGATCGTGCTGGTCGAAGCTCGGTCCATGGCACCCGCTTGGACCGTCGCGCTGGCCGTCCTCGCCGTCGCAGGCATCGCAGCGTTCCTGCGGAGCCAGCATCGTGTGAAGCATCCGATGTTGCCGCTGGACCTGTTCCGCAGCCGCCGGCTCGTCGCCGCGCTGATCGCGACCTTTACGATGACGTTCGGCATCTACGGGCTGCTGCTGGTGAACAGCTTTGCCTTCCAACAACAACGGGGTGCAAGCGCATTGGTCACCGCGCTGTGGTTCCTGCCGATGCCGTTGACCTATCTCGTCTTCATCCCGGCGGTCAACGCGCTGGCCCGCCGAACCGGTCCGCGGCTGCCGATGGCGGCCGGATTGACCCTGATGGCCGCGGGAATGGCGCTCTATGCCGCGGCGGGGCCGACGGCCGATGTGTGGCTGATCGAACTGTCGTTTGTGCTGGCCGGCGCGGGCCTGGCGCTCAACACCGGCCCTGCCGTGGGACTCGCGATGTCGGCGGTGCCGGTGCAACGCGCCGGTCTGGCGTCCGGGGTGGTGAATCTGGCCCGGCTCGTGGGTATCACTGTCGGTGTCGCGGTGTTGGGTAGTGCGATGGCTGCCGTCGGGGGCGCCGACGGTGCGCGGATCGCGACCATGCTGGGCGGGCTGGTCCAATTGATCGGCGCCGCGGTCGCGCTGCGATGGGCGCGGTCCGAAAAGCCCGCACCGCTGCAGGAGGAGGTCTGTCATGCGTGACGCCGCCGCACTTCCGACGGGTGGCGATGCCGACATCGCCGCGTTGGCCTCGCTGCTGGCTGATCCGGCCCGGTGCAAGGTGCTGCTCGCCCTCGACGACGGCCGGGCACTGCCCGCCAGCGTGCTGGCCGACGAAGCGGGCGTCAGCAGGCCGACAGCCAGCAGTCACCTCGGCAAGCTGACCGATGCCGGGCTCTTAACCGTGGAGACCCATGGCAGGAACCGCTACTACAGGCTCGCGGGCTCCGAGGTCGGTGAGCTGCTCGAGCAACTTGTGCGCCTCGCGCCGCCTCGGCCCGTCAGATCGCTGCGGGAGGGCACCCGCGCGGCGCGGCTGCGCTCGGCGCGCACCTGCTACGACCATGTCGCGGGCCGCCTCGGAGTGGCCGTTATGGGCAGCCTGCTGGATCGCGATGCACTCGTCGGCGGCGACGGACGCTACGACCCGGGCCGCGACAGCCGTGACTCCCTGAGCAGCCCCGGCCACGACCTCCGCTACGAATTGACCGACATCGGGCGCCACTTCCTCACCGGCATAGGAGTCGAAATACCAACGGGCAAAAGGCCACTCATACGGTATTGCGTGGACTGGACGGAGCAACGGCACCACCTGTCGGGTGGGCTGGGCCGCGCCGTGTTCGATCGGTTCCTCTCGGCGGGCTGGGTGAAACGGGTGCCGCGCGGCCGGGCGCTCACGGTCACCGACGACGGTCGCACCGCACTGGCCGACGAGTTCGGCATCGAATGGAGCCCTTAACTGCGGGCGAGCGACCGCCTTTGCACGCGGTTTCGCGGCGTGTCGCCGTGCAGACATGGTCACTGGCGCAGATATGGCTAGCGGGAGGCCTTCTTGCGTTCGATGTCGGCCAGCGCAGCGGCCAGTTCCGCGCGCTGGGCCGCCGACGTCTCCCACGCCAGCTGCCGGTTCTTGACCACCTTCGCCGGCGCGCCGACGGCGATCGAGAAGTCGGGGATGTCGCCCTTGACCACCGCGTGCGAACCCAGCACGCATCCGCGGCCAATCGTGGTGTTGCGCAGGATGGTGACCTTGGTGGCAATCCAGGTGTCCGGCCCGATCCGCACCGGGCCCTTGAGGATGCCCTGGTCCTTGATCGGCATGTTGATGTCGTCCATCCTGTGGTCGAAGTCGCACACGTAGACCCAGTCCGCCATCAGCACCGAGTCGCCCAACTCGATGTCGAGGTAGGTGTTGATGACGTTGTCACGGCCGAGCACGACCTTGTCGCCGAACCGCAGCGAGCCCTCGTGGCAGCGGATCGTGTTCTTGTCGCCGATGTGCACCCACCGGCCGATCTCCATCGTGGACAGCTCCGGCGTCGCCTGGATCTCCACACCTTTGCCGAGAAAGACCATGCCGCGGGTGATGATGTGCGGGTTGGCGAGCTTGAACTTCAGCAGCCGCCAGTAGCGCACCAAGTACCACGGCGTGTAGGCGCGGTTAGCCAGCACCCACTTCAGCGACGCCAGGGTGAGGAACTTGGCCTGGCGCGGATCGCGTAGCCGCGAACCCCGCCAACGCTTGTGCAACGGCGCGCCCCACATCGTCGTCATGGCCGGAAAGCCTACGCGAGCGCTCTAACTTGGAACGGTTACCCTCACGTGGACCCGAAGAAAGGAAACCGTGTTCCGGCGATTGGTCGTGCTGGCGTCAACAGCGCTGATCACGGGCGTACTGGCCGGTTGCGGGACCACCGATTCCTGGGTCGAGGCGCATGCCGCGGACGGCTGGCCCGCTCACTACGGCGACGCAGCCAACAGCAGCTACTCACCGGTCGCCGGTGCAGACGCGCTGCGGCTCGAATGGCGGCGTTCGGTCAAGGGTGACCTGGCCGCCCAAGTGGCGCTCGGGTCGGGCAGCTACCTGGCCATCAACGCGCAGTCAGCCGGCGGATGCTCGCTGATGGTGTGGGAGACCGACAACAAGGCCCGCCAACGCTGGTGCACCCGGCTGTTCCAAGGCGGCGGCCTCTCCAGCCCGCTGTTCGACGGGTTCGACAACCTCTACGTCGGGCAGCCCGGCGCGATGCTGTCCTTCCCGCCGACGCAGTGGATCCGGTGGCGTCAGCCGGTGATCGGAATGCCAACCACGCCAAGGATTCTCACGCCCGGTCAGCTGCTGGTGGTCACGCATCTCGGGCAGGCGCTGGTATTCGACGCCCAGAAGGGCGTCGTCGTCGGCACCATGGATCTGGTGGGCGGCGTCAATCCGACCGACTCCACTCGGGGACTGGCGGATTGTCAACCGGCGCGGCGGGACTGCCCGGTCGCCGCGGCGCCGGCGTTCTCGTCGGCCACGGGCATCGTGGTGGTCAGCCTGTGGGACCCGAATGCGCCGGCGCCGTTCCTGATTGGGCTTCGCTACCGCGCCAGCCAGACCCCGCTGCTCACCCGTGAGTGGACCAGCGACGCGGTGGGCCAGGGACCGATCGCCAGTCCGGTGCTGTCCGCCGACGGATCGACCGTGTACGTCAACGGCCGCGACGACCACTTGTGGGCGCTCAACACGGCGGACGGCAAGCCGAAATGGTCGGTGCCGCTGGACTATCTGGCGCAGACGCCGCCGTCGGTGTCGCCGGACGGCCTCATCGTGGCGGGCGGGGGTCCCGGGGCCAAACTGGTCGCGGTGCGCGACGGCGGCGACCATGGCGACGTGCTGTGGACCCGCGACGACGTCGTGCCGCTGTCCGCGTCGAGTCGGGCGGGCAGCGGAGTCGGCTACGTCGTCGCCAAGGACGGCGACAACGGTCAGGCGCTTGTGGTGTTCGCCCCGGCCGACGGCCACACCGTCAACAGCTACCCGCTGCCGCAGGCGACGGGCTGGCCGGTCGGCGTGTCGGTCGGCCACGACCGCCGTGTCGTCACCGCCACCAGCGACGGTCAGGTCTACGGCTTCGCGCCGGCGTAGGCGCTACGCCAACAGCGCGGCCAGCGTCGACCGCGGGACGGACGCCTGAAGCGGTCCCGCGGCCTCCGCGAACAGCTCGCCCTGGCTGAAGAAGAAGAGCACCGCGTCGTCGGTCAACGCGAAGTTCTGGTATTTGCTCGGGTCGAGCCCGACGCTGGGCGGGATGCCGTCGATCACGCCCTGCTGTTTCTGCAAGTCCTGCTCGACGGCCGGGTAGATCAGGTCGAGCGGCTTGGTGCCCGGTTTGAACAGGGTGTCGAATTTGATGGGCGCGCGCTTGGCCACATCCCAATTGAAGGACTCGTAGTACGTCTGCGGGTGAGCGCCACCGACGTTCTGCCACATCGTGAAGACGACGCTCTGAGTGCCGCCCGTCGGCGAGCCGGAGCTGTAACCGGCTCCCTTCGCGTCGAGCTCATACGGCAGGTTGTAGGCGTCGGGATTGTCCGCGACGTTGATAAACCCGTCGCGCGCCTGAGTGAGATAGCCGGTCAGCGCGGCCTGGTCGGGATAGTCGTTGGGGAAACTGAAGTTGAGGGTGTAGGTCGGGTTGGCGGCATGGACGGTGCAGATCCCGTCGGGCCCGACTGCACCGCCGAGGTCGGCGCACGCCGACTGCCCGGCAGCCGTCGATATGCCGGTAGAGCAGGCCAGTACACCGGCCACGAGAATCGCAGCCACCCTGAGAATGCGCATCGTCGGACGTCCTCGAGAGCCGGCACCGGCTTCGGCACCGGCGCATTACCGCCAGCCTACGTGGCGTTTCGCCGCGCACGCGAGAAGCAGAAAGAAATCCGCCTACGCGAGGAGCAGAAAAACTACCGTGACGGACGACAAATGAATGCCGTTGCCCGGCTTGCCGCCCCGGATCCGATGCGGGCGATGACAACCGAGACCGGTTGCGATCCGCGAAGCCGCAGTCGCGCCCGCAACACATCGGGGTCGACATCGACACCGCGAACCAGGATCTCGACGGCACCGACGTGACGGGCCGAAAGCGCCTGGCGCAGTCGCCTTTCGCTGTAGTTCAGCTCCTCGAGCACTTCGAACCCGCGCACGTTCTCGGGCAGTCGATCGCCGGACAGGTAGGCGATATCGGGGTCGAGCTGCCACATTCCGTGCCGGGTGCCGTAGTGCCGCACCAGACCTGCGCGCACCACCGCGCCGTCGGGGTCGACGATCCACCGGCCCGCAGGCGCCACGGGGCAGTCGTCTGGATCGGTGTCGGAAACGCCTTCGCCGGTGTCCAGCATCGTGGCTCGGCGGGTCACTCCATTCCCTGCAAGCCCCGCGGACCACAGGCAAGCCTCGCGCACGCTGCCCGCCAACGAGGTGACCTCGATCTCACCGCGGAAGCCCAGCCGCGACACTTCATCGAAATCGATTCCGGGAGCGCATTTTACGACGAGATCGCGGCTCCGGTATACATCCAGCAGTGCATCGAGAGCCGGTGTGTAGTCGCGAGGATCGAACCGGCGCCGTCCGCCGCTGCGCCGGGAGGGGTCGACGAGGACGACGGTGTCACGGGTGACCGGTCGCAGCGCGTCGGCGCGACAGAGGTCGACGTCGGCGACATTGTGGGCGGCCATCGCCAGCCGGACCGGGTCGATGTCGCTGCCGACGACGTAGGCAGCCGAATTCCGCAGTGCCGCAAGCTCAGTGCCGATCGAACAGGTCGCATCGTGCACCGCGGCGCCGGCCAACCGCCGTGCCCTGTGCGCGGCCACCGGTCCGGCGGTGGCCTGCTGCAGCGCCTCGTCGGCGAAAAGCCACTCCGACGGGTCAGCGAATTTGGCTGCGGCCTTTCGACGCAACAGCGTCGTCTCCACCAACACGGCGGCGCGATCACCGAAACGGTCACGCGCCGAGGCGATGTCGGCAACCAATGTGGCGTCACTGAGCCGGAGCCCGTTGACCTCGCGCAAGTTCCGCGCGCCCACGTCGGACCGCAGGTAGGCGACGGCTTCAATATCAAACAGCGGCGAGACTCAATCTCCTGACGGCTTGACCCCGGTCACCATGACGTTGTAGAACCAGCCCTTGGGCACGACGCGGCGCCACAGGTTGTCGTCGACCCAGCTCAAAGTGATCCAGCTGCCGAACGCGAACTTCGCCCAGCCCCAGCCGAGCCGGCCCGGCGGGACCGCGGCCTCGAATGTCCGCAGCGGCCATCCCAGCATGGCGGCGGTGAACTCGGTCGTGGAGGTGGCCACCTCGATGGCGCCGACGTTGGTCGCCATCCGCTCCAAATCGCCCGGATCGAACGTATGCAGGTCGACGATCGCCTCGAGCGCGGCGGCGCGCGACGACTCGTCGAGCTCGGCCTGCGGCCGCCGCCAGCCGGTCAGGGCGGGAAGTCTGGTCGCATTCGTGACTGCTCGCCACGTCGCCGTCGACAGCGTCCGCGCATAGGTGTTGCCGACCGTCGTCGGCTCGCCGGCGAACACGAACCGGCCACCCGGCTTGAGCACCCGCACGACCTCGCGCAGCGACTGCTCGACATCGGGGATGTGGTGCAGCACCGCGTGCCCGACCACGAGGTCGAAGGTGTCGTCGTCGTAGGGAATGCCCTCCGCGTCGGCGACCCGGCCGTCGATCTCCAGGCCGAGGTTCTCGCCGTTGCGGGTGGCCACCTTGACCATGCCAGGCGACAGATCCGTCACCGAGCCGCGCCGGGCGACGCCGGCCTGAATCAGGTTGAGCAGGAAGAATCCGCTTCCGCAGCCCAGTTCCAGCGCCCGGTCGTATGGCAGGTTGCGCAGTTCCTCGTCGGGCACGGTCGCGTCGAACAGGTCGCGCGCGTAGTCCACGCAGCGCTTGTCGTAGCTGATCGACCACTTCTCGTCATAGGTCTCGGCTTCCCAGTCGTGGTACAGCACCTGGGCGAGCTTGGAGTCGTGGCGGGCCGCCTCCACCTGTTCAGCGGTGGCATGCGGGTTCGGTACCGGAGCCGCCTGGTCGTTGGCGACTGGGGGCACTTCCCTCGCAAGCGGGGGCACCTCCCGCCTGCGGGGGACAGAGACCGTGCCGGTTTCCTGAAAGCTCATAACAGGGCAGCCTAGAGGTCGAAGGCGGCCTTGGCGGCGGCCAGTACCTGCGGTGGATAGTCCATGAACCTCTTCGCCCAGGCCAGCGCGGCGTCATACACGACGTCTGGTGCCACCATCTCGTCGATCAGGCCCAGCGCCAGCGCCTCCTTGGCGTCGATGAACCGCCCGCTGAACACCAGGTCCTTGGCCTTGCTCTCGCCTGCCGCACGCGCGAGCCGGGCCGTGCCGCCCTGTGGCACTCGGCCCGCGAGGATCTCCGTCGCGCCGAACTTCGCGTTGTCACCGGCCACCCGCCAATCCGCGGCAAGCGACAGCGTCAACCCGCCTCCGAGCGCGTAGCCGGTGATGGCCGCGACGGTCGGCTTCGGGATGGCGGCCAGTGCGTCGACGGCCTCGCGGCAGACGCGTGTGGCGATGTCGGCTTCGTCGGCGCTCAACGTGCTCAGCTCGGGCATGTCGTCGCCGGCGGAGAAAATCTCGTGACCGCCAAACAGGATGACGGCGTAGATGTCGTCGCGGTGATCGAGGTCGACTGCGGCAGAGACGATCTCACGATAAACCTGGCGCGTCAGCGCGTTGGTGGGCGGCCGCGACAGCAGCAGGGTGGCGATGCCTGACTGTTCATCGCTGGTGTGCACGGAGACGAACTCGTTCATGCAAGCGGCGTGTCAGGGCCGTAGCCATCGGGCGCGCGGTGGTTGCGGGCGGCGTTGTACCTGTCGCTGTTGAAGAACTCGATCTCCCAGTTGCCGGTGTCCTTGTCGGCGGCGAGGTGCGGTTCGACCGGGACGATCTGGCGTTCCACCGCAAGCACTTCGGCGACCGTGCGGCCGTTGAGCGAATCCAACTGCGTCCAAGTGGGAGGCAACAAGAACGTCTTGCCGTCGGCGAATTCGTCGAGAGCAGCTTGTGGTGTGATCCAGTCTGCGCGGTCGGTTTCGGTGTTGTCCCCGTCGGCAAGCTGGCCTTCCGGCAATGCCCCGACAAAGAAGTAGGTGTCATAGCGGCGGGTGCGCTCTTCTTTCGGCGTCACCCAGTTCGCCCACGGCCGCAGCAGATCCGCGCGCAGCACGAGGTTTTCCTTGCGCAGAAACTCCCCGAACGACAGCGATCTGTCCGCGAGCGCCAGCCGCGATTCTTGGTAGATCGAAGCGACGCCGACGATGCCGTCCGGGTCGTCGGGAGGGCCCGCGAACAGCACGCCAGACTCTTCGAAGGTCTCCCGGGCCGCCGCGCACACCAACGCCTCGGCCAGATCCGGTTCGACGCCGAACCGCTCGGCCCACCAACCCGGCTCCGGGCCGTACCACGAGATGTCGGCGTTGCGGTCGCGGTCGTCGACCCCGCCGCCGGGGAACACCATCACGCCGGCGACGAACTCCATCGCGGAGTGCCGCCGCATCAAGAACACCTTGATCCCGCCGGCGGTGTCGCGGACCAGCATCACGGTCGCGGCAGGCCGGGGCACCAACGGGTCTTCGGTCGTCATGCCCGCCTCCGATGCGCGGCGCGGCCTCTCGTGCGACGGGCGAAGTAGCGTCCGTCGCTGTTCTCCAGGGCTATCGATTGGCCGAAGGCCGTGGACAGGTTCTCTGCGGTCAGCACATCGGGTAGCAGTCCGGAGTCGACCACCTTGCCCTCGGACAGGATCAGGCAGTGCGAGAAGCCCTGCGGGATCTCCTCGACGTGGTGGCTGACCAGCACCAGCGCGGGAGAATCGGGGTCGGCGGCCAGGTCGGCCAGCCGGGCCACCAGCTCTTCGCGGCCGCCGAGGTCCAGCCCGGCGGCGGGCTCGTCGAGCAGCAGCAGCTCAGGATCGGTCATCATCGACCGGGCGATCAACACCCGCTTGCGCTCGCCTTCGGAGAGCGTGCCGTAGGTGCGTTCGGCGAGGTGCTCGGCGCCGACGCTTTCCAGCATGTCGATGGCCTGCTCGTAATCGACGCCCTCGTATTCCTCCCGCCAACGGCCCATCACCGCATAGCCGGCGGAGACGACCAGGTCGCGCACCACTTCACCCTCGGGGATGCGCTGGGACAGCGCCGAGCTGCTCAGCCCGATACGCGAGCGCAATACGGACATGTCGACGCGGCCGAGCCGCTCGCCGAGAACGAACGCGGTGCCCGACGACGGGTACTCCATAGCCGCGGCGATACGCAGCAGCGACGTCTTGCCCGCCCCGTTCGGCCCGATGACCACCCAGCGTTCGTCAAGTTCGACCGACCAGGTGACGGGCCCGACGAGCGTCTGGCCACCGCGTCGCAGTGTGACTTTCGCGAAGTCGATCAGCAGGTCGGGATCGGCCGCATCTTCTTCGGGAACGGGCACCCGACCATCGTGCCGTACTCGACACGTGTCGCGTTCTGCGGGTCAGAAACGGATTGCTAACCGAGGTCCCATCCTGCGACGCCGTTGACGATGACGCGGTCGGCCTTGGCAAGCGTGCCTGCCACCAGTTCCGAGTTTCGCTGGTCCGTGGTCGCGACCCAGTCGCGTGCCTCATGTGGTGTCTTGCCGAATCGGACATGACGCGCGACGAGACGCTCGACCCGCATGGTCTCCTCGCTCGCCACGAACCACACGGCGTCCATTGCGCGACGTGCGCGCGCCCAATGTGGATCGTCGAGCAGCAGATAGTTGCCCTCGGTGACGACGAGGCGCGCCGTCGGCAGCACGACGAGTGCCGCCGCGAGCGGCTGTTCCAGCGTGCGGTCGAAGCCCGGCACGTACACCGGGTCGTCGATCTCCCGCTTCACTCTTTCGAGCAGCTGCGCATAACCGGCCGCGTCGAACGTATCCGCGGCGCCCTTGCGGCCGCGTGCACCGATCCGGTCGAGCTGGGCATCGGCCAGGTGGAAGCCGTCCATCGGAACGTGCGCGATCCAGTCGTCGCCCATGGCCGCCCGGATGCGGGCGACAAGCGCGTCGACGAGGGTCGACTTCCCGGCGCCCGGACTGCCTGCAATGCCGAGGATCGCCCGCGAATCAGCGGCCAGCGCGATCGCATCGCGCGCCAGCAGATCCACCGTGGCCATCTGCTGAGTCTGAGTCACGCAGCGTCGCGGCACTCGCCCGGCTGGCGATTTCGGCGCGCTCGCGTGCGCCTGGCGTCGGTTTGCGCGCCGAAATCGCTGGCCTCGGCGACGGAAGCCCAGCCGCTGACCGCGAGCACCCGCTTCGGCGTGATGAGCAGTACCAGTTGCACGAGCGGGCCGATGCCGAATGCGTAGAGCACGGTGCCGACGCCGACCGTCCCGCCGAGAAGCCAGCCTACGGCCAGCACAGTGGCTTCGATCGACGTGCGGACCAACCGCACCGACAAGCCGGTGCGCACCACCAGTCCGGTCATCAGGCCGTCGCGGGGACCGGGCCCGAGTGCAGCGCCGATGTACAGAACCGTGCTGAATGCGTTGAGCACCACCGCGCCCACCATCATCGCGATGCGCACAGGAAGTGAAGTCGGCGTCGGCAGCAGCCAAAGCCCGGCGTCAACGGTGACCGCGATGACGACGACATTGGCGATCGTGCCGATGCCAGGCCGGTTCCTCAGGGGAATCCAGGCCAGTAGCACCGCGACACCGACCACCGCGGATGCGATGCCGATGGTCATGCCGGTGTGACGGGTCAGTCCTTGGTGGAAGACGTCCCACGGATCCAGGCCCAGCCCAGCCCGGACCATCACGGCCATCGAGAAGCCGTAACCGCACAGTCCGACCAGTAGCGCCGCGCCGCGCAGGGTGGCTTTACGCATGGTGTGGAAAGCGAATACTGATCAGCTCCAATTCCCGGAGGACGCGTTCGGCGTCACGGTCGGCGAACTCGGCGGGTGGTTCCGCCTGCTGGAAGAACCTGGCCAGCGGGCGGGCCAGTCGGGATGTCCAATTCATGCTCATGTCCCCATATTCCAGCCAACTGGCTTGCTTCTCAATAGCCACTTAACGCATACTGGCCTCAAATGTCGATCGAAATGACCGCCAGAGCGCTCGATGTGGACCTTTTGGCCCGCGAGCTCGGCCACTGGCGCACGTCCAGTCATAGCGGACCCGCTTACCAGGGCCTGGCCGACGGCATCCGCATGCTGATCGTCGACGGCCGCCTGCCCGTCGGGGCTCAGCTCCCCAGTGAACGCACTCTCGCCGACACGTTGCGCGTGTCCCGCACCACCGTCACCGCCGCGTACGCTCATCTACGGGACGACGGCTATCTGAACGCCAGACGTGGTGCGCGCAGCACCACCGCCCTACCCATCTCCACCGGCATGGCCGTCCGCGCGGCAGCGCCCGCCACGGCCAGCCTCGCGGAGGCCACGCTGGCCGCGCCTGTCGGCGCGATGATGGACGCCTTCGCCGATGCGGCCCGTGAGGTGATGCCGTACCTGCATGACATCGGCGTCGAGCTCACTGGTGTAGTCCCGCTGCGAGAGGCAATCGCCGAAAGATATTGCGCCCGAGGTCTACCCACCGAGCCGGACGAGATCATGGTGACCACGGGTGCGCTTCATGCGATCGGATTGATTCTCGCGACTTATACCCAACCCGGCGATCGGGTGCTGGTCGAGCAGCCCACTTACCACGGCGCGCTGTCGGCCATCATGACCACGGGTGCGCGACCTGTGCCGGTTGCCATGACCAACGACGGTTGGGAACTCGACGCAGTCCATTCCGCGGTGCGTCAGCTCGCACCCAACCTCGCCTACCTAGTCCTCGACAACCACAATCCCACCGGCATGACACTTTCCGAGGCGGGTCGCCGGCGCCTTGGCGCCATCATCGCCGAAACGCGCACTCGCACAATCGTCGACGAGACGATCGCCGACATGTGGTTGGACCAGCCGGTGCCTGCGCCGATGGCGGCGTTCATGCCGTCTCGGCGGGATCTGGTGTTGACCATCGGTTCAGTGTCGAAATCGTTCTGGGGTGGCCTACGCGTGGGCTGGATCCGCGCCGAACGCAGCACACTGGCGACCATCGCAGCGGTGCGTCCGTCCATCGACATGGGGACCGCGATTGTGGAACAGTTGGCCGCCGCACGCCTCTTCGCCAAGGCCGACGAGCTCTTAGCAGAGCGGCGCGACATATTGCGTCATCGGCGTGACTTGCTGAGATCGCTTCTACGCGAACATCTTCCGGACTGGTCGCCAAGTCAGAGCCACGGCGGAATGTCGCTGTGGGCGCGGTTGCCCGCGCCCACGAGCTCCGGGTTGTCGGCGGCTGCTTCGCGACTTGGCCTGGTCGTGCCGCCCGGTCCGCGTTTCGGCGTCGACGGCACGCTGGAGCGGTTCATCCGGGTGCCCTACACGCTGCCCGATGACCGCCTCGTCGAGGCGGTGGAATTGCTGGCCCGTGCCTGGCACAGCGTGACCGGGTCAACTGGGCCCGACTCACGCGCGGTGGT
>Ga0207648_10004553_pt1 | contig 14218 bp, 13 predicted proteins | sample KBSMisM32_FD_184310 | JGI IMG/M metagenome (GOLD analysis project Ga0207648, IMG submission 184310) | Miscanthus rhizosphere microbial communities from Kellogg Biological Station, Michigan, USA - KBS Miscanthus M3-2 (SPAdes) (version 2) | ecosystem: Host-associated > Plants > Roots >...
CATCTTCGTTCCCGTTCAGTACCCGACGCCCGCGCAGGCGCGCATGGGATTCACCGGCAGCGCCATCGGCATTCACGGCCCGCCGCACGGCTGGACGATGGCGCAGCTCGCGTCGCTTGTCGCGCAGGACTGGACGGCCGGATGCATCGCCGTCGAGACCGAAGAGGACATCGAGGTCGTGGCCGCCTGGATCCGCAAGCACGAGGTCAAGAATGTCCGCCTGGAGAGCTGAACCCGTCGTCCTGGCGGCGATCGTCGCGAGCATCGTCGGCGCCGTCGCGCCGCTCGCGACGCCCGCGGTCGCCGCGCCCGATACGTACGATCCCGCGCGCTACCGCGTCGTGCTCGACCAGGTGACGGCGCGCCGGACGGAGCTCGGCGCCCGTTACGCCGCCGCGCGCAGCGGACCGGCGCGCGCCGCGATCCGGGACGAAGCGCGCCGGTTCATCGTCGAGACGCTGGTGTCGCAGGTGTTCCCGGCGTGGATGGGGATGCCGTCGGGCGGCGGCCCGCAGGCGACGGCGTCGCTGCCGCACGAGCCCGGGATGTACATCTCGTGCAGCTATTTCCTGACCGCGGCGCTGCAGAACGCGGGGCTGGTGCTGGAGAGCCGCGCGCGCTTCTCGCAGGCGCCGGCCGCGTGGATCGAGCGCGCGCTGTTGCCGCCGGGCGGCCAGATCCACCGCTACGGCAACCTGTCGGCAGAGGAGCTGGAACAGCGGCTGGTGGGCCTCGGTGAGGGCCTTTACGTCGTCGGTCTGAACATCCATGTCGGCTTCATCGTGGTGCGCGACGGACACGCCTGGTTCGTGCACTCCAGCTACACGCCGCCCGGGACGGTGGTGAACGAGCCGCTGACCTCGTCGATGGCGATCGACCTGTCGCGCCGCAAGGGCTACTGGGTCAGCCCGCTGTTCCAGGACGACCGCATCGTCGAGCTGTGGCTGCGGCACCAGCCCGTGCCGGCGCCGCCGCAGTGGAAGGGCGTCTGGAGTCCGGAACCTGGATCACTTTGAGCGGGTAGGCCGACGGGCGCACAATCGGGGCGGGTGCGGTACAGGCGGAAATCGGTCGCGCTCGCTGTTGCGATCGTTGGCTGCGCGAGTCTGGCGACCGCCGCCGGGCTTCGCAATCGCGGGCGGCTGCCGCCACCGAAGCCGCGCGGGCCGGCTCCGCGTCTCGCGCCGTCCGAGCAGGCGATAGCCTCGAAGTTCGAAGCGATTCGCGCCCAGAACCAGGACCTCGAATATCCCGACCTGCTGAAGAAGTTGCGGATCACGCGCCGGACGGACGGGCGCCCCAGCTTCGATCCGACGCGCGTCGCCTACTACAACAAGATCAAGAAGTCGCTGGCGCTGACACCCGAGGAACAGCGGCTCTACCAGCGCACCGGCATCGTCGGCGTGGACCACGGGCAGCGGCTCACGATGGCGAGCGCTTACCTCGGCATCTATCACCACGACCTTCCCGTCCTGATAACGACCGATTCGATCCTGCACGCGATGCACCGATCGTTCGACGCGATCCTGGTCCAGATCGAGGAACAATTCTTGGTGCCCACGATGAAGAAGCTGCTCGCGGAGACGCAGGCGGCCTTCGGCGCCGAGGCGCCGGCGCTCGGGGAGGCGCAGCTCCGGAAGAGCGTCGAGGACGTCGACCTCTACCTCACCGTCGCGCTGAACCTGCTCGAAGGAAACGGCATCACGCCCAGCTGCGACCCAGCGCTGGAATATGCGGAGTCGTGCGCCAACTTCGCGGCTGACCCCGCCGGCCTGCGCGCGCATTCCGCCACCGGTCAGGACGCGAAGGTCGAGGCGGTCCTGCGCGCGATCGCCGCCGGCGTCGAGAGCAGCAACGTGCAGCTCTATGGCCGCGCCGGCGTCATCATCGACTGGTCGCAGTTCAAGCCGCGCGGGCACTACACCCGATCGCCGACGCTGCGCCGTTACTTCCGCGCGATGATGTGGCTGGGCCGCGTCGACGTCGGCTTCAACCTGACGCCGCCTGCCGCCGCGTTCGGGAACGCCGACGCCGGGCGCGAGCTGCGTGACGCCGTCCTGCTGTCGTTGCTGGTCCGGCGCGCGAACCAGGTCGACGCGCTGGCCGCCGTCGATCGCGCGGTGGGGTTTCTCGTCGGCCTCAGCGACAACACCACCGTCCCGGAGATTCTCGCGGCTGCGAACAAGACCGGTGCGAAGCAGCCGGCGGATCTGGCAAGAACCGAGCTTCTGGGTGCGATCGGCAAGGCCGTCGCCGGAAAGGGGCAGCGCATTCGCTCGCAGATCGGCGGCCGCCCGCCCGGCGGGGGCGACGAGATCGCGCTGCCTGACGTCTTCCAGCTGTTCGGGCAGCGGTTCGTCATCGACAGCTTCATCACGTCGAAGGTCGTGTTCGACTCGATCCTGTACAAGGGGCACCGCGAGGAGCGCGATATGCCGGTCGGCCTCGACGTCATGGCGGCGCTGGGAAACGATGAGGCGGTGGTCCTCTTGCAGCCGGAGCTGAAGGAGCACCACTACGCGGCCAACCTGCTGGCGGCCCGACAGATCGTCGAGGCGCGGCCGGCGGCGCTGTGGGACGCGAGCCAGTACGACCTCTGGCTGAGCGCGCTCACCAAGCTGGACGACATCCCGCGCGGCGCGGTTCCCGAGGTCATGCGATCGCAAACCTGGGCGCGCAAGCAGCTGCAGGCGCAGCTTGGCTCGTGGGCGGAGCTGCGCCACGACACGATCCTCTACGCCAAGCAATCGTCCAGCATGCGGGTCGTCTGCGAGTACCCGACCGGCTACGTCGAGCCGTACCCGCTGTTCTACGAGCGCATCGCGCTGTTCGCCGATCAGGCGAGGAGCCGGCTGACGGACCTCAATTTGCAAAACGCGGAGTACCTCACGACGTTCCTCGAAGGATTCAAGACCACGATGCTGAAGCTGGCGGCGCTCGCGCGGAAGGAACTGGCCGGAAAGCCGTTCGACGCCGACGAGAAGCAGTTCATCAAGCAGACCATCGAGACGGAACAGCGCCCCGGTGGCTGCACCGCGAGGATCGTCTACACGGGCTGGTACCCCGCCCTCATCTACGGGGAGCCGGAGGAGTGGAAACCCACGATCGCGGACGTTCACACGGGCGATCACCAGGTCCTGGAGGTCGGCGTGGGCAACGTCGATTACCTGGTCGCGGCGATCGACAACCGCGGCGATCGGGCCGCGTACGTCGGTCCCGTCTATTCGTACTACGAGTTCGCGTCGGGCGAACGGCTGACCGACGAACAATGGCAGCAGCGAATCGTCGCGGGAAAGCTGCCGCCCAGGCCGCAGTGGGTGCACGCGTTCCAGGCGAAGCCCAAGCGGCGAAACCTGCTTCCAATCGGGAAGTAACCGCTAGACTGGCCCCGTGGCGATCGGGCGCGCGATAGGGGCGTTCATCAAGCTGGGGCGGCCGAAGTTTCTCGTGGGCGGCTTCGTGTTCTACGGGATGGGGGCGGCGCTGGCGGCGGCGGCGGGCGCGCCGTTCGACCTGTCGCTGTACGCGTGGGGACAGCTGGTGGTGACCGCCGCGCAGCTGATGACCCACTACGCGAACGACTTCTTCGACCTCGAGGCCGATCGCGCCAACCGCACGCCGACGCGCTGGTCGGGCGGCAGCCGCGTGCTGCCCGACGGGGCGCTGCCGCCGGGCGTCGCGCTGGCGGCGGCGCTGGTGCTGGGTTTCGGCGCGATGGGCGCCACGGTGGCGCTGGCGGTTCGCGCGCCCGATCGGCCGTTGCTGGTGCCGGTCGGCGTGGTGATGACGACGCTGGCCTGGGCGTACAGCGCGCCGCCGCTGCGGCTCGCGGCGCGCGGCCTGGGCGAGCTGACGACCGCGGCCGTGGTGACGTTGAGCGTGCCGCTGCTCGGTTACTACTTGCAGGCGGGCGATGTTCACCCGCGCATCTTCGCTGCGTGCCTGCTGCCGTGCCTGCTGCAGTTCGCGATGCTGCTGGCGATCGAGCTGCCCGACGCCGCGGGCGACGCCGTCGCCGGCAAGCGGACGCTGGTGGTGCGCCTGGGGGCCGTGACGGGCGCGCGGCTTTACGCGGCGCTGACCATCGCCGCGTTCGGGATGCTGCCGCTGCTGGCGCAGGGGGCGCTGCCGTGGCGGGTGGCGCTCGCGCCGCTGGTGCTGGCGCCCGTCGCGATCTGGCAGGCCGCGCGCGTGGTCCGCGGCGGTTACGCGGATCCGGCGCGCTGGGACAGCGTCGCGTTCTGGTCGGTTGCGCTGCTCGCGGGCAGCGCCGGGGCCGCGCTGATTGCCGCCGTGACACTGGCGCGCGCCGGTGCAGGCGGCTGAATCGCCACGCCGCCGCCGATGCCCAGCAGCGCCGACATCAGGCGCGGCGTCGCGCGCATGCCCCGCATCGTCGCGCGCGCCAGCAACGGCCGATCGACGAGAAACACCAGCGCGCGCGTCAGCCAGTCGTGCGCGCGCAGCAGGCGACGGCGCTCGCGGTCGAAGCGCGCGATCGGTGCGTCGCCCTCGGCCAGCGCGCGGGGAATCACGGCGGCGAGGCGCTCGGCGGTGACCAGCGCGTGCGCGATGCCGCCTGCGGTCAGCGGATCGGTCGCGCGCGCAGCGTCGCCCAGCAGCACCGCGCCCGGCGCGAATCCGGCGCGGGCACGGCGGGTCACCGGCGCGCGCCCGGCCAGCCTGGTCAGCGGCGTCGCACCGTCCAGCCATTCGCGCAGCCGCGGCTGCTCGCCGATCCAGCGGTCCATCGCCTCGCGCGCGCTCGATCCGAGGGCATCCCAATCGCCCAGCGCCGCCAGCAGCAACTCGTTGTAAGGCAACGGCGCCGCGTACAGCTCGTAGCCGCGGCCAACGAAGATCTCCAGACGCGACGGCTCGCTGCGGCCCGCGGCGAGGCGGTAGTGCATGCGCACGCCGACGCGCCGATCCTCACGCCCACGGCTTTCGAGATCGAGCGACCGGCGTACCGGCGACTCCAGACCGTCGGCGCCCACGACCAGACCGCCCCGTCTCAGCTCGCCGCCCACGCGCAGTCCGATGGCGCGACCGCCCTCGACGGCGGCGCCCTCGACGGGCGCCTCCTCGAACACGCGCACGCCCGGCGTGGTGCGCGCGGTAGTCAGCAACGTCTGATCCAGCGCCCACCGCCGCTGGCCGAGGACGACGGGCGCGCTGCCGTCCGCCCGCAGCGGGAAGCCGGCCTCCGCGGTCAGGCCGAAGCCGTGATAGCGAACGGACGCCAGCGGCCGTCCGCCGACGGCGGCGCGCAGGCCATGCCGTTCCAGCACGGCGACGCCGGCGGGCATGATGCCCTCGCCGCACGGCTTCTCGCGCGGAAACTTCTTCGCCTCGTACAGCTCGACGGACAGTCCGGCGCGCCCGAGCAGCAGCGCCAGCGTCGCGCCCGCCGGCCCGCCGCCCGCGATTACGACGTCGGCCATGGGCGGTCGTCGCGGGGCGGCGGCGGTGCGGATGCGAACGGAAGGAACCGCGGCTTGCCCGCGAACGCCCGCCGGTACGCCTCGTCGGCCATCAGTACGGATTCTTCCAGGCCGATGCGCTGGTACAGGATCGCCACGTGCAGCAGCGCGCCCGCGATCGCCGTCAGGTAAGCGCCGTGCACAAGCGGCAGCGCCGTCAACTCGACGAACACCGCGACGTAGTTAGGGTGGCGCACGTAGCGGTAGGGCCCGCTCGTCACCACGCCCAGCGGCATGGACGGCACGACGCGGACGTTCCAGTGCACGCCCAGCGTCGCGATCACCCAGAAGCGCAGCGCGTTCGCCAGCACCACCAGCGCGACCATCGGGATCGCCAGCGCGCCGACGAAGGGCCGCGACAGCAGAAGCACCTCGATGACGGCGGCGACCAGGACGCCGGTGTGCAGGGCGACCATCGCGGGGAACACCCGCTCCGGCAGCACCGCGGCGCCGCTCTCGGCCAGCGCGCGCTGATGCCGGCGCGACAGGCGCATCTCGATGAGGCGCAGCGCCCCCACCGCGCCCACCAGCACCACGAAAAATATCGTCGACCCGGCCACGTCAGTTCCAGCCCAGCAGCAGCATCTCACTGGTCAGCCCGGGCCCGAACGCCGCCAGCACGCCGTGCGTTCCCGCCGCCGGCCGCCGCCGCGTCAGCCACTCGTCCAGCACGAACAGCACCGACGCGCTCGACTGGTTGCCGTAGTCGCGCAGCACGTCCCACGACGGCTGCGTGTCGGCGCGCGATAGGCCCAGCTCCTCCTCGACGAAGCCGAGGATCTTACGGCCCCCCGGGTGCAGCACGAACGACGACAGCTGCTCGCGCCCCAGACCACGCCGCGCCGCCAGCGCGCGCACCAGCGCCGCGATTTCGCTCTTCAGCAGGGTGGGGACGTCCTTGGACAGCACGCTGTGGAAGCCATCATCCTTCAGATCGAATCCCAATGCGTACGTCGAGCGCGGCCAGATGTGCGACAGCGTCTCGAGGATCGCGACCGTGCCGCCGCTCGCGACATCGCCGCCCGAGAGCACGGCGGCGGCCGCGCCGTCGCCGAAGATCGCCGTCGACACCAGGTTGGCGGGCGACAGATCGGCGCGCTGCATGCTGAGGCTGGGCAGCTCGACGGCGATGACCAGCGCGTGCGACCCCGGGAACCCGATCAGAAAATCGTGCGTGCGCGCCAGCGCCGCCGCGCCGGCCGCGCACCCGAGCTCGGTGATGGGAAGCCGGCGCACGTCGGGGCGCAGCCCCAGATCGTCGACCAGATAAGCGTCGAGCGACGGGATCATGATCCCCGTGCACGACGTCGTGACGATCAGATCGATGTCGGCGGCCGCGACGTCCGCGCGCGCGAGCGCCTCGCGCGCGACCTTGCGCCCCAGACCGAAGGCGTGCTCGCGATAGCGATCCTGGATGTCGCCCACCGAACGCGAAACGCCCAGCCGCTCGATCGGCTCGACGCTGAAGCGCCGTTCCACGGCGGCGTGATCGAAGAACTCCATCGCCGCGTCCAGCCGCCGCGCCGGGAGATCCAGCACCTCGCGCATGCGCGCCTTCACCTGCGCCTGCGTGGCGGAATAGCGCGGCACCGCCGTCACCGTGCTGGCGATTGCCGGCGCCGGGGCCGGCATATGGGCGGCCGTCAAGCTCATCGGTCCGGGGAAGCTAAGCCTCGAACCAGGGATGGTAAAGTGGCCCCATGCCGCAGCAGGACGATCTCGTCGCAGCGGGCCGACGCCTGCTCACCAACAATTACCGCCAGGCGCCCATCGTGATGGCGCGGGGGGAGGGGTGCACTCTGTACGACGTGGACGGCCGCCGCTACCTGGACATGACGGCGGGCGTCGCGGTCTGCGTCCTCGGCCACGGCCACCCGGGCCTCGCCGACGCCATCGCCGCCCAGGCGCGCCGCCTGCTGCACGTCTCCAACCTCTATTACATCGAGGCGCAGCTTCAGCTGGCGGAGGCGCTGAGCCACCGCGCTTTTCGCGGGCGCGCGTTCTTTTGCAACTCGGGCACCGAGGCGAACGAAGCCGCGCTGAAGCTGGCGCGCCGCTATCAGATCGTCACGCGCGGCCAGCCCGAACGGACCGAGATCGTCGCGTTCGAGAACAGCTTCCACGGGCGCACCCTCGGCGCGCTCAGCGTCACCGGACAGCCGAAGTACCGCGACGGCTTCGGACCGCTGGTGACGCCCGTTCGCTTCGTTCCTTTCGGCGACGCATCGGCGGCCCGCGCGGCCATCACCGATCGCACCGCCGCCGTGATCGTCGAACCGATCCAGGCCGAGGGCGGCATCAACCTGCCCCCGGCGGGCTATCTGCAGGAGCTTCGCCGCGCCTGCACCGACGCCGGCGCGGTCCTGATCTTCGACGAGATCCAGACCGGCACCGGACGCACCGGAACCTTCTACGCATTCGAAGGGGAGGGCGTCGTTCCCGACGTCGTCACGCTGGCCAAGGGCATGGCGGGCGGCGTGCCGATCGGCGCGATGCTGGCCAACGAGGAGGTCGCGCGCGGGTTCGAACCCGGCACGCACGCGTCGACTTTCGGCGGCAACCCGTTCGCGACGGCGGCCGCGCTGTACGTCCAGCAGGCGATCGACGAGCTGGGTTTGCTGGAGCACTGCCGCGAGATGGGCGCTCATCTCGGGTCCGCGCTGCTGCGCCTGGCCGAGCGACGCCGGCCCAAGACGCGCGGCGCGCGCGGGCGGGGCCTGTTGCAAGGGTTGATCATCGATGGGGATCCGGCGGACGTGGTGGTGAGGGCGCGGGCGGCCGGCCTCCTGTTGTCGCTGGCCGGCTCGAACGTCGTTCGGTTCGTGCCACCTCTAATAGTCGGCAAGGCGGAGATCGACGAGGCAATCGAAATCCTGGATCGCGTGCTCTCGGAGGGGCGATAGCGCGATGACGAGCAAGACGAAAACCAAGACGAAAGACTTCCTCAGCTTCTGGGATGTTCCGGACGGTGGCATCGAAGCGCTGATCCGGCGCGCCGAGGAGCTGCGCCGCCTGCGCGTCGCCGGCACCGCGCACGCGACCCGACCCGGGCGCGTGCTGGGGATGGTGTTCGAGAAGGCGTCGACGCGCACGCGCGCCAGCTTCGAGATCGCGATGTACGAGCTGGGCGGCCACGCGCTGTATCTGGGGATGCAGGGGTCGCAGCTGGAACGCGGCGAGCCGCTGCGCGACACCGCGCGCGTGCTCAGCGGCTACTGTCACGCGATCATGCTCCGCACCTTCGGCCAGGAACGGGCCGAGGAGATGGCGCGCTTCGCGACCGTCCCGGTGATCAACGGGCTGACCGACCTGTTGCATCCCTGCCAGGTGCTGGCCGACTTGCAGACCGTCGCGCAGCGCTTCGGCGCCGACGACGTCGGCCACACGCTGCGCAGCGCGAAGTACGCGTGGGTCGGCGACGGCAACAACATGGCCAACTCCTGGATCGAGGCTGCCGGCATTCTCGGGCTGGACCTGGCGATAGCGTGCCCGGCCGGCTACGAGCCGGACGAGGGCGTGCTGACGCGCGCGCGGGCAACGGAGCGGGGCCGGATCACCGTCATGCGTGAGCCGGCCGCTGCGGTCGCAGGGCGCAACGTGATCTCGACCGACGTGTTCGCGTCGATGGGGCAGGAGGCGGAGGCCGAGGCGCGCCGCCAGGCGTTCGTCGGGTTCTGCATCGACGCCGCGCTCATGCGCGGCGCGGCGCCCGACGCGATGGTCCTGCATTGCTTGCCGGCCCACCGCGGCGAGGAGATCTCGGACGACGTGATCGAAGGCCCCTTGAGCGGCGTCTGGCAGCAGGCGGAGAACCGCCTGCACGCCCAGAAGGCCTTGCTCGAGTGGGCGCTGGAGTAGCGGGCGGCGCCGTTACTGCTTGTTGAAGGCGATGTCGCTCCGGACCCGCCCCATCGGCATGGTCATGTCGACGTCGACGAGGTGAAGCGTCGAACCCTGGACGCAGTAGTTGCCGCTGTCGCCCGTGCCGGTGGTCGCGGTGAGGGCCAGGATCGTGCCGGTCGTCGCGTACGTCCCTGACGACGCCTCGAGCTCGATGAGCATGTGCAGCGTGCAGACGCACGATCCGCTTCCCACGCAGCTTGCCGACTGGATCTCGCCGCCGACCGCGCCCTGGATCGACGCGTTCACCATCTCGCACGTCTGGCCGTTGAGGCAGCTGGCCGGCATGTTCAGGTCCATCGTTCCGCTCAGCGCCACCGACGCGGTGTAGGTCAGGTCGGCGGCGAACGCCATCGTGCCGGCCGGAACGAAGGTCACGTTGGTGATGGAGGCGGTCGGGCACTCGCCGGCGAGGCTCGCGAGGAACTGCTGATTCAACGTCATCTGGTCGAGGCACGCGCTGTCGCCGGACCAGTTGCCGACGACGTCGCCGCCGCACGGCCGAACGCTGCAGGTCGCGCCACCACCGCTACCGCCGCAGGCCGTCACTGCCAGCGCCATCGCCACGGCACACGCATTCCAGAACGAGACCTTCATGAGCATCCTCCGAAGTGAGTTCTATTGTTTCGTGCCGACGAGCGCGCCGATTGTCAGCGGCTCGCCCGTGGGGCCCATCGCTGTCGGGGCGATCGTCATGACGTGAAGGCGGTTTCCCGCGACGCAATACGGATCGCCGGTGCCGTTGTCCAGCACCAGCGTGGTTCCCGACGTTGACCAGGTGCCCGTCGCCGTCGGGAGGCTCAACGTTCCGGAGTAATCGCACGTGCAGGTCGAGGTTCCGGTGCAGGTCGCCGTCGACGTCAGGCCCGTGAGGTCGGCGTCGATGTCAGCGCACGCCGCGTGCGTCGTGCAGCTGAGCGGAATGATCTGCGTCGAGTGGAAGCTCTCCATCAGCTCGCCGGACATGGTCGTTCCGTCGGCGGCGAAGGTGATCAGCCACGACAGCATCCCGGAGACGCCCGTCGCCTTCCGATCGGCGTTGCCTCCGCACTGCGCCGCCAGCTCCATGTCGTTGACCGCGGGGTCCGAGCAGACGGTGTCGAACAGCCACGTTCCGACCACGTCGCCTCCGCAGGGCTGGAACTGCAGGCAATCGCTGGGCGTGGTGCCGCCGCCACCGCCGCCGCCGCATCCGGCGGGCGCGAACGCGAGCGTTGTCAGGACGACCAGCGCTGCGCGCATCGGCGTCTTCACGGTCATCGCTTATTGTCTTTGCAGGACGTCGTCGATCGCAATCTTCATCTGCCCGTTCTGGGTGACGGCGCTCATCAGGTGCAGCGTCTTTCCCTGCACGCAGTAGACGTCGTCGCTCGTGGACGACGGCGGCGATTGCTGGGTCAGCACGATGCTGGATCCAGACGTCGCATAGGTCCCGCTGATGACCGTGCGAGGCTCCGATTGCGTGGATACGCAGGCGCAGGTGGTCGTGCCCGTGCACGCGACGACGGCGCCGGTCAGCGACGCCGCCAGGTCGGCCTGGACGTCGGCGCAGGTCGCGAACGTCGTGCACGAGAGCGGGATGTTCTGCGTGATGGTGATCGTCTCCGCGGCATCGATCGAATAGGAAAGTTCGGTGCCGAAGGTGGCGGAGCCGGAGATATCGATGCTCGCGCCGATCGTCCACGCCGGGCACGCCGCGGTCAGGTCACCCACCAGAAGGTCGGTGTTGACGCAGCCGCCCACGAAGGTCCAGGTCCCGACGACCTCGCCGCCGCACGGTTGCGCCTGGAGGCAACCCGCCGGCGCGCCGCTGCCCTTACCGTCGCCGCACCCGGCGGCGGCGCCCAGGCCCACCAGCACAAGTACGCGTACCCCAACGCACATTCGCCTCGTCATCGCGGCAAGCGTCGCCCGCCCGCGGCAACCGCACAAGAAACTTCCCTCACACGCGCTCAAGACCGTGCGATGGACTGCCGAAATTCATGAGGATGAAACGGGAGGGATCCGCGCCCGACCTCGCACGCTCCGGAGGCCGCAGCGAACGGCCCCGGACCGAGGAGTTCGACGCCGCCGACGAGGACGCCGGCGACGGGCGGCCGCGCGCGATCCGCAACCCTCTGCAGACCGCCGAGATAGACGTGGCGCGCGATCGGCGCCCCACGCTGACCTCGCCCATCCCCGCCATCATGGCGGAGTCGATGGTGCGCGAGCGGCAGAAGACGCCCTACCACCAACCGGCGGTTCGAGATCCCGCTGCGCCTCTCCCGGAGCGCGTCGTCGAACAGACCCGTCGTGTCGGAGATTCCGACCCGGTGCGCCCCGGTTCGGGCCCGACGGCGAAGCCGGCGGATGTCGGCGTCGCTCCCTGGCGCCAGCGCGCGGCCCAGCGAATCGATGAAGCCCGCGCGGCTCTGGACGCGGGCGATCTCGCCGGGGCGGTCGCCGCCGCCGAGTCGGCGCTGCAGGAGGCCGATCAGGCGCCGGCCCCGGGGATCGTCGAGGTCATCGAGCCGGCGCGCCCGCTGCTGACCCGCGTTTTCAACACCTACGTCGGACCGTCCATCGGTCTGCCGATCCTCGCTCCCCGCGCCGAGGAGATCGTCCGGCGGCGACTGGGCGAGCGCGAACGGGCGGTCCTGAGGCGGATCGACGGCCACCGCACGCTGGAAGAGCTGTTCGACGGCTCCGGCGTCGGCTCGCTGGATGCCCTGCGCCTGGTCGCTCGGCTCATCCGCTCCGGCGCCGTCCGCATCGTCTGACGCGACCGTCTGCACAAGCGTGTCCGAATGTGATAGTTCGGACGCGATGAAGATCGTTCTCGCGTATTCCGGTGGACTCGACACCTCGGTTGCCATTGTCTGGCTCAAGGAGAAGTACGACGCGGAAATCGTTGGCTTCTGTTCCGACGTCGGACAGGGCGAGGATCTGGAAGCAGCCCGCAAGAAGGCGCTGCGCACGGGGGCGGTCTCCTGCCACGTGCTGGATCAGCGCGACGAGTTCGTGCGTGATTTCGTGTTCCCCGCGGTGCGCGGCGCCGCCGTCTACGAAGGGACCTACTACCTCGGCACGGCGCTGGCGCGGCCCTGCATCGCGCGCGGCATGATGGAGGTCGCGGCGCGCGAGGGCGCCACCGCGATCGCCCACGGTTCGACCGGCAAGGGCAACGACCAGGTCCGATTCGAGCTGGGGGCCTACTGGTTCAACCCGTCGATTCGCATCATCGCGCCCTGGCGCGAGTGGGAATTCAAGTCGCGGTCCGAGCTGCTCGCGTTCTCGGCGGCCAAGAAGATCCCCGTCGAGGCGACGGCGTCGAAGCCGTACTCGATCGATCGCAACTTGCTGCACACCAGCTACGAGGGCGGCATCCTGGAGGACCCGGACGCCGAGCCGCCCGCCGAGATGTTCCAGCGCACGGCCGATCCGCGGCGCGCGCCCGACGAACCGCGCGAGGTGGCGATCTCGTTCGAGAAGGGGACGCCGGTCGCCGTCGACGAGAAGCCGCTGGGCCCGGCGGCGCTGCTGTCCGAGCTGAACACCATCGCCGGCACGCACGGCGTCGGCCGCGCCGACGTCGTCGAGGACCGGTTCGTCGGCATGAAGAGCCGCGGCGTCTATGAGACACCAGGGGGGACCCTCCTACACCTGGCGCACCGTGGCGTCGCGTCGCTGACCATGGACCGCGAGGCCATGCGCTTGCGCGACAGCGTCGCGGTCGAGTACGCGACCCTGATTTACCGCGGCTTCTGGTTCTCGCCCGAGCGCGAGGCCCTGCAGAAGCTGATCGACTCCGTGAACGAGCCCGTCACAGGTACGGCACGGCTGAGGCTGTACAAGGGCAGCGCGACGCTGATCGGGCGCAAGTCGCCGCGTTCCCTTTACCGTAACGATATCGTGACATTCGAGGACGACCGCGGCGCGTACGACCAGCGCGACGCGGGCGGTTTCATCCGGCTGAACGCGCTTCGGTTGCGAACGACCGCCATGGTTAAAGACCCGACCTGACGCAGCCGATTGGCTGTTAGATGGCCGACAAGATCGCTGCCGCTCCTCGCGGGGACGGCAGCCCGGGCGCCGAGACCACCGTTGTTGCGTCCGAAGTATTGATCGTCGACGACGAGCCGCTGACCGCTCGCGGTTACGCGCGGGCGCTGACGGCCGCTGGTTTCAAGGTCACGCTCGCGGCGGCGGGCCGCGAGGGCGCCACGCTGGCGCGGGGCAAGCGCTTCGACGCGATCGTCAGCGACATCGCGATGCCCGACATGGACGGGTTGGCCTTGCTGCGCGACATCCGCCAGACGGACCTGGACGTGCCGATGATCTTCATGACCGGCAGCCCGGCGCTGGAGACCGCGCTGGAGGCGATCGAGTACGGCGCGTTCCGGTACCTGTTGAAGCCGGTGCCGCTGGATTCGCTGCTGGGGATCGTCAACCGCGCGGTCGCCGTGCACAAGCTGGCGCGCGTGCGCCGCGAAGCCAGCCTGGTCAAGGAGCTGGAAGGGAAGCCGATCGGCGATCGCGCGGGCCTGGAAGCGCGGTTCACGTCGGCGGTGGAGAAGCTATGGGTCGCGGCGCAGCCGATCGTGTCGTGGTCCGGGCGCACCACCTTCGCCTACGAGACGCTGCTGCGCACCGATGAGCCGACCCTGCGCAGCCCGCTCGATTTCTTCGACGCCGCCGAGCGCCTGGGACGGGCCGCCGAGCTGGGGCGGATCATCCGGCGTCACGTCGCGGTGCTGCTGGCGGGCGAACGGCCGCCGGGGCACATGTTCGTGAACCTGCATCCCGCCGACCTGGAGGATCCCGAGCTGTACGCCGACGACGGCGCGCTGACGCCG
>Ga0207648_10004558_pt1 | contig 14205 bp, 13 predicted proteins | sample KBSMisM32_FD_184310 | JGI IMG/M metagenome (GOLD analysis project Ga0207648, IMG submission 184310) | Miscanthus rhizosphere microbial communities from Kellogg Biological Station, Michigan, USA - KBS Miscanthus M3-2 (SPAdes) (version 2) | ecosystem: Host-associated > Plants > Roots >...
CCATGCCCCCCGGCCACTGGAACCGGCGGGTTCGTCGTACTCCGGGCCGGGCTCCAGCCCGTCGGTACGCCGGCTGCGCCGTGTCAGATCCAGCGATGGAACCAGATCCGCTGCAGCCAGTGCGGCGTCGTGATCAGCTGGTCGGTCCAGATCGGCCAGAACCAGGCGAACAGCGCAAGCACCGTGACCAGGTAGACGCCGCCGGCGATCGCCCCCACCTGTCTCCTCCGGTACGACGCGGCGGCAGGACCGAGGATCCGCCCCAGCAGCAGGGTCACCCCGAGCACCAGGAACGGCTCGATCACGATCGCGTAGTAGCTGAAGATCGGCCGGTCGTCGTACCGCAGCCACGGCAGCCAGGTCACGAGCACGCCGACCACGACCACGCCGTAGCACCAGTCACGGCGACCGACCCAGGCGCCGATCGCGTAGAGGAAGGCGAGCGTGCCGCCCCACCAGACCGCCGGGTTGCCGAGCAGCAGAACCTGGCGCAGGCAGGTGCTCCCCGCGGGTGCGTCGCAGCCCTGCACGCCGGGCTTGATCCCGAGCTGGGCATCGACCCCGACCGGGCGGTTGAGGATCAGCCAGCCGCCGGGGTTGGACTGGTAGACGTGCGTGGACCCGGCGAGGTCCTTGCCGGTGTGGAAGCTGTAGACGTCGTGGTGGTAGTGCCACAGCGAGCGAAGCGCCCGGACCGCGTGCTCGAGGAACCCGTGCGCCGGCCTCTTGAGGTAGCTCCCCCAGTAGGGCCCGTACTGGGTGTCGGACAGCGACTTCTCGTAGGCGTCGGCGTGCAGCAGCCAGCCGGTCCAGGTGGCCACGTAGATCACGGCCGGGAGCAGCACCAGCCAGCCGAACGCCGGGAGCGCGTCCACCACGGCGGCCTTCATCACCGAGCCGCGCACGCCGAGTCGCCGCCGCGCGCCCGCGTCCCAGGCCCACACCAGCAGGCCGAACGCGGCGATCACGAAGACGGTGCTCCACTTCGTGCCGAGGCCGAGGCCGAACCACACTCCCGCAAGCACCCGCCAGGGACGGAACAGCATCCCGCGCACGGGGCCCCAGGAGTCGCCGCCCACCCCACCGGGAGCGAGGCGAGCCAGCCGTTCTCGGCCCCAGTCGCGGTCCGCGACCAGGCAGGACACGGCGCAGAGCACGAAGAACGCCTGGAAGATGTCGAGCAGCGCGAGCCGCGACAGCACGAGATGCAGCCCGTCGAAGCACATGATCAGGCCGGCTGCGACGCCGAGCAGTGTGGAGCCGGTCATCCTGCGCGCGGTGCGCACCATCACCAGGATCATCAGTGAGCCGACCACGGCCGAGGCGATCCGCCAGCCGAACGGGTCCATGCCGAACAGCGCCTCGCCGGCCCCGATCAGCCACTTCCCGACCTCCGGATGGACCACCATGCTCGGGTCCTTGGTCCAGAGGTCGGGCCCACTCCGGCCGGACAGGATCTTGTCGTTGGCGTCAGAGATGTAGCCGAGCACGTAGCCGTTGTGGACAAGGGACCACGCGTCCTTGGCGTAGTAGGTCTCGTCGAAGAGGAACGCCCGCGGCTTGCCGAGGTCCCAGAGGCGCAGGAACAGTGCGAGCGTCGTGACCGCGGCCGTCGCGAGCCAGGACACCAGCTCGTCGGAGTCGCGGATCGCGGCGACGCTGCGTCGGCGCAGGCTGGGGACGGTCCGGCCGTCGGCGGTGCGCGACAGACCCAGGGAGCGCACGGGGCGCTTCTCCGGGGTCATGGTGTCGTGCACGCGGGAAAGGGTACGGCTGGGATGATGTCGGACGTGGAGGTGAGTGGGCGGGGCGGCGTGCTGGTGCTCGCGGCCACCCCGATCGGGCAGGTGGGCGACGCCCCACCGCGGCTGGCGGCCGAGCTGGCCGGAGCCGACGTGGTCGCCGCCGAGGACACCCGTCGGCTCCGTCGGCTGACCACCGAGCTCGGGATCACGGTCGGCGGCAGGGTGGTCTCCTACTTCGAGGGCAACGAGTCGGCGCGCACGCCTGCGCTGGTGGAGGCCCTCCGCGCCGGCCAGCGGGTGGTGCTGGTGACCGACGCCGGCATGCCGTCGGTGTCCGACCCCGGCTACCGGCTGGTGGCGGCCGCAGTCGAGCTCGGCGTCCAGGTGACCGCGGTGCCGGGACCTAGCGCGGTGCTCACCGCGCTGGCCGTCTCGGGGCTGCCGGTCGACCGGTTCTGCTTCGAGGGCTTCCTGCCGCGCAAGCCCGGTGAGCGCGCCCGGCGGCTGGCGGCGCTGGCTGCCGAGGAACGCACGCTGGTGTTCTTCGAGGCGCCGCACCGCACCGAGGCGACGCTGGCGGCGATGTCCGAGGTGTGGGGCGACGACCGCCGCGCGGCCGTGTGCCGGGAGCTGACCAAGACCCACGAGGAGGTACGGCGGGGCGGGCTGGCCGAGCTCGCCACCTGGGCCGGCCAGGGGGTGCGGGGCGAGGTCACGCTGGTCGTCGCGGGCGCCGTACCGGAGCAGCTGGACACCGCCCCTGCCAGCCTGGCCGGGCGCGTGGCGGACGCCGAGGCGACCGGAACGCCCCGCAAGCAGGCCATCCTCGACGTCGCCCGCCTGGCCGGCGTCCCCAAGCGTGAGGTGTACGACGCGGTGCACAAGACATGAGAACCACCCCACGAGAACACTCGCTGCGCTCCGGTTTCCGCGGGGATCCCGCATGACGGACAAGCCGACCCGCAGCCGGCACGACACCGACGACGGACGCAGCCGCGATCGCGAGCGACCGCCGGCTCCCGACCCGCTGCCGCACCCGGTCGTGGACAACCACTGCCATCTCGACATCGCCGACGGACCCGACGGAGCATGGCTGGAGGCCGGCGAGGCGCTGCGCCGGGCCGCCGACGTCGGCGTCACCCGGATCGTGCAGATCGGGTGCGACCTCCCTGGAGCGCGCTGGGCCGTGCAGGCCGCGCACGCGCACGAGCAGGTGGTCGCCGGGGTCGCGCTGCACCCCAACGAGGCGCCGCGTCTGGCGGGGGAGGGTGCGATGGAGCGGGCGTTCGCGGAGATCGTCACCCTGGCGGAGGACCCGCGCGTGCGCGCCGTGGGCGAGACCGGGCTGGACTACTTCCGCACCGGTGAAGACGGCCGCTCCGCGCAGCAGCGGTCCTTCCGCTGGCACGTCGAGCTCGCGAAAGCGCTTGACCGGACTCTGGTGATCCACGACCGAGACGCCCACGACGACGTGCTGCGGATCGTCGACGAGGTGGGTGCGCCGGACCGCTGGGTGATGCACTGCTTCTCCGGCGACGCGGAGCTCGCGCGACGCTGTCTCGACCGCGGTGCGTACCTGTCCTTCGCCGGCACGGTCACGTTCAAGAACGCCGAGCCCCTCCGCGAGGCCCTGCGGGTCGCCCCCCAGGACCGGATCCTGGTCGAGACGGACGCGCCGTATCTGACGCCGATGCCGTACCGCGGCCGGCCCAACGCGTCGTACCTCGTGCCGCTGACGATGCGGTCCATGGCCGAGACCCGGGGTGACGACCTCGGGGAGCTCTGCCGTGCGGTGGACGCGAACACCGACCGCGCGTTCGGCGGCACCTGGGGCTGACCGGTCGGCGGTATCAGCCGGTGCCTCTTGTGGCGGTTCGACGCGCCGGGGCAAACGTGACCTCCGCCACGGCAAGTCGGTGGAATCCGGAAAGGACACGCCTTAAACAGGGACAATTCGTACAAGGCGCGTTTGCGGATCTGCACGTCTCCGGTTAGTTTCAATGCCTTGTTGGCCGGGAACGGGGCTTGTACCAACCCACCGACCGATGTCACCACTGATGCTGGCTCCACTCCGGGGGAGTGCTGGGCCGGCCGACATCGGCACCCGTGGCCCGGAGATATCGACGTCTGGAGAACCCATGCGTATCGCCCTTGCGCGCATGAGCAAGAAGAGGTCCCTGCTGACCGCACTCGTCGCCCTGGTGGTGCTGGCTGTGGCAGGCACCACAGTGGGTTACGCCACGGTGAGCAAGAACGTGACCCTGTCCGTCGACGGCAAGTCGCGGGAGGTCCACACCCTCAAAGGCACGGTGCGCGACCTGCTCGCCAGCCAGCACATCGAGCTCAACAGCCACGACGTGGTCGCTCCGTCGTTGGACTCCGAGATCGGGGACGACTCCCGGATCGCGGTGCGCTACGGCAAGCCGCTGGCGGTGAACCTCGACGGTGAGAGGACCACCTACTGGACCACCGCCACCACCGTTCGCGGGGCGGTCAACCAGCTCGGCCTGAGGTTCTTCGGTGCGGACTACTCGAGCTCCCGCTCCGCGGACATCGACCGCGAGGGCATGGCCCTACGGATCGCGACGCCGAAGAAGCTCACGCTGAAGATCGCCGGTGCGAAGAAGCAGAAGCGCAACGTCAGCGCGATGACCGTGCGCGGCGTGCTCGGCAAGCTCCACGTCGGCCACGACAAGAACGACAAGGTCACGCCGTCGCTCGACTCCTTCGTGAAGGACGGCGACAAGGTCGTGTTCACCAAGGTCACCAAGAGGAAGGTGCACGTCGGCCACGAGAAGCTCGGCTTCGACACGGTCACGCGCGCCGACGCCTCGATGACCAAGGGTGAGACCAGCACCGTGCGTGAGGGCCGATCCGGGTTCCGTGACGTGACCTACCGCGTGGTGACCCACAACGGTGATGTCGTCGCGAAGAGGGTGCTCAAGGCGAAGGTGCTGCGGGCCCCGGTCTCGCGCATCGTGCACTTCGGCACCAAGCCCAAGCCCCAGCCCAAGCCAGAGCCCCAGCCGGCGGCGGTGCCGGCGGCGCCGAACTACTCCAGCGGCGGCTCCGCCTGGGACCGGATCGCCGCGTGCGAGTCCGGTGGCAACTGGGCTGCGAACACCGGCAACGGCTACTACGGCGGGCTGCAGTTCAGCCTCGGCACCTGGCAGGCGTACGGCGGCTCCGGAAGGCCGGACCAGAACAGCCGCGAGCAGCAGATCGCCGTGGCCGAGCGGGTCCGCGCTGCCGAGGGTGGCTACGGTGCGTGGCCCGTGTGCGGCGCTCGGGCCTGACGACCGTAGGTCGAGCCTGTCGAGACTACGCTCGCCCGTGTGGTGAGCGAACCTGACGATTTCTCCGCCGGACCGAGGTTCCTCGGTCCGGCGGAGGTCCGTTCGCTCGCGGCCGCGCTCGGCCTCCGGCCCACCAAGCAGCGGGGACAGAACTTCGTGATCGACGCCAACACCGTGCGCCGGATCGTCCGCGACGCGGGCGTCGACGGCGACGACGTGGTGCTCGAGGTCGGCCCTGGGCTCGGCTCCCTGACCCTGGCCCTGCTGGCGGTCGCGCGTCGCGTTGTCGCGGTCGAGGTCGACCCCGCGCTCGCGGCGGCACTGCCCGCGACGATCGCGTCGTACGCGCCTGAACAGGCGGAACACTTCGAGGTGGTGCAGGGCGACGCGATGCGGGTCGAGGATCTGCCCGGTCCGGCGCCGACCGCGCTGGTCGCGAACCTGCCGTACAACGTCTCCGTTCCGGTGCTGCTCCACCTGCTGGCGCTGCTCCCGTCGCTGGAGCACGGCCTGGTCATGGTGCAGGCCGAGGTCGCCGACCGGCTGGCGGCGCCGCCCGGCTCCAAGGTGTACGGCGGGCCGTCGGTGAAGGCGGCCTGGTTCGCCGACGTCCGCCGGGCCGGCTCGGTGAGTCGCTCCGTGTTCTGGCCGGCACCCAACGTCGACTCGGGTCTGGTGGCGTGGAAACGTCGCGAGCCACCTTCGACCCAGGTCAGCCGCCAGGACGTGTTCGCCGTGGTCGACGCGGCGTTCGCCCACCGCCGCAAGGCGTTGCGGCGCACCCTGCGCGAGCTCGCCGGTTCCGCCGAGGCGGCCGAGGACGCGCTGCGCCGCTCCGGGATCGACCCGATGGCGCGGGGAGAGTCGCTCGACGTCCGACAGTTCACCCGCATCGCCGAGGAGATCCTCAGATGATCGCCCGAATGAGCGTCACGGTCCGGGCGGCCGCCAAGATCAACCTCCGGCTGGCCGTGGGACCTCCCCGCGAGGACGGCTTCCACCCGCTGCTGACCGTCTACCAGGCGATCAGCCTGTACGACGACGTCACGGTGAGCGACGCCGACGCATGGTCGGTGGCCGTCGAGCCCACGGGCGACCTGGACTGCTCGGGTGCCCCGCTCGACGGGTCCAACATCGCCGTGCGGGCCGGCCGTCTGCTGAGCACGCACCACGGGGTGCGGCGTGCCGCCGCGATCCGCATCGCCAAGGGGATCCCGGTGGCCGGTGGGCTGGCCGGGGGGAGCGCGGACGCGGCGGCGGCGCTGGTGGCGCTGGACCGGCTGTGGGACCTCAACACAACCGACGAGGACCTCCTGCGGCTCGCCGCAGAGCTCGGGAGCGACGTGCCGTTCGCGCTGATCGGCGGCACCGCCCGAGGCACCGGTCGCGGGGAGGTGGTGGAGCAGATCGACGACCCCGGCACCTGGTGGTGGGTGGTGGTTCCCAATGCGACGGGCATGTCGACCCCCGAGGTCTACCGGGAGTTCGACCGGCTCTACCCGGATCTGCTCTCGCACCACCAGCTACGGGTGCACGACATGCCGGGCATCCTCCGGACGCGCGACTTCCGGCTCCTCGGCCGCAACCTCGAGAACGACCTGCAGCCGGCCGCCCTCAGCCTGCGACCGGACCTGGAGCAGACCGACCTGGACCTGTTCGAGGCCCGCGCGTTCCGGCTGCTGAGTGGCTCAGGGCCGACGTTCCTCGGCCTGGTCGAGACCCAGGAGCGCGCACACGAGGTGTGTGAGCACATGCTGGACCGGGGCTACCGCGACATCCGGGTGGCGACCGGGCCGGTCGCCGGCGCCCACGTGGTGGAGTACGCCTGATGGCCAACCTGGTCTCCCTCGAGCGAGTCTCCAAGTCCTACGGCGTGCGCATCCTGCTCGACGGCGTCAGCCTCGGTGTCGGGGACACCGACCGGATCGGGGTCGTCGGCCGCAACGGCGACGGCAAGACCACGCTGCTGAACCTGATCGCGGGGCGCGAGGTGCCCGACGGCGGACGGGTTGCCCGCACTCGCGGTCTGCAGGTCGGGTACCTCGACCAGCGCGACGAGCTGGACGACAGCCACACCGTCCGCGAGGTGGTGCTCGGTGGCAAGGCCGACCACGAGTGGGCCGCCGAGGCGACGACGCGCGAGGTGGTCGAGGAGCTGCTGGCCGGGGTCTCGCTGGACCGCGTCGTGCACGGGCTCTCCGGCGGGGAGCGCCGGCGCTGCTCGCTCGCCCGCCTGCTGCTCGAGCCGCACGACCTGGTGATCCTCGACGAGCCGACCAACCACCTCGACGTCGAGGCCGTGTCCTGGCTCGCGCAGCACCTGTCGGCCCGTCGTACCGCCCTGGTGGTGGTGACGCACGACCGCTGGTTCCTCGACGCGGTGTGCGAGACCACGTGGGAGGTGCACCCGGCGGCGAACGGCGCCGGGGTCGTCGATGTGTACGACGGCGGCTACGCGGCGTTCGTGCTGGCCAAGGCGGAGCGGCAGCGGCAGGCGGCGTCGAGCGAGCAGCGGCGGCAGAACCTGGTGCGCAAGGAGCTGGCCTGGCTGCGGCGGGGGCCGCCGGCGCGGACCTCGAAGCCGAAGTTCCGGATCGACGCCGCCAACGCGCTGATCGACGACGTGCCCGAGCCTCGCGACCGACTCGAGCTCCAGAAGTTCGCGACCCAGCGGCTCGGCAAGGACGTGCTCGACATGGAGCACGTCGACCTGGTGCGCGGCGAGCGCACGCTGCTGCGCGACGCCACCTGGCGGCTCGGCCCGGGCGACCGGGTCGGAATCGTCGGCGTCAACGGCGCGGGCAAGACCTCGGTGCTGTCGCTGCTCGCGCACGAGCTGTCGCCGCAGAGCGGTCGGGTGAAGCACGGCCGGACGGTCGCGCTGCAGCACCTCACCCAGGCGATCGACGTGGTCCCTTCGACAGGCTCAGGACAAGCGACCGAGGCGCGGGTGCTGGCCACGGTCGAGGGCATCCGCCGGGTGACGCGGCTCTCCGACGGGTCCGACGTCTCGGCGACGGCGATGCTGGAGCGGTTCGGCTTCACCGGCGACCGGCTGACCGCGCGCCTCGGCGACCTGTCCGGCGGCGAGCGCCGTCGGTTCCAGCTGCTCAAGCTGCTGCTGACCGAGCCCAACGTGCTGCTCCTGGACGAGCCCACCAACGACCTCGACATCGAGACCCTCAACGTGCTCGAGGACTTCCTTGACCGCTGGCCCGGCACCCTCGTCGTGGTCTCGCACGACCGTTACTTCCTCGAGCGCGTCACCGACTCCACCTGGGCCCTCCTCGGCGACGGCCAGGTCTCCATGCTCCCCAACGGCGTCGACCAGTACCTCGCGCACCGCCGCCGAGCGGCCGCGCATGTACCCCCCCAGCCCGCCGACCGGTCAGAGATGGTTGGCGAAATTGCGGCGACCGGTCACACGAAGGCGAAGTCGGGCGGCGCGGAGGAGCGGGCGGCTCGCAAGACCGTGGCGCGTGTGGACAAGCAGCTCGCCCGGCTCGCCGTACGCGAGGCGGAGCTGAACCAGCAGATCCTCGACAACGCGGCCGACCACGAGCTGCTCACCACGGTCTCCACACAGCTCTCGGACCTGGCCGCCGAGCGCGACGCGCTCGAGCAGGAGTGGCTGGAGGCCGCCGCGCTGCTGGAGTGACGCGGGTCAGCCGAGCGGTGTCATCAGCACCTTGAGCAGCGTGGCCAGCGTCGCGCGGTCGTCAGCGGGCAGCGCGGCGAGCAGGTCGCGCTCGTGGGCGAGCAGCTCTTCGAACGCGGCGTCGACGGTGCTCCTGCCCTCGGCGGTCAGCCGCACCAGCACCCCGCGCCGGTCGCCGGGGTCGGGCAGCCGGTCGACCAGGCCGCGCCCGGCGAGCCGGTCGACCCGGTTGGTCATGGTGCCGCTGGTGACCAGGGTCTCGTGCAGCAGGCGCCCGGGGGAGAGCTGGTACGGCGCGCCCGCCCGGCGCAACGCCGCCAGCACGTCGAACTCCCACGGCTCGATCCGGTGCGCCGTGAAGGCACGGCGGCGGGCACGGTCGAGCAGCCGGGCCAGCCGGCTGATCCGGCTGAACACCTCAACCGGGGCCAGGTCGAGGTCGGCCCGCTCGCGGTGCCACGCCTCGACCAGCCGGTCGACCTCGTCCCGCATGAGGTCATGCTAGTGCGCTCAAGAATCTTGACGTCAAGATAAGGCGGTCCTACGCTCGGTCCATGACCACTGCAGACGACTTCACCCAGCTCGGCCTGACCGAGTGGCAGGTCTCCGGCGACACCGCCGAGGCGTCGTACGAGTGCGGCAGCTTCACCGCCGGCGGCACCCTGGTAGCCCGGATCGCGGCCATCGCCGACAGCCAGAACCACCATCCCGACGTCTCGCTGGGCTACCCGGGCGTGGTGAAGGTGACGACGAGCTCGCACGACGTCGGCGCGCTCACCGACCGCGACCTGACCCTGGCGCGGGCGATCCACGACGCCGCAGCAGAGAGCGCGGCTTGACCCATACCTGGGACCCGGAGCGCTACCTGAGGTTCGCCGACGAGCGCGGGCGCCCGTTCGTGGAGATGGTCGGCCGGGTCGCCGCCGACGCCCCCCGGACCGTCGTCGACCTCGGCTGCGGGCCGGGCAACCTCACCGGCCTGCTCAAGCAACGCTGGCCCTCGGCGCAGGTGACCGGCCTCGACTCGTCCCCCGAGATGATCGCCACCGCGCGGGGTCGCGACGACGGGGTGGCCTACGACGTCGCCGACCTGCGCGACTGGCGTCCGTCGATCCCGGTCGACGTGCTGGTGTCCAACGCCACGCTCCAGTGGGTGCCGGACCACCTCGCCCTGCTGCCGTCGCTGGTCGAGGCCGTGTGCCCGGGTGGCTGGTTCGCGTTCCAGGTGCCGGCGAACTTCGACGAGCCGAGCCACACGATCCGCCGCGACCTCGCCGCGACGCCGCCGTACGACGCGCAGACCGCGGGCGTGGCAACGCCCGACGCCCACGACGCCGCGACGTACCTCCGCGCGCTCCAGCCGCTCGTGACCTCCGTCGATGCCTGGGAGACGACGTACCTGCACGTGCTTCACGGCGAGGACCCGGTGTTCACCTGGGTCAGCGGCACCGGCGCCCGGCCGACCCTGCAGGCGCTGGACGAGAGTCTGCGGCCTCGTTTCGAGGACGAGTTCAAGCGACGCCTGCGGGCGGCGTACCCGGACGACGGGAGCGGCGTCGTGCTGCCGTTCCGGCGGGTGTTCGTGGTGGTGCAGAGGTGAGGGGAGGGCTGGTGGTTTGGGGTTTGAGGGAAGAGAGAATCCCAAGGTATCTAGGTTTCCTGACCCACCGGGCCCAGCCACTTCCCAATCTGATCTGATGCTTCCCAACCCGATCTCACGCTTCCAACGGTGTACATGGCCCGGGAAGCGACAGAAGAGATTGGGAGGTTCGGGACGACACGCAGCTTGCTCGAAGAATTCCGGGCCACCCCCTAGCGCCCCCGCAGCTCCGGGTCCTGCTCGAGGTTCGCCAGCCCGTTCCACGCCAGGTTCACCAGGTGCGCGGCGACGACGTCCTTGTCCGGCGTCCGCGCGTCCAGCCACCACTGGCCGGTCGTGCTCACCATGCCGACCAGCATCTGCGCGTACAGCGGCGCCACCTTGGGGTCGAACCCGCGCGCCGCGAACTGGTCGCCCAGGATCCCCTCCACCCGGGTGACGGTGTCGCTGATGATCGAGACGTACGTGCCCGTGCCCGAGCCGGGCGGGCTGTCGCGCACCAGGATCCGGAAGCCGTCCGAGGAGCCCTCGACGTAGTCGAGCAACGCGTACGTCGCCTGCTCCAGCAGCATCCGCTGCGACGTCGCGGTCAGCGCCTCGCGCATCGTGCCGAGCAGCTGCTGCACCTCGCGGTCGACGACCACGGCGTACAGGCCCTCCTTGCCACCGAAGTGCTCGTAGACGACCGGCTTCGACACCGCGGCGCGCGCTGCGATCTCCTCGACGGACACGCCGTCGAAGCCGCGCTCGGCGAACGCTCCTCGGGCGATCGCGATCAGCTGCTCGCGGCGCTCGGCGGCGGTCATCCGCCCGCGCGGTGCCTTGCGTGCGGGGGGAGGGGTGGCCGTCACGCCGCGCTGGCCACCGACCGGTTCGCGACCAGCTTGCCCTCGATCCGCTCCGCGACCGGCCAGCGGACGTCGCTGACCCATCCCGCCTGCTCGAGCCAGCGGATCACCCGCGCCGACGTGTCGACCTGGCCGCGGAGCACGCCGTGGCGCGCGCAGGTCGGGTCGGCGTGGTGCAGGTTGTGCCACGACTCGCCCATGGACGGTATGGCGAGCCACCACACGTTCGCGGACTTGTCGCGCGAGACGAACGGCCGTTCGCCCAGCGTGTGGCAGATCGAGTTGATCGACCAGGTCACGTGGTGCAGCAGGGAGACCCGCACCAGCGAACCCCAGAAGAAGGCGGTGACGGCGCCCTGCCACGACCACGTGATCAGGCCACCGGCGATGGCCGGCGCGATCAGGGAGACTGCCACCCACAACGGGAACTGACGCGAGATCCGGACGATGTCGCGGTCCTTCATCAGGTCGGGGGCGTACTTGCGCTGCGGTGTCTGTTCCTCGTCGAAGAGCCACATCATGTGGGCGTGCGCGAAGCCCTTCAGCAGCGCCCGCAGGCTGGTGCCGTACTTCCACGGGCTGTGCGGGTCGCCGTCGCGGTCGGAGAACTTGTGGTGCTTGCGGTGGTCCGCCACCCAGCGCACGATCGGCCCCTGGATCGCCATCGACCCGGCCACCGCGAGCAGGATCTTCACGACCCGGTTGGGCTTGAAGGACTTGTGCGTGAAGAGTCGGTGGAAGCCGACCGTGACACCGTGCCCGGTCAGCCAGTACATGACGATCATGATGCTGACGTCGGTCCAGCTCAGCCAGCCGCCCCAGGCGACCGGGATCGCGGCGAACACCGCCAGGAACGGCACCGCGATGAAGACGGCCAGGGCGACCTGTTCCCTACGGGACTGCTGATCACCACCGAGGGTTGCGCGTTCGGGGGCGGCCTGGTCCGGCAAGGTGGTGGTCATGGAGTCCTCGGAGCTGGGTACGTGCTTACCTACGGTAGCGTAAGTTACGGTGGCGTCGGCTTCAACCGTTCGTTCGGGTGGAGGCGCCCCGTACCCGTAGCCTTTCGGTGCAATCCCCGGTTGGTCTGCCGGACATAGAGGGAGACCCGCTACCCGTAGCCTTTGCGGTGCAATCCCCGGTTGGTCTGCCGGACATAGAGGGAGACCCGCTACCCGTAGCCTTTGCGGTGCAATCCCCGGTTGGTCTGCCGGCAGGGCCCGCCTGACTTTGAATCAGGAATAGCGACGTAGGTTCGACTCCTACCCGGGGAGCTGACCACCACCGACCCCAGGAGCCGCATGCCCGACCTGACCGTGATCGTCCTCGCTGCCGGGGGCGGCACCCGGATGAAGTCGAAGACCATGAAGGTCCTGCACCCGATCGCCGGGCGCAGCATGATCGGCCACGTCCTCAGCGCCGTCATGGCCGTGGAGCCGACCCGCGTGGTGGCGGTGGTTGGCCACCAGCGCGAGCAGGTCGGGCCTCACATCGAGGCGCTCGTCCCGGGGGTGGTGCTCGCGGTGCAGGAGAGCCAGGACGGCACCGGGCACGCGGTCCGCGTCGCCATGGAGGCGCTCGGGCCGGGCCAGTCCGGCACCGTGATCGTCACCACCGGCGACACCCCACTGCTCGAGGGCGCGAGCCTGCGGGCCTTCGCCGAGGACCACACCGGCTCCGGACGGGCCGTGAGCATCCTGACCGGGGAGGTGCGGGACCCGTTCGGCTACGGTCGCGTGATCCGCGACCCGGACGGCACTGTCGCCGCGATCGTGGAGCAGAAGGACGCGAGCGAGGAGCAGACGGCGGTCCGTGAGATCAACAGCGGCATCCTCGCCTTCGACGCGGCGTTCCTCGAGGACGTGCTGCCGCGGTTGTCCAACGACAACGCGAAGCGCGAGTACTACCTCACCGACACGGTGAAGCTGGCGCGAGCGGGCGGTCAGAAGGTCGGCGCCTTCCCGATCCACGACGTGCTCCAGACCGAGGGCGTCAACGACCGCTCCGAGATGGCCGAGCTCGCGCACGAGAAGAACCGGCGGATCCTGGCCCGCTGGATGGCCGAGGGGGTCACGGTCATCGACCCGGCGACCACGTGGATCGACGTCGACGTGGTGCTCGCGCCCGACGTCACGATCCTTCCCGGCGTACAGCTCCTCGGCGCCACGGTCGTCGGCGAGGACGCCGTGGTCGGCCCCGACTGCACGCTCAAGGACGTCGAGATCGGCGAGGGCGCGAAGGTGGTCCGCACCCATGGCGAGCTCGCGGTCGTCGGGGCGGGCGCGGATGTCGGACCCTTCTCCTACCTGCGCCCGGGCGCCCGGCTCGGCGCGAGGGGCAAGATCGGCGCGTTCGTCGAGGTGAAGAACAGCGATATCGGTGCCGGCGCCAAGGTCCCGCACCTGTCGTACGTCGGCGACGCACAGATCGGCGAGGGCACGAACATCGGGGCCGGAGCGATCTTCGCGAACTACGACGGCGTCACCAAGAGCCGCTCGACGGTCGGCCGGCACGTGAAGACCGGGGTGCACAACAGCTTCGTCGCACCCGTGACCATTGGTGACGGTGCGACCACGGGCGCCGGGAGCGTGATCCGCCGCGACGTGCCGCCGGGTTCGCTCGCCGTGTCCAGCGGCCAGCAGCGGCACATCGAGGGTTGGGTGTTCCGCAAGCGCGAGGGCACGCCAAGCGCTGACGCGGCCCGCGCCGCGCTCGATTCCGGACCCGGAGTCGAGGACACTGGACCACGTGGGACACAATCCTGAAGTACCCGCCTCGCCCCAAGAGGAGCAGCACGTCGTGAGCGGCATGAAGAAGACGACCGAGAAGAACCTCATGGTCTTCAGTGGGCGGGCCCACCGCGAGCTCGCCGAGGAGGTCGCTCACCAGCTGGGAACCGGGCTGGTGCCGACGTCGGCGTACGAGTTCGCGAACTCCGAGATCTACGTCCGCTACGAAGAGTCCGTGCGCGGCTGCGACGCGTTCGTGATCCAGAGCCACACGGCGCCGATCAACGAGTGGATCATGGAGCACCTGATCATGGTCGACGCGCTCAAGC
>Ga0207648_10004559_pt1 | contig 14205 bp, 12 predicted proteins | sample KBSMisM32_FD_184310 | JGI IMG/M metagenome (GOLD analysis project Ga0207648, IMG submission 184310) | Miscanthus rhizosphere microbial communities from Kellogg Biological Station, Michigan, USA - KBS Miscanthus M3-2 (SPAdes) (version 2) | ecosystem: Host-associated > Plants > Roots >...
AGCTGGTAAGATCCCGACAGCGCTATTTGGCTCCAGATTTGGCGGGCTCGGGATTGGACTAAAGGCGTATTGCCCGACACGGCCGGGCGCCCCCACCCGGCCGCCGGCCTCAATGACCCGCCGCGAACCCGGCTGCCGCCAACATGTCGCTGGCCAGCCGTGCCGAAACCGCGCGTGCCGCGAGCTGCTGCTGCCAGGCCTGGAAATTGTAGATGGTGAAAATGATGTTGGTGTCCTGGGTGATGGTCTGGCCGCTGGCGGTATTGAGGATGATGTTCTGAATCTGGGTGGGCGACAGGCTGGCCAGGACCTGGGTTGAGCCCCCAATGCCCGGCACTTCCACCCCGGCGATAGCGGGCGCGCTGGCTTGTGTCACCCCGGCCTCAGCGGGCGCTGGCGCGACGGGCGCGTTGGCCGTCTCTTGCGGGGCGTTCGCCGTTTGAACCGCGTCGCTGGCGGCGTTGGCGGCCGTGGCCACCGCGTCTGAAACGGCATTGGTTGCGGCAGGCGGTGCGATCCCCGCCGAAGCGAGATTGCCTGCCACCTGATTTTGGACCTGCGAGGCGATTGCCCTGCCCATACCCGTCAGCTGCTGGGTGATCGCCCCTCCTTGCGTCCATTGCAGGCTGGTCTGCAGCGCCATCTGGCCATTGACCATGGTTTTGATGCTGGCGCCGAAATCGAACTGAGCGCCGCCCGCGGTGAAGAAGCCGGCGCGCATGTCTGCCAGCTCGCTATCGCTCACCGCGGGCTCACTTCCCAGCACCGCCTCGATTTTGCTCGACGGCGCGGCGACGGCGGGAACGGCCATCAGCACGGCGGGAAGCGAAACAAGCATAATTTTGTTCATCATGGCCTGTCTCTCAATTCAGATTCTGGAACGCCCGGATCTGGTAGATCATGCGCAGGTCGCGCAGCAGAGGGGTGAGCGGCTGCAAGGTGACGGCCGCGGCCAGGGGATGGCTGTCGGACCAGCGCTGCCAGTCTTCCGCGCCGTTGAAAACCGGTATGGCCGCGCTGTTGGGCAAGTCATGCAGCAGAAAGGCGATGCCGTTCCAGCCTGCAAGAAATTCCGCTCTGCTGAATTTGCGCAAGCCCAGCGCCGGATCGCCGACCAGCACGGAATCGCCGATCACGCCCTTGATCACCACAAAATGCTTGTAGGCGCCGATCTGGATCAGCGCGATGGCCGGCGTCGCCGCCTTGGCCAGCGCATCCAGGCTCAAGCGATAGCCGTCGGCCTGGTAGCCCATCGCCGCGAGATATTTCTTCATGTCCAGCAGGGAGAAGCCCAGCTTCTGAATCCGCGCCTGGTCCCCCACCGCATACATGGCCTGGAACACCATGGCCTCGCTGGTGTGGCGGCCATAATGGTAGCGCAGCAAGGTCGCCAGCGCCGCCGAGCCGCAGCTATAGTCGAATTGCTGGCGCACCACGGTGCGGAACGGCATTTCGGCAAAGCTCACCTGATGCAGGGTGAAATTGCCGGTGTCGCTGTTGCCCAGCGTGAGAGATCCGGCCAGCGCGTTTGCCGGCGGCAGCGCCGCCAGCAACAGGACGGCGCCCGCCATGCGCAACAGATGTCGGTTCAGGACCATGGCAAATATCCGCTATGGCTCAAGGCGGCGGTGCCAGCACCGTCACGCTGAGTGTGCCTTGCAGATTGTTGTTGTTGCCGGTGTTGAAAACAAAGTTGCCCACGCCATTGAAGCCGTTGAATGCGCCCGGCTGCAGCGAGACATTGCCGGTTTGCACTGTGTCGGCATTCACTTCATTGCCGGAATTGAGCGCCGACAAGGTCTGTGACGACACCGCCAGATTGGCCTGGTTGGCGCCGCCGCTCATGGTCTGAAGCTCGGACGCGGACAGGGCGTTGGGCAAGGGCTGGGTTTGTTCAGCATGCGCGGCGACGGACGAAAGCAGCAGCAGCGGAAGAAAGAGTCGTTTCATTTTTAGTCCCCATGAAAAGGGGACCGGCGGGCCCGGGAAGACCCGCCGGTTCCAGCGATTACGGAGTGCCGAACGTCACATTGGCATTGGCCGCGATCGATGTCGCTGCCTGGCCCAGAGAGCCGACGCCGGTATTGGCATTGGCCGTCTGGATGCCGGCAAAGCTGGTATAGGTGCTGCCGGTGATGGCGCCAGTGGCCGCGCCACTGGTGGTATTGCGGCCGTCCAGCTTCACGGCGATGCCGCTCACCTCACCGTTCAAATCCTGATTGGAGATTGTCGCGGTGATCACATTGGTGTGGGTGGAGCTGTCGCTATAGTTGTGGCTGTCGCTATAGTTCTTGCTCTGATTGTTGTTGTTATCCCACGTCTTGGTGTTGTTGGCGGAGCCGCCCGTGGTGGCACTACCAGAACCCTTGGCATCAGCATCAATGTCCGTCTTGGTGTTGTTGCTGGCCACCGTATTGCCGCTCTTGGAAGAGTTGGTGGCAGAACCGCCCGTGGTGGCGTTACCGACGCCCTTGGCATCCGCGTCCGTCTTGGTGTTGTTGCTGTCCAGGGTATTGCCGCTCTTGGAAGAGTCGGTGTTGTTGCTGGCCAGGGTATTGCCGCTCTTGGACGTGTCGGTGTTGTTGCTATCCAGGGTATTGCCACTCTTGGACGTGTCGGTGTTGTTGCTGGCCACCGTATTGCCGCTCTTGGAAGAGTCGGTGTTGCCGCTCGCCGTGGTGGCGGTGCCGCCCGTGGTGGCGTTGCCGATACCCTTGGCATTGGCGTCCGTGTCCGTGCTGGTCTTGGTGAGGGTGTTGTTGCTGGCGACGGTATTGCCGCTCTTGGAAGAGTCGGTGTTGCCGCTGTTGGAGGAGTCGGTATTGCCGTTGTCGAGCGAATTACCGCTGGCAGTGGTACTGGTGGCAGTGCTGCCCCCCGACGCATTGCCAAGGCCCGTATTGCTGTCGTCGGCATAGGCGGCCGCCGACATGGCCAGTCCGATCGCAAGCGTCGATGCGGACGCCAGTAATTTGATGCGTTTCATGCCAGTCTCCTTGATCTGCGGTTTAGAAAAACGCATCCCTCGTTCGGAGATGCGCGGGGATGAAGCGCATAAGTTGGATGCAGCGCACAGCGAAAATTTTCGCGAGGAGCCCGGAACCACTTGGCGTCTCCGGGCGCGGGCGGGACCAGCGCAACATCCTTCATCTTCGGCGCAAGATTGATTCACCGCGGCGCGTTTTCGTATCGGTCGCGGCAACATCCTTTTAGCGGGGCGAAACTTTTCTTACGAGCGAAACAAGATTGTTTCGTTGGCGGCGGGCGTTGGACCTTGGCCTAATGTTGCGATGCGAAAGCCATAGGCTATCCCAAATGGAGAATTTTCTTTCACAACAGGAGCGAGATGCGAGCCTTCGAATGGGAAACCAAAGGCGGGTCCCCGCCCGCACATCCATCCATTGCGGGGACTTCGCAGAAACCCGCGACGCAGGATGCTTCGCACAAAGACGAGACGGGCAACAAACCAGACCAGGACAAAAACCGCCGGCCCGAGGACGGGAAGTCGCGATAATCGCGATCCGGCGCGACGAACTCACGACGCAAAAGACCCCGGCTAGGCCGCTTCGCGCTGCTGCTGATAGCGCGGCAAGGTAATCGTGATCGTGGTGCCGATCTGTTCGCGGCTTTCCACTTTCATGTCGCCGCCATGCGCGCCCACCAGCGCCTTGACCACCGACAGGCCCAGGCCGGTGCCTTCCCGCGCCAGCATGGGATTGTTGGAAGCCTGCTCAAAGGGCTGGCCGATGCGCTCCAGCACGTCGGCGGGAATGCCGATGCCTTCGTCGCTGACCGACATCTGAACCTGGTCACCCTGCCCGCTCAGCGTCACCCGGACTTCGCTGTCGTTGCGAGAGAATTTCACGGCATTGGAAAGAAGATTGAGCAGGATCTGTTTGCAGGCGCGCGCATCGGCGGTCACCAGAACCGCGTCCGGCGGCAAAGCGGCCTTCAGCGAGACATTGTTTTCCTGCGCCCGGCGGCGGACCAAAGGCAGGCATTCCTCGATACAGGCCTTGAGATCGAAATCGCGGAAGTCCGGCTGGAAGCGGCCCGCCTCGATCTTGGCCAGGTCCAATATGTCCGACACCAGGCTCAGCAAATGATTGCCGGAATCGTTGATCAGCTTGGCATATTCGCTATAGCGCTCCGACAGGGGGCCAAAGGTCTTGTGCAGCATGATTTCGGAAAAGCCGATCACCGCATTCAGCGGGGTGCGCAATTCATGGCTCATATTGGCCAGGAATTCCGACTTGATGCGGCTGGCGGTTTCCGCGCTCTCCTTGGCCATCTGGTTCTGCACCAATTCGCGCTCCAGCCGGTGACGGTCGGCGGACATCTTGCGAAAGGTCTTGAGCGCCAGCGCGAACTGGCCGATCTCGTCGCCGCGGCTGGCCAGCGCCAGCACCCGCTCGATGCCGTCATCCTGGTGCGAGGTGATGGCGTGGGTGATCTGCTTCAGCGGTTGGATGATGCGCGCCGATACCAGCAAGGCGGTGAGCACCGCCAGGGCGATGCAGAACAGCGCATACATCAGCGCCATCCGCAGATCGTGCTTGGCCCGGGCCAAGTTGGTTGTGGCGCGGGCCTCCGCCCCGTTCAGCGCCGCGCGCGACACCTGCATCATGGTGTTGAGCACGGGATTGGAGATCTTCAGCCAATCGGGGCCGCTGATGCCGACGGGCAAGCCCTTGTCCAGCTTTTGCATCACCTCGCGGCGCAACGCGGCGTAGCGCCCAAAATAATCCCAGTTGGCCTTGGCGATGGCCGCCGTCAGCCCGGCGGGCAGTTCGATATCCTGCTGGGGTTGCCGGATCGCTTCCCAGGGCGCGGCGATACGGCCTTCCACGCGCGCCAGCTGCTGGTGCTCATCCGGTGTGAGCGGACGCGGCTTAACAATCAAATCGGCATAGATCCGGCGCTCGCCGCCCGCCTCGCCGCGAATGCGCCAGGCGATGTCGCTGATGCGCATCATCTCGCTCATATAGGGCCCATTGCTGGCGATCTGCCGCGAAAGAATGGCGGCCTGCTTGTCCACCAGCGTGAGCATGGCGGTGACCACCAAGGAAGGCTCGGTGATCAGGTTTTGCGGCCGCTCATGCGCTGGACGCAAACCCGCCTCGAGCACGGCGGGAAAGACCTTGCGGTCGAAATCCCGCGCCGCGCGGCCGAAACGCTCGGCCAGCTCGGGAGGCATGTGTTCATTTTTCGCCGCGGCGATTTCGCGTTCGACATAATCGATCGCGGCAAGCGTCTTTTGGTGCTGGTCCTTCATCCGCGCCAGCATCTGGGGACCAGCGATGCCCGGATCGCGCACGGTGGTATCCATCATGCCCAGCTCGACCCGCAAGGCTTCGCGCACCATGACGATGTCGCGCACCAGCCGGGCGTCGGACATGATCTGGGCGCTGTCGCGCTCGCGCTTGAAGGCGCTCATGGCGCTGACCAGGATGGCCGTCACCAGCACGACCACCAAAGTGCCCGTCACCAGCGACAATAAGGTCGAAACCGAAAAACCGCGCTTCATGGCTGAGTGGTGGACTTCGATGTTTTCTTCGGCCGCATCCTACCGGTCCAGGGATGGCGAAAGCCTTAAACCGGGGTGGCCGATCCGCACAAAAGTGAAGTTGCCTCGAGGCTTAGCCGGCTTGCCCGCACCAGGGACGCAAGGGGAAAAACCTTGCTTCTTGAGGCTTCCCGGCGCGTCCCGCGGTCGCCAAAGGCCGGTTAATCTACACTTAAGGTATTGGCTAGTTATTCTGTAGGGTAAAGGCCTACACGAAAAATAGGAGCGCCAGCCGGGTTCCGGATTGACCGCCCTGGACTAAACTAGCGCTCCAAGCCCGGACGGCTCCACAGGGGTATTATGGCGGGGGAATTTTCGGGAATTCTGCCGGTGGCGGCGGCAACGCAGCCGCCGTTGAAACTTGAACGGGCTTAAGCAATGTCCTCCGGAAAAAGCCCCATCCGTTCCCGCAATTTCTGCCCCGAATGCGGCAGTCCGCTTTTCTATGTGAAGACGCTTTTCTTTTTTCTCACCGGCAAGCGCAAGCGGGTGTGCCTGGCGCCGGCATGTCACTTTGAAGACGCTCGCCGTTTCCGCATTGCCGGCAACCGTTACGACCAACACTAATGAATGTAATTTAAGTCGCGCGCAGGATTTTGTGGCGTGAGCAGGGTGAGGCCCGGTTCGCGCGATCCGCGCGAACGAAATGGTCCAGTGGACCATTTCGAGGGCCGAACGCGCGGAGCACAAGCGACGCGCCGGGCATGCGGCAATACACGGCCGCTCGCCCAAGCTCGCGGCGTTCGCCGCTTTCGCAGGTCCACTGGACCTGCTCACATGCTTCGCATGACGCAGCTCACCTCACGACGCAAAAGACGAGCGCCTAGGCGGCGCCGGAGCCTTCCATCTGGCGATCATGCCAGCGCACCGCTTCGCGCAACAATTCGCTGGCGGTGGACAGGTGCATCTTCTGCTTGATGCGCGCGCAATAGGCCTGCACCGTCTTGATGCTGACATTGAGGGTTTCGGCGATCTGCCTTGTGCCCAGTCCCCGCCCCAGCAAATCGAACACTTCCAACTCGCGGTCGCTCAATTCCTGCACGCCCGACAGCGGCGTGGCGCGGCCGCCGACGAATTTTTCGGCAAAGGCGGTGGAGATCTGGTCGCTGACGCAAAGCTTGCCCTGGTGGACATCGCGGATGGCGGTGATGATCCTTTTTGTGGACTCCCGCTTCATCACATAGCCGCGGGCGCCGGCGCGGATGGCGCGCTCGGCATAGATCTCCTCTTCATGCATGGACAGGACCACGATCCCCACAGTGGGCCAGCGGGACTTGATGGTCTTCACCAATTCCAGGCCCGAAGCCTCTTTCAGCGACAGGTCCACCACGGCGATGTCGGGGGTGACGGTTTTGAAAACCTTGACCGCGTCCGCGATATTGTCGGCCTCGCCGCACACGCTCATGTCCGGCTGCTGCTCGATCAGGCTGGTCAGCCATTCGCGCACCATGGGATGGTCGTCAACCAAAAGCACCTTGAGCTTGCGGGTCATGACGGCATCTCCATCGGCGGGGCGCCGAGCTGCGGAATAAGACAACTCAATTCGACGCCTGTCGGACGATGCGCCTGAACCGCAAAACGGCCGCCGATCATTTTGGCGCGATCCGCCATGATCCTCAGCCCCATGCCGCCCGCTTTCGGCGAAGCCTTGGTCATGCCGTCCCCATTGTCGCTGACACTGAGGCGGACGCCGACTTCGGTCTCCTCCAGCGCCACGGTGATGCAGCCTGCATGACCGTGCTTGATGGCATTGCTCACCGCCTCCTGGGCGATGCGATAAAGATGGGTGGCGGTGGCGGGGGAATGGATCAGCACGGGGCTGTTGCATTCGAAACGGCACTCCACCCCGAACAATTGTGTGGTGGTGGCGGCGAATTCCTCCAGGGCCTGCATCAATCCGTCGGACTGCATTTCCACCGGATGCAGGCCCTTGGCCATGTTGCGCGCCAGGCTGATGCCCTCCTCCACCATATCGACAATGCGGTTGGCATCCCGGGTTTCGCCCAAACCCTTGCTGGTGAGCTTTTCCGCCAGCACATGACCCGCCAGCGCGGTGGCGGTCAGATGCTGGCAAAGACCGTCATGCAGATCCTGGCCGATGCGGCGCTGCTCGCGCTCGCTGATCTCCAGCATCTCATGTTCCAGTCTTTCGCGCTCCGCGGTTTCGCGCGCCAAGGCGCGGGCGCGTTCCTGCACCCTTATTTCCAATCCGGTCTGCAAGCGCCTGAGCCGGCTAAGGACGTAAACCAGGAAAGCGTAGAACAGAAATCTCAGCGAGCCGTTGATTGCCGGGACATGAACGCCCGTGACCTGCGACTGAATACCGGCGAAAAAATCACCGGCGATCCAGATGACCACGGAAAAAACCGAAAGGCCCGTCGCCGCCCAGCCGCCGACAAACAGCGCCATCACCGAAATGGGAAGGGCATAAACCACCGACAGGGTGATCTGGGTGCCGGAGAGATAGTCGACATAGCCGATGACACAAGTGACCAACAGACAGGACAGTCCGATGGTCCGGGGAGAATGAGATGCCAGCCAGCGTTCCACGCCGGTGGGCAAACCGTTCCAGGCTTGTGCGTCGGGCGCTTCTTCCCGTGTTGATGGCATGCCTTAAACCGGCCTTTTTATTGCGACATTTTGCGACAAAATGGTAACTATGAAAACCCTCTATCCGGATCATAATTAAAGCAAGGATAACAATAGCTTAAGGACGTGTTCGGAGCCGGTGAAACCGCCGCACGCTGCGGAATCACTCTAAACAGAGGATGCCGCCCAAGGGCAGACCAAGGGGCAATCCAAGGTGCAGCACAGGCCATCGGGACGATAGTCCAATCTGGCCTGGCCGGCGAAATCCGACGCCAGCACACGCTCAATGATGCGCGTGCCAAAGCCGCGCCGTGACGGCGCCGCCACCGGCGGCCCGTCCTTCTCCCGCCAGGCGAATTCCAGCCTGTCCGCGCCGTCCTTGTGCAGGATCCGCCAGCTCACCGAAACCTGTCCGCCGGCAACCGACAGCGCCCCATATTTGATGGCGTTGGTCGCCAGTTCATGCAACGCCAAGGTCAATGCCAGGCCCCGCCTGGGCGTCAACAGACAGGACGGTCCTTCCACCGCGATCTGTGCGCGGCCCAGATGGCTCGCGTGATGCGGCGACAGCGCCATCTTCACCACTTCGCGCATATCCATGTCGTGCCATTGATGGTTGGTGAGCAGCTCATGCGCCCGCGCAAGCACTTGCAGCCGTCCGTCCAGATTGGCGCGCGCCTGTTCCAAACTGATATTGCCGCGCAAGGTCTGGGCGCCGATCGCCCCCACCGTCGCCAGCAGATTCTTGATGCGATGATCCAACTCCCTGAGCAAAAGTTCGCGGGTCTGTTCCAATTCCTTGCGCGCGGTGATGTCCATCACCACCCCGCGCGAGCGCACCGCTTTGCCCGCTTGATCGCGGATATACTCGCCGCGCCCGTTGAGCCACTTGGCATTGCCGTCCGGCATCTTGAGCCTGATATCAAGCTCATAGGCATGCAGCCCGGTATCGGCGACACGCCTGTTCGCCTCCTGGACATAATCTTCGCCCTCTGGCGGAAAATAACGGCCGCGCAAATCCCGGATCGTCAGCTGGTGATCGTCGGGGAAGCCGTAAAGCCGGTTCAGCCGCGGCGAGTGTTTGAACGTCAAATTCTGGGGATCGAAATCAAACGGCGCGACGCCCGTGACATCCATCACCGCCTCAAGCTCCTGCTCGCGCTCCTTCAGCCGCGCCACCGCCTCTCCCAAGCCCTGCTCGACATTCTTGCGCGCGGTAATGTCGGTGAGCACGCCCATGATCTCTTGCGGCGCATCGTTCGCCCCCCGCAAAATTTCCGCGTTCAAGGCGAACCAGTGCAAGCTCTCATCAGGACGGCGCACCTGGAATTCCAGCTCGAAAAAACGGTCTCTTGCCGCGATCGCCCGGCGCGCCAGATGACGCAGTCTTTCCCATTCCCGCGGCGGCAACAGGCTTTCCACCTGCGCGACCGTCAGCGCCAGGCGGGGCGGAAAACCCAAAAGCTGATTGAGCTCCTGCGTGGCCACGATTTCTTCCCGGGCCAGGTTATATTCCCACACCGCCATGCCGCCGGCATTCATCGCCAGCTCCAGGCGGCGCGCGGTGGCGTGCTGGCGTTCCAAACCCTTCAGCATCAGGTGCATCAGCGCGATGATCAGTCCGGTGGTGCAGGCGTAAAAGCCGATGGCGACCGCAAGGTCGCCGCCCTTGAAATGCACCGGGCTGGAACTGTCCGCCAGTTGCAGGATGGAGAGCACCGCGCCCAAGAACGCCGCCAGGCTTGCCGGCGCCGGACCGCAGAGAAAGGCGGCAAGCACCACCGCCGGATAGAAAGGAAGAATAGGAAAAGCCGCCAGCGTGGACCCCGCCAACAGCCGCGCCGCCACCGCCAGACAGACCAGCAGGAATGCGATCGGATAGCCCAACACCGGATTGGTCCGGAGGGCGCGGCTTTGCTGCGCGACGGTCCACAGATTGAAGGTCTGCACGCTCCCTCCCCCAGAGCCAACTAAAGAGCGGATCAGCCGCCAGCGCAACCGCGCTGATAAAATGTCAATTGTTAAACCGCTTGCAGACTAGGCTGTTCGGGCCTTATGCAAATCGCCGGGCATGGGGCTGGGGAGTTTCCATGACCTCCAATTGGGATGGGGAACTTCATGGAAACGGTCTTCAAGCAGGCGATCCGCCTGATGTCCGCCGCCGCGCTTCTGGCCTTGGCCGCTTGTTCCGGCGGTGGAGGCGGCGGAGCCACCCCGGCCACCGCGGCCAGCAACACCGCCTCCAGCAGCAGCAACAGCAACAGTTCCAGCAGCAATTCCAGCAACAGTTCTTCCAGCAGCAATTCCACGGCCACACCGCCTGCTTGCAGCACCGCCGTCTGCATCACAGCGCCGGCGGCGGCGAGCGCGGGCGGCGCCACGCCTCTTTTTGAAAGCGGCGCCGGCACGCCGAATTTCTCCACCAACGCACCGCCGCTCAACACCGTCTTCCCGCTGACCATCGCGGCGCTTCAGACCACACAGACCAGCGTCAAGGATGCAGGCATCACCAGCGGCACGGTGACCTTCCAGGGCGTGACCTCGTCCGGCGGCACCAATTATCCCATCTTCGAGTTGAAGGTTCCCAGCATCGGCTTGGACGCGCCGAATCTGAGCGGCAGCGGGACGCCGGCAACGCTTTCCGATGGCAGCACCGCCAATGCGGTAAGCGGCGTGCTAAACTATGCCTCAATGGGCGTGTGGGCCTATTTCCCGAAAAGCACGCCGGGCACCAACTATATCGGCGAGGCGCTGACCGGCTATCAGACACAGACAGGACATGTGCCGGCTTCGGGCAGCGCCACCTATATCGGCAGCAACGGATCGGCACAGGGCGCCCCTCAGGCCGGCGGTGTCGCGGGACAGATCTATGCGCCCAACGCCGCAGGAACCGCCGTGACCGGCGGCGGTATCGGAGGAAGTGCCTCGGTCAGCGTGAACTTCGCCAGCGGCGCGGTCAGCGGGCAATTGACCAATATGTTTTCATCCTCGTCGGCGCTGGGCACAAATCCCTGGAACACGGTCAATCTCAGTGGCAGCTTGTCGGGATCGAGCGTCAGCGGCACCACTTCGACCACCGCCGCGCCGGCCAATGCGGGCATATTGGGCATGAGCGCCGCCGCTACCGGAAAATTCAACGGCGCGCTTTACGGACCCAATGTCAACGAATTCGGCGCGATCTGGTCGCTCTATGAGCCCACCAGCGATGGCGGCAAGGCTGTCTTGGGCGTGATCGGCGCGACACATCAGTAACGAAGCATTGGCAAGGGCTTAACCAGCCTGAAGAACAGGCTTGCCGCCCTCCTTGCCAAGGGGTGCGAACTGCCCCCTAATCCGGCCCATGAGCGGGGTTTCGGACGAACGGGCGGTCTGGCTGGGGCGGTTTGTGCTGCCGCATGAGCCGGCGCTGCGCGCCTGGCTTTCCCGGCGCAGCCTGGGCGGGCTGGAAATCGACGATGTGATCCAGGAAACCTATACCCGCCTGTTCCAGGCCGAGAGCGTTGCCCATATCCATGACGCCAAGAATTATGCCTTCCAGGTGGCGGGCTCGGTGGTGATCGATCATTTGCGGCGCATGAAAGTGGTGTCGCTCTCCTCGGTTCCCGATCTGGAATATCTGGAAGTGGTCAGCGACGAGCCCTCGCCCGAACGCCAGGTGATCGATCGTGATGAATTGCAGCGCCTGGCCGAGATGATCGCGCGCCTGCCGGGCAAGATCCGCGATGTTTTCACCCTGCGCCGGGTGCATGGGCTGTCGCAACGGGAGGTGGCCGCCAGGCTGGGCCTGTCCGAAAGCACGGTCGAGAAGCACATGGCCAAGGGGTTTTTAATCATGCTGGAACAATATGGACATGGCGGAAAGGTGCCGTCTCGTCCGTCTAGTCCAGCAACACAGGAAGGAATGCGCCGGGATGCCCGGAAAGACCGCACAACAGATTGATGCCGAAGCGGCCGATTGGGCCGCCCGCATCGATCGCGGCGAGCTGACGCCGGAACAGGACGCCCTGTTCCAGGCCTGGCTGGCCGAGGATGTGCGCTCTCTGGGCGCTTACGGCCGCATGCGGGCGCTGGCCTTGACCAGCGAGCGGGCCCGCGCGCTTGGCCCCGACTTTGATCCCGCCGCCTTCACCCCTGCTCCCGTTTCCGTTCCGGCCTGGCCGCGCCGCCGCCTGCTGCAATGGGGTGGCGCGATCGCCGCCACCGCGCTTTTCGGGATTGGCGGAAGCTGGCAGTTGTTGCGCCAGCGCGGCCGCTTCTCCACCGGCAAGGGCGAGACCAAAGTGGTGGCGCTGAAGGATGGTTCGGTGGTCACCCTCAACACCGCTTCCGAAATCCAGGTGAGCTACAGCGACACCATGCGCAGCGTCGAACTGGTGCAAGGCGAAGCCTTGTTCGATGTCGCCAAGAATAAAAGCCGTCCCTTTGTCGTCACCGCCGGCGACACCAATGTGCGCGCCGTGGGCACCAGCTTCACCGTCCGCCGTCTGGAAACCGCGCCGGTCCAGGTCTTGGTGCAGGAAGGCGTGGTGGAAGTCTCCAAACCGGCAACCGGCGCCGCCCCTGTGCGCGTCGCGGCCAACAGCATGGCCGAGGCGCCGGAAGCCGCCCCCATCGCGGCCAAGCCTGTGCCGGTGGCGCAAGTCCATCGCCAGATGGCTTGGCAGAAAGGCCAGATCGCCTTCGAGGGTGAGACCCTGATGCAGGCGGCAGCGGAATTCGCCCGATATAGCGATACCAGGATCGTGATTCAGGACGCCGGCCTGGCCAAGGAAGAAATCGCCGGCCTGTTCAAGGCCACCGATCCCGTGGGTTTTGCGCAAACCATTGCCATCAGCCTGAACGCCCATGCCCAGGTCGGAGAAGGAGAAGTCCGTCTGACGCGGTGAGACCCGACGGCGAAGCCGGCAAATCGATCCAGTGGATCGATTTGAGGGTCGAACGCCGCGAGCTTGGGCGAGCGGCCGTCCGAGGCGTCATGGGAAACACATGACCTTGCGCAGTAGCGGTGGGACCGCTACGCGTTGGGCAAGAGCCTTCAGGAAATAAGAAGGCGGTGAAATGTTCAGGGGGATCATGGCTTTTCGTCGCAACACATGCCTTGCCTGTGGCATTGCGATTGCGACCACCGCCACCGCCAGCGCGCAGCCGCGCAGCATCAACATCCCCTCCGAAGAAGCCGCCAAGTCGATCCCCGAATTCGCGCGCCAGGAAAATATCCAGATCGTGGCGCCGGTCAGCCAGCTGCACGGCATCAAGACGCCGGCAGTGTCGGGCAATCTGGAATTGGAAGACGCGCTGAAGGCGCTGCTGGTTGGCACCGGTCTGGAAGTGGCCAGCAATGACGGCGCCACCATTGTGCTGCGCCAGGCATCCGTCCAACCCCTGCCGGTAGAGCAATCCCAGATGGCAGACGCCGGACCGCCGCCTTCGGAATCCATTATCGTCACCGGGTCGCGTGTGATTTCCGACGCCGGCACGTCGCCGACGCCGCTGACCATGGTCTCGGCCAAGCAATTGCGCGACACCACGCCGGGCAATCTTGCCGACGGCTTGAACAAGCTGCCGATTTTCCAAGGCTCGCAGATCATCGGCCGCCCCGGCGACGGCAGCCAGAATTTCTCCAGCAACACGCTGAACCTGCGCAATTTCGGGATGCAACGCACCCTGGTGCTGCTGGATGGCCACCGCGCTGCCTCTTCCAACGGCGACGGTTCGGTGGATATCGACACCCTGCCGCAGATGCTGGTTTCGCGCATCGACATCGTCACCGGCGGCGCATCCGCCGTTTATGGCTCCGACGCGGTAACCGGGGTGGTGAACTTTGTTCTCGACAAGAAGTTCAATGGCTTCAAGGCCGACGTCAATTCCGGCCTGTCCACCTATGGCGACGCCATGAGTTACAATATCGACGCGGCAGGCGGCACCGATCTGTTCGGAGGGCGCGGTCATTTCGAAGCCGCGCTGGAATATCGTCACCGCGATCCCGTCAACCAATCCGCCCGCCCCTACGGCCCACCCGCCAACTATGGCGCGATGGCGGGTACCGGCAC
>Ga0207648_10004563_pt1 | contig 14200 bp, 12 predicted proteins | sample KBSMisM32_FD_184310 | JGI IMG/M metagenome (GOLD analysis project Ga0207648, IMG submission 184310) | Miscanthus rhizosphere microbial communities from Kellogg Biological Station, Michigan, USA - KBS Miscanthus M3-2 (SPAdes) (version 2) | ecosystem: Host-associated > Plants > Roots >...
CATATCGCCTACACCGCCGGCAACATCGACATTGCCGCGGGCAAGCAGGCGCTCGCCCGCTCGCACAACCGCGCGGTCCGCTCGTTCGCGCAGCAGATGGTGCGCGATCACCAGGCGGTGAACGTCAAGGCGCTTGCGCTGGTCAAGAAGCTGCACGTGACGCCCGAAGCGAACCCGACCAGCACCGCTCTGCAGAAGGACGCCAGTGCGACTCTGCGGCGCCTCAGCCACCTCCACGGCCGCGCCTATGACCGCGCCTACGTCGACAATGAGGTCGCCTATCACAAGGCGGTCAACGGCGCGCTCGAATCCACGCTGATCCCGTCGGCCAGGAATGGCGAGCTCAAGTCGCTGCTCGAGACCGGCCTGACCTTGTTCCGCGAGCACCAGGCGCACGCGGAGCAGGTCGCGAAGGCGCTCAGGTAAGCGATGCGCTTGCGGCGTTATCTCGCGTCCGTCGCAAGTGGCGGGGCCCTGCTGCTGAGCGCCCCCTCGGCAGCGGCGGCCCCGCGCGTTTACACGGTGGTGATCGAAAAGATGAAATACGGGCCGCTCCCGGCGCAGCTCCACAAGGGCGATGCGATCATCTGGGTGAACCGCGACTTCCTGCGGCACACAGTGACCGCGGCCGACCGCAGCTTCAACCTCGACTTGCCCGCCGGCGCGAAAGGCAAGACCGTCCTGACGAAGAGCGGTAATATCCCGTTCGTATGCCGCTTCCATCCGGGCATGCGCGGCGTTCTGCAGGTCAAATGAGCTGACAATGACGGCACAGGTCAAAACTGCGGTCGATTACGGCGCGCTCGGCGATGTCGCACTCGCGCGGCTCTGCGCGGCGCGCGATCGCGAGGCGATCAGCCATGTGATCACCGCCAACAATCAGCGCCTGTTCCGCGCCGCCTGGAGCATCCTCAAGACCCGGCAGGACGCGGAGGAAGCCGTGCAGGCCGCCTATTTGTCCGCCTTCGCCTCGATCGGCGCTTTCGAGGGCCGCTCCGCGCTCTCGACCTGGCTCACGCGCATCGTCGTCAATGAGGCGCTAGGGCGGCGCCGCGCCGAACAGCGCCGTCGCCGTCATTTCGAACAAGAAGGTGTCGCCGTGCTCGACCAATATCGCGATGCGCTGATGCGCGGATCGGACGCGGAACGGCCCGACGTCGCCGTCGCGCGCGAGCAGATCCGCAAGCTGCTCGAAGAGGCCGTGGCCGAGCTTCCGGAGACGTTCCGCACCGTGTTCGTGCTGCGCGAAATCGAAGGCATGAGCAGCGAGGACACCGCCGAAGTCCTCGGCGTTCCGGTCGCGACGGTGAAAACACGCCTGTTCCGCGGCCGCCGCCGCCTCCAGCAAATGCTCGCGCCCGAATTGGCCAACGTCTTTGGCGGCACGTTCCCGTTTGCCGGCAATGACTGCGCCGCTTTGACCGAAAGGGTCCTGGCGCGGCTTGGGCTCCAGGCCGAGCCTCAGTAGCGCGCGAGGATGAACGCGCGCGCGGCGCGATATTCCTGCGTCGTCACGCGCCCGTCGCCGTCCGCGTCGGCGAGCTTGCGGAACTCAATCGCCGCCGCCTGCGCCTCGCCCGGGTCGAGCAGGATATTGCGGTCGCGATCGTAGAATTTGAGCGCCCAGTTCATCAGCACCCAATCGCGCTCGAAGATCTGCAGCGCGGCGGGCGCAACCGCGACATGCGCCCGCAGCGACTGCGCGGAGACAGCAGCGGGCATGGCCGCAAGCATCAACGAAAGAATCGCTCCGCGCACGTGCGATCAACGCGCGAGTTTCCGCGACGTTCACCGCGCCCGCGACTAGAAGGCGCGAACGATGCCCATCTCTGTCCGCACACGCCGATAGTCGAACAGGCCGATACTGCTGATATTCCGCTCTGCCGTGACTCGAAGCAGGGGCGCAAAGCTCATGACGGTCAACTTGCGAAGAGTAACGGCGATGCTTGCGCGGTACAGGTTCTCCGTCCGCCTCCTCGGGTAAAGGAAAAGGCGCTCGTCGGCTTCCAGGTGTATGTAGGCCAGTGTTGCCGTCACCGTAGCCGCTCCCATTTCACGATAGCCGAGGACGGACACTTGGCCGCTCTTCGTGGAGTAGCCGCCGTCTCGAAGATTCTGCCGTTCGGCGAACAGGGTGACGCTGATACCGGCTCTCGCCGACAACGCCCGCTCGTAACCGACCGAAAACCCGTAGCTGCGGCCGTCCTGGCCGTCGTTGAGCTTATTGTCGACTGCCCCGACCGCTCCGCCCGCACGAAGTTGGGAGCGGCGGCCAATGGGCCGCATGAAGACGAGGCCGAGGTAGCCCGTAGCCGACAGGAGGCGATTGCCGTGCCGGCGCCAGATTCCGCCTATTTCCGTGTTCAATCTTGCGGCGCCGATGGCGAGCTCCGGCCCGGCCGAAATGCCGATCGCGACATCGTTGAACTTTGTTGCTCGGTACAGATCGGCGGAACCGGCGATCTTGCCAAGCAAACTGGTCTTGCCGCTCACTCGCGCTCGACCATAAACTTGGCCGCGCAGCGCCACCCCGACACCCGACGTTTCGCGGGCTTCTCGATCAAGGGTCAAGTCGCCAAACACAGTGCCGAGCGAGGGCGCTCGGGTCGCCCGATTGATGTTGCTGTCCGGGGCAATTGCGACCTCGAGCGATCCGCCTGACGGCTTGCGCGCACGCAGGGCAGCCGAGTAGCGGTCGACAAGCAACGCGACAGCCGGTGGCAGGCCCGCGGCCTGGGCCTCGCGCAGCGCCCGTCGCGCGCCGGCTTCGTCCCCAAGCAACTCGAGGAGTCGGGCCAATTCCAGCCGCACCCGGGTTGCGCCCGGGTCGTCATCGAGGATTTGGCGGAGCATCAGGGCAGCTGCGGTTTGCCGCCCCGCTCTCGCCAGCAGCATAGCCAACCGAAAGCGCGCTTCGGAACGGATCTCGAGCGTCGGGTGCCGCGTGAGGTCGCCCAACACTCGTTGTGCCTGGGCCAGGTCGCCCGCCGCGGCGAGGCGCTCGGCCAGGGCAAATTTTTGCGCGGCCGCTTCGTCAACGACGCAACCGGCTTGGCGCGAGCACGCCGGTTGCGCGGCTGATCCCTCAGCGGGAGTGAATGCTGCCGCTGCGAGAAGGTGAACTATCGGTCCAATGATGAGCATCGCGAGCCGGCTCGCGCATCATTGCTTGCCGACGAAGACACCTGCAATTGCGCCGGTCCCGCCGGAGGCCGAGAAACTGTAGCCCGTCTCGTTAGCCGCGGGCCCGAAGAATCCGCCCGCGAACTGCCCGTTCATTCCAAAGCCTGTGAGGCTACCGCTATAGTTGCTCGTGCCGCTGGCGATTGTGCCCGTGCCGGCAAGCGTCCCCAATTGCTGGAAGCCTCCCAGGGTGCCCGTGAGGAAATCGCTGTTGCCACGCAGAGAGAGCGTCGTTGCGATGGTGCCGCTGGCAAAGTCGGCCGACACCGTTCCGGAGCTGCCCAGCAGCCGGTAGCCCGCACCACCGACGGAGGCGTAACCATCGACAATTCCGGAATAGGTGCCGCTACCGGTGCGCGGCATGCTTGCGGCGGAAGTCTCCTGTCCAATTACGAACACGCCCGTGTCGAACTGGCGCGCGGCTTGCGGACCACCGGCATCCGAATAGAGACCGTACGTCAGATAGCTGAGCTGGATGCGCGAGTTCGTGGCACTGTTCTTGAGCAATTGAAGCTCGGCTGACCGGCTGCCGGCATCATAATCGAAGCGGTAATAAGCAAAATTATTCGTCTCATCGCCGCCGGTCGGCTTGGCCCCCAGGGTTTGATTCGTGAAGATCGGGAAATCGTAGTCCCACTTCGAGTGCCCGGACCAGATGGCATATTGGCCCTGGTTGTTCTGCACCATTATCTCGCCGCGCCTCGCCGCGCCCAGAATGGATGCGCCGGTGGTTGCTCCAGTGACGAGATTCATCGTGAGGCCGAGCCTCGCGCCCGCCACGGGAACCGCATAGTCCCAGGAGAAGGTTCCTGCGGGCGAAGCTGACGGCGTTGGCGTCGCCGTCTGGGGAGGGGCAGGCAGCATCGCAACGCCGTCGCTGCCGCCTCCACAAGCCGTGAGAGTGAATGCAAGTGCGAGCGAAGATACGGTCAGCTTTTTGCAAGAGAGCGCCATGGTTTGGCTCCTTCAGCGCCAGTCCCGATATTGAGAGCGGGTCGCCGACCATTGAAGACAAACCCAGGTTAAGTGGCTATGCACGGACGATGATTTGTTGGTGATGGGATGCTGATGATTGCGTTCGCGGCCTCCTGATGGGCGTACCCATGATCGATCTGGCGGAAACGTCAGACTTTGATCTGGGAGGATTGCGCGTCAGCCCGGCTCATCGCCAGGTTTCCATGAACGGCGAATGCCGCGAGCTTGAGCCGAGGGTCGCTCAGGTGCTTATCGCCCTCGCCTCGGCCAGCCCGGCGGTGGTGTCGCGCGACCGCCTTGTCGAGCAATGCTGGGGTGGTCGGATCGTCGGCGACGATGCGCTGAACCGCTGCATCCTCGCGCTTCGCCATCTCGCCCGGGAATTCTCGCCCGAGCCCTTCGCCATCGAGACGGTGCCGCGCGTCGGCTACTCCTTGCTCGCCGGGCCACCGGGCAATGGCAGCGCCCCGGTTCGCCGCTTCCCGGCGAAGGTTCCGGTCGCGCTGCTTCTCACGGCCATCGTCGCCGTCGCAATAGCCTTCTTTTGGACCAACTATCAGCGCGGTTCGGCCGGCCCCGCGTCAATCGCGGTGCTGCCGTTCCGCAACCTCTCCACCGAGAACGCATATTTCGCCGAGGGTATCGGCGAGGAAATCCTCGACCGGCTGTCGCGCGAGCCGCAGTTCCGTGTCGCCGGACGCGCCTCGTCGGCACAGTTCGGCAAGGACCCGGATCTCGGCGACGTCGCCAAACGGCTGAACGTCGATTACGTGCTCGAGGGCAGCGTTCGTACCCAGGGCAACCGCGTCCGCGTCAACGCCGACCTCGTCCGCGCGAGCGACCGATCGCGGCTGTGGTCGGGAAGCTACGACGGGGCCTTGAGCGACATTTTCGCGATCCAGAGCGCGGTCGGCGAGGCCGTCGCCGGTGGCCTGCGCCGCCAGCTCGGGCCGGCGGCCAACCGGCGAGTCGTCAACGGCGAAGCCTACGCCCTCTACCTCAATGCGCGGGGTATACTGCACGCTGGGCTGCCCGATGGCGGCAAGGACGCGATTGCGCTGCTCGAGCGAGCGACTGTCCTCGACCCGAATTTCGCGGCGGCTTGGTCTGGGCTCGCCGATGCTTTGCTGCTCGAAGGCCGGGCCCAGGATAATGAAGGGATGATCGCGCTCGTGCCACGAGCCCGTGACGCCGCACGCCGTTCGCTGGAGCTCGATCCGGGTGACGGCAACGCGCATGAAATCATGGCGCAGCTCCTCGGCTCGGATTCGCCCGAAGCGATCGCGGAACGGTGGCGCGCCGGGCAGCTCGCCGCTCGCACTTCCGAGGGTCAGTTGTGGCGCGGCGGAGCGCTGGAAGCGTCGGGTCGCTGGGCGGAAGCCGCCGCAAGCCAGCGCCGCTCGCATGAGCTGGACCCGTCGTCGTCGGGTCCGTGGCGTATTATCCTCGATCATTCGGCGGTGATGGGGGATCGGGCTGGCGCGAAGGCCGCCATCAAGGCCGGGTTCGCCGATGATTCGATGCTCGAGAGTTTCGCGCTCGCGCGCCTTGCCTGGTTCACCGGCGATTTCTCGGAAGCGGCCCGCCGCTGGTCGGATCTCACCAAGGGCCAGTCGCAATGGGCGCGGCCGTCGAAGCTTAGCCTCGAGAATGCTTTGTACATGCTCGATCTCTCGAACAATCTGCCGTCACGGCCGCCGCGCCCGAACGTCGGCCAGGCCCGTTCAACCCCGGCGAATGTGTGGATGGCGTCCGCGCCGTCAGCCGCCGAGTGGCAAAGGCGCAATCGCTCCTCGGCCGCCGACCTCGTCTATCGCGATGAGAACGTCGTGGCCGCCAAGCTCATGCTCAACGCCGGCCGCGCCAGCGAGCTCGTCGCGACCTACGACGGTCCGACCGGGCTTCTCGGGCTCCGGCGCGGCCAGGTGGTCGGCACCTGCTTCCTCCAAAGCGCCGCGATCGTCGCCGCCGCGCTTCGCGCCGTCGGCCGGAACGGCGAAGCCGACGCGGTCCTCCGCAGCGCGGACTCGACTATTGGCCGCGCCTACCGGCGCGGTCCGGTCCCGCTGTGGCTGGAGGACGATGCCGCGGGGATCTGGGCGCTCCAGGGCAAGCCGGACGCCGCCGCCGCCGCCCTCGACCGGGCGCTTCGCCGCGGCTCTGCCCACGCCACCCGCACCGATCTCAAGCGGCTGAAGGACGAGCCCGCGTTCCGCCCGCTGCTCGGCAACCCGCTCTTCGAGGCCGTCCGCGCGAAATACGACGCCCACTTCGCCCGCGAGCGGCTGGAAACCGCAAGGGCGCTCAAAATCGCCATCTGATTTCCATCCGGCCGCCTGTCCATCGCTGCTCAGTGCCCAGCGCACCGCCCGCTGCAGCGTCTCGCGTCACTGAGCAACGACCTGAGCGGGACGACGAACGACCTCCTCGGTCAGAGGAAATTTCGTGTATTTAGTAAACTGTCACCGTAATTGACCGTAATTGGTGCAGACTCTAATCACAAGGTATGCCTGTGTCGGCGGTGGTGCGTATTTCGACGCCAATGGAATGTATAATCCGGCGGTCTGGAATTGCAGCTGGGTCGGGTACTGGGTGGATATTCCCGATCAGCCGCGCACGCGAGGGGGCGATTTGTTCGGGGAGCCAAGTTATCCATGCTCAATCGTGTTGAAATCGTGCGTCGACTCACTCCCGAAGGGTCAACCAACCTCGCCGACGCCACAAAAGAATGACCATGGCGTCAAGGCATGCACTTCGAAAATCGCCAGAGAAAAAGGTGCAGCGTTGCTATTGGACGCCGGAGGTCTCGGAGTTAGTCTCCTCCCTGGAGGCAAAGCAGCTGTAGCACTAACGGGCTTAGCGCTGAGCAGTGCGGCCGGCATCAATGGAGCGGTTCACAGGGACTTGAGCGGGGCTACGGCTGGCGTTGCCGCTTATCACTTCGCGGCGATTGGCCCTGAAGCGGCACGTTTAGAAACTGCAGCTCGGACGTCCTTCGGGAGACGAGCAGCAAGCTACGTTCCCTATCTTGGCACCATTTTGGCGGCCGGAACCCTGCTCTATGATGGTACAAAAGCTTTCCGAGAATATCAACAGTGTCGGGCAGGGAAGTAGTCGTGACTTCACAATCAGATGTATTCAACAATCTTTCCGGAAAGTGGGCATTACTTATCTTCGTGCTGTCTGCCCCGATCTTTATGATATTCGCATATTTTGATCGATCAGACAAGGGACTAGTCGCATACTTCTCTTGCGCTATCATACTCACTCTTCTGCGCGCATCTTGGCCATTGCGGAGAATGTCTTGGTTCTGGCCTGTTATGATTTTGGCAACTGCAATTCACGCGCTTGCAGTCTGGCGCATAAGTTTCACAGCTCTCGATTTTCCCGCCGTAATTTTGGTCCCGTTTGGTATCGTCGACTTTCTTGCATGGTTTTACGTGGTCTGGTCGCTAAGCAAGCGAGTACGGTAACCATGCACTCAATTCCGCACCGCAACCTCCAACAATAGGAACGCGCTAGGGAAAAGCTGAGCGGCCGCGGCGGCTAGATCGGCTTCAGGTTGTGGGACAGGACCCAGCGGCTGGATTACGGTGGCTGGATTACGGTGACAGGATTACGGTGAGGATTACGGTGGATTACGGTGAGTGGATTACGGTGACAGTTTACTAAATGCACCCAATTCTCGACTAGGCATCGGCCAGGCAAACACGAATTCGCCTGCCACAGCCCGGTCACCCCGCCGGCGTCAGCGCGGCCCTGACCGCCTTCTGCAGCGCCTCGGCGCGGAACGGCTTGGCGAGCAGCGGGGCTTCGGGGGCGGTGCTCTTGACCGCCTCGGTCTCGCTGTAGCCGGAGACGAACAGGATCGGGAGGCCGGGGGTGCTGTTGCGCAGGCGGCGGGCGACGTCGGCGCCGGAGAGGCCGGGCATGATGAAGTCGAGGACGACGAGGTCGGGGGTTTCGCGTGTCGCTTCGGCGATGCCCTCGCGCCCGTCGGCCGCCTCGCGGACATTGTAGCCCTGCTCCTCGAGCGCCTCGACGATGAACCCGCGCACGTCGGGGTCGTCGTCGATGACCAGGATCGACAGCGGCGCCGGCGCCGGGGCGGCGGCCACGGGCTCGTCGGCGCCCGCGGCCGGTTCGCTGACCGCCTTGTCGGCCTTGCGGAACAGGAGCTTGACCGCGGTGCCCTTGCCCGGCGTGCTTTCGATCCGCGCGGTGCCGCCCGACTGGCGCGCCATGCCATAGACCATCGACAGGCCGAGGCCGGTGCCCTTGCCGACTTCCTTGGTGGTGAAGAAGGGCTCGAACGCGCGCTCGAGGACTTGCGGCTCCATGCCGGCGCCGGTGTCGGCGATGGTGAGCTCGATATAGTCGCCGGGCTCGAGGTCGGGCTCGCCGGTGACTCGCACGCGCCGGGTGGAGAAGGTGAGGAAGCCGCCGTCGGGCATTGCGTCGCGGGCGTTGATCGCGAGGTTGAGCACCGCGACCTCGAGCTGGGTCGGGTCGGCCATGACGGGCATCAGCGCCTCGTCGAGGTCGAACTGCTTGGTGATCCCCGGACCGAGCACGTTGCGCAGCAGCGGCCGCATGTTCTGGATGAGCGGGGCGACGTGGGTCGGCTGGACCTCGAGCCGCTGGACCCGGCTGAACGCCAGCAGCTGCCCCGTCAGCCGCGCGCCACGTTCGGCAGCGGCAAGCGCATTCTCCGCATACCGCTTGAGTTTGGGGTCGGGGGCGCGTTTGGTGATGATGTCGAGCCCGCCGACGACGACGGTCAAAAGGTTGTTGAAGTCGTGCGCGATGCCTCCCGTCAGCTGGCCCAGCGCCTCCATCTTCTGGCTCTGCCGGAGCTGCTCCTGAGCGGCCTTCAGCTCGGTGATGTCGCGCGCCTCGAACAGCAGATAGACGATGGACCCGCCGGGAGCGCGGATCGGCTGCACCGACACGTCGAGGTAGGCGGTGGGGACGCCCTCGCGCTCCATCTTCACTTCGGTGGTGAAGACCTTGCCCCGCGCCGCCTGCGCGATGCCCTTCTTCATCGTCGCGACATGCTGCGGATAGGCCTTCATCGTCGGCGCGTCCCACAGCTTTTCGCCGAGGGCCTCGGACGGATCGTGATGGCGCCAGATCTCCCGCCGGTTGTTCACCGCGATCACCGTCCCGTCGGGCTTGAGCAGCACCATCACCTCGAGCGCCGCCTCGAACACCGCCCGGAACTGCGCCTCGGACGCGGCGAGCTGCGCGGTGCGCTCCTCGACCAGCCGCCGAAGCTCGAGCTCGGCCTCCTTGGCAACGGTGACGTCCGAGCCCACGCCGATGAACCCGACCAGCTCCCCGTCCGCCCCGAAGCGCGGCTGCGACACCGTCCTCAGCCAGCGATATTCGCCGTCCCAGCGACGGTAGCGGCCCTCGAGCGTGAAGGCCTGCAGCGAGGCCTCGCCGGCGATGCTCTCGGCGACGATCCGGTCGACGTCGCCGGGGTGGATGCGGGTGCGCCAGTCGAGCTTTCGCGCCTTCTCATGATCGCACTCGGGCCCGCACACGAAATCGACATAGGCGTCGTTGACGAAGTCGCGGACGCGGTCGATCCGGGTCACCCACATCAAAGCGGGGGCGGAGTTGGCGATGCGCCGGAACCGCGCCTCGCTTTCCTTCAATGCCCGCTCGGCGACGCGCTGCTCGGTGATGTCGGCGAGGATGGTGACGATGCCCCGGACGGTGCGTCCCTCTGGGCCGTCGGCGCCCCGCCACGGGATGTAGCTGGTCTGGATCGCCGTCATCCCGCGCGTCGGATGGTCGTAGTCGGTGACGAAGAACTGCGGGTCGCCGCCGAGCGCGGCGGCCATCATCGGCGCCCGATAGTCGGCGGCCTCCTGGCCGATCACCTCGGCCATGGTCCGTCCGAGGATGTCGGCCCGCGACCGCTCGAACCAGTCGGCATAGGGCTTGTTGACGAAGCGGTATCTGCCGTCCGGGTCGATCATGCAGACCATCACCGGCAGCATGTCGGCGATGGTCAGCATCGCGGAGAAGTCGAACAGCCCGGCGGCGGGCGCGGCGGCACCCGTCGCGTTTTTAGCCTCGTTCCTGACCCCCCGATCCGCCATGGGCGTCACTGTTCCGACAAACGCGCGAAGAGTCGAGTGACTTGCCGTGTTGTTCCCGCGGTTGATTTGCCTGCGTAACGAAAGTTCCCGCCGGGGAGCAGGAGGTGATCGTGGAAGCGAGGAAGCGCCGCCATTAAGCGCCGGACAATCCGCTGCGTTAATTTCGTGTTATACGGAACTGCCGAATCGAGGAACAGGAGCGTGTTATGCGTTCTGCCCTGATTCGCGTCGGAGCGCTTGTAGCGTTCTCATCGACGCTCTCCGCGTGCTCGACCATTTCCGACTATTGGCGCAAGCCGACCAAGTACAAGCAAATGCCGGACAAGTATGGCTGGGCGCCGCCCGTCGCCACCCTGTCCCTGGACGCGACCCGGCGGCTGGTGATCAGCCAGCAATTGCCGCCCGCGCCCGATCAGCGCTTCACCTGTCCCGAACCGCCGCCCGACGTTGCGCTCAACACCCTTTCCCAGACCCTGGTGGCGGCCCAATCGAAGGCCGGAGCGTCGGCCGATGTCGGGTCGCTGTACGCCGCCGTCGCGCAGGTCCTGAGTGCGCGGACCTCGACCGTCGAGTTCTGGCGGACCACCTCGTCGATGTATTGCGTACTTCTGATGAACCATCAGCCAAATGCGGCAACGGCTTACCTCAATGCCGCGCAGTCGGTGATCAGCAATACGAAGGATACGGTCGTCACGCTGCCCACGGCCGCGTCCCTGCCCGGCCTGATCGGCGAAGCCCGGCAGGCCCAGGCCGAGGCGGACAAGAAAGCGGAGGAGGCGGCAGCGGCCCAGAAGGCGGCGGACGCAAAGAAGCAGGCCGCCGCAGCGGCGGCGGCCTTGGAACAGGCCAAGCAGGAGTGCGCCAAGGTTCCGGACGACAAGAAGGAAGCGGACGAAAACTGCAAGAAGGTGAAGGAGGCGGCGGCGAGCTGACGATGCCTGGCGGCGGACGGAATTGAGCGTATTTAGTAAACTGTCACCGTAACCGTTGGAGTGGCGATTGCGGGTGGAACGATCTATGCCGTCGATACTCTTTCAGGCGGCGCAGTGACTAGAACCGTCGGTGGCCTGCTGAGGTGCTAGATAATGAATATCGCAATTCAAATATTACTTATGGCGGTTTCGCTATGGTCTGCACATGTTGCTGGCGTTCACTTTGAAAGATCGAGGGATAATCCAGCACAAAAACGAGCTGGAATTGCTAGGTCAACGTTGTCCATAGTTGCGGCTGCGATAATCCTGATTTACCGATAGGTCGCAGCGTCAGCCGCACGCCGCCTGCCTTCAGCTGCGATCGAGTCTGTCTCGGGCGAGGCCCTGCCCTCGACGTTTACGGAAATGGGAAGGATTACGGTGGATTACGGTGACGGATTACGGTGAATGGGATTACGGTGGGATTACGGTGACAGTTTGGGATTACGGTGACAGTTTACTAATGCACTCAATCCCGCACCGCGCAAAGCTGAACTGACGCACGGGCTCCGACGTAAAGGAGCCCGTTCCACTTTACCGATGACGAAGTCGCGGACGCGGTCGATCCGGGTCACCCACATCAAGGGGATTACGGTGACAGTTTACTAAATGCACCAAATCTCGCCCGCAATGTCCGACAATAGGAACGCGCTAGGAAAAGGCCTTTCCTACAGTCGCCCGTCTGCGATAACTGCTTCGCTCCTTTTTCACAGGAGCGCACGCATGATGACCCCCTTCCCGCCCAAGACCCCGACTCAAATGCGCCGCGAAGCGGAGCAGCGCGGCAAGCCGAAGCGCCGGCTGCCGAAGCCTGGCCCGGTCGATCCGGCCAGGCGTCCGGTCCTCGACGGCGCGAACTGGGCGGCCTTCCTCCGCACCGGATCGGTGAACAGCTCGCACAGCTGACTGGTCGTCATCGCGGGGAGCCGAAGGCGGCGCGGCGTCCGCCGCGGCACTGGATTGCTTCCCCCCGGTCCAGGGCCTGGGCCGCGACGACGAAAAAAAGACTGTCCTACAGATAACCTATTTGGTTATAGAATTGCCGATGAGCGATTCCCGACAGGGCCGCGGGGAGCCCGAAAACCTCGACACGCCCGAAGACGACCCCGAAATCGCCGCGCTGCTCGGCTTCGAGCCGGTGCCCCGCAAGCGCGAGGTGGATGGCGCCTGGACTCCCGAGCTGCAGCGCGAGTTCATCGCGCGACTGGCGGTGACGGGCTCGCCGGGCCGCGCCAGCGAGGAGATGGGGAAGAGCGACACCGGGGTGAGGAAGCTTTACCGCTCGCCCGAGGGCGCGAGCTTCCGCGCCGCGTGGGACGGAGCGGTTGACCTTGCCAGGCGGCGCCGGGAGGAGGGCGCGGCGACGGAGAAAGCCGTCGTTCCCGGCTCGAGGCCGCCGAGCGTCGATAGCCGGCGGAAGACAGCCCCCTCGCCCCGCCCCTCTCCAAGGGGAGAGGGAGAAGAGGGGCAGGTGCTGAACGAGTTCGGCGAATATGAGGACGAGGAGTCGGTGCAGCGGCGCGCCGGGGAGGCGCGGGACCGGATCGCCAACAAGCTCCTCTATGCGCGGCGGCTCTACCTGCAGGAGATCAGCGCGTCGGCGGGCAAGCGCGCGGCGTTCGAGATCCTGACCGAGCTGCCGGTCGACTGGGAGCGCGCCGGGCGGCTCGAGCCGCAGGCCCACGAGCCGCGGCGGCGGGTCAGCATGCGCGAGCCCGACATGCTGCTCACCGCCGAGAACGGATGGATCGGCGGCCTCGGCTACGGGCCCGACCGGATCGGGGAGCTGCGCGCCGCGATCGACGAGTATCGCGAGGAGCAAGGGATGGAGCCGGTGGACTGGGACGGCGAGCGGGAGGAATGAGGAAGCACTTCATGAACTCGCTTCGCGCGCTGCTTGCCGAGGACGAGCCGGCCGACCCGCGCAAGGCCGCGCGTCATCACTGGCTCCGCCGCAGCGCGGACGCCTGGCACGACGCGAGGCGCCGCTGCGACGACGCGTGGTGCGAGCTCGTCCGGGATATTCCCGAGGAGCTGATCGACGAGGTGGAAATCGAGCCGCCGCCCGAGGAGGCGGAGGTGGCCGCGCTGTGGTCGCAGCTCAACGACGTGATCCAGAACGACCGGTGGCCGCGGCATTTGTACTTCGGCTGCATCTAGCGCCGGGGCGGCGCGGCTAGGTCTCGATCCTGACGGTATCGCCGAAATGGACCGTGGCGACGGGCTCGGAGTCCTCGCTTACGATCTCGATCCGGTGCCTGAGGTTGAGGTGCCCTTCGAGGACCTCGGCGCAGGCCATCGCTCGCGCCATCGCCAAGCCCTTGTCGCGCGCGGCGTCGGGCCCGGAGAGCTCTAGGCCCTCTTCGTCGATGACATCCAGGTCATCGTAGAGGTGGAAATAATACCTCCCCATCCGCGCGCCAACGCAAGCGGGGGGGGGTGGGTTGCGCGGGTTGATTTATGTGAGGCCGCAGGCGTCGGGGGCGGAGCGGCGCCTAGACCAAAGCCGCGACCTTGCGCCGGCGCCGCACCGACATGCCGATCGCCCCGAACCCAAGCAGCATCATCGCCCAGGTGCCCGGCTCCGGGACCGCCGCGGAACCCAGGGTCGTCAGGTTGCGAAGGCCCACATAGCCGTTGCTGAGGACGAACGAATGGATGTCCGCCTGTGAGCGGGAAAATCCATAAAAGCTGTCGGGGGTGACCTGGTTGGTGGCGCCGCTCATCAAGATCAGAGTCTCGAGCAGGTCGCCGTTCGAGTTGTAGATCGACATCGAGCTGTTCTGATAGTCCGAGCCAAGCTTGGCCCAGTTGATAATTCCCCCGACGGCCGACAGGTCGGACGCAAAGGTGAAGGTCATCGAACCGAGGTTGGTGTTCACCCCCGCCATCGGCGGAACGCCGGCCCAGGTACCATTGTCATTGAAACCATAACCATCAGTCCAGCCGAACACGGCA